>Ga0335069_10000159_pt1 | contig 115502 bp, 88 predicted proteins | sample Lox_Sample_11_FD_206714 | JGI IMG/M metagenome (GOLD analysis project Ga0335069, IMG submission 206714) | Soil microbial communities from Loxahatchee National Wildlife Refuge, Florida, United States - Lox_Sample_1.1 | ecosystem: Environmental > Terrestrial > Soil > Wetlands | place: USA...
CAGTCGCGACGGCTTGGCGAAGAAGCTGAGCGCCGCAGGCTGATGCGAAGCGACAACGTCGAACTGCACCGACCCTGACATCGATCCGCTCAGAATCGCAAGATAGTGTCCGGCATTATGAAGATCGTCCGCCTCGAATGCGATTTCTTCTCCGAGGTGAACCTTGCGCTCGAGCACGTCGCCAGGGCCGACGATGTACAACGTTGCATCGCCCGAGCCTGAAGTCGGGACTGAGAACGCGGTTCCAGCTTCCACCTTAGGAGGGAATCGAAGTTCCTGTGCCGAGGCGAGGCCGGCCAGCAGGACTAGGACCGCGCACGAAAATGAGAACCAACGGCTCATTGAATTCGGCTCGCAATGTACGTAGTCGTGACGGTTCGATACGTCTTCACCTTGTTCGAAATATCGGCAGGCAGAGCAATCTGGAATGGCACCGGAGTTCCGGGAAGCAAGGCGTGGCTCGGATACTCGTCCGAGACCCAGACGATCTGCCCGCCGCCGTCATAGAAAGTGCCAATGACGTGGGCGACATTGACAACCTGTCCGCTCTGGTTCACCAAATCCCCGGTCAACGAAGCGTTCGGCAACGGGTTCAGCTTTTGCGACTCGATTCCAATCACGGGATCCGCCGAGGCCGGCACCAGGTTCGATGAAGGCATCATGCGGATGCTGTCGACCTGCGACAACTTAATGTCGTGGAAATCGATGCGGAACGGCGAGACCTGCTTGGGCAGCAGCACGTGCGAAATCTTGTCGAACGCGTCTTCGGTGCTGATCACGCCGCCCTTGCTGTCCAACAGCGCCGCTTTCACCGTGACGAAAGCCGGCACAACGTCTTCATTTAGAATTTCGCCCATTAGAATGACTTCGCCTGCGCGATCAACCGGGTGCATCGCGACGATGCGAACGTGCGGAGCTTCGACATCCTGCGTGCCCCAGTCGTCCTCCGGGCCACGATAGATGACGTCCCAGCGAAGGTAGTTAACCGGGATTACTTGCGGCGGCACTCGCGGCTCTTTCTTGAGCGGCCAAGAGACCTCCCAGCGCCTGCCGTTCTTCACTGCATGCAGGTCGCGCGAATCCTCAAAGGTGCCGACAACCGATGTCCAGATCATGTGCGCCCGAAGGGCGGCGTGATCCTCGGATTCGTGCATCGACTGCACATCGAATTGATTCATCGTGGCGTAGCTTCGAAGGCTTCCGTATTCGCCCACAATGTCGTTCCGGAATTCGCTTTCGGTGAACTCACCTTTATTACCAAGAAGTTCGTAGGCCGAGTGCCAGTCGCGCCGCATGATCTCCTGGAGAAGATCGTTTGAAGCCTTTTGCGGCGAATTCGCCGACATCAGGCCTGTGTGCGGGTCGGCCACGCCCGAATCGGTCTGGTTGGGCCAAATGGTGCCGACCGCGATCAGCAAAGCGGTGGCGAGAAACAGAATGACAGCGAAGGCAACGCCTTTGGCCGTACGTCGTGGCTTTGAGTCGAGATTTTCCTGGTTCACATTCCTCAGGTCGGGGCTCATGAAATCCTCCCCAAAACAAGGCTGCGTTCGGCTTCCGTAGCTGGTCGCACAGGAGGCCGCGCGACTTCTTCGAGTCGACGGCGGTCGGGAATCAGAGCCAGAAGCATGGCAACGATGCTGCTCCCAATGGGAAGAATCCCCCATAGAAGTCCCTGCCACGCCGGGGGCCGCTGCGGTGAGTCGATCGGAGTAGCTGGCGGCACATTGTCTCGGCCCCAGATCGAAATCGTCCGGTCTTCAACGTCGCCCACGCGGCGCCATCCTGCAAATACGAGCAGCGGCTCATAGTAAGGCTCTTTCACGAAAACCCACTTCAGTCCATAGGTATCGGCGTGGTGCAGCATGGACATAAGCGCGTCCATGCCGCCCTTACCGAAATATTTTGAGCTGGTGAGCGCGCCGCCGCCGTGCTCGGTTAGCTCGGGAAGAAGACGTCCCGAGTTCCATTCGCCATCGACGCTGCTGGCGTCTGTGAGTTGTGCCAGACGTGCAATCTGGCTGCCGAAGCCCAGCGTGATGTATCGGTAGTGATCGTGGCCATCGCGGTTCAGCCATGCCGCAACCGTGTCGACCTTGAAGTCCTCAATCGCCGGGCGAAGCGCTGCCCAGGCGACCGCAGCCGAACAGGTCAGACCGCCCGCGATCGCAACTCCTGCGAGTGCGCGCCAGCGAGCACGGTCGACGAGTTCCTCTATTAGAAGACCGATGAATGGCAGAGCGAGAATCGTCGCCCAGTAACTAAAGCGCTCCATCGTCAGCACTTCGAACGCTCGGGCCAGCAGAATTCTGGCGACCGGAGTCGTAGATCCGATTCCAATCAGAAATGCCACCCAGAAGCCGATGAGAAGTGGCCGCAGGCGCGGAACCGAACAGCCGCGGATGAAGATAAACGGGAATGCCAGGATCATCGCCCCATAAGGAATGACGAAGAAGTTGAAGCCCAGCGTTGGGTTCAGAATGTAATTCGCGCGGCTCGGGTGCGGGATCGGCACCTGCGTGACCGGATACTTGATCAATGCCAGCCAGAAAGGAAGCAGGACAACTGCGATCAGCACACCGATCAGAGCGGTGACAAGAAGCGTGCGGAAAATGAACCGGCTCGCATAAGCCCGATGTTCCTGTCGAAGATCGTAAATCGCCAGCGCCAGAATCGGCAGCGCAAAGAAGAAAGATCCAAAGAGCAGCGTCGCGTGGTGGGCCGCGGCGGCCGCCACCGCCAGCGCAGTCCCCTTAATGAATGACCGCCAGTTGTTCTTGCGAATCCACTCGTAAATGTACGGCAGGGCGTTCAGGTAAAGCGGCGCCGCAAATGTCGTCGCAAGCTGTCCGGCGGCATAGATCAAGAAGGTCTGCGAACCGATGAAGACGCTGGCCAGTGCGGCGTACGAGGCCGCGCGGCGTCCCACCCAGATATTTGCAAAGCGATAAACGCCGAGTGCCAGCAGCAGAATCCCGACGAACTGCACGATCATGTAGCCCATGTCGAGTCCGACAAGGTGCGACAAAACTGCGATCCATTGCTGCGGCAGCGGCGGATAGGTGGTCTGCGAAAATCCCGCGTACCACTTCGTATTCCACGGATCGAACCAGTGCTGCGCGTAATGAGACGCGAAGAAGATGTGAAAATTCGTGTCGTAGGACCGCAACGGTAGCTCCATCAACAACAACGGCCCGTGCACCAGGAACGCAATCAAGAAAACCAGACTGAGCGGAAACGGACGCTCGGCACGGTCGACGAAGTCAAGTCGGGACACAATTTCCTCCGGTTGCCCATCTTGGATAGCGACCACCCCAGACTGGTTGCTTGCAAGCCCCTACGCTTCAGTGCGTTTCTCCGCGTGAAATCAACCTCAGCCAACATTCGCGGTCGATGCGCCATCGAAGTATCGCAATCTCAGCCAGAGGTATGGCTGGAGGCGGATTGAACTCCCAGAATTCATATCTCAGATTTTTGTTGGTGACCTCCCTTGCCCTCGCAACGGGAATGACGAGTTACGCGCAAACCTACAAGCTCAATCAAGGCAAAACCGAACAGCAGCCAGAAAACGATCAGCAACAGTCCAACCAAACACAAAACCAGAATCAGAGTCAGAAAAAGAAGAACGCACCTCGCCCGCAAACAAATCAAAAGCCCCTTGGCTGGGGATCGAATATTCAGAATGCGCGTCTCGGCCACGCTGCCGAGGCTGCATTGAAAAAAGGCGACTACGCCGCCGCAATGGACTTTGCACAGAAAGCAGTGCAGGCAGCCCCCGGCGACGAACGCCTATGGTTCCTTCTCGGTTATACGCAGCGGCTCGTCGGCAAAACGCAGGCGTCCGTCGATTCTTACGAACACGGCCTGCGCATTAATCCTTCTTCCTTAGAGGGTCAATCGGGGCTCGCGCAGACCTACAGCCGCATGGGCCGTCGCGAAGAAGCAATTAAGATTCTGACTCACGTGGTTGAAGCGAATTCAAAGCGCACGACCGACGTTCTACTGCTGGGAGAGAACCTCCTGCAGCTAAAGCAATTCGACGAAGCGCTCAAGCACCTGCAGCGCGCCGAGCAGATGAAAGCAGATGCGCGCTCCGAACTGCTGATTGCGATCACATACGAGCGCATGAACCAGCCCACGCAGGCCGAACGCTACCTAGACATGGCCCGGCATCGCGCCCCAAAAAATCCCGAAATCATCCGCGCTCTAGCCGGCTTCTATCGCGAAATGGGCAACTACCCAGCGGCTATCGCGGCTCTGAAGTCAATTCCAAAGAAAACTCCCGCAATCAAAGGCGAACTCGCGTATACGTATCAACTGGCCGGCAAGCGCGACGACGCGGCTAAGCTCTACATTGAAGCTGCCGATGAAGCTCCGCGCGACCTTAACCTGCAGTTATCGGCAGCGCAATCGGAAGTTATGATCGCGCAAGTCGACACGGCAAAGAAGTATCTCGATCGTGCCGGGCAGTTGAATGCAAATCACTACCGTCTGCACGCGATTCGCGGCGAGGTGGCAAAGCTCGAGGAACGTAACGACGACGCGATCAAAGAATACAATGCGGCGATCGCCGCTCTTCCGCAGTCGCCCTCTGAAGGTCCGCTCTATGCGATCCAATTGCGCCTGAATCTGGTACAGATCTATGGCAAGATGCAGGACGACGGCTCGTCCAAACGAGAGCTGGCGACGGCTCAATCGCAGATCAACGCGCTGAATGTCGAAGGCAAGAGCCGCGAGGATTTCCTGCGCCTCCGCGCCCAGATCAAGATGTATGCGGGTGACACGACTGGCGCGCTGCAGGACGTCCACGATGCCTTGGCATTGAACGCCAACGACCCGAACGCATTGCAGTTAAGCGGCGATTTGCTGGTGAAGATGGATCGTCCGCAAGAAGCGGTCGAGATCTATAAGAAGATACTCACCATTGACACTGATAATGAGTTGGCACTTACGTCGCTTGGTTCAGTCGAGCGCAAGTTAGGCCAGGACAAAGAGGCTGAGAAATACCTGCTGCGTCTGGCCTCCGTCCACCCGAAGTACTACGCCTCGTATATCGCGCTCGGAGATCTATACGCATCACGTCACGATTACGATAAGGCCGAAGCGAACTACTGCAAAGCGCACAACTTAGCTCCGAAGAATACGCTAGTCATCGCGGGGGGTATGAACGCTGCCATCGAGGCGCACAAATACACGCTGGCTGGTGAATGGCTTGCCTTGGCATCTCCGCAGATGCAGCAGGATTCCTTCGTTCTACGCGAGACCGAGCGCTATTACAGCTGGACTAAGGATTATCACAAGTCGGCCGACATCGGTCGACAACTTCTCCAACGGCATGTCGAAGATCGGGATGTGGTCGTCTATCTCGGCTACGACTTGCTTCACCTTGAACAGTACGATGAGCTTTTGCAACTTACCACTCACTACGAGAACGTGCTTCCCAAGGAGCCAGACTTACCGCTCCTTGCAGGTTATGTGTATAAGCACAACGGCGATGATGTTCATGCGCAGGAAGAATTCACTAAGTCGATCGAGCGCGGCCCCAACGTAGCCACCGCCTATGTGAACCGCGGATATGTGCTGCACGACCAGCGCAAGGGTGCCGAGGCGGAGGCGGACTTCAATGCCGCACTCAGGATCGACCCCAACAATGGAGAGGCGCACCTCGGCATGGCCTATGCGGACCTCGACTTACATCATGCGCGTGCAGCGTTAGAGCAAGTCAAGCTCGCTGAAAAGGCGATGGGCGATTCTGTCTCCATTCGCCTGATTCGAGGTACTGCTTACGGCAGCGAAGGGCTACTAAAAAGGGAGGTCGCGGAATATAGGATCGCGGCGCAGCGCGACCCTGCCAATGCCAAAATCCACGTTGCCATTGCCAGCGCTCTGTATGTCCTGCGTGAGTTCCAGGAAGCGATCAACGAACTGCAGCAGTCCGATAAGCTCTCTCCGGGAGACGGAACAGTATATGCGGACATGGCGCGTTGCTACGCCCAACTCCGTCAGCGCAATCAGGCAATGCATTTTATCGAACTCGCTGAGAAAGCAGGCCCGGGTAGCGTTTTTTTAACAACTGGAGAGGCTCTTAGTACGCTTGGCGAACAGAAGGCCGCGATGGCCCGCTTCGAGAGGGCACTCTCAGCCCGCGATGCTGATCGCGTTGCCGTTAGATTGGCGATCGCACATCTCATGGTAAGTCGTGACCAGATGAATGATGCTCGACGGCAGATAACTCTGGCCTTAATGGAAGCGAGCGTGGGTCGTACTGAACAACCATCGGCAACCGACCTAGTCCAGGCTGCCGACGTATTCCTCGGAATGCACGAGTACGAGCTCGCGGAGACTTATTTTCAACGTGCATTAGTCGCCGGTGCACCTGAAACCGACGTACGGGTTGGTCTGGCGAATGCATACCTAGCAACCGGGGACGCGCCACGTGCCGAAGCGCAGCTAACACAGGTCGCTAAGAATGTCGATGTGGATGAGTTGGGGTACAACTATCTCATGGCCAAAGCCAATCTTGCCCGTCAGCAAAGGCAGAACGAGGAAGCAATGACCGCGTTCGCGCAAGCCGCCCAAGCTGCGGGCGAAGATACAAATGCAGAGTGGGCCATGATGCGTACCGGCGGAGGAGAAGGTCTCACAGTCAACAGGAAGTTAAGCTTTTCCTCCGATTACACTCTCTCGCCGATATTCGAAGATACGACCGTATATGCCTTGGACGCGGCTTTTTCGGGAGCCAATCCGGGTTCGCCGAACACTCTTCCGTTGCCTCGCTCTTCGATTCAAAGCATGTGGACCGAAGCGTTGCACTTACATATTCAAGGCGTGCCCGACTCGACCGGGTACTTCCAGATTCGCAATTCCCGTGGCGTCATCTCGTTACCCAGCGCGAACACAATCGTTGACCGCGATACATGGGACTATAACTTCAACTACACCATTGGTCCGTCGTTCCGCCTCGGCAATAATGTCTTTAACTTCAATGCCGGACTACAGGAAACGATCCGCCGCGACACGCGCGATCCCTACAACATGAACCAGAACCTTTTCCGGCAGTTCGTCTATATGCAGACCAGTTCGTTCTTCGACTGGGTATCGTTGAGTGGATTTGCCATCCGCGAGGCCGGACCGTTCACAGAGAACGGGCAGCATGGCCGGGATCTTGCAGGCGCTCTCGAATTCCATGTGGGGCGACCATGGGCCAAGAATAACTTGATCGTCGGGTGGGGAGCACGCGACGAGCAGTTTTCTCCGATTCCCCGCGAGTTCTACTACACCTCAACTTATGGCGGCATAGAGCGGCGTTTCTCGGATAGGCTCAAAGTGAGAGCGATTGGCGAATATCTGAGATCGTGGCGCGTCGAGATCGGCCAATACGCAATCGCACAAGCGTTCCGTCCCGCTGGGAATGTCGTGTTCTCGCCGACCCACAATTGGGCGGTGCAGGCAAATGTCGCGTACTCCCGCAACATGGGACTTCATGCCTACGATGCGGTTCAATCTGGCTTCAGTGTTTCCTATGCCATGCCATTTGGCCACACAATAGAGCAAAACGGACAGGAGGTTCCTGTTCACTACCCGATCAAGTTTTCTGCGGGCCTGCAGCAGGAAGATTTTTTCAATTTTAATGGTCCGGCCAACCAGCAGTTCAGGCCCTTTGTGCAGATCAACATCTTTTAAGACAAGGCGCGATTCAGATTGCAGTCGAGAAAAACCGTCCAATGAAGATATGTCTTGTTAGTGCATTCCCTCCCAGCGGTCGGCAGCTGAATGAATACGGTTTTCATCTCGCGAGAGAACTGCAACGCAACTCCCTCGTGGACCTCACCATTCTCTCGGACAAACTCACGGTCTATGAGTTCAGCACTGATGCCAAGGGCCGTCCCGTCCGGGTAGAGGACCAAAAAGAACTGCCTGGGTTTAACGTCGTGCGGTGTTGGGAGAGTAACCGTCTTTTGTCGCCATTTGCATTGATCAATGCCGTGCATACCTGTCATCCAGACGTCGTATGGTTCAACTTAGTCTATTCAACATTCGGAACACCCGACCATCCCCTGGCAGCCTTTACAGGCTTGTGCATGCCGGCCATAACTCGCGCTATGGGGTACTTCACCCACGTGACATTGCACCATATAACTGAACACGTCGATTTTGGGGGCGCAGGCGTCAAGCAAGAGGGTCTCTACCGTTTGGGGAGTACGCTCGCGACGCGTATGCTGCTGAACGCCAATTCAGTTTCCGTATTGCTTTCGGGCTACCGGCGCACACTCGCCAGCAAGTATGCCGCGCAAAATGTCCTGCTCGGCATGCATGGCATTTTCGCTCAATGCCCCACTGCGCCTGATTTTTCCAAACGTGGCAACCCCGACCAACGTCTTGTGGCCATCGGGCACTGGGGAACTTACAAACGTCTTGAGACGTTAATGGAAGCCTTTCCTATCGTTCTAAGGAGGGTTCCAACTGCCAAATTGATTATTGGTGGGGCGAACCATCATACGAGGCCTGGTTACTGGGAGTCAATAAGAGATAAATACGGTGCAAATTCGCGTATTGAATTTCGTGGCTACATAGCAGAGAGCGACTTGCCGGGGTTATTCAGCTCTGCTAGCATTCTCGTGTTACCTTACGATTCCGCTACTGGCTCCAGCGGTCCAGCTCATCAGGCTTGCGAATTTGGATTACCCATTGTCTCGGCCGATCTCCCCGATTTTCGAGATATGGCTGGAGACGAAGACATGGCGGTAAGCTTTTATAAGCCCGGTGATCCCGTGGATCTCGCTGCGCAGCTAATTGGGTTGCTCGAGTCTCCTCATGATCAGAGACGGGCCGCCGAACAAAATTATGCGGCAGCAGTTCGAATGACGATGCCCAATGTGGTGCGCCATTACCTTCGTTGGTTTGAACTGGAAAGAAGAAAGCGGTCCCTCGGATCATTGAGTGACGGTCGCTTCTCTCGCCTGAGCCGGCGTCGTGCCTCCCTACGCGCCGCTTTGCATGGGCTGCCCGCTATTCCCAGAGTCCCCTTCTCTGCATCTGGAGAAAGCGCCACCCCCGTTGTAGCCGCCAAGCCTCCGCAAACGCGGGATGTAGCTTAACACCCGCCCATACATCGCTCGGGTGGAGGAGTCGGGCACGACCTTGATACCACTTGGTAACAATTCCTGATCCGAATCTTCCGCATCCCGCGTAAGTGGCACTCGTCCTAGTAATGTTTCCCCGCACCGGGATACACGCGACAGGCTAGACGCGGAGGCAAGATGACGGCGCTGTTGGTGGGAAACGGCTACCTGACATTCAATCGGGCGAGGTCAGTCACGCGGGTTCGGTGGCTGAGGGTGGGATTCTGTCGGGGACGTTGTCGCAGGTGCAGCATCGACTTTGCTGCCGTCGCGACGCTTGAGTTCTACCGGGCCGCCGCGTCGGCGTCGCGCTTCGCTGGCCACGTCGATCGCGTTCGACACTTTGCCATCGCTGGTGTCGGCCACCGCGGAGAGTCTTTGTCCTTCCGAAGCGGGCCGACTGGCGACGCCAACTCGATTTCCCGATCCACCGGCCCCTCGGGCCTGATTATAAAAGTCCTGCGCGCTTTCGAGGTCGCCATTCCTCTCGGCCATGAATCCCTGGTTGTTCAGAGAGAATGCGTTGTCGGGGCCAAGGCGGTAAGCCTGCGAGAAATAATCCTGCGCCGCCCGCCAATCGTTGCGATTGACGGCGGAAACTCCACGCAGGTTAAGGAGCGTCACCTGCGCCTCATCGCTCTGACGTTTATTCATCTGCTTGCGCAGACGATCGGCGCTCGAGCGTGCCATATCACTCACTGCTTTGCCGCGCCACGCGCCGTTCATCGTGACGATGACGGGATCCTCAACATGAGCATTGGCGGCCGCATTATAGTAGTTCAGTGCCTGCCCGTATTCGCCCTGCGACTCCTTCGCCACACCGAGGTTGTTCAGCGTGAACGGATTTCTTGGATCGAGCGTAAGCGCCTGCTGGAGCACCGCGTCCGCCTCACGAATGCGGCCCTCGGAGAGGAGGCCAACCGCTTTCACATTCGCCCGATTCACTTGCATCGGCACATCGTGAAACGTACTGATTGCGCTTTCGAGAGACTCACCTTTTAATTCCTTAACACTCGCTTTGTCGATCCGGGCCTCGGTAGATTGCGCGGAGGCCAGCGCATAAAATCCCTGAGCGCGTTCGACCTGCCCCTCCAACTCGGCCACATATCCAAGGTTATTCAGTGTAAACGCGTCGCCTGGATCGTACAGGTATGCCTTGTAAAAAAGCGCTTTCGCCTTACTAAGGTGTCTCTTATTGATCGCCTCGACGCCTTCTCGATTGAGGCGTTGCACAGGAGTCAGTTGGCTGCGGCGTGGAAGGGTGATTTTAATGTCGCCTGCATGGAGATTGGGCGCGGCTCCCACAATCATCACCACCACGGTCAGGACCACTCTCTTTGTCAGTTCCACAAACCACTTTGTCGTCAAACCGTCACCAGCGAACATCGACGATTGCCTCTTTCAAAAGTCATTTCTTGGCTCATATAGGATGCGAGATGTTGTCTTGATGCTGCCCGGTCCTACAGGTTTTGCCGGACTACCTTAGCCGCGCTCCACGCATCCAATGTTCGCTGCAGGGGATCGCTAGTTTGCGGGGAGGGGTCTTGATTCGATTTCGTCTCCAGCGGGGAGTTTTTGTTTGGAGATCGTTGGGCCTCGCATTGGCGATGGCTGGATGCGCGTCTGGCCAGATTGCCGCTTCGTCGGCGCTTTTGGTACACGACATTTCGGAAGCCAGCGACAACAACGTCAGTCCTGATCCGGGAGCACTCACCAACCCGGAACTAACTCCATCCAGCCTTCCGCCACAGCCAAAGGGAAAAACGACCCTGCTGGGGGGAATGATCCGCACTGTGGATCATGTGCGCGACCGGCTTGTGTTGAACGTGTTCGGCGGCGGGAAAATCGTGGTTCTGTTCGATGAGCGAACCCATGTCTTTCAAGGGCAAGCGAAGGCTTCTCTCGATAACCTGAAGGAAGGCCAAAGAGCCTATGTCGACACAACGCTCGACGGTACCGATGTCTTCGCCCGCAACATCCGCGTTCTGCCCGCTCCCACTGGAGAAGGACGGGGACAGGTTGCGGACTACGACGCCAGCAAGCGGGAACTAGTACTGAGAGATACGCTGTCGCCGCATCCTGTGAAGATGCACTTGATGGCAGGAGCGACAATTACGCGCGATGGACAGCCGGCAGCAGTCGCGGACCTTCAACCCGGAAGCCTGGTGAATATCACATTTGTGTCGGGCAGCGATAAGCAGGCTGGGCGGCAGCCGATGGTAAGCAGCGTGTCCATTCTCGCTTCTCCGGGAGCAACATTTGCATTCTCCGGGCGCGTGACGTTCCTGGACCTGCGGCGCGGGTTGCTGGTGATCGTGGATCCCCGCGACAACCGGAGCTATGAGGTATATGTCGATCCCAACAATCGGAGTCTGACTCAGAAACTGCAAGAGGGCGCGGACGTCATGGTCGACACCCGCTTCGACGGCAGCCACTACGAAGCGCGCTCGGTGATCGTGAACTCGCCAGCGAGCCAATGACGGCTGGTTTGGTCTGGAACATCGCCCGGAATGTTCCACATGAAACGTTTTGCAGTGCAAATCGTACGTACAATAATATACGACATATGCTCTAACTGCAAAGCCTGTAACGAGTTAGGCGCTGGAGCGAGATGACTTTATGGAGCGTGGAGCACTAATGTTTTCACGGCTTGGAACACGGAATTGTTCCACCTATCTCCAGGTGACAGGACGTCAGTCTGGATTTAGCTCGTCCTGGCGGGGTGGGAGGGCCGGGATGTCAACATGGCCGTTGTCCCGCCAGAAGACCTTGAAACATTCACCGTCGTGCTTCGGATGCCAGACCGTCCCATCGGCATAAGTGATCGCGGTTGGAATAAACACCCATCCATAAACGGCTTGCGCGCTTCCGGACGCATAAGCGGGCCTGTCGATGTTTTGCGATTGACCCGGGGGGATGGCGATGGACGAGCTCCAGTTCGAATCGAAAGGTCGACGGAGATCCTGCGGGGCAAGAAAGTGCTCGGCCATCAGTCCCAGGCTCTTGATCGGCTTGCGAGTTGTATTCTCAACCGTGAGAGAGAATTTGCCGGAGGTATTCCAGAAATCGCCAGCGCGGAATTTAACCGGACAGGAAGGATTTGGGGGCGGATAGATAGTGTAGACCGCCATCATGCCAGCCTCCATGTGATCGCCGACGTGGCAGTGGAGCATCCAGGAGCCGGGATTGTCGGCGAGCATGTCGGCGGTCATCATGCTTCCGGGCAGGAGCTCGATCACATCGGTATTGCGGCTACCCGTGTTGACAGTTTTGCCATGCCAATGCGGGCTATGAATGTCTTTTTCATTGCCCATCCCGAGTAAGTACCATCTGACTTTCTGGCCCTGTTGCATCATAAGTCCCGGCAAATTGCCAAAGATGTATCCGTTAATCGCATAAAAAAGGCCGTCGGCGTTGCCACCCAATTGATCGAAGATCTGAAAGGCAGCTACAAATTCGCGGTCGACGTCTTTTGGCGTCCCATCGGGACGCGCTTTGCCTTTGGCGGTTATGACGATGGGCCCGAGAAGGCCAGCATTGACTTCGCTCTCTTCTTCGACGTGGCCGTGATACCACCAAACTACAGAACTCAGTTGGTCGCGGCCGGGCCCGCTGCCCTGATCGGCAAACCAGTGATAGGTGAACCGATGGCCGTTGCCAATCAGGCCACCGCGGCCAGTCGGGAGATAATAGCTGCCCTCGTTGTCTTTGTCGTACCGGAGACCGTGAGGATGCATGTCATGGGGACGCTTGCTGCGATTTAGGAATTCGACGACGAACTCATCGCCAACCTCTCCGCGGATAACCGGACCGAGAATGCCAAGCCACTCCGGCTGAGGCTTTTTCGTCGTGAAAGAGGAGTCGGTGTATTCGATATAGCGGGTCTTGGGCCACCGGGTATGGCCGATCCATGGCTGGGCCAGCGACCCGCCCTCGAGAAGATTTTGGCCGCTCTGAGCGAAATCCCAGGTTACGTCTTCGGCCGCGACGTAGTAGTAGCGGACCGTGGCGTAACAGGGACAGACCGTGAAAAAGCAGGCAAGGATCAGGAAAAAGCACTTTGGAATTCCCACGAATCCTATTATCCCACTGGGAGGCCTCCGACGTTGAGAGTGAGCTCATCCGGACAGAATTGTTTCCCGGCGAACAGCTTTCATCGAAGAGGACGCGGAGAAGTGCGGCACAGATGGTGGAGCTTCTTCCGGAACCGGCAACGTCCAGAGAAAGAGCGGGCACGGGAGAGGCACCCGTGCCTAGACTTTTTATCCGCAAATCAGTCTTGTGCGATGACTCCCGCGACTACGGCGGTGGCGGTTGCAGGCTGCAGGTTCCGCTGCGATTCTGCTTGGGAACGTTGGACGGTGGAGTGATCCATGCCGGATTCGCGAAATCAAAAAATTCGGTCATGTCGAACTGTGCGGCATCACGCTTGGTCAGGGGCGGCAGGCCGAAGCGCGTTTCGATCAGTTTGAGAACGGCGGTGGTATCTGCGACGGTATGGGAGACGTAGTTTTTCTTGACGTAGGGTCCAACGACAAACATCGGCACCCTGTATCCGGTGAATACGAAGTCGCAAGTAGGACCGGTGCCGTAAGCTCCATTGCAGATGTCGCCAGGGCGCAGATCCTGCGGCGTGATGCCATCCGGGCTTGGCATAGGTTGAGGTGAAACGTGGTCGTAGAGGCCGCCGCCTTCGTCGTAGGTGAAGACGAACACCGAATCGTTCCAGTTCTTTCCCTGCAAGAGCGCGTTCACCTGCTCTTCGACAAAGGCAGCGCCGGCTTGAATGTTAATCGGGTCGGAGTCAGAAACGGAGGGATGCTCATCAAGGCCGGCGTCCGTGGGGGATTCGAGCCAGGCTACCTGAGGCAAGGTGCCATTTGCCGAGTCGGTTGCAAACTGCGACATGGGCACGATGTTCTGGCTTAGTGTCGGATCGTTAATGACTGTTTTTCCGTAGGTGAACATCTGGAGATAGCTGCCTGAGTCGAGATAGAGACACTTGGGTGAGGTATCGCCGGGCGGGCAGTCGCCATGTGCCGCGGGATCAGGTTGCACATAGATCCTCCAAGTGATGCCGGCGTTCTGAAGCGCCTGAAAAATTGGCGGGGCGGTCAACTGACTTTGATCATAAGGATCGGTGCCGCCAAGAGGGTAGGCATGACCCTGGGAGGTGCCTGACATCATGAACATGCGGTTCGGCTGAGTGCGTGTCATGGCGGGCGAGAACCAACGATCAGAAGTCGCGAAGTTTGTAGCCATGAAATAGTAGAAATTCAAATCGTCGCCGGTGTAGTAACCCATAGCGCGATAACCGTTGGTATCCATAAACGGAGGTTGTGTTTCCCGCGCATCATTAGCCGCGGTTTGCACGAAGCCATCGAGGGTGGCAGGATTTTTTCCAACTGGATCCTGGTAGTCCCAATCGACGTGACTTTCATTCCAGGAAGGGCTGGGATTCTCAATGCAAACAGTCGGGAGATGGTCGGATACAACCGGTGTCCCGCTCGGATCAGCATTGCAGTGGCTCGTCGGATCGGGATTCGAGCACGGTGGATTGCTTGGAGCGGGCGAACTTCCGGCGGGTGGATTGAATTGAGCCAGGCCGTCCAACGCTTGATCGGCAATACCGTTGTCGGCCCAATACTGGCGCAACGCGCCGAAATAGTGGTCGAAAGAACGGTTCTCCTGGGCCAAGAAGACGATGTGATTAATAGCGGGGTTGAAAGTGGCAGTCACCTGATCCGTGCCATTGACGGTGACCGCACATGTCGAGTCGTTGCCGCTACAGGCACCTGACCACCCACCAAAAGTTGAAAAGGTTGAAACAGCACCAGGCGTTTCAGTGAGCGTGACCTGTGTACCGTCGTCAAAATTGGCGGAGCACGTCCCAGGACAACTGATGCCTGCCGGACTGCTGGTGATAGTCCCAGTAACCGGGCTTGTGGCGGTGACGGTAACTTCTAACGAGCCAGGACCTGTTTGAACGGGGCTGCTCGACACACCGCGGCAACCACCAGCAAAGATAAGACCCAGTCCGCAAGTGAACAGGGGGAGAAGACGAATTCCAGAAGAGATCTTTCCAGACACGGCGCGTGTGCTCCAGTGGATTTCCTACAGCGGTGCTTGGATGGTAAGGGCGATGCGGTGGTTGTCCGACCGACCGTGAGCCCGGAAAGCAGCGCCAACTGCGGCTTTTCACGAAGGAACGAAGAACGAAGAAACAGATGCTTGCCGCTAAGAGTTTGATATCCAACACTTTTGTGAACATCCGATTGTTGCTATTGGGGTGATGCTGTATTACGGTCTGGTTACTGCTTTACGAGATTTTAGGGAAGTGGCCACAGGCGAGCCCGGAGTTGCCATCCGGATTCCAGCGAGCGCCTAAGTTCTCTACTGTCCGCGAGCCAGGTATAGCTGCACCGCCCCACAAAGTTGCGTTGAAATTTCCGCAAGGAGCAATTTGTACGATGAAGTGGCATGGCCCATCCTCCCTCCTGGTGATCGCGTGTTCAGCGATTTCCGCGTTTGCCACCGTTTCCGTCTCATCCCCGGGCAATGGGAAAATCGTGAGTTCGCCCGTAAACTATGTGGCCTCGGCAACGACTGGATGTTCGAAGGGCGTTGCGTCGATGGGGATCTATGTCGACAATACGCTCACCTACGTGGTTCAGAGCAAGAGCATGGACACGGATCTGAAGCTACCTTCCGGAGAGCACCATACCGTTGTTGAGGAATGGGATCATTGCGGAGGCGCGTCTTATACGGCAGTCGATATCGAAGTCTCCGGTGGCGATGGGGGAGGGGGAGACGGACAGTTCACCGGTTTGCAAGGTAGCAAGGGATGGAAGGCGTATGGCGAATATCCCCCGAAGTATGCCATATGCACAAAATGCGGCGATGGCGTGAAATGGTCGATGAAACAGCATGAGAGTTCGCCTTCGATGAGCGGGAATTCCACCCAGTTCTGGCTGGGGGGAACGCACGCATACGCGGATGTTCTGTTCACCCTTCCACTGATCGGGACTAATTCATCTCAGGGTATGCCGGATACAGACCATAAGATCATTCCGACACTACATAACTTTACTTACGACGTCTATTTCTACATGGGCAACGTATCTGTTTCGCAGGTACTGGAATTCGATATTAACCAGTATTTTAATAAGATGGGATTCGTGTACGGACACCAGTGCAGGATCGCGGGCGGTCATGAATGGGATATTTGGGACAACGTGAACAAGCACTGGGTTCACACGGGCGTTGCGTGTAACCCCGTAAGTAATGGGTGGAACCACGTGACCCTTGAGGTCGAGAGAACATCAGACGACAAAATGCTGTATAAAACCATTACTTTCAATGGCGCCACGCACACAATTAATCAGACTTACGGGCATTACGACTCTGGCGATTGGTATGGCGTGGGTGTGAATTTCCAGATGGACGGTAACTCGAAGCAGACCGACTACAATACGTATGTGGACAAGTTCACATTTACGTACCAGTGAGGGATGAGGGCGCAGGCTGATCGATTCTCCGGCCGAGCTTTTTGGCGAGAACCAGTTGAATCCTGTAAGAAACCTCCTGTGGGGAGCCGGCATGGACTACGTTCATGCCGGCTAATTTACTGAGCGAGAGATAGCAGGAGCGGGTCGTGTCGAGGAAATCGACGGGATACTCGGGCTTGCGTGCGCGAGCCAGGGCCGGTTCTGCGTCCAGCAAGTATGCGACGTCAGGATGCGGAACAAACTTGAGCACAAGACGCGTGTAGGGACGTGAGATACGGTATCGAGTGCCCAAGTTCGCTAACTGATCGTAGAGGTAACGATCGAAAATAACTACATCCACCGGTGACTGGCGCCGGATTCTCGCTAGCGCGCGTTTTGTGGCGATGGCATCGAGCAGACAGAGAGCCATCCGGGCCGCGAAGGTAAACAGGTTCTGCACATTCTTATCTTTGCGGTTAACCGGCTTGTCAGGCGAACCGACTCCGATTTCGCCACGGAAGACGGCGTGGCTGATGTTTTCGCGCATATGGCGAAAGCTGGCGATATCATCCCAGAAGGCGACAAGGCGAACACGGAAGCCCGCTTCTTTTAAGAAATTGACCAGACTCGTGATCTGAGTTGTCTTGCCGGCGCCGTCGATCCCGGAAAAGCTAATGAGAAACGGGCCGGGGATCTTCGAGGCCTGCGAAAGGTGAAAATCGTCAGCGGTCATTCTTCCTGCGAGTGGGAAAACAGAGGGTTGTGATGGTGTTCGATTCTTAACCTCGGTACGGGAATCCCATTAATGTGCGCCCGGTGGCTTACTGGGACTTGCTTCGGTTAGTGCCATGGTGACGCCAACAGCGGCCGCGGCTCCGATAACAGCGCCTGTACGAATGAGGATCGTACGAATCCGCCTCTGCTTGGCGGGCGCCAATGCCGCACCGGCGGGCTTGGATGCCGCCACACCTACGGTTGGAACGGTCTCCGCGGCGGCGGTGCCTAGAGGCTCTCGCGGGGGATTTGCCGGCTGCTGAACCTGAGGCTGAACCGGTTGCGCTGGTTGAGCCTGTTGTGGCTGCTGGCTGACAGGAGCCTGTTGCTGCGGTAACTGAGCCGACTCAACCGCGCCCGGGCTATCTGGCAAAAGATCATCAGTCGCTGAGGTATCGAAGACGGCCGGATCGGCAGGCGGCATCGGTGGAACCGGTGCATTGTCGCGCGCAGTTGGCGGCGCGGGCTGGGCGGATTGTTGAGATTGTGCTTGCTGGGCTACCGCGTAGATGGCCGGATTCAACAATGAGCAAGTGACCAGTCCGGCCACAACTAGCCGAAGCCGCAGATCTTGCGCTTTTCTCATGGGATCTCCAGTGCCTTGCAAACAACACATCGTAAGTCTCGCGCGGACAACTCTTAGTACGTCACACTTATGAGCCGGAATCTGCTGACTTCCATGACGGCGTGAGAGACTGCATTGTCGCGGGAGAAAAACGGTGAAAACTTTCAACCGCGTCATAGCTATTCTCAAAAATTTCGAACAAACGGTCGACTCTTGTCATTTCCAGAATGACAGCAAGCTGCGGAGAAATACTCGCGAGCTTCACATCGCCATTTCGCTTCATGGCTTCCTCCATGCAGCGCAAGAGCAATTCAACGCCAGCGCTGTCAAAGTGACGGACAGCGCTGAAGTCGAAAACGAGACGCGGCCTATCGGCTTCAAGAACCGGCTCGACCTCGCGATAAAAGGCCTGGGACTGTTGCGCGCTCACGGTTTCCGGAAGCAGTTTGACCACCACGGGCTTGCCGGTCGTCATACTTCACCCTTGAAGACTTCGAGCAGGCGACCTTTGGCTCGAGCGAGATAATCCAAATGCGCGAAGTCGGGTTCGGCGCCGCGATGCTCCGCATCTCCATATTGGGGAACATATGCCGGGACATACTGCTTTCGCGGCGGTATATCGGAGATGAGAGTCGGGTCTTGAATTCGCACGGTCACATTACGATCGAGCGCGACGAAATCGACGCGATCGACTAAGGCAGCCGCTACGTCGAGCCCGCGGCCGACTAACGTGTGGGGAAGAAGTGAGGCGTCAGAGATCAAGCTACCTTCACCGACATTGCAGTTACGCTCCAGATTGCTGCAACGAGTTACCACCGCGGCGGGCCGAACTCTGGTGTTGCTGCCAATGTAGCATGGAGCGACGAGACGCGCAGTTTTGTGGACACGAGCCCCGGCATCAACCCAGACCCCGGGCTTGATTTCGCGGCCAGAAGGCCGTATGGAGCAACGGCCCAGGAAAGCGTCCACGACCAGCCTTCTGAAATCGCGAGGATGTTCGAGACGATTGACGTAGCCGGTTATGACGAACGGGACTGGGGGATTGATGATTCTGTCATCCTCCGGAGGAAGCGCAGAGTCGGGCGCAGAGAGGGCGCGCGCGACATCCACGATCCAGAACGAGAGCGAGCCTTGGGCATCGTGAATCGGCGTAATGGGCTGACCCTTCGCGCGGTGAAAGCGGAGAGCGGAGGGCAAGTCAATCTCGGCGTACGCACCGAGTTCGGCGATCAGAGCCGTGTCAATCCCCTGTTGCAAATCTCTCTGGAGCATCTCCCGCACAATCGACCAGCGGTCTTCGGAGCGCTTTGGAATCGCGATCCTGACACTTTTCGTCTCGTGGAAGCTGATGCCGGCCGACACAGCGATGACGGAAACGGAGCGCATGCCCGCGTTCATGCATGCGGCGACCGTCCGCTCAAGAATCGATTGTCCAAAAATCTCCACGCAGGCGAGAGATACCGGCTGATCGTCGTTGAGACAAAGATCAGTTCGCCAGTCAACATTGCGATTCACGCGAGCGCGAATTGAGTGGCCTGGAACTGTGCCGGTGGCAGGTTTGCCGCCGAGAAGGATTGCACTGAAAGGCACCGAGGGCTCCTTGTCCGTTCACTTTCGATGGCCGCAAGCCAAGGTTGGTTGGTCAAGCGGTAAAAGCGGTTGATCTTCGTTCGGAATTCATTCCGAATCGCTTGCCGCTAACCCGAATCGAGACTGAAAGTCGCGGAGGTTGCGGCATCACATAAATGTAGGACAGCTGACTTCAAGGGTCATTAGGGTGTTCGCTGTAGCGAAAAAAGAATTAGTGCGGAGATATGATTCAGGAGCGCAAACCGAAACAGTTTCGCAACATCCAACGCCTTTCGGGGGAAAACAGTAGAACATGAACGGAGAATCGCGACAATCGCAGCACATGGAAATTCTTTCTCGTTTGTTGATCTGTGGAAAAGAAGGAGTTGAGGAAGCCGAGCGGCGTGAAAATATCGGCAAGTTGCGGCGAGAGCTGCGCTATGCAGCGACGTTGGGCGAAAGCGAATTCGCTGATTTTCTGGAACTCGCAAACGCTCACCATGTGATCGTGCGCGCCCTGAGTGTCTTGCAGGATGTTGCGAAGTTAGAACCAACGGCATGGGTTGCCGATCAGCAAAACTTAGAGGGACTGAAGAGCAAATGCGATATCGCGCTGGCCAATGAAAGAGGGCGCATTGAACGCGCCATGGGATATTTGCACTCGATATGTGAAGCCCTGGAGGGGAGAGGATGCAGGGTTGCGGTGATCAAGTCGCTGGATCACTGGCCGGACCTCGGCTCCGACCTCGACCTTTATACGACAGCGGAACAGCGCACGGTGGAGCAGACTATGCGCGAATCGTTCGACGCGCGTTGCGTCGAGCGCAGCTGGGGCGATCGCCTGGCTAACAAGTGGAACTTCCGCGTGCCCGGCCTGCCGGAATTAGTTGAAGTCCATGTTCGATATCTGGGACAGACTGGCGAGCACGCGGAACTGGCGCGACGGGTGATCGAGCGCCGCATACAGAAGCAGGTCGACGGACGCGAGTTTCGTGTGGCCGCACCCGAAGAGCGAATCGTTATTTCAGCTTTGCAAAGAGTTTACCGGCATTTCTATTACCGGCTCTGCGACATGATCGACACGGCGGCATTGCTTGGGCTCGACCAGGTCAACTTCATCGAACTGAAAGGCGCGGCTGAATCGTCGGGCATATGGGAAGGCGTGGCCACGTATTTGTGCCTTATCCAGAATTACATTCAGTCGTTTGGCGGAAGTGTATCGCTTCCCGACGCGGTGCGGAACGCCGCGCAGTCCCCTAATTCGACAGTGCATTTCAAGGCGGATTACTTGCGGGTGTCAAAAGTGACAGGGGCGAAGCTCTATTCTTCACAGTTGCTCAGCGCAGGAAAACATCTGGATCTGCGCGCATTATTACGTCTGCCGTTGCTGCCACCCTTAGCTATTTCCGCCCTGGTCGCGCACACCTTAACCGGGAACGATAAGGGAATCTGGTAGATTCGCCAGTTCGGACGCGAGTCCAATGCGGGTCTTTCCGGATATCAGTCGAAAATCAGGAACTAAAAAAGGCACCCTCTTGCAAGGGTGCCGTTAGTTTGTGGTCTAAGGAGAGAGTTATACGCTTGTGCCACGTCGGCCGATCCCCATGATTAAGGCCACGAGGAAAAAGATCAGGAATACATAGAAGAGAATCTTGGCGATGCCTGCGGCGGCAGTCGCTACACCGGCAAATCCAAGAATCGCGGCGATAATTGCGATGATGAAGAATACTGCGGCCCAATAAAGCATTGTTGTTCCTCCCTTTCGATCTTCGGCAAGGCTAAGACAAGTGCCATTGGCAGTCCATCCAGTGAAAGCCGTAGCCCCCAATACGCTTTACGGTATAGCGCAGCCTCATTCCCGCGATTTGAGACCGATGAAGCTATTAAATTGCTGGATCACGGGATAGCACTCACAAGCCGAAGCCTCAAGCACCTGCCGATTCACGATTCGTACAGCGCCGCGAGTGTATTCAATTGCGCCTTTTCGTTGAAGGAGGGCAGCAGCCAGGCTGACACTCGGCCGGTCCGTGCCCAGCATAGTTGCAAGAAAATCGTGGGTGATAGCGAGATAGCCACTGTCGACGCGGTCATGCATCATCAACAACCAGCGAGCCAAACGCTGCTCGATTCCGTGAAGCCGATTGCAGGCGGCCGATTGAGCAGCTTGCATCCCTTGCAGCACCGCGTGCCGGCTGGCGGTGCTCTGGAAATAAGGGACTGATGGAAGAAGATTGCGCAAGGCATCGGCACGAGCGCGAAAGCCGTCCCCCGCTATTTGGACGACTGCGCGATGCGGATACTGCGTTAACCCGACGAGAGCCGCTGTTCCGCTCAAACCCTCGTTACCGACCACGCCCACTTCAACCGTCTTGCCTTCGCGCGTGACGACCACAATGGAAACCAATCCGCGGTTGGGGAAGTGGACGAATTCAAGCTTCTCAGCGGGCTCATGAAGGCTGGTATGGCTGGGAAGATATTCGAATGTGAGCAAGGGGCGGATCGATTGAAATTCACTGTCCGGCAGAGAGAGGAGGATGCCGTTACTGACCGGGCGGCCTTCGAAATTGGTGCGCTCTCCCGCCAGAACCGGGCCGGGCTGTGGGTTTGTCATGAACTGGCTTGCACCGAGCGTCTGCTTGTTGTGCACGGCACTAAGATGCAGACCATCGCTTAACGAATGTATGTTCGCAAAGATCAGATTGAGAAGGCCAAGAGAATCGTCCAAGTGCCTGCGCTACAGACATTTTGAAAATTGGGTAAGGAGTTGACCCTATAGCTTGCGCCGTCATTGGGACCTATGCTCGCAGTCACGGTGCTTGTACCACGGATGTCACGGCGTGGTTCACTCCGTGCTGCGATTAGTTTGTCTTAATTGATAAGGAGCAATGAATGGCCAGCAAGACAGCAGTCTTCGGGATTTATCCGGCATACGCAAGCGTTGAGAATGGAGTCGAAGGACTAAGAGGAGGGGGATTCAGCGGCAGCGACATCTCCGTACTTTTTCCGGAAGGAACGGGCACTCGGGATTTTGCCGTGGAGAAAGGGACCAAGGCCCCCGAAGGTGCAAGCGCCGGAGCGGGAACGGGAGCCGTCGTGGGTGGAACGCTAGGATGGCTGGTTGGAATCGGAAGTCTGGCGATTCCCGGCGTCGGTCCGTTCATCGCCGCAGGGCCAATCGTCGCGGCCTTAGCGGGCGTTGGTGTAGGCGGCGCAGTAGGTGGCATTGCTGGAGCATTGATTGGGATGGGAATTCCCGAGTACGAGGCCAAACGCTACGAGGGCCGCGTGAGGGATGGTGGCATCCTGCTGTCGGTGCACTGCGAGAACTCAGAAATGAAAAAGCTCGCCAAGGATATTTTGGAAAGAACAGGCGCGCGCGACATTTCCTCCACGTCCGAGGCGGCGTCGGACGAACCCAGGTATCAAAATCTGCCGAAAGCAGGCTGAGGAAGTCGATCCTTACATCATTCTGCATTGGGGGACACATCAACGATGAAAGCGCTACTTGCAATAGGATTGGTCGTATTAGTTCTTGGAATATTGTCCTTCGTTGTTCCGTTTCCGCATTCCACTCATCACGAATTACGGGCCGGGGACGCACATGTTGGAGTAACCACGCGACACGATGACAAGTTACCGCCCGCCGTCAGCGTGTTACTTGTGGTCGTGGGAGCCGGCATCATGATCGCGGGACGAAGTAAGGTCTAGTTTCGCGCAATTGTAGTATCGGAGGACGGGCCGATCAACCGTACCCCGCACATCGAGTGTTTAGCTTAACTATCTAAAGGAGCGATTCAAACATGGCAAACGAACCGAACAAACAGCAAGGTCAGCAGGGCTCACAAGAGGGACAGTCACAGCAGGGCTCACAGCCGGGGCACCAGTCGTATCAACGCGACCAGAATCCGGGCGGGTCAGGCCAGGGATCTGAGAAGTGGAACCAGGGCCAGTCGCAGCATGGGACCGAACAGAAGGGCGGCGCGCAGGATCTCTCAAAGAAAGACCCATCGCACCAGGGCAACCAGCAGGATGAGCAGGAAGGCGAAAAGAGGCGGGCTTCCTAGGCTCCGGACAGCGACGTTGTAGGCAATTGCAGTGCAAAGCCACGACAGAAGTCGTGGCTTTTGCATTGTGTGCAATCGGCGTTGTTTGTTTTCTTATAACTGATCGAGTAACGATAAGTCGTGTATGTGGTGACAAAGTTCTCATCTAGCGACGCCATACAAATCCGGCGACTGGCACCATACATTCAGGACCGGATAGACCGTGAACGGCTGCACATCTATCCTCCGTAGCATAGTGAACCGAGTTCCTCGGACCAACACACAAAGGTTCATCGCGAAAAGGAGATCTAAGTGCCTATCGATCCTCCCCCTTCCCTCGTTCCAGAGACCGAATTGATCCGCCGCGCACAAGTCGGAGACGCAGAGGCATTCGGCTTGCTATTCGAAAAGCACAAGGCGCGTGTGTATGCCCTTTGTTTGCGGATGACAAGAAACACCGCCGAAGCAGAGGACCTGACTCAAGAAGCGTTCTTGCACGTCTTTCGAAAACTGAGTGCATTTCGTGCAGACTCGGCGCTCTCGACTTGGCTTTACCGGGTGACTGTGAATACCGTGCTGATGCACTTCCGAAAGAAGTCTCTGAGTACGGTTTCGGTGGAGAAGCCCAGCAGCGATGGGAACCCCGCGCCCCGGGAATTCCCAATGACCGATTTCCGGCTGACGGGATGCGTCGACCGCATGGCCTTGAACCGTGCTCTCGCGGAGTTGCCGAATGGGTATCGCAGAATCTTCCTTCTCCATGAGGTCGCTGGTTATGAACACCGGGAGATCGCGAAGTTCCTGGGATGCTCTGTCGGGAACTCTAAATCGCAACTGCACAAAGCGCGGCAGAGGATCCGAGAGCTACTTGCGTCAACGCCCGGCTCCGCAGCAGGCATCACGGCGCGAAAAAGAGTCTACATGCGCGCCAAGAACACGCCCACGTGGGATGCGCCCGAGGTCGTTCAACTTCGGCCTTTACCACACCGTCCAGCCAATTCGGGAGACAGTGAGCGATGGGCAAATGCGGCCTAACGGATATCCCCCACCTTCCTACAGGACCGCTCCGATGGTGAGAGGCAGCAAGTCGACGTTTAATTCGAGAACGATCAATAGTCTTGGACCCGTATGGGGTTCAGAAAGAGGTTGCACCCGGTGAATACAAATAGGAAACGCTTAGCCTTCATGTCCATAGGCGCGATGGTGTTGTTGCTTGCTAGTGTGTGCTGGGCAGCAGACGATAAGGACAAAGATGAATCCGATATCGCGAAGCGCATCGATAACTCGGCGAACGTGTTGAACGAGATCATGGGAACGCCGGACAAGGCGATTCCAGATAAAATTATGGGCGATGCCAAGTGCCTAGCTATTATTCCGTCGATGATTAAGATCGCCGTCGGTTTCGGCGGCAATCACGGACGAGGCGTCGCCACCTGCAGAACAGCAAATGGCTGGAGCGCGCCGGCTCCAATCACGATTACGGGCGGCAGTTGGGGTCTACAGCTGGGAGGTCAGGCCGTTGACATAATTATGGTTGTGATGAATGACAAGGGAATGGACCACTTGCTTGCGAGTAAGTTTAAACTTGGAGGCGAAGCCTCCGCCGCAGCCGGTCCGGTGGGGCGTGACGCTGGTGCGGATACTGACTGGAAGATGAAGGCAGAAGTGCTGACTTATTCGCGCGCCCGGGGCATATTTGCCGGCGTCGATATTAATGGCGCCGCGGTGACTCAAGACAAGGATGCCACTAGGCTCCTGTACGGTAAGATGGTGCCGTTCAGCAAAATCCTCAGGGGCAGCGTACCGGCGCCGAGGGGGAGCCATGAGTTCTTGGCGGCGCTGCGGAAGTATTCCGAGCAAGCGCACAATCATCCAGGTGAGTAAGCGCTGTTCGAATGGAATAAAGGCTTAGTGATTCACTGATGGCTACGTTTTTGGCGTAGCCATTTTTTGTTCCCTTACTCGTATCAATACCCAATGAAAGCTGGTTTCATACCACTTGTACTGGATGTGAGGTTTAACCCGTCGCGTGTAGGCTTCTGAAAGTCGAGCGAGGCTATCCTCGTATCGACGTGGGATTGAGCCGAGCTGAACGCGAGCGTCCCGAGCTTGGGCATCTGTCCCGGCACCGGTAAGCATTGCGCCCGGTGACTCTTGATCGATAGGAGCGAGTTATGTCAACCATTCTGCTTATTGTCTTGGTTCTGCTGCTGATTGGTGCACTGCCGACATGGCCGTACAGCACCGGCTGGGGATACTACCCGAGCGGCGGGCTTGGCCTGGTTCTTGTGATCGTGCTAGTTCTGGTGTTGATGGGTCGAGTGTGATGCGAACCCGTCAAGGCGACCGACTTGTATTCATAGAATGCGAAGTTTAGGTTCCAGTAAGGGGAGGGCGCGGCCCAGGTTTTTGTCGTTTCCCTGGCTCGGACTCGACCGAAGCCGAACGACGTCAGGCGAGTTCACGGCCTTCTTCCTTACTGGGTTGTAGTAGCGCCTTCCCGAAGCCTTATTACTCTTATCTGCTTTTGCACAATCTTTCCGCTTCTGATTGACTGGGGGGACGATGAACTCAGGGGACAGGAAGACGCCCTATGCTGCGCGAAATCGTGCGCGTTGGGGGAGAGTTGGCACGATTGCGCTGGGAATTGTAATCGCTTTGTGTGCCGGTGTTTATTTCCTCCGCGCTCATGCCGAGCCGATCCTGCGTGCCCGGATCATCGAAACATTGACCGCGCATTTCCACAGCAAAGTTGAGCTGAGCGGATTTCACGTAGGCCTCGAACGTGGATTAAGAGTTTCTGGAACTGGACTGCGAATCTACGGAAGCCATGACCCAAACATTCACCAGGCCGGTATCCAACCGCTGATCAGTATCGAGGAATTCAGCTTCCAAACCGGTCTGCTGACCCTGCTACGTTCACCGATGCATGTACATAGTGTGGAACTGACGGGGTTGGTGTTGAATATTCCGCCGACCGGCGAGCGAAAAGAGATGCAAGGGATGGGATCAGGCGGCGGAAAAATCAAGATCGTGGTTGACGAGTTCACCAGTAAAGATGCGCAACTGGTAGTTAACACGAATCGGGCTGACAAGCTGCCTCTGGATTTCAGCATTGTGAACCTAAAGATGCGGGACATCGGTCCGGGACAGCCGATGAATTTCAATGCTATGCTTTTGAACCCGAAGCCGGTCGGAAGGATATCGTCGAAGGGACTATTCGGTCCCCTGGATGTGGATGAACCGCGGGATACACCCGTGAAAGGCACATATTCGTTCGATCATGCCGATCTGGCGACGATTAAAGGGATTGGAGGAATTCTCTCGTCGACTGGCGAGTACCGCGGGAAGCTGGGTAGTATCATTGTCGAGGGCAAAACCAACACACCGGATTTCCGCCTTAATGTCAGTGGGCATTCCGTTCCCCTTAGCACGGAGTTCCGCGCGGTAGTCGACGGCACGAGCGGCAACACGTACTTACAACCTGTGAAGGCACATGTACTGAACTCATCGTTCGTCGCGAGCGGTTCTGTCATTCGCCTGAAGCCGAGTGGACACGAAGTATCGCTGGACGTCGTGATCGAAAATGCGCGAATCGAGGACCTGTTGGCGCTGGCCGTCAGAACCGAACCTCCAATTATGACGGGCACGGTACAGTCAAAGGCGAAGATGGATCTGCCTCCAGGCGCCGAGGACGTGGACAAACGGCTGCGACTCGCAGGAGAGTTTCATATTGCCGGTGTTCATCTCAGTAACGCAAAGGCGCAAGAAAGGATCGACGATCTTAGCGTGCGAAGCCAGGGTAAGCCAAAGTTAGCTGCAGAGGCAGACACGCCAGATGTGCGTTCCGATGTGAGTGGAGTATTTAAGCTGAGCGACGGAACGATGGCTTTCTCGAAGCTTCACTTTGAAGTGCCGGGGACGAAGGTGGATATGAACGGGCACTATAGCCTCGACGGGAAGACCTTTGACTTCCACGGAAAGGTCAGACTCGATGCGAGATTGTCGCGTATGATGACGGGTTGGAAGTCGGTGCTGGTCAAGCCGGTCGACCCGTTCTTCGCGAAGAATGGGGCGGGAACGGAAGTACCGATCAAGATTACGGGAACCAAGGGCGCGCCGCATATTGGATTGGATTTCGGACACAAGAACGAATGAGTGTCTTAGCGGCCCGCTTCGAAGCGGTAACCGATTCCGCGCAGGGTCTTGAGATAACGCGGATGGCGCGGATCGCGTTCGATCTTTTCTCTTAGACGCCGCACGAAAACGTCGATCGAGCGCGGCGTGACGAAAGAGCCCTCTTTCCAGACAGCGTCAAGGAGCTGGTCTCGGGTGAAGACGCGGCCGCGATGGCGGACCAAGTACTCGAGAAGGCGGAATTCGCGAACGGTCGTGGTGACAGGCCGGCCCTGCACACTCACGGTCATCGAAGCGATGTCAATTTCGAGTTCACCCAACTGAATCAGCTCGCGGACAGGAGCTTCTTTTTCGTTGCGAAGAATATTGCGAATACGCGCGATCAGTTCGCGTGGACTGAAGGGCTTAGTGATGTACCCATCGCCGCCTGCGTCGAAGGCCTGCAGACGGTCCATTTCCTGTGTTCGTGCTGAGATAAAGATGATGGGGGTCTTTCCCAATACTTCGTGTTGACGAATCTGACGGCATAGGTCGAAACCATTCACTTCTGGCAGCATGATATCGAGCAAGAACAGGGATGGTTGCGCCAGCGCTGCGGAGGGCAGAACGGGGGCGCCAGAAAAGAACGTCGAGACATCGAAGCCAGCGGTGCGCAGATTGTGTTCGATGAGACGAGAGACATCAATGTCATCTTCGACCACATAGATGAGATCCGGGTGACGCGGATTGTCTGCCACTTCGAGGGGATACATGGCCGAAGAGTGCAAAGCGTACACGCTCAGGAAGATGAGATGAAAACCGACAGTGCGACACTAAAGGCAGCGTGTTGCGGGAATGTTGCGCTAGTGTTAAAGGAGAGTTAATTTGCTCCCGGAACTTATTGGCTCGACATTAGTTTTTGCGGAGATGTCGGGCCTTGCGGGACATGCCCTTCGATGGGCCAGCTGACTGCTGACAATTGCCACTAAGGGTGACATCGCAGCGGTGGACGAACGAGCCCAGAGCGAGCTGGAAAGTGTCGGGCGCGTCAGTTTCGATGAGGAATCCGTTGTCTTGGTCAATCAGGAAGAAATCCACGGCAGCAGATGCGCCATCCAATGTGAGCGTGCTGGATGAGAAACGGCCGAAGGAGTCGGGGCAAGCCCCCCCCTGAGGACATCCGAAGAGGCCAGCTAACGGAGCCGGAGTGACGGGGAACCCGCTGCCTGATGCGTCGAATAGTCCCGATAGAGTGCCTCCCGAGCCAGGATTAAGAGCGGCCGTCATCTGACCGGAGCCGTCAATCTCCGAACCGATCTGCTGCGCGAGAAGAAATCCATATTGCTCTCCGTCGCCGAAAGAAAGCGATTGAGCCGGTTGCGCTTGCGGATAGGCGACGCCAATGCCGAGAGCTGGATACCGCTGGTTTGCGGCTGCGGAGTAGAGCGCGAGTGCGGGAGCGCCAGGCGTTCCCGCTGGGGCCGTGAGATAGAGGACAATGCTCGGGTCGAAGAAGGGAACCGGTGCAGGCGTGTATTTAAGATGTACGCGGCCAATCCCCTTGTTGTCGAGTTGATAGACTCCGGTTAGCGCTGAGCTGATCAACGCAGGGTTGCCGTTACTGTCGGAATACAATGCGGTATCGGTATAACCCGTCGTCAGGGTGCCCGCCGGATCGGCGCTAATAACATCAACAGAGGTCAATGATGAGGGGATGAAGCTCGATAAGTCTATGCCGAGAATGTCAAAGATATAGTTTCCGGAAAAAGAGCTGAAAGAGCCTGTCGCGGAACCCTGCCCTACCGCCTGACCCGAAGCAAAAAACGCGCCATCAGTCTCGATTAAGTCGATGTGGCTTGAGTCGACGATATATCCTGTTAGTTGCGCCGGATTAAACCCGGCACAGGTCGTTACAAAATTAAGGGTCACCACACCAGGGACCGGAGTTGCCACAACTGAAGAACCAGCGAAGGCATGAGTGGCGGAGCAACTCGAAAAAACTCCGTTATAACCCTGGTCAGTCAAGGTGCCGGAGCCCGAAATGCCGGTTGGATTGTCGATGTTGAGGACGCCACCATACACGATCGGAGTCGTCGAGTTGTCTGTTCCACTAGCAGTAAACGCAAATCCTGCTGATGGAAGAACGCCGGCCACGGCTGGATCTTGCAGCGACATTGAACCGGAGCCCGCTTGCGCCAAATCTATGGGTCCCTGACTATTGGTAAGTGTCCCACCTACCTGTGCAAGAGACAAATTCGAACCCGATAAAACCACGAAGGTGAAGTCCTCTTCTATGGAATCACCAACTTGGTCGGTCGTAAGAAGCACGAGAGTACCCCGTCCGTCGGCCCCCACGAAATAGCTTCCTCCTGTTATGGAGGACGTCGTCGTATCTAGAGTCGTGCTTACATCAAACGTATTGAGAGTTTGCTGGTTCGCATTGCGTCCTCCCTGACTACCTCCGACATTTCCATTACCGTCCAAATAGACTTGACCTGTCAGCTGGTAAGGATAGTCCGCTGGACCGAAAGAAGCGTCGGTGCCCTTTACCTGGAACACATAAGTTCCCTGGAGCACGCTGCCAAATGCGGTGATAGCGATCGGCGCGAGAGTGTTCGATTGGTGGGAAGCCGCTGCATAAGCTACGATCGTTACTTGGTCGGCATTACCTCTAAATGCGGTGGGCGGTGAAAATGTAATCGGCTCTCCGCTTGCAGAATGTTGGGAACTTAGGCTTCCACAAGAGTATGAAGTCTGATTCGAACACGTTAGTGCCCAGTCGACACCGGCGTTTGAAGGGTCATTGATGACCGTTGCCGTCAGCGACGCGGTGCCGGCAATAGACATAGTGGTGGGAGGCGGAGTCGCGAAAGCGATTGTGATGTCTTGCGGTGGCGGGGGCGGAGGATTTTGAACATCAAAGGTGCTTCCGCCGCAGCTGGCAAGGAAGAGAATGGCAAGAGCTGCAAAAGGAACGAGCCCAGAAAGTCTAGATGCCACTGTTTTTATCTCCTCGGAACCATGCCTGGTCGCGACGTTATTGCCCCGATCCTCGCAGGTAGATGGTTTGAAAAAGGCCATTGTTATAATTGAGCGTAATACTTCCCGGGTCTGAACCAGTTACCCTTGGCATGAAAACAATTGACAACGTACAGCTATCGCCCGGCGCCAGACTGAAAGGACATGTGTCAGTCTCGGTGTAATCGCCCAAGACCACCTTGCCGGTAAAAGTCACAGTCGCGGTATTAGGGTCCGCAGGATCGTTGAAGAGAGTTACTGTCAGCGGGTTGCTATTGGTGCCTTTGGTTTGTGGATCGAAGTCGATTCCAGCAGCCGGAGACATCCGCAAGGGGCTAGGCGGATTCGTTCTTAGTTCCACCGGAAAGCGTCCCCCGTCGATTTCGCAATCGGGCGACGATGGGGCGGTACATTGAAGTGTGTTCAACTCGATGAAATAGTCGAGCCCATTACCAAGGACGCCATTTAGATTCGTCCCGGGTTGGGGCACGAATGTGACGGCCATACTGCAGCTCTGTTGAGGGGCCAACAGTCTGCCGAGACATGTGTCCAGGGAAACCTGAAAGTTTGGCTCACCGCTTTGGGAGTCCGCGTCACAGTAATAACCAACTGTATTTCGTGACTGGTCGGGAAAGACGGTTGCACCTTGTGCGTCGGTTCGAACGACCTGAATTCCGCCCACCGTGCCATTGTCAAGCAGTGGATGCGGTAACTCACTTGGGTTTCGGGAATAGGTACAGGGAGAATTGGCTGCAGACAGGATCTGGATCAGATTTGGCCCCTGGTTGGTAAAGGCCAGTGACTGTCCCTGGCTGGATTCGCCAACTGCTTCGGACCCGAAATCGAGCTCGGGCGTGGAGGGGACGATCGCGCTCAGTGGCGATCCCTTGATAGGAAGTGAAAAGGAATTGTCCTGGTCTGCGCTATGAGGCACATTATTCACTGTCAAGATCGCGGTGAGTGCGCTCGGACACTTTGCAGGGGCGTCGCCACTCGGTACCGTGCCGAAAGGAATCCAAGGACAGCTTTCTTGCGGCGAAAAACCGATCGTGATGGTACAGCTCTGCTGGGCGGCCAAGCTAAATGATGATCCAAAAGGGCTCGCGCAACTGTCATGTTCCATGAAATCGGGCACGCCGTTAAAGTCCCCGCCGCCGTTCGGATAGAACAACTCACTATCTGACTCGAGAAAGGAGAGACTTAGTCCCGATAAAGTTGATCCACCCGGGTCGGTATTCGTCAGAGTAATGGTCTGCGTGCTCGAAGTGGATCCCACTATTTGTGCGGGAAAGCTTACCGAGAACGGTGATAGCGTGATTGGCTGAGTACACGCTGTCGAAGTGCCAAATGCCAGGCATATATTGCCGGAGTCGCCAGGGTTAAGGAGGCTTACACCCGGGCAACTCTTAGTGTTTATAATTGCGTATCCTACCCCAGTGCCGCCGATGTTGTGTAGGACATAACCGCCCTGGGTGCTGTCAAATGTCACTGGCGCCGTTGCGGTTATTCCTCCAATCTGCCCGACATCCAAGCCGCTTCCAGCAAAGATCTGTAATGTGACTATATTGCCGCTGATCTGGCCAGTAACGGAGGCCTGTGGCAAACACGGGTAATCGGTAGCGAGCGTGGATGGGTCTTGAAACAGCAGTGTACCGGAGACAGTCGCGGAACTAGCACCTGTGTTTGGTCCTTGGGTAAGCGCCCCGGAGACGGCAAAGTCCTGATTCCTAAAGGAGGTTCCGCTCTGGGTACTATGAAAACTCCCCTGGAAGGGGCCGGCGAGAGCCGGAACCAGCAATGCGCTCCAGTTCAATCCGGCTTGGGCAGTTCCGCACGGACTTCCATCGGCTCCTGTTCCAGCGGTTGAAGTATAAGTGCCAGTGAGAGTCGAGTTGTTGTCACCAAGAGCCCCGGTAAACGTGAAGCTTTGATTGCCTGCGATTGCCGTAAGAGTTACATTCTGACCGCTAACTGTTCCAGAGACGGGCGCTGCCCCAGCGCTGCACACAACTGGAGATGCAGGGGGCGACTGCGGGATCGCAACGGAAAATCCGATACTGCCGGTTACATTACTGCCATTTTGAATCAGGAAGCCTCCCTGAAGGCCTCCTACGTAGGATCCATCCGGTGGGGACTGAATCGTAAATTGCCAGTTCCCTGAGAGAGGAGATGACGGTGGCGGATCGCCGGAGCCGGACGACGCGGTGCCACCACAGCCAGAGAAGCACATGACGGCCATTAGCATTAAGATGAGAACGCCCCGGGCTCCATCGCGGGAAAGGAACGTTTCTGCGGCAGTAAGGCACTGGCGGCTCGAATGTTGTACCGGTGACTTCATCGTTAATCCTAGAACGATAACTTCAGGCCGAACTGGATCGTGCGCGGACGATGCGCATCGATCGGGTGCAAGAAAGAAGCTCCGTCTACACAATTTGCGCTGGAGCCGGAAAAGCCTGCTGAGTAACTGGGCCCCGCATAGCAACTAATGACGTTGTTTCCTGTCCCCGATGGGTTGTCGGGATCATAAATACGGAATTGCGTGCGATTGAACACGTTAAAGGCTTCTGCGCGGAACTCGAGCTGTCGCGATTCGGCGACCTTGAGACGCTTGGCGAACGCCATATCAAAATTCAGACGAGAGGGATTATTTGCGGAATTTCGTCCGGCGTCGCCGAATGTCAGACCCCGTGGCGCCACATACTTCGAGGGGTTTTGGATGAGCGGCCCAAAACTCTGCGGATTCCCCCCAGGATTTGGCTGCCAGCCCGGTGCAATATCAGGATAAGACGCAGCTATTCCAAGGCCGCTCGAAACTCCTGCGTTGTCGGTCACTGAAATGCCAGTATTACCCACTGTATTAATAACGGTAAACGGCGTGCCCGATTGAAACAGGGTGATGCCCGAGAATTCCCACCCGTCGAGAACGCTGTCGACAAACTTAGAGCAGCATTTGCTCGCTGGCGGCCCGTTACCGGTGTCGAGACCATTGGCCCAGTCGCCAAAATTACTGACCAGATTTTTAAGTGAGAACTGGTAGATGTAGTTAATGTTTAAAAGATGGCGTTCATCGAAGCTAGAACTCGCGCGATTCGCGGCTAAGTTGTAAGAATCGACCAGGACCGGGTCGCTGCGGTCCGAGGAATTGTCGATCGAGTGGCTGTAAGAATAGGAGAGGCCTCCGGTAAGTGCACCCCGAGTACGTTGCAGTGTGAACTGCAGAGCATGATAACTGGAATTGGCGACATTCTGTAGAGCGAGTACCCGCCCAAGTCCGGGATACGGGCGCCCAGAGAGAGAGTTAACGTTCGGAATGAATTGGTTCTCACATGCCGCTTGGAGATATACGTATGCAGGATCACCTTGGCTGACCATTCTGCTCTGAAGCTGGAACGGAGTCCCCGCGCTGTCTCCCGGGTGACCGGAGTAGGTGGGGGGCGGAATCGTGCAATCATCCAATGTGAGAGGCTCGTTGGGGCCGAAGGGGTTATCCCCGGAGCTCGATGACAGTGGAGAACGCTGGTTCAATTGCCGCTCAATTGTTAGATGAGTTCCCTTGCTACCCACATAGGCGAGATTGGCAACGACGTCTTCGCGTAGCTGACGTTGAACGCCAACGCTCCATTGCTGAGCATAGGGCCATATGGCTCTGGCCGGAATTGACGTTACATCGATGGGGTAGAGCGACCCGGCGGGAGGCGGTGCAATACCTTGCTTTTCGCAGGGTTCAGACGATGGATTGAAGGTCGCACCATATCCTACGTTGCCGATACAGGGGTAACTGATGGGAAGGGGCTGAGTAACACTGAGAACAACGGGTGCGCTCGCTTCAAGTGATCCAGTATTGGCTTCGTTTCCTGTCCCGTGCTCGAAAAAGACACCATAACCGGCGCGGACAGACATCTTGCCATCACCTTTCGGATCCCAGGCAAAACCGAGGCGCGGCGCCCAGTTGAAAAGGTGTCCACTCATGCACCCGGCAGGGATTGAGTTAACGCCACACTGGACGAGACCGAGATTGGTTACAGCGCTTGGGTCGGATTGGAAAGAGGTCAATGTTAACGGGGCGCCGCCATAGAGCAGTTCGCCATAAGTGGGGTCGACGGCGAAGGCTGTTCCATTGAATCGGGTCGCCTCCCAATTCCAGGCGTTGTGATTTTTTTCCCTGTAAGTACCGAAAATGCTCACTCGCAGACCCAGATTTAGCGTCAGGCGGTCTTTGAGTTTCCAGTCATCCTGTATGTACGGTTCGGCGATCTGATAGCGTTGATAGTATCGTGCGCGCGAGGAATCCTGAGAGAAAGTCTGGATGTTTCCGGCCAGGAAATCTTCGAAGGCATTACCGCTGCTTTGCGCCAAATTGCTAAAGGCGAGCAAACCCTGCATGTCGCCGGACGCGGCTCCGATCGCATTATTGTCCTGATTACGCTGGGAATAAATATATTGCGCGCCGATTTGAAGCGTGTGCTTGCCAAAGGATTTTCCAACGTCATCGCGGATGGCGAATGTGGGATTAGTATGTCCCCAGGGCATGTAGGATGGATCGAAGGCAAAGCCCCTGCCGCCATATGCCGCATTTGTTCCGAGTATGGCAACGCCGGGCATTTTACCGCCGAAGCCGTTATTAAAAAGGTATCCCATGGCGCATTCCGGGGTAGGTGTTCCGAAGTCGATCGGCGGCTGAACGCTGAGGGTCGGATTGCATTGACCCGGGTTGGCGGGGTCGATGACCAATGGTTGGCCCAGAGAAGGGTCCCGCTGGAAGCGCGCCCCGCCGGGACCGTTCCGGTCTGTAAGAGTAATCGTGGCGTTGGTGTAGCTGAGGTCGACGACGTTCAAAAGGGTGGGCGAGATGGTCTGCGTGAAACGGGCGACCAGATTGAGACCCGGCCCAATAAAGCGATTCTGAATTGTCGGAAAAGTGGCGGCCGAAGGGTTAGTGGTACTTAGATAACTCCATTGCGGCGCAAGCACCGTAGTGTCCCATGCGTCATGAATATAGCGAAAAGAGGCTCGCAGCTTATCGGTGAATTGCTGGTCCACACGGAAAAGTTCCTCGCGCCAGTAAGTCGACGGCGATACTGACGCAACGTAGCAGCGATAGGGATCGGACGGCCCCAGGAGCGTACCGAGCGGTAATGTGTAATTGCAACCTGACGCCGAGTTCGGGAGTGGTACTAAATTCGAATTCAGTATGGTAAGCGCATTCTTGTCGGCAACCGGGCTACCAATGTCTCCAGCACTAAGCAGTGCGCTTGGAAGGCCTAAACTGTTACCCAAAAGGTGCCAGCCATCACTCTCCAGAACTCCAGGGCAATCCGGGTATAGCTGGCGACTAAAGGTCCCGCTGATTTGTCCAGGAAGAGGGCACACGTCAGAGAAGTCGAAGACTTGCGTGATTGCCCCAGTCAGAGGACTAGGCCCGCTAAGATTCTGCTGGATCCCATTGGGAGTCATGATGAGGCCGCGCTCCTTCAAGCCCGGCACCGCCTGGTTGTAATCGATAGGGGATTCTTCGAGACGCACCTCCTCGGAGAAGAAAAAGAATGTTTTGTCCTTCTTTATATTGAAGAAGCCTGGAACGAAGAAGGGGCCCCCGATCGTGCCGCCGAAGTCCTGCCGGCGATAGAGCGGCGCTTTGCTGGTGAAATCGAAAAAGTTACGAGAGTTAAAAGCTTCATTGCGCACAAAGTCATAGAGATTGCCATGGAAAGTGGAAGAACCGGACTTTGTTGTGACTTGTGTAGTGCCGGAGGCTGTTCGTCCGTATTGGGCGCCGTAATTTGAGGTAAGAACCTTCACTTCCTGAATCGCGTCCAAGCTCGGATAAACCATCAAAGTGCTTGACGCGCCGTTAAGGCCTGTATTGAGCACATCGCTCCCGTCGATTTCAAAGCTGTTGTACTCAACGCGGCCGCCGTTGACACTGTATTTCACGCTTCCAACAACACCGACCTTGCCTTCATCCTGGCCAGTCTGGTTGCTAACGCCGGGGGCGAGGGCAATGAGTTGAGAGAAATTGCGCCCATTGAGTTGAAGGCTGACGACTTCTGTGGAACTGATTGTCCCGGAGACCGTTGAGGTCTCCGTTTCGACTTTGCCAAGGTCACTGGATTCCACATTTACTTCGGTTTTCTCGCTTGCGGGTTGCAGGGCTACGTCTAGGGTCAATTCGAGCCCGGCGGTGAGACTGATACTGTCGAATGTCTTAATCGCAAAGTTAGGAGCTACCGCAGAAAGACTATAAGTGTCAGGCGCAAGGCCGGAGAACGAGTAATTACCCTTGGCATCGGTGTGAGTGTCGACTTTGACCCCAGCAATGTTGGTCAAAGTTACGGTGGCACCGATGACGACCGCTTGGCTCTGATCGGTCACCGTTCCGGTCAGCGCGCCCATACTATTGTCCTTGCTCTGACGAGTTTGGAGCTGACCGGGAGTCGCCACTGGCAGGTTATCATTCTGGGCAACCTGAGTCTCAAGGGAGACATTGACCTTCAGTTCCAGACCAGGAGCGAGGTTAACATTCTGGAAGTGCTTCTCTTCAAAACCAACACCGGTGACCGATAAGTTATATGTGCCGGGGACAATACCAGGGAATAAGTATGAGCCGTTATTGTCCGTCTCGGTAACGAGCGTGGCAATTCCAGCGTAATCTAGAGAAACCTTTGCGTGTGGCACGGCGACCCGGTTTTGATCTCTCACGGTGCCTGAGAGAGTCGACGTCATCCGGTCAGACTCCGGCTGATGCCGTCCAAATCCTGGGAGCGCCAGGAGGAGGATCACGGCCAGAACACACGTGATGCGAGCGGGCAAATTAGCCGGGCACGAACTCACAATACTTCTCTCCGCGTGCAGTGATGCAATGAGGGCTGGAAAGCGAAGAGCGATTCTAGTCACGAAGTAGCGCCATAAAGTTAAGGTTATGTTAATTTGTGACACTCTTTTCCGAGTCCGGGAGGAGACGTTCAAGATCTCGACTTGCTCACGGAATGCCGCTCCCCGCGGGACCCATACGATCAAGTGCAGCATGGCTAAGGGATGTGGTTACAGCCTGATCCCACGCTAACCTGTCACACTTCCTTAACAGTTTTTTCTTTATCTGTTCACACACAGAATCAGGTTCACTCCGCTATCCTCCCAGCGAGTTCTGCGACAGGGGCGCTCGTTCACTGCTCGCGGCACTCAGGCTCGGATAGGAAAAGCTCTAAGCGTGTGCGGTGCCACACGCGTGCCAAGTTCTGCGTTGTAACTGAGAGATGTGGAAAAAGGAGAATCATAATGTCAAGAATCAAAGTACTTCTCGCGGGAATTGTGGTTACCGCGATGGTGAGCCTGGGAACCAACGCCCAGGCACAGAAAATAAAGGTTATGTTTGCCGGTTCATCAGCACAATGGCAGACACTCGCGCTAGGGACTTACAACGACGGTCATTGCGTGAGTGGTGGAACAGCGCCTTGTTTCCACTATACAAACGGGTCGTTTAACCTCACAGATACGCGTCCATCGCACGTAGGCCTGTCCGCTAATGTCGATACGGGCGGCATCTGGATCGTTTGGGATAGCGCCGCAAGCCCGAACGTCTGGGCGTTCATCAAGGTAGACTCCGGCGTGGGCAATCGCTGCTACTTCGCGAACCCTGCCTGCGTGGTGGGAGCAAATCCGTTCCCGAGCGCTTCGAACTCAATCACTGTGTGGCCGGATGGCTCCCAAGACCAGACGCCGCCAGCCTCTGTGCAGGCTCTCTTTACCGGCAGCACGGTTTCAGTGAACGTCTCGGCTACCGACATTCGTCCTGAGGATTCGCTCTGGTCGACCTGCCGCACGAACTCGCAACTGGGCAGCGCCGCGGTGGGCGGTGGTGACGGAACGGACGGCCTTGGCTACAACAACAATAATGCTCCTGGCGTCTGTGCTGCATTTGGAGCTAACAAGAATGCGCTGGTCGGGAACGCGATCCAGAGCGGATACCCCGGCAGCACTTCGACAGCTAACGTTCTGGCATTTGCGCTCTCCGGAAAGGACCCCTTCACGGGTTCGACGGTTCCCAAGTACACGACCTACTCGGTGGGAGTCGCTCCAGTAGCGTTTATCTATTCGCGCAACGGTGGACAACTCAACAGCAGTTTGAACAACATCACCGACACGCAGGCACAGACTCTATTCTCGGGAGCCAGTTGCGACGCGAGCGCTCTCGGCCTGAATTCAGCGGGAATCGCAGTGTATCTGCGTGAACCCCTTTCAGGCACAATGAACACCACGGAAGCGAGCGTATTCCGTCGTCCGGTTGTTGGCGGCGGAGTGTTGGGCATCAGCCAGGAAGCCAACGTCAACGGCGCAAATCCGCTGACCGGCAGTAGTGTCGCTTGCCCGTCATCTGACGGCAAAGGCGGACGCTGGCGCGGAATCGGAACGGGCGAAGTCGTGAAGTCGGTTCTGAACTCTGTTAAGAACAACGGGATCGACGGCATCACCTACACCTTTTTCAGCTACGGAAACATCAGTTCGATCGCCAGCAACTCAAGCTACGGCTATCTAACACTGGACGGAACCGATCCGATTTTCTCCGCCTACTACGACGGCAGCGGATCGGCATTTGATCCGGGACAGCCGACCGCGTATGGCGCGGGTGGACTGCCGGGTGCGAAAGATACACCCTGCGGATCGTTCCCATGCGCCGAGACCCAGATATGGGCGGGCGGACTGTCGTTCCCGAACGTCAGAGCGGGCGCCTACCGGGCCTGGTCGCTGCTGCGGATCGTAAGCACCGGGCCGGCATTGACTGCCGCCGAGGCCGTGATCAAGGACTCCCAGCAATATGTCATCACGACCACTCCGGATTACATCCCGGCTTTGGCCGTCAAGACAACGGTAAATGGTAAAGCGTTTACCGATCCTGGGGCTACGATACTGCGGTCGCATTACCAGCAGTTCGACGGCAGCGGAGCCGCAATCGGCAAAGCGCCGGTGGACTCTGGCAAGACGGAATCGGGTGGCGATCAGGGTGGTTGCATTCAGCCCAGCGCCAGCGTCGCGCTGCAGTTGGTGCAAAGCGCTCCGTCGGGCTGCGTTGCAAGGTAAGTTGTCCGCCGCTTCGTAAGCGAATGGCCCATTGACACAGGCGGGTCGCTTTCGCGACCCGCCTTTTTACATGATTGCAACAAGGCTGTGATTAAATCGTGAGTTGTCTGATACTTCATACTGTATGTTCCAAAGTTACTTTCTTCTCATTACACTTGGCTTGGCACTTATTCACCCGTTTGCTCAGGCTCAGCTTGAGCCAGCTTCCCCGCCGATCGCCGATCCAACTGACAGGCGTTTTGACGGTGTTCATGAGGATTGGAGCACGCCCGAGCTTAAGACCAGTAACCTGAGGCCTGTTCAACCTCTCATCGGCTACGTCTCAGAGGAAGAAAAGTGCACGGTAGATCTGGTTCGTGTGCAGTGGCGATGGGGCGATCCGATCGACCTGTATGTGATCAAGCCGAAAGGCGTGAAGAAACCTCCGGTGATTGTCTACCTTTACGGATACCCCTCTGAAACGGACACTTTCCGGAATGAGGCATACCAGAATGCGGTGACGCGAGACGGTTTCGCCGCGGTTGGCTTTGTCTCCGCACTCACGGGCCATCGTTATCACGACCGCCCTTTACGCCAATGGTTCCTCAGTGAACTGCAGGAGAGTCTGGCAGTCTCTGCGCACGATGTGCAAATGGTGATCGACTATCTGGCATCGCGCGGCGACCTGGATATGAGCCGAGTCGGCCTGTTTACTCAGGGCTCCGGCGCGACGATTGGAATCCTAGCGTCCGCTGCAGATCCGAGGATCAAGGTTCTAGACGCGATTGACCCGTGGGGCGATTGGCCAATGTGGTTGTCAGATTCAGCCTTTGTGCCACAGGAAGAGCGTAAAGATTACCTGAATGCGGAGTTTCTTAGGAAAGTGTCCATGCTTGACCCGGTGGAATGGCTGCCCAAAATTCAGGCAAAAAAATTTCGACTGCAACAGACCGCTTACGACCTGGCCACACCGAATTCATCAAAAGGGAAACTCAGAGCCGCTGTTCCACCAGGAAGTGTTGTCGCGGTCTACAAGAGTGAAAAGGAATACGGTGCCGCTCTCTACGGCAGCAAGCAATTGGAATGGATTCAGCACGAGTTAGCCGGTATTCCGGTTGCGGGGCAGTGAGGCCGAGGCATCGGCTCACCCGTGACTAAGAAGCAAATGACGAACCTTGGGATCGCATTCACTCCGGCCGCGTCGCGAAATAGAGAAAGGCAACTCAAGCCATATTCCGGATATTGACAACGTGGTAAATGCGGGCTAACCTGCCTTACCCTACGCCATTTTCCCCTGAGCGCGTGTAGGAAGGCTTTTTGTCCCACGAAATGCAAAGTCCTGTTACGGAGTTGCTTGCGCGCTGGCGTTCGGGCGACCAGGCTGCGCTCGAAGCGCTAATGCCGTTGGTGTACTCCGAACTTCGACGATTAGCGCAACATTATCTGCGACGCGAGCGCGATGACCATACGCTCCAAAGCACCGCTCTTGTGCATGAGGCTTATCTTCGGCTGGCTGGACAAAATCCGCCGCAATGGCAGAACCGGGCACATTTTTTCGGAATCGCCGCGCACTTAATGCGTCAAATTCTGGTGGAATATGCGCGGGGTCACGGCGCAGCAAAGCGCGGGGGTGGCGCAACACGAATGACGCTTGACGAATCGCTGGCGATCGCGCAACAGAAGGATGTTGACGTGATCGATCTCGACAGGGTGTTGCATGACCTGTGCGCACTTGACGCGCAGCAAGGACGGATCGTCGAGTTGCGTTTTTTCGGCGGGTTAACGATTGAGGATACGTCGGAAGTTCTGGGCATCTCGCCCGCGACCGTAAAAAGAGAATGGGTTACGGCGCGGGCGTGGCTTTTCCGGGCGATGACCGGCGAGGCGATGCGGTGATGGCGAAAAAAGGGGCGGAGTCAGGATAAGTGCGCGGTCCAATGGCGGGAGATAGATATAGTCTGTATTTACGCTGCGGTTCAATGGCCGCGCTAGCGGGAGAAGCCTAGGCAATCGAGCGCTCGGCGACGACCGAGCGCACCGCATTCGCAATCTTGTCTTCACTTGGCAGCAGGAAATTTTCCAGCGGCTCGCTGTAGGGAACGGACGCTTCCAGTGCCGTGACCAAAACCACGGGAGCGCGCAGATGTTCGAATCCTTTTTCTGCGACCTCGCCTGCGATGACAATGGCCGCTGACGATTGGCGCGGCGCCTGGTCGACGAGCACCAGCCTTCCTGTTTTTGCGACCGACTTCACAATGGTCTCGATATCCAGCGGCGCTAGCGTTCGCGGATCGATGACCTCCGCGCTGATGCCTTCCTGCGCAAGTTGCACGGCCGCGGCGAGAGATTTCTTCACCATCCATCCAGTCGCGACTATGGTCACGTCGCTGCCCTCGCGCTTGACGTCAGCGACACCAAAGGGAACGACAAACTCTCCGTCGGGCACGTCACCCGTGTCGAGCGTAAGCATGTAGTGGTGCAGATACATGACGGGGTTGTTATCACGAATCGCCGCTGTCATCAGTCCCTTGGCATCGGCGGGGGTGGACGGCACCGCGACTTTCAATCCCGGGATGCCCATCATCGTGTGATAAATGCAATTCGAATGCTGGCCTCCCCAACCGGCAGAGAAGCCAAAGCCCGCTTTCAGCACCAGCGGAACGGTGACTTGACCACCCGACATGTAGCGCAGGCGCGGAGCCTCGTTCAGTATCTGATCCATCGCTACGAGCATGAACTCGCTCATCCACAGCTCAACAATTGGGCGCAATCCCGTGACCGCGGCACCTATCGCAATGCCGATCTCGGCCGTTTCGGAGATCGGGGTGAGACGCACGCGCGCGGAGCCAAATTTCTTCAGCATCGGATCGCGATCGGTCATGGCCATGTTCTGGCCGTAGAAAATCACATTGTCGTCGCGCTCCATCTCTTCGGCAATCGCAGCGGCCATCGCTTCTCCGTACATCATTTCCCGAGGCATCTGATTCTCCTTAGGCGTAAACGTGCTTCGTGGCTTCTTCGGGCGCGGGCAGCGGGCTGGCGAGCGCGAATGCTACCGCGTCATCCATCTCCGCACGCGCGTCGTCTTCGATGCGCTTGAGGTGGTCTTCCTTCGCTACCTCTCGCAAAAGCAGGCGCGTGCGAAATAGCGCCAGCGGATCGTTTCCCTTAGCTGCTTTATACTCCTCTTTATTCCCGTATACGCCGATGGCCTCATGCTCGGGAAATTGCGTGGGCACGGGCGGCACGGTGATGGCGTTGCCATGCGCGCTCAGGCGATAGAACTTCGACTCGATTAGCGTTGGCCCTTTGCCCACGCGGGCGCGTGCTGCCGCCTCGCTCACTACTTCATAGACTGCCAGCGGATCTTTTCCGTCGACGGTTACGCCCGGGATGCTGAACGCGTCGGCTTTCTTCGACAGCGGATCGCCGGCTTGTGCGTTCGCGTCTTCCAGCTTTACGTGGGTGTATGCCTGATACTCGTTGTTCTCAAGGATGAAGATGACTGGAAGCTTCCAGACGGCGGCCATGTTCAGGGTTTCAAAAAATGCTCCCTGCTTGCTCGAGCCGTCGCCGAAAAAGCAAAACACAATCTGGCCGGTCTTCTTCACCTGCGCTGTTAATGCGGCGCCTGCCGCATGAGCGATGCTCTGACCGACGATCCCCGACGTGCCGGGGAAATAATGTTCGGGGTCGGCGAGGTGCATGGATCCGCCAAATCCTTTGCATAGCCCGTCCTGCCGGCCATACAACTCCGCGAACATCTTTCGCGTTGACGTGCCTAACACAATCGGCTGGCCATGGCAGCGGTACGTGGGCATAACAAAATCTGTAGGATTCCTCGCGGCGAGCGCGCCCACGATTGAAGCTTCCGCGCCATCGGCAAGATGGGTGTGGCCCCGCATCGCGCCGGGATGCTCGAGGAATGTGCGCTTCACGTGCTCCTCGAACTCGCGGATGCGCGCCATCTGTGTGTAGATCCAGATGAGGCGGTCGTTGGTGAGTTCGCTGCTTGCCGGGTTCGTGAGATTTTCGTTTGTCATTTTCGTGGGCCTCATATTGCCGCAGATTCGGGCGGGACGGTATCGCCTTGCTCGCCGATGTGGCACAGCTTTCCACCGACCGGCACCTGGGCGCTCTCTTCGGCGAGAATCTTCAACAGAGTTCCTGCTACCGGAGATTCCAGTTCATAACTGACTTTGTCGGTTTCGAGTTCAACCACGGCGTCGCCGACCTGCACTGGATCGCCTTCGTGCTTGAGCCAGCGGAGGACGGTGGCCTTCGTGGTGGGAATCCCGCCCGTCTTCGGAACCTTCAGCGTGGTAACGATGGAAATGCCTCCTTGGCCACTGGGGCTAAAGCCCCGTTTCTAAAGTAGGCGCAACTTACGCGGCCCTGAAGGGCCGCTCCTCCACGGTGGTGCCGGCGCAGCGGCGTATCCACGCTACGTCGTCTCGACCGACGGCGCTTCGACTCTGTCGCTCGATGCGCGGTGTGCTTCGGCGCGTTTCTCAATGCACCTCGCGCTCCGCGCCCTCCCAGTATGGTTTGCGCATTGCTTTACGATCCATTTTGCCCGCCGGCGTTTTCGGAATCTCCTGCCAGAACTCGACCGACTTCGGCGACTTCACGCTCCCCAGCTTCGCTTTGCAATGCAAAATGACGTCTTCTTCGTCCAGCATCTCGCCGGGCCGGCAGACCACGATGGCTTTGACAGCTTCGCCCCACTTTTCATCGGGTACGCCAATGACCGCGCACTCCTGCACTTGCGGGAGCGCCATGACACCAGCTTCGACTTCGGTGCAATAGACGTTGAAGCCGCCGGTGATGATCATGTCTTTCTTGCGGTCGACGATGTAGAGGTAGCCGTCTTCGTCGAGGTATCCGACATCGCCGGTGTGATGCCAGCCGAAGCGGCGTACCTGCGCGGTGGCCTCCGGCAGATTGAAATAGCCGCCGCTGACGAGCGTCCCGCGCGCGACGATTTCTCCCGGCTCGCCCGGCGGGAGACTACGGCCGTCATCGTCCATGATGGCGACGCGCACGGCTGCGGTTGGCTGCCCGCAACTGCGCAGGCGCTCGGGATGGTCTCCCGCGGCGGCTGCGGCGGCTGTGCGCTGGTCGAGGAAGGACAGAATCATAGGGGCTTCTGTTTGGCCGTATGACTGGCACATGCACGGGCCGAAGACCTCGACGCCTTGCTTTAACTTGTCGGGCGAGACGGGAGAGCCCGCGAGCAGAAATACGCGCAGGCTGGAGTGGTCAAATTTGCGCACGTCGGGATGCGCGAGCATTGAATAGAAAGCGGTGGGAGGCAGGAACATGTGCGTGACTTTGTGATGCTCGATGGCCCACAGGACTTGTCCGGCGTCGAACGCCGGGAGAACGACATTGGTGCCGCCCATCGCGAGAATCGAAAACGAAACCGGCGCAGCCGCATGCGACAACGGCGCGGTGCAGAGGCAGACTGGATTTGCAACATCCGACTTCCAGTAGCGCATGGCGAGTTCGGTCATTGTTCCCCAGGCGAGATTTGTGACGCGCACTCCGCGCGCTGGGCCGGTCGTGCCGCCCGTAGGAACGAGGCCCATGATCTGGTCGAGATTGCCGTACTCATCGGCCCACTCGGGCTGGGTTGCGCCGCGGTCGCGCTCCATGAAGGCGAGCAGCGACGACTCGTGGGAGGCGGGGGTATCGAGGCAGATGAAGTGGCGGATGCAGGGGACGCGCTGCCGAATCTCATCGACTTGTTCCTGAAAACGGGTGTGATAGAAGAGCCAGGTTGTTTCCGAGTAATTCAGGAACTCTATGTTTGCGTCCGACGCGTTGCGAAAATTAATCGGTACCCACGCCGCTCCGGCCCGCAGAATTCCCAACATGCTGAACAAAACCGCGGGATGATTTTGCGAGTAGATGGCAGCGCGCTCTTCGCGCTTTACGCCGGCCGCCCACATGGCGCGCGCGATGCGCTCGCTTAAGCTGCGCGCCTCGGCATAGGTATAACGGCTATCGGCATCCTGAATGGCGATGCGGCCGGGATAGAGACTTGCGCTCTTGTCGAAATAATCGATTGCCCGCATGGTTTGAATTCGTGCTGGCCACTCCCGCCAATAGTTCGTCTCTTATGACGAGATTCTCGCCTTGGAGAGGCCGTGGTCTTCGACGACCGCAAGCACGGAGCGCGCCCCGAACACCTCCGCTGCCGACGCAAACCCCACTTTGCGCGGCGACTCATGAACCAAATTGTGTGCGGCGAAGGCCTGCAGCAGCCCGGTTTGCCGGTAGCAGCAGGTGCCGAACACCACGCAATTCACCGCACCAGTGTTACCTCGTCCCGCGATTACGTCAATCGTGCGGTGCTCGCGCGGATTCTCACGCGGCGGCGTCGCTCCCGTGACCGCGCTTGCCATCTCCGCCAGCTTTTTTTCCTGCTCGGCGGCGGAGAGAGGGCGAATCTGCTCCTCAAACATTTTTTCCGTCGCCGCGACGCCTTCCATGATCTGGCGGTCGAGCAGGCCGCCAAACGAGCGCACGTTGGCGACCTGGGGATGGTTCTTATACCACACCGGATGCGGGAAACCGCCCCAGGCGAGGGCCAGTTGCGTTTGGATCGCACCCGGAATAACCACGTCGTACCGCGTGGCGCGCGGCCACGGCTTGTAGTGGTTTTGTTCGAGGTAATACGCGTCGGTCTGGATGACGGCAAAAATCGTTTGTGTCGAGCCGAAGGTTGGATTGCCTTTGAACATGGTCAGCACTTCAAGCGTGTCGATGCCGGGATTTTGCTCTAGGCAGAGGCGAATGGCCGCGTCGCTTACGGACGACATGAACGCAGTGGCTGGGGAGACGAGCAATCCACGCTCTGCGAACTTCGGACCCCAATCTTCGGAGACTTTGCGAATCCAGGCTTGCTCCCCGCTGATGTCGAGATAATGGCAGCCAGCCTTCAACGCCGCTTCGATTACTCGCGGGCCGTGATAGATGAATGGTCCCGCCGTGTTGCATACGACTTTTGCGCCCGTGAAAAGGCGCGCTAACTCATCGACCGAGCCTCGAGTCTCGACACACTCGAAGTCCGCGGTTTCGATGCCGGGGACTTGCTTCATGACATCCTGAACGCGGCTCAGGCTGCGCCCGGCGGCGATGAAGGGCACGTTGTACTCGCGCAGGAATTCGGCGATCAGCCTTCCCGAAAATCCGCTGGCGCCGTAGATGATGACCGGGCGCTTTTTGCTCATAAAGTTTTGCCTCGCTGGTTTTGTGCGGTTTTGTAACGACTGATTCGCGCGACCGGGGCGCGGAAAACATTTGCTTGCGGCTTTGCATCCCGCCGCGGATCGGGTATCCTCTCGAAACCAGGTGCCCATTTTAGGCAAAAGTGTCTTTTTCGCTAGTAGGCACGTTTCGGTAACCGAACCGGGGTGGGGCGATGGATCATCAGAATTGTCCTGTGAAGCTTACGGCTTCCATCATTGGCGGCAAATGGAAGGCGCCGCTCTTGTTTTATCTCGAAGGGAAAACGCGGAGATTTTGCGAACTTCAGCGGCTTATTCCCGGCCTGACGAAAAAGATGCTTACGCAGCATCTGCGCGAGTTGGAGAGCGATGGCATCGTGCACCGCAAGGTTTACGCCGAGGTGCCGCCTCACGTCGAATACTCGCTTACTCGCCACGGCGAGAGCTTGAAGCCGATCCTGAAGCTAATGTCGGCATGGGGCAAGCGGCATCGCGCGCGCTACGGCGCTTCATCGAGAAGCAAGAAGGCCGCAGCTGCGATGGCCGAAACCGCTGTCTCGCTGGCCCCATCGGCAATTCAAATTCCCCGGCCGCCGCTTTCTACCGCACCGCTGCATGAGGATCGAACTGCGCTATGAGCGCTCAATCCAAAGCGCTGCTTTCGACCTACGACGACGTTTGGCTGCTTGATGGCGTCCGTACGCCGTTCATCGAGTACAACACCGCTCTCGGACTTGTCTCAGCCACCGATCTTGGCATCAAGGCGGCGCGGGAGGTGTTTAGGCGGAGCGCGGTCGCGCCCAGCGATGTCGACATCGTGGTGGCTGGAAATGTCGCGCAGACGTCTTTTGACGCCTATGTGCTGCCGAGGCACATCGCACTTTATTCGGGAGTGCCGCTTGAGGTTCCTGCTCAGCTTGTGCAGAGGGTTTGTGGAACCGGCATCGAGGCGATTCTTCAGGCGGCCGATGCGATCAAATTAGGCAAAGCTCACGTTGGCCTCGCAGTGGGCGCCGAATCGATGTCGCGCAATCCCATCGCTGCATACACGCACCGCAGCGGATTTCGGATGGGGCAGGTTGAGTTCAAAGATTTTCTCTGGGAGGCTCTTCTCGATCCTTCCTGCAATCTGACCATGGGCGGAACCGCCGAGAAGTTGGCGAAGCAATATGGCATCACGCGGGAAGAGGTCGATCAATTTGCGGCCGAGAGTTTTGAGCGTGCCATCGCCGCACAAAAAAGATGCTTTCTGAGCGGCGAGATCGCGCCTGTTGTGACGGAGGAGTTCGAACTGAAAGGGTATGCATCGCGAGGCATCAAGTTGCCGCGTGGAACTGAGAAACTGAGCGAAGATACTCACGTTCGGCCGTCGGCGCTGGAAGTTTTGTCGAAGCTCAAGCCTGCGTTTGGCGGAGTGCAAACCGGCGGCAATAGCTCAGGAATTGTGGATGGAGCTGCTGCGGCGCTGGTCGCGTCCGGGGCTTATGTTCGAAAACAAGAGAAGACGCCGCTGGCGCGCGTTGTCGCGGGAGCGGTGGTTGGCGTTCCTCCGGACATCATGGGCATCTCTCCGGCGCCCGCAATTCAGAATCTTCTGAATGTGGGAGGGTTAAAACTCTCCGACATCGATCGCGTGGAGATCAACGAGGCATTCGGCGCGCAGGTTCTAGCGTGTCAGCATGAGCTTGGGCTGGATCGAGCGAAACTCAACGTCAACGGCGGAGCGATTGCTATCGGCCATCCTCTCGCGGCTACCGGGATCAGACTGGCTGTCACGGTTGCGCGCGAACTGAAGCACTCCAACATGCGCTACGGAGTCGCCTCGGCTTGCATCGGAGGCGGGCAAGGAATCGCACTGCTCGTCGAAAACGCGTCTGTGGGAAACAGCTAGCTTCCCCACACCTCGCGCGCGGTCTCGGCAACCAACCGGAGCTTTGCTTCCTGATCGGCCTCGGTTACGAGATTTCCCTCGATCGTCGAGGCGAAGCCGCACTGCGGACTCAACGCGAGTCGGTCCAGGGGAATAAAGTTCGAAGCTGCCTCGATCCGCATTTTCAGTTCGTCCTTGCTTTCGAGTTCGGCTTTTTTCGAACTGACCAGCCCCAGTACAACCGTGCGATCTTCTGGTACTTGGCGCAATGGTTCAAAGCCGCCCGAGCGTTCGTCGTCGTACTCCAGAAGAAATCGTTGAAATTTAGTATTGCGAAAGACGCGCGTGATCGGCCCGTAGTCACCCGACGCGTAAAATCTGCTCTGATTGTTTCCGCGGCAAAGGTGCAATCCAAAGACGATGCCCGGATGATCGCCGATCACTGCGTTGTCCATCGAGATGGAGAGATCGAGCAAGCGGTCCGGGTCGTTGCCGCGCTGCCGGTAGCCTTCGCGCAGGTTGGGATCGAGCAGTGCCGTATATTGGGGCGAATCGATCTGAATGTAGGTGCACCCGAGTCGGACTAACTCCGCAACTTCATCGCGCAGGATGTCGACGATATCGGCGAGATAAGTGTCGATGGTGGCATAAGCGCTGGCAGACTTCTTGTTATCGAAATATGCGGCCGCCTGCTGCGCGCTGATGATCGTTGTCTTCGCGGGATGCCTGGTTTTCGCGCGCAGATACGTAAACTCTTCAGCGCATAACGGGCGCTTGCGACGGAGTTTTCCCACGACAACCGGCCGCGGCAGAACCATCTCCCCGCCCTTGCCATCCCTAAAAGGAATTGCCCAGCCGCCGTATTTATCGAAGCCTTCGACCGCATCAATCAGGTGGCCAAAAAACGCGTAGCGTCGCACCTCGCCGTCGGTGATGATGTCCATGCCGGCGCGCAGCTGCAGGTCGATGGATTCGTTGACGACGCGGTCCTCAATCTCCTTGAAGTCAACGTCCGTCATCTTGCCGGAGGCATACACGTCGCGCGCCTCTTTTAAATACGCGGGCCGCAACAAACTCCCCACGGTATCGCTGCGATACATCATTTCTTTTCGAGTTGTCGAATCTATTTGTACCGAAGAATTCATTTGTTCCCCACATGAGCCCAGAGCGGGCATCAATGTAATTCAAATGCCATCCTACCCACAAGCAGAAACAGGCCAGTGCATCCGCCGATTGCCGCTTCCACACGCCGGTTATTTCTTCTGCGAGCCCGTTTGCGTTGCCGAGCTTGTTTCTTTCAGAGTCTGATTCGCACGGAAGATGACATAGCTCCGAACCGCCGCCGCGTCTTCCTGCGATACTTCACTGCCAAAGCCGACCATTCCTCCCGAATTCAGCAGCCCGTCACGCACAATCCGAAACCAAAGATCATTCTTGAGATATGCCGAGTAGCGGAGATCAGGTATCAATCCGCCGCTGACCGCGACATCGCCATGGCAACTCGAGCAAAAGCGCTGGAAGACAGCTTCGCCCTGATGAATTTCGGCGGCGCTTGCGATCGAGGGAGGCGGATTCAGCGGCGGCATCTCCGGCGCGGGCAGCCGTGGCAGTTTCGCTTTTCCGTCGAGTTTGAACGCCAGCACGCGGCTCACATTGCGCACACGTCCCGACTTGAACGACACCTCGCCCGCTGCCAGCGGCAAGACTCCTCCCCAGCCTCCGAGCACCGCGACGTATTGTTGTCCTTTGACCGCGTAAGTGATCGGCCCGGCCATCACGCCCGTCTGCGCATCGAACGACCAGACTTTCTCTCCGGTATCCGCGCGGTAGCCCTCGAATTTTCCCGAAGCCGTGCCTTCAAAGACGAGATTCCCCGCAGTCGCCAATGTTCCGCCGTTCCATGGGCCGGGACGATCCACAGCCCACTTCTGGTTCTGCTCAACCGGGTCCCACGCCACCAGCTTTCCTTTGACCGTGTCGAGAATCGCGCTCTTGACTTTTGGATCATGTGGCATGCCCGCGGCAACCATATCGACGCCATAATTCGGCGCTTGATTCTTGAACTCGAAATCGGCAGGCGCCTTGAAGTTGAATCCGAGTTCGTTCACAGGAATGTACACGAGACCCGTCAGCGGGCTGTACGACATCGGTTGCCAGCTGTGAGCACCCGCAGGTCCGGGAACAATAGGAGGAGAATTCGCGCGTGGATAGCGCGCTGTCACGCTTTCAATCGGGCGGCCAGTCTTCAGATCCACGCCGCTTGCCCAATTCAGAAACGTAAACGGCTTGGCGGAAATCAGAGCGCCTGTCTCACGGTCGATCACATAAAACAATCCATCTTTCGGGGCATGGAGAATCACCTTGCGCTTCTTGCCCTCGATCGAAAGGTCGGCAAGGATCATCTGCTCATCGGAGTCATAGTCCCAATCGTCCGCCGGGACTTCCTGGTAGTGCCAGACGTATTCGCCGGTATCCGCCTTCAGCGCAACAATCGAACACGTCAGAAGATTTTCGCCGCCCTCCGGGCTGCGGTATTTCTCATTCCACGGCCCACCGTTGCCCACCCCAATGTAGACGAGATCCAGATCGGGATCGTAGACAATCGCATCCCACACCGTGCCGCCGCCCCCGATCTTCCACCACTCGCCGGTCCACGTTCCGGCGGCGCGCTCGAGAATCGGCTCCTCGAATGGCTTTGACGGATCACCGGGGACGGTATAAAAACGCCAGGCCAGTTTGCCCGTTTCCGCATCATAGGCGGAGACGTAGCCGCGCACGCCGAACTCGCCGCCACCATTGCCAATCAAAACTTTTCCTTTTGCGATGCGCGGAGCTCCGGTGATCGTGTAACGCCACTTCGGATCGACCGTCAGTTGCTCCCACACCAGCTTGCCGCTAGTCGCGTTGAGTGCGATGAGCCGTCCATCCAGCGTTCCCACATAGACCTTGTCGTGCCAGATGGCAGCGCCGCGATTCACCGCATCGCAGCAGGCGTTCACTGCCCACGACTTCGGCACCTTCGGATCGTAAGACCACAGCACATAGCCCGTGGCCGCGTTCACGGCGAATACCTTGCTCCATGCCGTCGTGAAGTACATCACCCCGTTGACGACAAGCGGTGTAGCCTCCTGGCCGCGATTCGTATCGAGATCGAGATACCATGCCAGCCCGAGATGGCGAGCGTTAGCCTCATCGATCTGCTTCAGTGTACTGAACCTCTGTTCGCTGTAGGTGCGTCCGTAAGTCAACCAGTTTTCTGGCTGCTCATCGGCATGGATAATCCGAGTGTCGGTGACGTTTCGGATTGCAGGTGGCGACGTCTGCGGCGTCAGTGAGAGTTCGCCTGACAGAAGCGCGATAACTGCGACGCCGACCCTAAGCCCGTGCATCCCGCTCCTTTGCCCTTTAAGGCCGCAAATATCCGAAATGCGGTTTAAACGGCGGAAGTCTATCACTGAAGATTTCCGAATACGATGCAGGCACCGCGAAGATACCGCCGGCCATCCGCCGCGCTTGGAAGATTATACCGTGGAAGCAACAGGGTTCTTGAGCTCGACGATCAGTATACTGATTTCCCTCGGCCCAAGATTTTCCACGGTATGCGGAGGCAGAGGCGGCATCCACTGCGCACACGGAACCAGGGGCAATTCTCCAGCCGTCCGGCTGTCCAACAATATATCCCCGTGCTCATCGCGCCGGATGAAGTGACTGCAGCTCTGCAAGTACGCGACTCCGCCCCAACGGTGAGTATGAAGGGGAACAACGTCTCCCGGCGGGATCGTGGTATGCAGCACGCGCACGCGATCGTCTTCGAGCAAGAGCGTGTGATGCTTTGGCGCCGCAACGAGTGCGTCGAGCGAGTCGGGCCATCGCCCGCTTCTTGAATCCGTTGAAACTGACTGGGTACTCATCGCATTCACTGAAACTGCGCCACGGTCGTTTCAAACGCCCGCGGCACAATGTCTTCTAGCGTATGCTTCCGCAACTCCTTCGACAGCACTTCAATTCCCCAAGGCCCCGCGTACCCCGCCGCTTGTAAGCAGCGCACAAAGCCCTTCACATCAAATTCACCTTCGCCGCATAAACGGCGATGGTTGATCGTGTCTTCGTGAAGGCTCCAAGGCGCCTCGAACGTACCATCGTTCAATTCCACGCTGATGATGTGCTGGCGTGGCACGCGCGCCACTTCTTCGTAGGGAATCCGGAGCTTGGCGATGTGCCACATATCGAATGCGATTCCGCCATTAGGCTCACCCGCACCCTGCACCATCGTTAACGATTCCGCGAGGGTCCGAATCATGGCGAAGGGCATGAGTTCAAATCCGATCTTTGTGCCATGGCTGGCGGCCTCCTGGCATAGGGTTGCAAACGATTCCACCAGGCGGTCCATCGGACAGCTCTCCTGAAAGAAATCGCCGACCTTGACGTGATAGGCGCGGAGAACCTCCGCGGCTTCCAACAACTTCCGCTTCCGTATATCCGATTGTTTCTTTCGCTCACCGTCAAGGAACCAGTCGTTCAGAAATTCCAGCTCGACAAATCGAATGCCGTTGTCGTCGAGGACGCGTCGCATCTCGTGAAGAGTATATTTCTCCAGCACGCGATCGAGATCGGAGTGCCAGATCCCGAATCCTCGAAACCCGGCGCGGGCCGCGGCTTCTACGCGAACCCTGAAATCGTACGGACTGTATTCGTGGTCGGTATGAGGCTCGCCGCCGGAAATGGTCCAATAGGATGCCAGCAGATCAACGGTTGTCATCACACTCCCCGCGCCGAAGTCGATATGTACCCACCGAGAACACGGTCGACCGAGCTAATCTGGCGTTCAGTCGAGATTTGCTGCCGAAGCTATCTCAAGTTAGCCGGGCCGTCAATGACCAACAGAAGTGGAACCTCGAAAATTTCATACGGCTTGACAGGCTCCCAGGTGTTTCATACATTCACTGGAACCAAGGGACTCGAGATGACTTCCATCGCAGGCTACCGCGCACCATATCCGGGGACGCAACCAAACCATCTGCATCCGCCGTACGTTTCTTCGATCAAGCGCGCGCCCACGCAACCCCTGACTGCCATTCCATACACCCTTTCCGAGGTGACGGGTCCTTGCTTTGAACCGACGATAGTTTCGGCAGCGGCCTTCGATCTGACAAAGCAACACAAGGGCGAACCGCTCGGGGAGCGAATTATCTTAAGTGGACGCGTGCTTGACGAGAACGGCCGTCCGCAAGCCAACACGCTGGTTGAGATCTGGCAGGCAAATGCCGCGGGACGGTATGCGCATAAAGTCGATCAGCATGATGCGCCGCTCGATCCAAATTTCACTGGGTGCGGACAGGCGGTCACAGATTCGGAGGGCCGGTATCGTTTCGTGACTATCCGGCCGGGCGAGTATCCGTGGGGCAATCACTACAATGCGTGGCGTCCGGCGCACATTCATTTTTCTATTTTCGGTCGCGCATTCGCGACGCGCCTGATCACGCAAATGTATTTTCCCGGCGATGCTTTGTTGCCTTACGACCCGATATTCAATTGCACCGCTGACGAGAAGGCGCGCAACCGCCTGATTTCAGTTTTTGATTGGGAAACGACGATGCCGGCGCATGCTCTCGGATACAAGTTCGATATTGTGCTGCGCGGGCGCGACGCGACTCCGATGGAGGACAAGTGAGCCTGCAAGCGACAACTTCACAGACATCCGGGCCGTACTTCCTGATCGGATGCCACTGGCTCAACTGCGAGAACCTAGCTACCGAGGGGGTAGCGGGGGAGCGGATAACCGTTCACGGTTACGTGGTGGACGGCGACGGAATTGGAGTTCCAGACGCTATGGTTGAAGTGTGGCAAGCCAACTCCCATGGCAAATATGCGCACCCGGAAGACAAACAGGAGAAGCCGCTGGAGAGGGGATTTCACGGCTACGGACGAATACTGACAGACACGCGCGGAGCATTTCGATTCACGACAATCAAGCCAGGATCGGTGCCTGGCCCGGGTAGTAGCCAACAGGCGCCGCACTTGGCCATATCTGTTTTCATGCGCGGATTGCTGAAAAGATTGACGACAAGGATGTACTTTCCGAACGACGAGCGCAATGCAAGCGACCCTATTCTCAACGTTGTCGAGCCTTCGCGCCGCTCTACGCTGATCGCCAAGACTTCGGCCGGCTCTCCTCGCGCGCTCGAATGGAATGTGATTTTGCAAGGCACGAACGAGACCGTATTCTTCGACTTGGGGCTTTAACCTACCTCGATGGCATTACTCGATTCACTCTTCGGCTCGGAGGCAATGAACGCGATCTTTTCTGACGCCGCGCGTCTGCAGGGCATGCTGGACTTTGAGGTCGCGCTGGCGAGGGCCGAAGCGAGATGCGGATTGATGCCTGTCGCATCGGCTGAGGCAATCGCGGCTCAGTGCAAAACGGAGCTGCTTGATTTTGGTGCATTGTCGTCCGCCGCTGCCCTTTCGCTGAATCCTGCGGTTCCTCTGGTGAAGCAACTGACAGCGCTGGTCACGAAGAATGATAAAGATGCTGCACGCTTCGTGCATTGGGGAGCCACCAGCCAAGACGCGAACGACACCGGACTTGTTCTGCAGATGCGGCGGGCGTTTGAGGTCATCGAAAAAGATCTCGAATTGCTAGCTGCGTCTTTGGCTGACATGGCCCAGAAATATCGGTCGACACCAATCACCGGCCGGACGCTGATGCAGCACGCGATGCCGACGACATTCGGCGCCAAAGTGGCCAGCTTGTTGGATGCAATTACGCGGCATCGCGAGAGACTCGCCGAGACGCGAAAACGGGCGCTGGTAGCCCAGTTTGGAGGTGCGGTCGGAACTCTCTCGGCGCTGGGAGACAAAGGGCTAGCGGTTGCGGCGGCATTGGCGGACGAATTGAAACTCGCTGAGCCTGCGGCACCTTGGCATACGCAGCGCGATCGCGTGGCGGAAGTTGCGTGCACACTTGGGTTGCTGGCCGGCACGCTGGGGAAGATCGCGCGTGACCTTTCGCTGCGCGCGCAGACGGAGATCGGGGAGATTTTCGAGCCCGCCGGCGAAGGCCGTGGCGGCTCGTCGACCATGCCGCACAAGCGCAATCCGGTGACATGCGGAGTCGTTTTGGCGGCGGCAGTGCGTGTACCGGGACTAGTCAGCACAATGTTGAGCGCGATGGTGCAGGAAGACGAGCGTGGACTGGGCAACTGGCACGCGGAATGGGAAACACTGCCGGAGATATTTCGCGTAACGGGTGGCGCGCTGCATCAGATGGCCTGGATTATGCCGCGCCTTGAGGTTGACGCGGCACGCATGCGTGCGAATCTCGAAGCGACGCGGGGACTGATCTATGCCGAGGGAGTGACGATGGCTCTAGCTCGGCATATGGGCAAGTCCGAGGCGCACTCGCTGGTGGAAGGGGCTAGTCGGCGCGCGCGTGAGTCGGGAAAGCATTTGCGCGACGTGTTGCACGAGGAGCCTGAGGCCACCAAACTGGTGAGCACCGCGGAGCTTGACAGCCTGTTTGCGCCGGAGAATTATTTGAGGGCGGCCGAGGGGTTTGTGGATCGAGTGATCGGGGCTGCTCGGCGGAACTGACTTTCCTGCATGGGGCCGGCGAGACGCCGGAACAGAAATGCCATTCGTCGAACTTGGGGATCTTCAGACGTACTACGAACTGGCGGACGAGGGGCGGGCCGTGCTCGTGCTCTCGAATTCGCTGGGCACGAATTTGTCCATGTGGGACCCCCAGATGCCGCAACTGAAGCAGCGTTTTCGCGTACTGCGTTACGATACGCGCGGCCATGGACGCTCCTCGGTGACGCCCGGGGACTACACCATCGAACAATTGGGACGGGATGTGGTCGCCTTGCTCGATGTGCTGGAACTCAAGCGCGTGCATTTTTGCGGGCTCTCCATGGGCGGCATGATCGGAATGTGGTTAGGGGTGCATGCGGCGGAGCGGATTGACCGTCTGATTCTTTGCAATACGGCGGCGCGGATCGGAACGAAAGAATCCTGGAACTCACGCATTGCAACGGTGAGGACCAAGGGCATGAACGCGGTGGCTGCCGCTGTAATGGAGCGCTGGTTTACGCCCGAGTTTCGCGCGATGCGTCCGCAAAGGATTGCGCAGGCCCAGCAGATGCTGGAAAATTCTTCGCCCGAGGGTTATGCGGCAAATTGCGCGGCGATTCGCGATATGGATCAGCGGGAAGACGTGGCGCGAATTACGGCGGCGACGCTGATTGTCTGTGGTGCAAAGGATCCGGTCACGCCGCCCGCTGACGCGCACTTTCTGATCAGCCGAATTCGTGGTGCGGAGATCGTGGAGCTCGATGCTGCGCACCTTTCGAACGTCGAGCAGGCCGAAGCTTTCACCGATGCCACGAGTACTTTTCTCTCGCGATGAGGCGACGAATGGATGAAGCGAAGAGGTACGAGCAGGGCATGGACGTCCGGCGGGCGGTGCTCGGGGACGAGCATGTAGATCGAGCGGTGGCAGAGACGAACGACTTCAATAGCGAGTTTCAGGATTACATCACGCGTAGTGCCTGGGGCGAAATCTGGACAAGGCCCGGCCTTCCTCGGCACACGCGTAGTCTGCTGACGCTGGCGATGATGATTGCGCTCAATCGCGAGGCGGAGTTTCGAATGCACGTACGCGCCGCATTCAACAATGGCGTGACGCGGGACGAGATCAAGGAAGTGCTGCTGCAAAGCGCGGTGTACTGCGGAGTACCAGCGGCGAATTCGGCTTTTCACGCGGCGGCGGAAGTGTTCCGCGAAATGGATGGCAAGGGGAAAGCAAAATCAGAGTTGAGGAAAAGGTCATGAGCGACATACAGCTTCTGATTGGCGACCGGGATGCGGCGGCGAAAGGTGCGGCGACGTTTGTCCGCAACAATCCGGTAACGGGCGAGCTGGCAACGCGGGCCGCGGCAGCTACGGCGGACGATGCGATTCTCGCCGCTGAAGCTGCGGCCGAGGCTTTCCCGGCATGGTCGGCGCTCGGGCCTCATGAGCGCCGCAAGAGACTTCTGCGCGCCGCCGACAGGCTGGAAGCCGCGACACCCGAATTCATTTCGGTGATGGCGGACGAAATCGGAGCGACCGCGCCATGGGCCGGGTTCAACGTCTATCTCGCCGCGCAGATGTTACGCGAAGCGGCGTCGATGACAACGCAGGTTTCGGGAGAGACCATCCCCTCTGAGATTCCTGGCAGCTTGGCTTGTTCTATTCGCCAGCCGGTGGGAGTGGTACTTGGCATCGCTCCGTGGAACGCACCTGTGATTCTGGGGGTGCGCGCGATCGCCATGCCTCTGGCCTGTGGGAACACGGTGGTCCTGAAAGCATCGGAAATTTGCCCGGCCACGCACCGGCTGATTGGGACGGTTCTGCACAAAGCAGGGCTCGATCATGGAGTGGTGAATGTGTTGACCCACGACGCAGCGAGCGCGTCGGCGATTGTCGAGACGTTGATCGCGCATCGGGCGGTCCGGCGCATCAACTTCACTGGCTCGACACGCGTGGGAAGGCTGCTTGCCGTAACGGCTGCGAAATATCTGAAGCCAATTCTGCTGGAACTGGGCGGCAAGGCTCCGCTGATTGTGCTGGACGATGCCGATCTCGACGAGGCCGTGAACGCCGCTGCTTTTGGGGCATTTGCGAACCAGGGGCAAATCTGCATGTCGACCGAGCGGATTATCGTCGACGAAAAAATTGCGGACGAATTTGCAGGGAAGTTTGCCTCTAAGGTGCGCACACTGCCGGTGGGCGATCCGAAGAGAGGCGAGGTTGTCTTTGGCGCGGTAATGGGAATGCCAACAGTGGAGCGCGTGCAATCGCTGGTGAAAGATGCGGTTGCGCATGGCGCAAAAGTGATATTGCAAGGCGAGGCACTCGGAACGGTGATGGCACCGACGATTGTCGATCACGTGACGCCGGCGATGCAGATCTTCCGCGAAGAGTCGTTTGGCCCTTCGGTTTCGATTACGCGGTTCAAGACCGTCGAAGACGCGATTCAACTGGCGAACGACACGGAGTATGGGCTGTCAGCGGCGGTGTTTGGCCGCGATATCGCGCGCGCCATCGAGATTGCGAAACGCATCGACTCGGGAATGTGCCACGTGAATGGGCCAACCGTTCACGACGAGGCGCAGATGCCGTTCGGGGGCGTGAAGGCCAGCGGTTACGGCCGTTTTGGCGGGAAAGCCGCCGTTGAGGCGTTCACCGAACTGCGCTGGATTACAATCCAGACCACGCCGAGGCATTACCCGTTCTAAAGTGGCGCGCAAATCAATGAGGCGATGAAGAATTCTCCAGAGGCTACTCCCGGCCACAGCTCTGCTCTCGAGTGGCATACGATTGCCCAGAGCGAGGCGTTCCGGGACCTGATCGCTCTCAAGAAAGCCTTCGTCGTTCCCGCGTACATTTTCTTCCTCCTGCACTACCTTGCATTGGCGGTATTGCTCGGATACGCTCCGCGGCTAGCCGCGATGCAGGTAATCGGTACCGTGAACGTCGCTTACTTGTTTGCGCTCTCTCAGTTTGTCGTGGGATGGGTAATCGCAGGGCTTTACCTCTTGGTGGCATCAAAATTCGACAAACTCGCCGAGGACATCCTCACGCAGATCCAGCGGCAGCGGGGTGACCGATAGGTGTCCATTTCGCTCGGGATCTTTCTGGCCTTCGTGGGCAGCACGCTGGCGATCACATGGTGGGCGGCAAGACGATCGCACGGATCGAGCGCCTACTTCGCTGCAGGACGCAGAATCACCTCATGGCAGAACGGCTTTGCCGTCGCCGGCGATTTCATGAGCGCTGCTTCATTCCTCGGCGTGATTGGCCTCATCGCACTGCAGGGCTTCGACGGATTTCTGTACTCGGTTGGAGCGTTCGCCGCCTTTGTCACTGTTCTCTTGATCGTGGCTGAGCCGCTGCGGAACATCGGCAAATACACGATGGGAGACGTGCTCGCCTACCGCATGAGACCACGCCCGGTCCGCGCGCTGGCCGCAATCAGTTCGTTGATGACCGCCACGTTTTACATGATCGCGCAGATGGTCGGGGCGGGCGCACTCGCCACGTTGCTGCTGGCAGACTCCGGCATCCGCTATCACCAAGCTGTCATCGGCGTCGGCATCCTGATGATGATCTATGTGATCTTTGGCGGCATGCTCGCCACAACGTGGGTTCAGATCGTCAAAGCGATGCTGCTCTCCGCGTGCGCGCTCGTGCTGACCGTGCTGGTGCTCCGCCATTTTCAGTTCCATCTTGGTGATTTTTTTGTTGCGGCGAGCCAAGTTGCGTATCACAGGAATGCAGCTGCCGTTACCAGCGATTTCATGCAGCCCGGACTCCGCTACCATGCGCCGCATGGCTCGCTCGATCTGATTTCGCTCAGTCTGATTTTTGCCTTCGGCACCGCCGGGCTCCCGCACATTCTCGTAAAGTTCTATACGGTTCCCGATGCCAAGACAGCCCGAAGGAGCGTCGTCTGGGCCATGATTCTGATCGGCCTGTTTTATGTGATGACTTCGATCCTCGGATTGGGAGCGGCGATCCTGGTGGGGCCCGATCACATCGTGACGCACGGGGGCACTAACCTTGCTGCTCCACTGCTTGCCCAGGCGCTAGGCGGCGAGATTTTTCTCGCGGTGGTTTCGGCCGTGGCCTTCGCAACCATTCTGGCCGTGGTTGCGGGCCTGATGATCAGCGCGGCTACCTCGTTTGCGCACGATTTCTGGCTCAATATCGTCCATAAGGGCGAAGAGAAACGACCGGGAGAAAGCGTGCTGGTCGCGCGGATTGCGGCGCTTGGTGTCGGTGCTGTTTCCATCGCCATTGCTCTGGCACTCGGCCCGGGATCGAACGTCGGGATCCTGGCACTGCTTGGCATGGCTGTCGCCGCGTCTGCGAATTTTCCCGCAATTGTGCTCTCGATTTTCTGGCGTCGATTTAATACGGCTGGCGCAGTCAGCGGCTTGAGCGTCGGCATGCTGGCCACGTTGATCCTGATCGTCATCGGCCCGAACACAATGGGAATCGATTCGCCCGGTACCATTGGCGCAGCGCGCCACCTGATCCAGGCTAATCCGTGGTTCCCCTACGAGAATGTCGGAGTCATCACCGTGCCGCTCGGATTTCTTGCGGCAATCATGGGAACGTTTTTGGGGCGCGAACCAGCCGCGGAAGATCGCTTCGACGAGTTGATAGTGCGCGCTACAACCGGATTTGGCGCCGAAAAAACATCGGCACACTAGACTGCTCTATCACTAAACAATTAGATGCCTCCCGACTTCATCTGCCCGGCGATGTATTCGGCTTGCCGAAGGGCGAGCGCAACGATGGTGAGAGTCGGGTTCGCCGAGCCGGGAGTCGTCAACACGCTGCCATCGGAGATGAATAGATTCTTAACCTCGTGCGTTTGTCCCCAAAGGTTGGTCACGCCGTCACGCGGATTTGCGCTCATGCGCGCCGTGCCGAGATTGTGAGTGGCCGGCGGAGTCGGCCCAAAGATCACCCGCTTGGCCCCGATCGTTTCATACATGCGCGACATTTGCCCTTGCGCGTGTTTGCGAAGCGCACGATCGTTTGGATGTTCATCGACGTGAATGTTGGCAACCGGGAGACCAAATGCATCCTTGACATTCGCGTTGAGCGTTATGCGGTTGTCTGATCGTGGCAGATCCTCGCCGTTAATAAACATGCCAGCTAGATTTCGGTAATTGTCGATGATCGATGCAAAATCGCGCCCCCAACCATAAGGCAGACCGACCAGGGGGAAGGTTGGCAAGTCGAGAGTTACAAGCTCGATTCGGTAGCCACCGGCGAAACCGCGCCGTGGATCGTTGATGGCCTCATCTTCGATAACACCAGCCAATGTCGCTCCACGCCAGGAGTAAACCGGCTTGTCGAAAATTCCCCAAACGAATCCGGTTACCTGGTGACAGTAATTCCTGCCAACCTGGCCGGAGGAATTTGCCAAACCCCGAGGGAACTTTGACGACTCCGACAACAAGAGCAGGCGGGCAGTCTCGATCGCATTTCCGGCGACGCAGATTGCGCGCGCCTTTTGCCGCTGTTCCCTGCCCTCGCTATCGCGATACATCACTGCATTAACTCGGCCATCGCTGCCGTGCTCGATACGGGTGCCGGTGGACTCGATTCTCAGGTCTAGGTTGCCGGTAGCCTCGGCATCGGGAATTTCCGTATAGAGCGTGCTCCACTTCGCGCCCATCTTGCAGCCTTGCACGCAAAAGCCCTGCTGGATGCAGTATCCACGGCCATCGTTCGACTTGGAGTTGATTGCCATGTGGCCAGTGTGCACATTCTTGTAGCCCACTCTCTTTGCGGCAGCATGCATGACCTTGAAGTTATTCGACGCGGGCAAACCGGGCATGTCGTTGCGCCGCGTGACGCCCATCCGCTTCTCCGCTATCACGTAGTATTTTTCGAGTTCGTCATACGAAATCGGCCAATCGATCAGCGACGTGCCGGCGATTTCGCCGTACGTCGTTTTCGCTCGCAATTCGTAGGGTTGCAAACGGGGCGAAGACGCTGTCCAGTGAACTGTCGTGCCGCCGACAGTTTTGCAGTGCCACACGGGCAGCGTCGGGAAGTCACGCACGACGCCCCAATCGCCGCTCAGGGTGCGCTTGTCGAGCCACGTAAGTTGTGCGAAGGCTTCCCCCGGAACTTGCGAGAAGGTCTCGACAGATTGGCGCTTGCCGGCCTCGAGCAGCACAACTTTCATCCCGCGGCGCGTCAGTTCATGCGCGAGTGTGCCACCACCCGCGCCTGATCCGATGACCACGATCGCACTCTCGTCTTTGAAATCGATCTTCGCCATGGGAATTCCGTCAGATTGGCATTGGACCGCTGTCATCTAGGGGCACCTCAGGCAGCCACCGCAGATCGTTGAAGCCGCGAGTCAGGTACCCTCCCTTGGAAAAGACTTCGCCTTCATAGCCAAAATACGCGTAGGCGATCGGCGTCGCGTAAAGAACCTGCAGGGTTTTCAGGCGCACCGATTGAAAAAATTCCGAGTCCTCGATTTTTTTAAGCGCGGCCACGCGTTCCGCTTCACTGCTCTTTGCAAAACCCCGTTCGAGGTGGGCAATTCCGGTTTTAATCGACTCGTGAAACCCGGGGTCTTTGGCGGCATCCACATCGATTGCGCGGACGACAAAAGCATATGCGGCATCGTCGAGTTTGTCGTGAGGTGCGATCGTTCGCGTCATCCTCAGCAGTACGCTACCTTCGACGCTAGTTAATGCGGCAAACTCGACCGCCCAGGCGCGTCCAGGAGCAATCAATGCGAGAGGGCTTCCTGCCACGACCACCCCAGTCAACAGACCGGTGGTCGCCTTCAGAAAATCCCGACGATCGACTCGTTGCTCCATGCAAGGCTGCGTCAAGACTCCAGTTCATCGATAGTTCGGAGGATTCACCGACTGGTCCATCCCCATACACTTCTGGCCGCCCTTCGCCACGTTCACACTGATCAGCCGAGGTTCCTTTGCAGCGAATGCCGCGCGCAGCACGGGATCGAGCGCGTCAGGCGTATCAACTTCGACAGCAGACATACCATAGCCCTGCGCAATTTTAACCACGTCGATGCCCGGAAGATCCATGCCGGGAACGTTCCGGCCAACTTGCGTGAAATCGCAAAAGCCCTTCAGCGCCGAGTAATCCGAGTTCCGCAGGACAATCACAACCAAGGGAAGCTTGTTTTGGACTGCGCTCCACAACGCTTGGATCGAATACTGAATTGAACCATCGCCGATGGTACAGATAACGTGGCGCTCCGGCATCGCCATTTGCAGCCCAACCGCGGCCGGCAGCCCAAAACCCAAAATACCGTTCGGCACTGAGTAAAACGACTGCGGATGATCGAGCTTTAGATACGCATCGAGATCGCCTTTCGCCGACGGGCACTCCTCCGCGATCACGGCGTTACCGGGCATCACTTTGTTCAGCGTACTGAATAAAAAGGCGGAGGTGATGGGGTATACCGGAGAAGGGTCGGGCGCGGGGGTCGCTTTCGCAGAAGTCTTTGTTCTCTCTCTTGCGCGCTCGCGTATGTACTGGGCAGCCTGTGCGAGGTTCCCGACTATCCCTTGACCGGCGAGAGCGGACGCAACATCTTCCGGCGAATTGGTGATTTGAAAGAGCTTTGTGCCCGGCTTGATGGTGTCTCCAGGTACATGCGTGTAGTAGAGAAAAACGCGTGCGCCAAGGACGACCACGACGTCATGATTCGCGAGTTGATCGGCGAGTGGCTGCTGTGCGGGCAGCAGTCCTCCGCGAAACCGGCGGTGGCTTCGCGGAAAGGTCCAGCGCGACGGGATTGGGTCCTGATAAACGTCTGCATTCAGGTGTTCCGCGAGATTTAGCACATCGTTCCAGCCATTGTCTTCCTCAACCTGAGAACCGGCGACCAACGCCGGACTTCGGCTCGTGTCGAGCGCACGCACAACATCGTCGAGAGAAGCCGGATCGGCGAGCGTTGTTTCACTCACCTCGCGGGTCGCGATAGGAAGACACATGTGCGTCCAGTCATCCATCGGGATCGAGATGAACACCGGACCTCTGGGCGGCTGCATCGCGAGATAGTAGCCGCGCGCTATGGCGGACGGCACATCTTCGGCGCGGGCCGGTTCGTGAGCCCACTTCACATACGGCTTGACGGTATCGATCGCATAGCTCTTGAGAAATGGCTCGGCGTGAAGCTGCCGCCGGTCCTGTTGCCCTGCTGTGATCACAAGGGGAACGTGAAGGTACCAGGCATCTTGGATCGCGGAAAGGCCATTGCCGGTACTCGCAATCGAATGCAAATTCACGAAGCCCGCCTTGCGCGTACCGAGCGCATATCCCAGAGCCATTCCCGCTGCCGCGCGCTCATGCAAGCCAAGCACGTAGCGGAAATCCGCCGGCATATCGCGCAGGAACGGAAGCTCGGTGGAACCGGGATTGCCGAAGATCACGGTCATTCCGAGTTGGCGCAGGAGATCGTAGGTTGCTTCTCTGACGGTCGGCAATATCACCCCGCATCGATTCGCGTTGTGGGATGTTATATCACTTCACTTCAAAATATTGTCAAACGCGATTCCGTGCGGGTTGAATCGAAGGCCACGTCGATGCTATTGTCTGACGCTCTGACAGCCGCGAGTTTCGCCGTCGATGAGCAGATGGGGGCCCGCACAAGAAATTCTATGTCGATCAAGTTCTGCATCGTCGGTTGCGGGGCGCTGGGAAGCGTGATTGCCGGGCATCTGTCGCGTCTCGGCGATGTTCAGGTTCATGCGTACGACGTGGCGGCGGATCACGTGCGCGCGATTTGCGAGCAAGGCTTACAGGTCAGCGGTGCGGCTGAGTTCACATCGAAGGTAGGCGCCGTTTCCGATCCTCGCGATATCCCTCCTTGCGAATTTGGAATTTATGCCATCAAAAGCCTGCACACGCGCTCTGCTGTCGCCGAGACTGCGCGTATATTCGAAAACGCGGTTGGCGTGTGCTCGGTACAGAATGGGCTGGGCAACGAAGAGATCATCGCCGAGCGCGTGCCCAATGTAATCCGCGGCGCGACCACGATGGCCGCTCATTTGCGCGGACCGGCTCACTCGGTTTTCGAGTTTTACAGCGAACTCTGGATTGGCCCTTTCGAGCCCAGCGCCACGCCCTACGAAAACGTGGAGCAATTCGCGGCCCTGATGAAACGAGCCGGACTGCACGTTGTGCCAATGCCTGACGCGCGCGGCGCGCAATGGACAAAGTTGATTTTTAATTCAGCGGCGAATCCGGTGGGCGCGCTTACGCGGCTTCATCATGGGGCGGCGACGCGATATGGGCCGTGCGCCGCGCTTTACGAGGGGCTTTTGCGCGAAGGAGAAGCGGTCGCAAAGGCGCTCGGTATTTCGCTGCATGGGGATCCGCGCGCCATGGTAGCGGAAGGAGCGCGCGCACCCGGGAAACGAAATGCCTCGATGTTGATCGATGTGCTGCACGGACGAAATACCGAGGTGGATTTCATCAACGGCGCGATCGCCGATCTTGGCGAAGACCTTGGCGTGGCGGTTCCGTTGAATCGCGCAGTCTGGCAACTGATGAAGGGTCTGGAACATTCGTGGACCGATCCCTCTTAACGAACCGGCGGCTACTGGTGGATTCTCGTCCCATCCACCTTCACGCGAAACAGCACGTATGGCTTCTTCCGGAGATCGGTTCCGTCGTGAAAACCGGCCCCGCGCTCGATCTGATTCGCGGTGAAATAGAGATAGCTGTTGGCGGCGAGCGATAAAGTGTCGGGCCATAACACGCGCGGATCATGAACGAGCGTTTCAATTTCGCCGGACGCGAGGCGGCGGTGAATGGCATTATGCTCATAATCGCTGAGGTAGACACGGCCTTCAACATCGGATTCGAGGCCATCGCTCGCGCCACCCTTCTCGCCTAGATCTTTGACCGTCGTGGCACCTTCGACATCCGAGTTTGATCGATCGGCGAGCGCGTCGACGCTCACGCTGTAGAGATGGCGGCTGGTGAGCGGGCAGTAGTAGAGAGTTTTGCCATCGGCGCTGATCGCAATGCCGTCCGCACCCACCGTGAATCGCTGTGGCGGTTGGCCGGGGATGCGCGTCTGGAGAATCTGCCCTTCGACCATCGGAACAAAGTTGGCGTCAGGTTTTGTCGAAGGATGATCGTTCAGACGCCTCCAGCTTTTTCCCGAAGCAAGATCGACAACGATAATGCCGTTCGGGCCACTCACGCTGGAGTCGGTGATGAAGGCCGTGCCCTCGGGACCGCGATGCAGATCGAATCGTACGTCGTTGAGATATGTCGTCGTGAGCGCGACATCGGGCGGAAAGACGATTTTCTTCGTGATCCGATTCGTGGCGAGATCGACGGCGAGCAATTTGCCGCCGTTTGGCTTGACGGGGCCGAACGCAATGCTCCCCGTATCGAGAATCCAAAGTCGCTTACTGGAAGGATCGACCACAACGCTCTGCACAGAGACGAGATGAGTCGCGGGATCGTCGCCTTCGGTGTAGCGGTTAATCTCGGCGTTTGGGTAAGCGGCGGTCTTCCCATTCTTGAGCTCGGCAACGGTGTATTCGACGTTGTCGCCCCAGCGTGGAAAATTCACAAAGACTCGGCCATCATTGGCCACGGTAACGCCGGTCGGCATCGGACCGTCGAATGTGGCCACGACTTCGAGTTTGCCGATCACCCGATCGGTGGCGAGTTCCTGCGCGAAGCTTGCGGCGGTAAGCGAGCAGAGAAAGAACAAAATCATCAGATTTTTCACGGTGCGATGCCTCGGCAAAAAAGACTAGCAGAAATTATTCTGCCCGCGTTTGCTATCATGCAGCCCCATGACTTCGAGTGAAGGACCGCGTTACGAGCGGCAGCTGGTTGCCATTTTGTTTTTCAGCTGGGGCACAGTCTTTCTCGACCGGATGTCGCAGCTCTACCTGGCGCCTTACTTCGCCCCTGAGTTTCATCTCACGCGGCCACAGGTAGGAACGCTGGCATCGGTCCTGGCTATTGGTTGGGCAATCTCGACGTTCTCCTTCGGTGCGTTATCCGATCGTGTTGGACGCCGTCCAGTCTTGATTCCCGCCTTGTACGCTGTCTCGGCCCTCTCGTGGCTTGCCGGTCTGGCGCATGACTATCATCAGTTGCTATTGCTTCGCGGTCTGATAGGCCTTGCCGGGGGGCCGACCTGGTCGACCATGACGGCTCTTATCGAAGAGTCATCACCTCCCACACGGCGCGGGTGGAACATCGGTTTGGTAGTGAGTGCAGCCGCGCTCGTCGGCCTCGGCGCTGCTCCCGTCTTAGCGACGCAAGTCGCCAGCCGTTTCGGATGGCGTTTCGCGTTTTTCGCGGCCGGCATTCCTGGCCTGATCGCGGGCCTTCTGATCTGGAAGTTTGTAAAGGAGCCGTCGTCGGAAGGCGAGACCGAATCCCATGGCCTGACACATAGCAGCCCGCCCCCTCTTCGCGAATATTTTTCTATCCTGCGGTACCGCAATATCTGGCTGTGCTGTCTCGGCGCAGCGGGGTTCATGTCATGGTTGTTCGCGCTCAACGTCTTCGGCCCGCTCTACATCACCGAGGTCCTCCATGAACCCGCGACCACCGCAGGATTCTTGTTAGGCGCCAGCGGGCTTGGCAGCTTCTTTCTCGGCTTTCTCCTGCCCTCGCTGTCCGACCGCATCGGCCGCAAGCCAGTGTTGCTTTTGATGGCCGCGATGTCGGCAGTGGTGCCGCTCGCTTTCCTGTGTCCGTTCTTGTTCGTGCACCCGTGGCTGACTGCAGTGATCATTTTCGCCGCCAACACAGGACAAGGCATCGCCAGCCTCGTCATGGTGCTGATTCCTACAGAGAGCGTTCCAGCGCAATTTCGCGCGACCTCGATCGGCCTTACAACTTTGGCCGGAGAACTCATGGGAGCAACCGGTGCTCCGATTCTCGCCGGCGCGCTGGCCGAGAAACATGGGCTGGCGCTCACTCTTTGGCTCGCCGCGGCCGGAAGCGGAGTCTTGTTTCTTGCGGGTTTGTTTGTGCGGGAAACGAAAGGCGTGCGCGCGACCCCGGAGTCGAGACCCTAACAACCTCGAACGATTGAGTGCGTTTAATTCGCCTTTCCTACGATGACGCCGGGTAGTCTTTCTTGTGCGGTTGCGTCGCCAAGGCCGGGCGGATCGACTCCAGGAGGCCGAGCACGGCCGGCGAGTCTTCACCCTTTCTCCAAGCCGCATAGACGTGAATATTTGCTTCCGGTTCGTTGAGACGCACCGACACGAGATCGAGTCCGGATATCGAGTGATTCAGAATTGCCGGCGGGCCAACGAATACAGCCTTCCCTGTCGCCACCATGATCGCTCCGGCTTCTTCGTGCGCTTCCACTGGAGTGACGACGACGTGCGGCGCGAAGCCTTGCCGGTTAAACATGCCCATCATTTTGTCCTGCAGCCCAGAAAGCTTGCGGTTAAAACCGATGAGCGGTTCCTCGGCGATTTCGCGCACCCGCACCGACCGGCGTTTGGCGAGCCGATGTGTCTTGGGAAAGATGGCGACGAATTCCTCCTGGTAGAGCGCCTCGCAGTCGAGATTCAACTCGTCAACCGGCGGGCGCATGAAACCCACGTCGATCTCCTGCCGCCGCAGTGCCTCGTTCTGAAAACTGGAAAAAATATCGCGGCACTCGACTTCAATCGCGGGATGGCGGCGCCGATGTTCGAAAACGACTCTGCTGACTGTGCCTCCAAGACCCGAAGAGAGGCCGATGCGTACCGTACCAACCTCGCCTTTTTGTGTATGGCGAGCAACGTCAGCGGCGTGTCCCGCCTGCATGATCAGCTTGCGCGCTTCTTCGAGAAACGCATAGCCTGCCTTGGTTAGTTCGACCTTGCGCTTATCCCGCACAAAAAGCGTGACGCCGAGATATTCCTCGAGCTGGCGAATCTGCCGGCTGAGCGGTGGCTGTGCCAGATGCAGTTGTTGCGCTGCCTGGCGAAAGTTCAGGCACTCGGCAACGGCAACGAAATAACGCGCGTGACGCAGTTCCACGTGCGGCATTGTACACTCCTCGTCAATAGCCTGTTTGCGCCCAAATCTCTCTCCGCGCCCAAGCGAAACCCAGCAAATATGCCCGCGTACTACTGATACCCGCGAAGTATCACTCGTATGCCGAAAGATGTATTGGACAGTTTCCTGATTTGGCACGATCCTCTGCGACGGGCTTGAGCAACCGGATCGTCCGCACGTTACGGACAGGTCATTCTTCGCTCATTGCAACCGGGACAGTGGGGTTCCGGCAGGTTTTCTCCAGAGAGGAACACGACGATGAGGCTTCATCGGGCCGTGGTTTTGTTTGTCTTGGCGGCGCTGATTCCACAGTGGGCGCCGCGCGCGCTCGGACAAGGTACGGTCAGTTTCGCGCAGCTTAACGGCACGATCGAAGATCCAAGCGCGCGCGCGGTGGCTGGCGCAGCCGTGACGCTGCGCAACCTGGATACGAACCAGAGTTACAACGCGAATTCGAACTCTTCCGGCCTTTACGTGGTTCCCAACCTTCCCCCAGGTCGCTACGAACTGACAGTGCAGACCGGCGGTTTTGCGAAGTATGTGCAGACGGGCATTACGCTGACGGTGGGCCAGGCGGCAACCATCGATGTTCCGCTCAAAGTAGCCGCGACCTCCGAGGTTGTGAACGTGAATACCGAAGCTCCAAGCGTCGAACCGACGCGCTCGGAAACCAGCCAGGTGATCGACGAAAATCACATTGACAGCCTTCCGACCAACGGTCGTCAGTTCGTCGACTTCGCATTGCTTACACCTGGTGTCGCTACCGGACGCACAAGCATCCAATCGACTTTCACCGAGACAGAAGTTACGCGCATTTCCTTCGGCGGAATGCGCGATTTGAGTAACGCGGTAACAGTCGACGGCGCCGACTACGTGAACCTGGGCACTGGCTCGCAGCGAGCGACGCCTTCTCAGGAAGCAGTCAGCGAATTTCGCGTGGTCAACAACAGTTTCGGCGCGGAGTACGGCCGCGCGCTCGGCGGCATCGTCAACATCGTCACGAAGTCCGGCACTAACGACCTGCACGGCGATATCTACGGCTACTTCAGCAACCGTGCCGCAAATGCCCGCTCTCTATTGCAGACGTCGGAATTCGACCAATACCGCCGCGGCCAGTACGGAGCAAGCTTGGGTGGCCCGATCGCCAAGGACCGCACGTTTTTCTTTATGAATTACGAGGGCCAGCGACTGGCGCAATCGCCGACCTATCCGGCGACCCTGCTCGACAACCTCGATACCATCGACGCGGCAAAGCTTGCTCTGAATCTGCCGGTGGAAGATTTGAGCGTGCTGAATACGCTCGATCACGACAATGGCTTCGTGAGGCTGGATCATCAGCTCAGCACCAATAATCGCCTCGCCGTGCACTATGGGATTTTCGACGCGCGCGACACGAACGTACTGGTTGGGGCGACGCTCGACGGCGGCGGCATCGGCGCACCGAGCAGCGGGCACAATTCCTTCATCCGCGACCAGTCACTGGTCGCCACCCTCAACACGGTGCTCAGGCCTGAACTGGTGAACACGGCGTTGGTGCAGTATGCACGCCGGCACAACACATTTCCTGCCGTTACCGGCCAACCCAACCTTGACATTCCGAACACGCTTCTTTTTGGACACAACTTCGGGACATTTGACGCGCAGGACGAGAGCCGCATTCAATTTTCCGATTCGCTCGCGTGGGTCAAGGGCAAGCACTACTGGAGATTCGGAGCCGACTACAACTACATCTGGGACTGGGTAATCTGGCCGGGTTTTACGCCGATGCGAATTATCTTTCCCGGCTTTAATTGCATGGTCGATTTTGCAAACTTCGTGGATCCGGAAGCCGGAATTCCACAGAGTCCGAACCCTCCGTGCGCAGCCTTTCTCGACCCAAGCCTGGGCCTGAATGGCGTGCCCATCGTCTTCTGGGGCGCACCTGTGGGAAATGGTCCTATTGTTCAGGGAAGTTTGCCGCCGCAAATCCCGACCACATGGGCCAATGCGTATCTCGATCCGCAAGATTGGAACGCCCCCATCAATCACGGTTACATTGGCGGCTTCGCGCAAGATCAATGGCACATTACGCCCAAACTTACTTTCAATTACGGATTGCGTTGGGATTTTGAAACGGGTCTTACGCAGATCATCAACCACGACTTCCGTGGATGGCAGCCGCGCGTCGGCTTGGCATATTCGCCGACGAAGAAAACAGTGATCCGCGGCGGCTACGGAATCTTCGACGATCACTACAACATGACTTTCCTGTTCGTGACCTATCCGCAGCGCGAGGTCGTGATCCCGAACGCGCCGCAGCCATGGGTTCGATACGGAAACGAGACTGCCCCGTGGGTGCTGAATTTGTTGCCTTTTCAGCCAATCGTCTTCGGCGGACAAAAATATCCTGACGGCTCGCAGCCTCCACTCCCTGCCGACGCGGCAAAAAATCTGATCCTCAACGGCATGTTCCCGCCGAATTTCAGCACCGGGCCGGCCGGCACTCTGGTTACCAACAGCGGCGGCGGCATCGACCACAACAGCCGCATTCCATATTCTGAGCAGGCCAGCCTCGGCATCGATCAGGATTTAGGCAAGGGCCTTGTCCTCAGCGTTGGCTATCTCTTCGTGGCCTCGCATAAGCAGGTGCGCCCGGAAAACCTGAACGTCTGCCCTCCCGGAGGACTAAGTAACGACGCAACAAATTGTCCTCCGGCGTCCGCCGTCGGTTTCCCGAACAATCAGTTGCCCGACGGGCGTGATGCTTTCAGCGGCCCACTCTATTCGAACGCCGGCCTGATGTATTACCTCGATGACAGCGGCGTATCCGTCTATCACGGTGGCAATATCGCCTTGAACGGGCGGGTGAGCAAGAATCTCACCTTCAACGCAAGCTATACTCTTTCGCACACGCATGATGATGGAACTTTCACAACCTTCGTCAGTACGCCACAAGACCTCTATCGGCGAGACCTGGAGCGCGCCAACTCGGTGCAGGATGTGCGGCATCGTTTCATCGCGAACGTGGTGGCAGACGGGCCGGCAAACACCTTCCTGAAAAACTTCGAGTTTAGCGACATTCTGAATCTGCAGTCGGGTCGGCCGTTCACAATTTTTGTTGGTAACGACATCAACAACGACACCAACCCGGTGACCGACCGCGTTGGCTGGTCGCCTCGCAATTCGTATCGCGGAGATCCGCTCTATGCCAACGACGTGCGGACCGCCTATATGTTCCATATTCGAGAGAGCCGAAGCCTTCAACTAGCGGTGGATGCCTTCAACGTTTTCAATCGTCCAAACGTCGATGAAGTAACCTCGGTATATGGCGGCGGAACAATCGATTTCTGCGGGGCGGTGCCGCAGCACTACAAAGACGCTGCCTCGACCGCGATTGAGACCGGCCAGGTGACATGTCCAGCAGGCAACGGCGGGGCACCGACGCCGAACCCGTTGTTTGGCACGCCGCGAACCATGTTCAACCCGCGCCAGCTGCAAGTTTCGGCAAAGTTTACGTTTTGATGGAGTCCCCAGACGGCCTCTCGGACGCGAGATCGTCTGTTGCACTCGAGATTGTCGAAACCATGTGGACGGAGACAATTATGCGATGCCGTTTGTTTTTTTGTCTGGCCGCAGTCTTCTTCCTGTGCGCTCTTGCTGTCTGCCAGCAGGATGAGCCAACCCAGGTTGCGCGCAAGACCGCTCCCGCAACCTCGGCCGCGTCGGGAAAGGACATGTTCCTCAACTACTGCGCCTCTTGCCACGGCAAGAACGGAACCGGCGATGGACCTGCCGCCGGTGCTCTCAAAGTCGGGCCGGCGGATCTGACCCAGTTGGCAAAAAAGAATGGCGGCAAGTATCCTTCCATGAGAGTTTCGTCGGTGCTCTATGGACAGGCGAATCTCGCTGCTCACGGCAATACGGAAATGCCGGTGTGGGGCGCGGTGTTTCGAAGGTTGAGCGGCGGCCACGAAGGCGAAGTGCAGCAGCGTATCGCGAATCTGAATCACTACATCGAGTCGTTGCAAGCGAAATAGCTCTTCGATCGCTACGGCGCTCGAAGGCACGCAGGTGGGGCCATCGCAGTGGCAAATTCGCAACGCACACAGGTCGGAATCGTTGGCGCAGGGCCCGCCGGTCTGGTCCTCTCCCATCTTCTTTATCTAAACGGAATCGACTCCATCGTTGTCGAGAACCGTAGCCGCCAGTACGTCGAGGAGCGCGTGCGGGCTGGTGTGCTCGAACAAGGAACAGTAGACCTCCTCACCGCGATGGGCCTTGGCGAGCGCATGCGGGCCGAAGGCCTGACTCACTACGGAATTGAATTGCGCTTTGGCGGCAAGAGCCACCACATCGACTTCCGTGACCTTACCGATGGCAAGGGCATCACGATCTACGCGCAAAGCGAAGTCCTCAAAGATCTAAATAACGCACGCGCGGAGACGGGCGGTCAGGTTTTTTTTCAGGCCGAAGACGTTAGCATTCACGACCTCGAATCTTCCCATCCGAAGATCCACTATAAGGAGGGTGGAGAAGCTTTCGAAATTATCTGCGATTTTGTGGCGGGATGTGACGGCTTCCACGGAATCTGCCGTCCCAGCGTTCCTGCGGGCATTCTGACAGAATATGTGCGCGAGTATCCTTTCGGCTGGCTCGGCATTCTGGCGGAGGCGCCGCCGTCCTCGGAAGAACTGATCTACACCTACCATGATCGCGGATTCGCCTTGCTCAGCATGCGAACTCCGCACATCAGCCGCCTTTATTTACAGTGCAAGCCCGACGAAGATATCTCGCGCTGGAGCGACGATCAGATCTGGCACGAACTTCATACCCGCCTAGCCTCCGACGGTTGGAAACTTACCGAGGGCCGGATTCTTCAGAAGGGTGTTACGGGAATGCGCAGCTTCGTCGTCGAGCCCATGCAGTACGGCAGGCTGTTCCTCGCAGGCGACTCGGCTCACATCGTCCCGCCGACAGGGGCGAAGGGTCTGAATCTTGCCGTTGCCGATGTTCAGATATTGGCGCGCGGGTTTAAGGAATTCTATTCAGCCGGCCGCCGCGACCTGCTCGATCGTTATTCTGAAATTGCGCTTAACCGCGTATGGAAAGTCCAGCGGTTTTCCTGGTGGATGACTTCCATGCTTCACCGCTTTCCCGATGAAAACTCCTTCGATCAACGTCGCCAACTCGCGGAACTCGATTATGTCACCACCTCACGGGCGGCTGCCAAGACCCTGGCAGAAAACTATGTAGGTTTCCCGATGGTGGCGTTATGAGCGTCGCGGCGGCAAAACGGTTACTCTAAATCCCGTGCTTGTAGCCCCATGAGAGAGTCCACAACAAATGAAGATTCACCTGTTGTTGCCCGTAAGTGACTACCGGATTCTTGACGTCAGCTGCAACAGACCTTGACCTGGAAAACACACCGGGCTTCAAGTGCGGCCCATCGCTTCGATTAATCAAACTCGCATCACATTACTAGGCGACTTCTTACGAGCGCTCTGCTCTCGCAGCAATATGGCGGGCGGGTGTCCCGGACCATGCCCCGGAAACTCAAATTCAGCATGCTTACGTTGAATGGCAACTATGCGAATAAGTCCTTGCCAGCGCCACAGAAATTTCATGGCGCCCACAGAAAGTTGCCTCCGATCTGATAACCATTGGGCGAATGTCCAGTATCGTCGCGGCCGTGCTCGGCACTCGGGCCGTGGTGAACTAGGGTAAGGAAGAAGGAATAAACGGCTACAGCACGTTCAAATATTCGATCGACACCGCCCGCGGAACTCCCACAGAGCCCAGGCACTCTACCAGAGTGGCCTGGGACCCGGAGGCGACGAGAAAGGAACTGTTTGGATAACTTCGGAAGGGTGACCGGTAAAGATCACCCACGAAGAAGAGCTGCACTCGAAGAACTTGAACCTGTCAGGGAGGGCTCATTATGAGGAAGCCAGAGTTAAGATGTAAGCGGATTAGAGATCACACTTGCCCGATGAATTTGTAAGAGAGCAGCGACCCTGCATAAGTGGCATCGCGAGGACAGTTTTGGATATTGGGGCGGGCAGTTTGTCTTAGCATTTTGAACCCTGCGAGACAATCTAGTTTAGGCTTGGAGCAGTCTCCGGCTGCAAACGTTTTGCGTCCACGCTCGGCTTAGGCAATTTCACAATGTTCTTTAACTGCCGGTTGATCCACAACTCAACCGGGAACCTGTAAAAGTCGTAATTGAGGCGCACGCGTGCCGGATAGGCGGTGAGGTGCTGAATCGCCTTGGCGAGCCAGCCGTGGCCGTTCGTCGCAATGGGCTCGCGATCGAAGGCAATACGCAGGTAGTCGCGCATGGTCTGAACCTGCTGGTGATCGCTGCCCTTGAGCCAGGGCAATACCGTGTAGCGCGGGAAATAATCCGCCCAGCCTTCGAGAGTCTTGGGAACGTCGATGCCCAACTGCGCGGCCTGATTGAAAATCGGAGAACCCGGATACGGCGTGAAAATGTTGGTCCAGAACTCCGCGCCCGGAAATTTCCTGCAAATATCCATCATGAAGTTGACGGTCTCGCGGCGCTCTTTCGGCCCTTCACCGGGAAAACCGAAAATGATGTTGAAAGACGGGATAACACCCGCCTTGATGCACCGTTCTGTCGATTGATAGATGTCGCCGAGAACCTGGAAATCCTTGTTCATCATCTTCATCACTCTGGGCGATGCGGTCTCGATTCCCTGGCAGATCTGGTGTAATCCGGAACGGCGCAGCAAACTCAACTCGTCAATGCTGAGCCGCGCAGTCAGATTCGTGGTGGCCTGGATGCTCCACTTGAAATTCGCGCCCGCCCGCACCAGTCCCTCGGCGATTTTCAGCGAACGATCGAGGTCCACGAGAAAGTTGTCATCGGCCATCCAGAGCAGTTCGAGGTCATACCTCCGCGTCAAATCGATCGTCTCTTCGACCACCTGTTCGACGGGAAGGGCGTTCCACTTGCGGCCATAAACGCCGGCGTTCGTGCAATACGCGCAGTTAAACGGACACGCGAGGCTCGATACGTACATCGCCCATCGCCGGCCGCAGATCTTTTCGTAGGCATCGAAATCCGCGAGTTGGTAGGCCTTCGCCGGCATCTGATCCAATCGCTTAAGCGGACGTTCCGGCGTGAAACGAATTTTCCCGTCGACTTTAAATCCGATGCCAAGCACGTCATCGAGCGCCGCGCCATCGCGCAATCGCTCCGCAACAGCCAGCATGCTCTCTTCGCCCTGCGCTCGCACGATGATATCGACGTAAGGCGCTTCGAGGGTTTGCATCGGTAGTAGCGAAGGATGCCATCCCCCAAGGATGATGGGGAAATCGGGATTCCACTTCTTGATCGCTTTGGCGACTTCCACCGTCTCGCGAATCATCGGCCCGGTGACCAGCGAGATCCCAAGGCACAGCGCATCCTTAACTTCCTCCATGATGCGCTTCTTGTAATCGGGCGCGATGGACGCGTCGATGATGCGGATGTCGTACCCCGCCTCCAGAAGCGGAGTTGATATAGCAAGGATGCCGAGCGGTGCGGTGGCCTCGATGCTGGAAAACGAGGCTACAAAAAACACGATTTTCTTTGACGATTTCACGACAGTGCCTTCCGACGCAGATCAGGTTCACAACTTATCAATCGCCAGCGCGCCATTTGTCTCGGATTTGTCAAGAATCTGCAAAATTCACCCGATGGCCGAGGGTTCAAACGGCTCCTTCCGATTCGAGCAACTGAGCAAACAGATGCCACGTAATAGGACGCGAAGTCTCGCGATTGAACAGCATCCATCCGAAGTATGCGAAATAGACGACTCCCGACGCCGCGATTTCGAACAACACGCCAGCGTAGCCGTGCACTGGAAATTCGCGATTGAGGAGCAAGAGAACGGCTGCTTGAAAAGCTCCGAGCACGACCGGCAACCGATAGGCCCGTGCTAAGAACGCGGCGAGTGGGAACTCAAGCACTCGACACAGGTGCCCTGGCAAAAAGAAGAGGCTGGTGCAAGCCAGTGGGATCGCCGTCCCCAATGCGACGCCGGTTATGCCGAAGAGCCTCGCGAACCATAGGCTTAACAATAGGTTGCTTGCACCCTCAAGGAGCAACACAAAAGCAAGCGCACGATGGCGCCCCATGCCGAGAAGAATACGAATCGACGTCGATTGCGCCAGATACAGGGTTCTCGGAACGATCAAGATGACGAGGATGAAATAACTGCCTAGGTACCGCGTCCCCACCCAGGCCTCAATGACTGGTTTGCCCAAGACAATAAGCGCAACGCAAATAGGGATGATGACCAGCGCACTGATGCGATTTCCGGTAATGAAGGTGCGCCTTAGCCTCGCCAGGTCTCCACTCGCGTGAAATTGGCTCGACATCGGCATGAAAACTTGCGACATGCTGCGAACCGCATAGCTCGCGTACTCGACGAGCTTGGCCGCGATCGAGAATGATGTGATGGCTGCGGAGGAAACCAATGCACCGATCACCATCGCGTCGGACTGAAAACGGAGTTTTTCCGCGAGCAAAATAACAAATGCGAAGGCACCATAACTTCCCATTTCGCGAAAGGCCCGCCATTCCAGATGTTTCGCACTCAGTCGGATCGGCAATTCGTAGATGGCTAGGCACGTAAAGACCGCGGAACTAAGCACACTGACAGCAACTGTGATTAACCCGACGGCGAGCAATCCGCCGCCTCGTTTCACAGCAGTCACAATCAGGGCGGCGCGCAAGATCGTAATCGCGATTTGGCTTAACTGAAGCCACGAAAACTTCTGCAGTCCTTCGAGCGCGGCCGTGAATACAGTCAGTGGAAAAGCGACGGCCATTCCGGCGCCTGAAAACACGAGCAGCAATCTTCCTTCGCGCAGAAACGCGGGAGAGATTCGGAAAAGCAACGGCAGACAGAAACACGCGATTGCCGTTGCCATCGCCGTAACCCCACCCATCAATGTGTAAAAAGCAACGCTTGTGCTGAGATAGCGAGACAGTCCTTCTCTATTGTTCGTAGCCGTGAATTCGGCCGTGTACTTTACAATCGAAAATCGAACTCCGAGATCAAGCAGGCCAAAATATCCGGTCAGGGCAAAAACCAGAATCCACAAACTAAATGCCTCGTCGCCGAGCTTGTGGAGAATGTAGGGCGAGAGAAAACAACCAGTGAGCGCGTGAACGAGCAGTCCCAGCCACATGGCGGAGACATTCTTCACGGCTTGCATTCTCAGGCTCATCCCGTAACCGTCCGCACTCCCTTCCGATTGAGCCACCGCCATCGCGGAATCTCGCAGAGATAACGGAGACGCGAGAGGAAGTGAAAGACGCCGCGCTGTATCAGGAGTTGCCGCTTCCACCAAGCCCGATTGAATGCAAGCGATGGATCACTTCGAATCGCGGCGGCCATGTGCGCCAGGCGCGACATCGGCGGGCGTTTTGTCCCGGGCTCTGGTTTGTCAATGCCAGAGTTGTCCTCGTACTGCTGCCGAAGAAATAACGCGAGCTTGGATCGGGGAAAGAGAGAGAACTCGTAGACTGGCAACTCACAAAATGCCCACGGCCGCGCGTAATGCTCGATCCACACTCGAGCGCCGGGGCGCAAATCGGCACTCCACGTCCGAATCAAGGAAGGAAGAGGCGCGGCAAAGAGTTGCGACGCCAACTCCGACACGATGACGACAAATTCGCGCAATACCATGCTCCCAGCAGCTCGTTCCTCGACTCGCCTCCAGAAATCAACGTCGCCAGCGCGCCGATTGAGAAAATATGCAATCTCGAAGAAGCACGACATTCGTATCCACAGCGTAAAAAGGTGATGGCACGCATGGATAACCTGGAGAAGAAAAGCATCCTCTTCCGCTAGAGCGGGGAATACCAGGCCGTTCCAGTGCTTCGTCACGGTTCGTTTCACTGAGAAAAAATCCGTAAGCATTGGAACGCCGTGCAGGCCAATGTCCCACATATCGGTATGAAGTTCGACGGCATGCGGAGCTCCCGCGGAATACTTGTCAGACTGGCGCGACGGCTGGGGCGCCAGAAGAACAAAAACAGATTGCTTGCTCGAGTTGCATTGCTTTGGAACATAGCCCTCGTCAATCAACACTCGACTCGCCGCGAGCAACGATTCAGCATCAACTAAATAGTCGATATCACCCTGATATCGCAGCGGGGCGGAGGGACAAAAATCCGGTGTGAGCGAAAACCCTTTCACTACAGCGAAGGCAACGCCAGCGCAGTCAAGCCTCTTATTGAGGACCGCGAAGCGGTGCGCCAGATTTGCGGTTCGCAATTCATTAGCGGCAAAGTCTCGTTCCAATTGAGACAGGATTTCTATCGGCAGCTCGTCCGTTGCGCCCACATCTTTGAGCCTCTGGAGAAAGTAAAAAGCCAAGCCGGAATCATCCAGCCATTGCGCAACGCGCCGCCATTCCCGGCGACTGAGCTTCCGAAGCGCAGGAAGCGAGTCGTGCGCATCGCTCGAAAAACCGAGGAAGTGAGCGACCTTCTCTGCGGGCTCCGACTTCACCTCATTACCTCGCCCTCACGCCGAAAGTGGGAAACAAACACCGCGGGCAGTCCGCAAGCAGCGGTAAACGAGTTGGACTTTCCCGCTAGGTCGAAAAGAAACCGTTCCGGCTCACCCAACCAAAGAGAGCATTGCGCCCGGCACTCGAATCCGTGCGAGCAAAAAGCTTGCGCGACTTCTTCGACAGGCCGGTGGTGCGTTCGAATCTGGACAGCGCTTCCACCTTCCCGAAAGCCAACGCGCCATCCGGCTGCGTGCGCATCGGGGTGCAGATCGCTAACGAAGATGTCGGCACAATTTCTGGTTACTCGGGCAATTTCCCGCGCTAAGGCATCCGGGTCCGCGATGTGTCCTAAAGCGAATGAGCAGACCACAAAATCAAACGATGCGTTCGAAAAAGGAAGTCGCTCGCACGCAGCTTCAACGAGCCGTTGTCTCATCCGGCTCTTTCCTCGCGCGACTCCGAGCATGGCCGCCGAGCGATCCACTCCGATTGCAACCTTGGCGCCCCGCGCCAAAAAGAGTCCCAACCACCGTCCCGTTCCGCAAGCAAGATCAAGCGCCGACTGGTCACGCAAGTCTGCCAAGGCTGGGAGGAGATGTCGTTCTTCCCGCGCCAAAAGCGGATTCGGCACGTCATCATAAACGTGCGCCCAGCGCTCGTAACCTTCGTCGGCATCCACAACCACGCCCCGATCTTCAACCGGACGCGCATCGCTGACGCGCGCTCGGGGTTCATACTCGGCTTTGGTCGCGGCATTCACAGACTCTCCACTTTCGGCTTGCGCAGTTCGATGACCTGCTGCATCCACTTCAACTCCCACGGCGCGCCATACACACCTAGCCGATAGCGCCAGCCGCTGAGCGCCTTCAGAGCCCTTCGTCCCCAATTCGGCAGGCGAATGTCCTGCACCGTCGGCCACCGCGACGAAACAACGAGTTCAAAGTTGTCGATCAACTTCTTCGTGCGGGGGCGCAGCCACGGCGTCTGCGGATCTTTTTGCGTGGCGAAACGCTGCCAACGGTCGGTCGCCCATTCATCGGCAGTCGTCGGAAACTGCACCTTGTCCTCAACGTCGCCGTACATGCGCGCACGCTGCGGAACCGGCGTGTAGTGCTCGACGATGATCTCCGCGTCCGGGTTTAAGCGCTTCAACTGCCGTATGAATGCGATGCAATCGCGTGTATCGCCTTCGGGATCTTTCGGATTTCCAAAAATAATCGAGAACTCCGGAATGATGCCGAACTTCCGAATGCGCGGTGCTAGCGCGAGCGTATCCTCCGCGCGAAGGTCCTTATTCATTTCCTTCAGGACTTCGTTCGAGCCCGACTCGGCTCCGAAGAAAATCATGGTGCAGCCCGCGCGTCGGAGGGCCTCGAAGGTCGCGTCCGAATACTTCATCATGATGTCGGCGCGTCCCTCGCACCACCAGCGGAGATTCAGCGGCGCCATGCGGTCCGCAAGTTCACGCGTGTGGTCCTCGCGCAAAAAAAAGTTGTTGTCGTAGAACTGGACCGCGTCAACTCCATACTTAAGCACCAAGTGCCGCAATACGCCCTCGGTCCGGGCAGGTGACTCCATCTTCTGACGGCTGCCCGAAAATCCAACCACTCCGCAGAAGTTGCATCGATAGGGACACCCGAGGCTCGCTTGATGAACCGCAGTGCGCCGGCCGAGAAATGTAGGCAGCAGGTATCGGTCTACTGGAAGGCGGTGATAGGGATAAGTTGGGAAGTCGTCCAGACCCCGCATCGTCCGCTCGGGATTGTGCCGCGCGATTCCACTTGCATCCTTGTACGAGAGACCCGGAATGTCTTTCAGTTCGCGGTGGCCGCGAATCGCCTCAAGCAAATCGAGAAAAGTCTGTTCGCCTTGTCCGCGCACAGCGTAGTCGACATAATTCACGTTCAAAGCAGCCGCTGTGTAGTTCGAGGCGAAATAACCTCCCCAGACAATCGGCAGTTCCGGAAAGCGAGCGCGAATCTCGCGGCAACTCTCTACTGCCCCGACAGTCTGGGGGCCGGGCATCACCGTGACCGCAAGAACCTCGACCGCTCGCTCCTTGATGATCGCGATCAGTGTCTCAGTCGGATGAGGATCGAGATTGCCATCGACGATCGCATATTCCTCCTTGCCTTCCACCACCGCAGCGATGGCAAGAATCGACAGTGGAAACCGCCGATTGCGAAAACGCGTGGCCTTCGGATTGTAGAAAAGAATCATTCCCCACACTCGGTGGCATGACGTTGCCGCGAAACGCGCCCGACCCAACCTATGGCACGTAACCGTACCAATCGCACCGCGTCAACTTGTCTCGTTTTTGTCAAAATTCTGCAACTTTCCAATCGCCCTAATCGCCTGCTGCTTTGGCGAGAAATCGCCGCGCCCGCAACGAAATCGATGTGACAGACATTTGACATTCCCATGACAATTCGCCGGGCTTCGCGGACCTAGAGTTCTAGGGTCGTAACCACGAAAGCCGACGACTTGCCCGCGACAAACAAAGTCGTGCTGTTCTATCCGCCATATGACGGACCGCCATTGGGCGCGCCACTGTCCCTGCTCTGTCTCGCGGGACCGTTGCTGCAGGCCGGATTTGAAGTCAAGCTCGTCGACAACCTTCTCTTTCCGAACTATGAACACGCAATCCTACGCGAAACGAAGGGCGCTCTGCTGTTGGGAATTTCGGTTCTGACTGGTCCCCACATCGGCGCCGCGGTACGAATTTCGAAGGCGGTCAAAAAGCAGAATCCAACTCTGCCGATCGTCTTCGGCGGCTGGCATGCAAGTCTCGCGACTCAGCAAACTCTGCGAGAACCTTTCGTCGACGCAATCGTGCGCGGCCAGGGCGAACTCACGCTTTTGGAAGTCGCCCAGCGCCTGCGCGACGGTCAGGATTTGCACGGCTGTCGTGGCGTCTCCTTCAAGGATCATGACGGCAAAATCGTCCAGGAGCCCGAGCGGCCCGTGGCAGACATCAACACGCTGCCCGCACCCGCATATCATCTCGCCGATCCCGGAATTTATGCCGCCACCTCCGGCACGCGCCAGCTCGCGTATACCAGCAGCGTCGGTTGTCCTTATCAGTGCAACTACTGCACCGACCAGGTTTTCTATAAGCGCCGCTTCAACGCCTATCGTGTGGACCGCGTCGTCAACGATCTTGCCGACCTTGTTCCTCGCTACAAAATCGAGCACGTACCTTTTTTCGATTCGAACTTTCTCGTCGATCGCAAACGCGCCGTTGCCATCGCCAACGGAATCATCGCCAGCGGAGTCAAGTTTCAATGGGACTTTCAGACGTCAACGGACTTCTTAGCGCTCATGAGCGAAGACGACGTTCGTGCGCTCGCCGAAAGCGGCGTTCGCCACATCGGCTTCGGCACCGAGTCCGCGTCGCAGGAAGTGCTCGTGCTCATGAACAAACGCTTCCAGCACGTCGATCAGATGTTCGAAACCGCGCGGAAGACGAACCTGGCCGGAATTCACATCGTCTTCAACATCATCCTCGGCTATCCGGGCGAGAGCGAAGGGCAGCGCCAGCAGACATTCCGCGTCATGAGCGATATCGCGCGTGAATATCCGAACGTCAGCTTCTCTCCCAACATCTTCACGCCCTATCCCGGAATACCGATCTGGCCGCAGCTCCGCGAAATGGGTGTGCGCGAGCCGCAATCTCTCGAAGAGTGGGAGACGCTGGCGCTCGGCTCGAATGTCCTGCCGTGGCTGCGCGGAGAAGAGTTGCGGCGGCTTCGCAGGAGTCTCGAGTATTTCCTGCTCAACAACCAGATTCGAAAAGTGGCGACCAGAATTCCCTGGGCACGCCGCAGTGTGCGCCGAATTCTCGGAGCGCCGGTGCGCTGGCGCATCGGCAAAAGCCGTTACTCATTTCCATGGGAGCTTTGGCTGTCGCGAGCGGTGGAGAAAGTTGTGACGAAGCGATCGCTCTTGACCGGCCAGGCGCTGGCCGAGCGAACGCAGGAAGTGTGCTGATCGGGAGAGCAAAGGGCGAACGACATGGCTGATGTGCTGCTGACACATTCTTATCATCTTTATTACGACCGAAAGCAGATGCGGAAGATGCAGCCCTATCCGCCCCTCGGCACGCTTTACGCAGCTGCGTTGTTGCGCAGCAAAGGATTGTCGGTAGCCGTATTCGACACGATGCTGAATGCCCCGGAACAGTTTGAGTTAGCGCTCAAAGAGCATCAGCCGCGAATCGTCGTGGTGTATGAAGACAACTTCAACTTCCTCACAAAAATGTGCCTGACGCGCATGCGTGAGGTCGCCTATCAGATTCTTGACGCCTCGCGCCGCGCTGGCGCCACCGTTCTCGTTAACGGCTCTGACGCTTCCGATCACACGCTGGAATATCTGCAACGCGGATTCCGCTGTGTACTCTTAGGCGAAGCGGAGTGGACCCTGCTTGAACTGGTGTCTCACCTCTTAAGAGGTGACGCGCATGCGCCCGCTCAGGTTGCGGGGCTCGCGTACCTCGATCCGCAAACCGGTGAACTGATCAAGACGGCCCGTCGCGGCCTGATGCGCGATCTGGATCATCTTCCGTTTCCCAGTCGCGCCCTGATCGACATCGGCCAGTATCAAAAGGCGTGGAAAGAGGCCCACGGCTATTTCTCTCTCAACATCGTCGCCAGCCGCGGTTGCCCCTATCGCTGCAACTGGTGCGCGAAGCCGATCTATGGCGATTCATTTTCAGTCCGCAGCGCCGCATTAGTCGCCGCGGAGATGCGGCAACTCAAATATGAGTTCGGAGCCGACCACCTCTGGTTCGCAGACGACATTTTTGGATTGCGTCCCAAGTGGCTTCGTGAACTTGCAACTGCCGTAGAGAATCTCGACGCAGCCATTCCCTTCAAAATGCAATCTCGAGTCGATCTCATGACCCCGGAGAACGTCTCGGCCTTACGGCGCGCCGGCTGCGCCGAAGTGTGGATGGGTGCGGAATCCGGCTCGCAGAAAATTTTGGACGCTATGGACAAAGGCACGCGCGTCGACCAAATCGCAGAGGCTCGCGAAAATCTCCGACAGGAAGGCATTCGCGCCTGCTACTTCCTGCAATTCGGATATCCGGGTGAGACCTGGCAGGACATTCAGAAGACGATTCGGCTCGTTCGCGACACACGGCCTGACGATATTGGCGTATCCGTCTCCTACCCGCTGCCGGGCACCAAGTTTTTCGAGCGCGTCCAAGCACAACTCGGAGAAAAGACGAACTGGTCTGACAGCGAAGATCTCTCCATGATGTTTCAGGGCGCCTACACGAATGAGTTCTATCGCGCCTTGCACGACGCCCTACACGCGCAGGTTGATTGCTGGAATTCGGCTGCCGGCAAGAACGCCGCGAAGGGGCAGAAGCCACACGCCGAGCCTGACGACCTGTGGCAACGCGTAAACGAACTGGAAAAAAGCTGCCGAAACCCGCGTCCCACGATGCTGGCCGAGTTCCCGGACACGAACCTCGTTCAACTGCAAGCGCAACCGCGCCCAACCAGTTTTGAGGAGATCCTCGACGTTCTCGCCGGCTAACCCTTTCCATGGACATCCTTCTCACTCACGGCTATTTCCTTTACGAGGACCCGAAAGAGCTTCAGATCATGAAGCCCTATCCGCCGCTGGGAATTCTCTACATCTGTTCGCATCTGCGCGAGAAGCGGATAAAGGCTGAGGTCTTCGACTCGACATTTTCGTCGCGGCAGGAATTATGGGATGTGCTCAGAAAAGGCCCGCCATCGATTCTAGGCGTCTATGCAAACCTCATGACGCGCTCGAACGCCGTTGACATTTTGCGGGTGGCCAAAGAAGCAGGATGGCAGACAGTTGTCGGAGGCCCCGAACCGGGAGCGTACGTCGATGAGTACCTCGCCGCGGGAGCCGACGTCGTGGTTATCGGCGAAGGCGAGGTCACTCTCGAAGAACTGGTACCGGCGCTCCGCACGGGTGTGCAAGACCTGGCGCATGTGGATGGCATTGCCTACCGCGCTCATGACGGATCGGTTGTGCGAACCAAACCGCGTGAACAAATCAAAGACATCGACGCTCAACCATGGCCCGCGCGCGAGTCGGTCGACATGCCGCGTTACGTGGATGTCTGGCGCACTCATCACGGGATGGGATCGGTCTCGCTCATCACTGCGAGAGGCTGCCCCTATCACTGCCGCTGGTGCAGCCACGAAGTCTTCGGGAAAACGCACCGCAGAAGAAAACCAGCTTCGGTGGCCGATGAACTCGCATGGCTGGTCGATCGCTATCAACCTCAAATGGCATGGATGGCGGATGATGTCTTCACCATTCACCACGGCTGGCTGTTTCAATACGCGTCCGAACTAAAACGACGCGGGCTGAAACTGCCCTTCGAATGCATTTCGCGGGCCGACCGTCTGAGCCCGCAGGTTGCCGAAACGCTCGCCGAAATGGGCTGCTTTCGTGTCTGGATCGGCTCCGAGAGCGGCTCCCAGCGCATCCTCGACGCCATGGAGCGAGGCGTAACGGTGGAACAGGTTCAGAATGCAGTCACCCTCTGCCGCTCGCACGGAATTCAAACGGGAATGTTTCTCATGTGGGGCTACGAAGGCGAGGAGCTTTCGGACATCGAAGCCACGGTCGATCATGTAAAGAAAACCGACCCCGACATTTTTTTCACGACCGTTTCCTATCCCATCAAAGGCACGCCGTACTTCTCCGAGGTCGCAAATCGCGTGGAGAGCCTCAAAGTCTGGAGCGACACGTCGGATCGCGACTTCCGCATTCGCAATCGGCACTCGCGCCAGTTTTACCGCTTCGCCGACAAGCTGCTCCGCAGCTCCGTCGAACTCCACCGGCTAGAGCGAAAATCCGATGCCGACGCCGCGGCGCTAACGGAATTGCGCGGTGGCATCCTGGACGCACGGGCCGGTCTGCAAGCGACGCATACGGAAGTTGAGGCGTGAAGATGTCGGCCGCGCAATCACACGTCTATCGTGCTCCCTTCGACGCCGTCGCCCGCCGATACGATGAAACGTTCACATCGTCGAGAATAGGCCGCGCACAGCGCAGCGCGGTTTGGCGGGAACTTGAAGAGGCCTTTCGTGCTCGAGATCGAGTTCTAGAAATCGGATGCGGCACCGGGGTGGACGCGTGTTTTCTAGCACAGGGCGGCATCCGCGTCCTTGCCTCAGACGCTTCACCGGCGATGGTCGAAGTAACGAGTCGACGAATCGAAGAACGCGGACTGGAGCGTATGGTGACACCCATCGTGCTCCGCGCCGAAGATATCGGCACACTTCCTTCAGACCAGTCATTCGATGGAGCATTTTCGAACTTCGGCGTTTTGAATTGTGTCGAAGACCTCCGGCAGTTGGCGCGCAATCTCTCCGGCGTGCTCAAACCCCGGGCTGATGTCGTCCTGTGCTGGATGGGCCCGCATTGCCTGTGGGAGATGGTGTGGTATTTAACGAAAGGAAATCGAGCCAAAGCGTTAAGGCGTCTGCGCAGCAAAAATGTCACAGCGGTCCTCGCTCCGGGAGCATCGCTGCAACTGCAATACCCATCGGTACGAGCTCTTCGCAGCGCCTTTGCCTCTGAATTTGAACTGAAATCGGTTGGAGGCATCGGAGTCTGTGTCCCCCCAAGTTACGTGGAAGAATGGGCAGCGCGCCATCCACGCCTGCTCGGACTCTGCGAACAAGCCGACCAATTCTTCGGGAGGTGCCCCGGACTTCGCGTACTCGGAGACCACGTTCTGGTGCATTTGCAGCGCCGGGATGCATCGCCGATGGCGGCTGCGAGATGAGCACCCTGGTTTCCATCACAGTTCCGAACGATTCCGTCAGTGTCGCCCATCGGATCCACACGCTGCCCGTGGTCGTTATCTTTCCGCACAATCAATGCAATTGCCGCTGCGTGATGTGCGACATCTGGCGCATTCGCCAGGCAAAGCAACTCGATCCCGCCGACCTCGAACCACACCTCGAATCGTTTCGTAAACTCGGCGTCCGCTGGGTGGTCTTCTCCGGGGGCGAGCCGCAGCTCAACGCGAAGTGGCGTTTCCTGGCCCAGATGTTTCGATTGATAGGCTGCCGCGTCACACTGCTCACGGCGGGCTTGCTCCTTCAGTCGCAGGCCAAAGAAGTCGTCGACAGTGTGGACGATGTGATCGTGTCGCTCGACGGGCCTCAGGCGCTTCACAACAAGATTCGCCGCGTGGCAAACGCCTTCGAGCAAATCGCGCATGGGGTGGAAGCCTTGCGGCAGCTCGATCCGCGAATAGAAATTCGCTCCCGCTGTACCGTGCAGAAGGCAAACCACACATCTCTACGCGCAACCGTCACCGCCGCAAAAGAACTTGGCCTGATGTCGATCTCGTTTCTCGCCGCCGATCTGACCTCCTCCGCTTTCAATCACGCGGAAGCAAAGCGTCCCGACCATGCCGATCGGGTTGCCCTCACGCCCAACGAAATCGACGCGGTGGCGGCGGAAATCGAGCGCCTGATCCATGAGCACGAGTCAGATCTTAAGTCAGGTTTTGTCGTTGAGAGCCCGCAGAAACTGCGGTGCATCGTTCATCACTTTCGCGCACACCAGCAGCAGAAAGAGCCGACTGCCCCGCGCTGCAACGCGCCCTGGGTATCGACCGTGATCGAAGCCTCGGGTGATGTGCGACCGTGTTTCTTCCATCCGGTGCTGGGGAACATTCACAAAAACTTACTGGCAGATATCCTGAATGGGCCAGCAGCATTGCAGTTCCGAGCAACTCTGGATGTTCCAAACAATCCAATCTGCCGAAACTGCGTTTGCTCTTTATATATCCCGCGATAGGACGCAGACTTTAACCGCCACGGGCTATTTAAACGAGAAATCGGCCGTCTTCGCTTCTCCCGCCCCGACGGTCACCTTCTGCACTTTCGTTCCCAGTTTTTCCTGCCACGCCGTAATCGTATATGTTCCCGGAGGCAGGTTCTTCAACTCGAACCCGCCATCCTTATCGCTCACCGTAAAATACGGATGCTTGAACACCGCAATGTAGCCCCTCATCCAAGGATGGACATTGCACTTCACCAGAATCGAAACCTCCTCGCGCGCAAACGTCTGCTCCAAGTGCATGCCATGAGGCTGCGTCATATTCCATTCGCGATTGTTGTTCGGAATCGGATGAATATTATGAGTGGTCTCGTCGCTGTTGGTCACGTCGAGTTTCTGTCCCGTCTGCAGCGCCAGCACGTGCGGCTTGTACTGGCATCCTTTTTGTTCCAGCACGGCCGGTTGTTGAGGCACCTGGAAGTCGTGCGAAGTAAGCCCGTCGGAGACGTATACAACTACGTTCGCGAGCCCGCCGCTCACTCCGACCACAACTTCCTCACTCGTTGGCGGTGAGGAGTGTCCCTTCGCGCAAGCCGGATCCTGCGACATGTCGATCCGCGTGAGTTTGGGCGCAGCGCCTTCAAACTTCACCACTCCCTTGATCGAGGCATTAGCATCTGCTGCCCCCGCTCCGCGCGGGAACAAGGCGACACATACAGCCAGCACGACGATGACAACCAAGACGAATACGGACTTCAACTTCATATAAGACCTGCTTTCCTAAATGTGAAATTTGTAACGAGGCCGGCTCACTGCGCTTTCATCTCGGCCTTCAGCTTGGAGTTTTTCTTTGAAGAGTTGTGCAAGTTCAGCGTGCGGATGTAGTGTACGACGTCCCATCTCTGATCCGCAGTCATCGCGTCCGCAAACGACGGCATCGGGCTCCCATCGAGCCCCGTCTCAAGATCGCGAAACATATCCTCATTCGTCTCGCCGCATTTAAATCGTGATCCGCTCGTGAAATCGAACGGCGTAATCGGATAGCCTTTGCTGTCCGTCAAAGTGGCAGCAGACGGCCCATGCCCGCGCCCATCTTTGCCGTGGCATGACCAGCAGTTCATGCTTTGAAAAAGTTCCGCGCCGCGCTTGACGCTCTCTTCCGTATCAGGCGGCTCGCGAGGAATTACAACCGGCGTCCCCGGTTTTTCCTCCGTGAACAACGACGAGAACGTCTTTATGTATGCCACCGAGTCAGCACGCTCTTGTTTCAGAAGCGGCTTCCACGAAGGCATTCCGCTGGCGTGAATCCCGCGGCTGATCGTGTTATAGAGATCGCTGTCCAGCGGCAACGTTCCGCTCGGCGTAGACCGGCACTTGAAGACCGCCTTGGTAAAATCGCGCGGCTTCGGATCGAGATACGGCGCGCTCTCACCCTGTCCGTCGCCCTGCGGCCCATGACAGAAGATGCAATAGCGCTGATAGAGAGCCTTGCCGCGCTTCGCACTCCCGGTCAAATTGCCGATGTGACTTTCCTGCGCAACGGCAGCCGCGCTACATAATAATAAGGAGGCAAGGATCACAGCCCCCACATTGATTTTTCTTCGCACAGGCCCCTCCTCCTCAGAAATCGAAGTCAAAACCCATCGAGAAGCTGCTTCTGCTGTCATCCCTGCCTGACAACGGCGCAGCCCCGGCGTTCGTAACGCGCGAGAACTCCTGCGTCCACGCCAAGCCCGCCCGCGGACTCATGATCGGATACCACCGATACCCCACCGTCCAGGTATCAAGATTCCCCGCGTCACCGCGAATTCCCGGATTCGCCTGCCGGGACATGCGCGTCAGCTCATACTTGCCCAACACAATCCATCGCGGTGTGGGATTGTAATGGCCCTCGATATATCCGCCATTCCACCTCGGCGAAACCGCGCCCGCCGGCAGGAACTCAGGATGATTCGCACCCACCGAGTTGCCAAGAAATACGTTGTCCTGCCCGTGCAGGTAGAAGGTGTAGAAATCCAGCTTGTTCACATACCAGTGCCCGTATGCGCCCATGCGATAGAATCCCCGATTCCCTTGCCCGGTGCCGGGAATCGGGTTGCCGTTGCTCGTCAGAAAATAAGTTGGCGATTCGCCGAAGAATCCATAAACGCCAACCTGCTGCCGCCCAAACCAAGGGGCCTCGAATGACTGATTGAAGTTGGCGTACAGGTCATATCGATTGCTCGACGGGAGGCCCGATTGCCCGTTGCTGTTCGTTACAACAGCAACGGAGTATCGCGTCGAATCATCATCGGAGCGTCCCAACACTTCCACACCGAGTTGCGGAAAGCCGATCCCCTGAAAGAAATTGTTGTCGCCCTGCGGAGTGAAAAAGTAGTTGTAGTAGAGCCCGCCCGTATTGTTCAGCATCAGGTTGCGCTCTTGCGAAATCGGCTCGTCGAGTTCAAACTTGCCCATCTTCACGTTCAGCCAATGCGAGCCCAATAAGTTGTCGAAGCGTGTCCAGGCTTGCGCCAGCGTCACGTTGTTGCTTCCGAAGAACGGCTGGATGAAAAACGAAATATTGTTGTAAAGAGTGCCGGCTGTAATCGCGTCAATTCCGCCCTCGTCGAATCCCGAGGTCGTCACGCTCGACTCAACCAGACCGCTGCTCGGATCACCCGGCACCTTATCGACCGCCTGCCGATTATTGCTCTCGCGATGCCAGTTCGGAGTTGTGCGAAACATGATCGGCCAATACCCGGGGTCCTGATAAATCGGAGCATCGCGGTCGTTGCCCAATTGATATCCGTTGTCTTTGAACGTCTGCCCAAAGTTGTTGAGCATCGGCCACGCCTCGTGGCAGGCCGAGCAAGGCAACCCATACTTCCGCGCGAACGCCGGGATTCCGTATGCTGAACCCGTACCGGCAAGCAATATTCCCATGGTCAATAACCGCATTGAAATTCGGCGTAGATTCACTGCTGTCATCCCTCCTCCGCGATATGCCTCAGGAAAATTGCAGCGCATGATCCTGCGGAACAAACTTGTATCCCACTCCATGAACCGTGCGTATGAAAACCGGACGGCCAGGATCGTCCTCAATCTTCTGCCGCAATCGCGCGATGCAGTTGTCGACAGTCCGGAAGCTCGCCCGCTTGCGCTTTGGAAACGCTGCGCTGATGAGCTTGCGGCGCGAAACAACCACTTCCGGACGAGAAATCAAAAACTTCAGCACTCTAAATTCACGCGCAGTAATCTCCACCGACTGCCCGGCACGGCAAAGCTCCATCTTCCCGAAATGCAGAGAGATTTCCCCAAACTGCGCCACGCGCTCCGCACCTTTAGCTTCAAGATCTGGCATGTCCTCGCTTCGTTTTGCAGCACAAGCTGCGCACACGTTAACCTTCGTGCACGAGGGCACTTGTCACGGAAAGGTCACAATCTTGCTAAATTCGTGCCGCTATGCGAGTGATTGAGAGGGATGATCGGAAATTACCAAGTGAATAAAGCCGGAGAGAACAGGTGAGAAGCCAGGCGGGAATCAACGACAGTCCGTGTTCAAAAAGCAATTCACTGGCAGGCGGCTTCCGCTTTGCGGATCGCTTTCTCGTGCAGTTCCCAACCATGGATCGCTTTCCGGCATCCTTCCCGCGCGAGGCTGGTACTGAGCTGCCGCTCGGCGTCGTCGAATGTCTTTTCCGCGTCCAATCGGGCGCGGCGAGCTTCGTCATCCGCATCTTTCACGCGTTTGGCTAAAGCCATCAATTGGCGGTCGGCTGTGGATGAAATTTGTTTTCCATGCTCACCTGTAGAACTCAACTCATCCGCCCCCACAATTTCTTCATACGCGGTCTTCAATCCCTTATTCCACCGGGCCTTTGTCGTCTCGCTCAATTTGTCGAGAACGGCATTGGCGATGTCAGCCGTCTTTCGCACTCGCTTCTTCTCGCGCAACCATCTCATTACCGACCAGGACATGGCCTCGGTCATCAAAGCTTTAGCCGACTCGACTTCCGGAGGTTTGTTCACAATGAGTCCTCGAAGAACATGCGACCTTAGCTCTCGCGTTGCGAAATGTCCAGACCAAGCCGCGATCAATTTGCCTTGACGGGCAGACGCGGGAGAGTTAGAGTGTGCCTATGCTGCATTGCAGCATTGGAGGCAATCTATGCCAGCCCATCCCAGGTCGAACGGTGAACATTCTCCTCTAGCTCTCTTGACCGAACTTGCGGTCGAGGGAACATCCAATCTAGTGGAAGCACACCGCACTCTTCTCGATCTCGCAAAGCAAGAAAACGAAATTATCCTCAACGGCGTCAAAGAACGCGTCGGCATGTCCACGCCCGCAGTCGCGGCGGCCGATCTGGTACGGCGCGGCGTCGACACCCTGATCACAATGCAACAAGACCTGCTGACTGCCACCAGCAAGCAGGCGATTCAATTGCTACAACCAGAGAAAGCCAAGGGCTCTCGATCCAAGCAACTCGTCGAATTCGCCCGCGAAGGCGTGGAGACTTTCGCGAAAGCCCAAAAGACATTCCTGGACGTGTTGGCGCAGGAAAGCACCAAAGCGACAACCGGCAAAGCCGGTGAGCCAAAACCGGCGAGGCAAAAGGAGATCGTAGAGTTGGCGCGCGAGGCTGGAAGCGCTTTCATCGAGGCGCAAAAAAGGCTTCTCGATGTGGTTGGACAGCAGATGAACGTGAATCTCGATGTTGCCACACGCGGTTTGCAAAAGATATCGCCCGCCGAATTGCTCCCGATGGCCAACATGACCGGCGAAGGCGTCCGAAGATTTGTCGCTGCCGAAAAATCGCTGATCACTTCTCTGATCGAACCGAAGAAAAAAGGAGCGGCGCGAGCGAAACAAGCGGCTCGCAAACAAAAGACCGTCGAAGTCTGAGGGCACAAGAGCTTGGCCGGTTTTCACGGTAGGTTAGCCAGCGTCCGTTGCAGCACCAACCAGAATTGGGGAGGTGCCTTTGCCTTTCGGCCTCAGCAGCCGGTTCAGCATCGTCTCCTCCCATCCCACCGCCAAGCGGCCTGTATAAAGCAGCGCGCTGCACTGCAGCGTAAGCCAGTCTTTCGTATCCAGGGGCGAGCGATAAGCGCGCCGGTTCGCCATCCAATTGCCGGCGACCCGGCGTGCAATTGCAAATCCAATCGCCGCATCCGATCCAACGATGTCTCCGAGAATCCCCTCCAGCGTAAACATGACCTTCGACAACATGATCAGCGGCGCCGGAAACCTGATCCCTTTCAGCGCAACTCTCTCCAGTAGGCGCATAGCATCGACCGCGCTCGGGAACTTCGAAGCAGAAATCCCCCGCATGAACTCGCGCGCGGCTGCGTGGACCATCCTCGCGCGCGGTGAGTCGCGTTTGATTTTCTGGCGGCTCAGCCCAATAATCTCGTTGGTGGCGCCAACCGGATCCCGCAGGCTAACCATTAAGAACAAGAGCGTAAGATGCCGCCGCTCCCCGCGCCCCAGCCGCTCCCGCAAAGCCCAATCGATAATGCTCAACTCGCCGGTTCGATCGTCATAAAGCAAATTGCCGGCATGCGGATCGCCATGAAAGATCGCATTCGGCGTCGCCGCGAAGAGAGGGACTGCAACCAACGTTTCGATCAGTTGTTCCGCAACTTGCCGCCGCCGCGCTGGGGAGAGGCGAGTCACGGCATTTGTTATTTTTGTGCCCCGCTCCTCGCTCAGCGCAGTAACTCCGGGCGTGCACAGGGGTTCGATCAACCGCGGAATTCGCACCCCGCGTACCGATCGATAGAGTTCTGCCGCTTCAATCAACGTCCTCTGTTCGCGCCGGAAGTTCACCTCATATCGCAAAAGCCTCCGCACTTTGCGAAATGTATCCGGAATCATGCGCGCGGAAAATCCGTAGGTGCGCTGCCGTTCCGCAAAATATTCCGCCAGCCCTTGCAGGTAATCCATGTCCTCCGCAAAATATTCGGGGATGTGCGGCTTCAGCACCTTGAATACGCCGCTTTCTCTCCTGCCGGTCTCCGGGTTCTTCCATCTGAAGCGAACAACCGCGCTGACGCTGGCCTCGGAGAGAATCCCCGGCGCGATCTTGACCGCGAATTTCTCAACTCGCCCGCCTAGGTTCCCGCGGAGAACGCCCTGAATTTCCGCGGCGCTCACGTCGCGAATTCCGTTCTCCAATCGCGTGAGCGCCTTTCGCAGAGCCGGGCGAAGATGCTGGTTGCGTGCGATCACCTGTCCCAGCTTTTGCAATCCCGGCACCTTCGCAATCAACCGCAGCAAGCGCTCTTCCGGCGGCGTGTCAGTGGGAAGGTCGATCTGCTCCAACAGCTTTGGCGCAAGCCGCGTCGGCGAAAGTCGCGTCACGACGAACACCATCGCATCGCGCACCGGCGCCCGCCATTTCAGGTAGCTTTCGGGAACAAGTGAACTGACTGGAACGATCCCGTCGACAATCCAGCGGGCCATTGTTTCTCGGATAGCAACACCGGCCGCACTGTTCAATGCCGTTTCGATCGCGCGGACTTTTTGCGCGCTAGTAGCGTCTTTGGGCAGGAAGTTCGAGAGAGCACTACGCAACGATTCCGGTGTGACTTGCCCCAATCCGATCGGAATGGGAAATGTGTCCAGCATCGCGTGGAAAGCCGCCAACACTATAGTCCCCACAAAGAAAACGCGCAGTGACTCAAGAAAGCGCTATTCCGCAACCGTGGAGGAGCGGCACTTAAGGGCCGCGACATCAGCATCGAGGAGAAGGGGCTTCAGCCCCGGTGTTCGGTTCGCTGCGGCGTAATGCAAGAATGCGCCCTCGCCAATCGCTCGGCGACAATCGCATACACGCTCGGATTGAATGTCATTCCGATGTGAGTCCCGGAGACCTCGACATCGACTTCGGGATCCATCGTCATGCAAAATCGCCAATCCACAATCCCATCGTGCCGCGTGTACACCGCAGTCTCCGACATTCCAGCCGGAACTTCCCGCCGCAGCGAATTCACGAAGTCGCAAGTGCACCGTCCGGTATAGCAACTGGGCAGAACTCCATCGCCGTGCTTCTGAAGAATGCGCAGGCGCACCGCCTCCGCCGCTTCCAACACCGCTCGATTCGCCGCCGTCCCACGAATCGGCGACGCCAGCGTAATCACCGACGCCACATCCCGCGGCCGCTGTCCCGCAATCGAGCGCGCAATCACCCCGCCCAGGCTATGACCAATCAAATGAATTTTGCGCTTCGTCTCTCGCACCGCTTTGTCGATCGTCTGATTCAATCGACGCTGGATCAACAAATTGGGACATTCCGCATTCACGCCAATCCCGGAAAAGTAAGGCCGGTAGCCCATGCGCCGCAGCCACGCATTCATCTCCATGAGGTAGAGATCGCTGCCCAAAAAGCCGGGAATCAGAATGACGCCCGACCCATCGCCGCGCGCCACGCCCATGCCGTAGTAGACCGGCGAAGCATGCAGCATCAGAATTTCCGCGCCAATCAGCGCCTCTGTCCATAAAGACGTGTCGGCCTCCGTGCGCGAGCGCACCGCGCGTTCGCCTCCGTCAGCGAATGAAGGACGCTTAGTAATCGTTTTCTGTTTGTGCTGCAAGTTGGTTCTGGATGTGCCCATTCCCCGGTTCGCTCGCTACTTACGCCTGTCGGCCCGTAGGATTATAGCGTTCCGTCCTGAGCCATCGAGATTTTTTCGCGAAGCCCGAATTCAATGCAAGGAAATACAGAAGGGTTTGTTCAATGCTTCTTGCGCGAGCGGCGTTTAGCCGGGCGAGGCGTATTCTCTTGCAGCCGCGATTCGAGTTCCGCTACACGCCGGCGCAAAGCGTCGACCTCGTCCTCGCCGCCATTCTCTGCTGCTGGCGCCGGCGCTACCGTCCCGAGAAACCGCCTCATCATATCCACCGGCGAGAGGATCGCCGAATGCACCTCGCTCAACCGGTGCTGCACCGTATCTTGTACCTTCTGATAGGTATCGAATGCCGACTTCAGATACCACATCAAGAATTCCTGCCGCACTTCATCCGAAGCAATAATGAGCTGGCGCAACAACTCCAGCGGCAGCCCGGTCGGCTTGTCCTTCGCGTCTTCGGTGATGATCTGCGTCAGGACAACTCGCGTCAGGTCGCGCCCGCTTTGCGCGTCAACCACCTTCACGTCTTTGCCCTGCCGCACCAGAGCCGCCAAATCCTCCAGATTGACGTACCGGCTCCCCGCCGTGTCGTACAAGCGGCGATTGCCATATTTCTTAATCAGAACTTCGGACGTTTTCATGCCAGTCAGACCTATGTTGCCACGCACAACCAGATGGTACATATTGACACGGCAGGCCATATTTCGTATAGTTCCACTAATGCTGCAACGCAGCATTAGGAGGCACGTCATGCCAGTAGCCAGCAAACGTGAAGCGGTTCATTCTCACGAGCCCTCCATGGTCTCTCTTATTTCCGGTTGGGCGCAGCAGGGCGTGCGGACGTTCTTCGCCTCACAGCGAATTCTCCTCGATCTGGCAGTACGGCAAAACGCCAACGTCATGCACATCCTGCGCCAACAACTTTCGGACCCCCATCATTCTCCCACCGCAATTCTCAGCGAGGTCGCCTCGGAGGGTCTCGACAATTTCCTCGAGGGCCAGAAAATCCTTCTCGGTCTTGGCAAGCAACAGAACGAAATCCTCATGACGGGCGTCAAAGCACGAATCGGCGATTGCCCGCGCCGCATGGCAGCGGTCGACCTTCTCCGTCGCAGCCTCGACACCTTCATCGGCATGCAGGAGCAATTCCTGAAGATCGCGGGCAAGCAAACTCACGGCTGGATCGATGCCACGAAATCAGGCAAGCCCTACCAGCCTGAGAGCCTCCTCGATCTCGCTCGCGAAAGCATGGACACATTCGTCAAAACGCAAAAGGAATTCCTCGACATCGTCGCCGAAGAAGCCGCCAACGCAACCAACGGCAGGCGCACGAATGGCGCAAAGAAAACGAAGAAGACCGACCTCAACGACATCGCGCGTCAGGCCACCGATTCCCTCATCGACGCCCAGAAGAAACTCGTCGACGTAGTCGGCGAGCAGATGAATGCCGGCATGAAGACGGCAACAAAAACGATGGATCTAATGCAGCCCTTACCACTTCTACCGCTCGGTGAACTGACGCGCGAAGCCGTGAAGAGCTACGTCGACGCCCAGAAAGCGCTGATGGAGGTGATCGCCCGACCGAACGGCCACGATCACGCTAAGAAAACAGAAGCACGCGTAAAACGCCCGGCGCGGGCCACACGCAAGCCCGTAGCCGTCGCGACTGCCTGACCATCTTTCGCAATCAATTACGGGGCCTGTCCGAGTTACGGGCCCCGTTTCCTTCCGCACTCACGGCGCGCTTGTTCCCCGTTCTCCTAGCCGGCGACAAATCATCACCGCCATCGCGATCCCCGGAATAAAGAAACTCTTCGATCTCGTCGATCCGCTCATCCGCATCGTGATATCCAATCTCGATAAGTTCGCGCGTGTACTTGGAAGTAAACAGCAGATAGCTCATCAGGTCCGAACAACAATACGAATCGCGCCCCAGGCTGCTTACGAAGTAGCGAATGAGTGACGGCATGTCTTTCTGATGTTGTGCCGCCACATCTGACAACGTTACCGACGGCATGATCAGCAAAGTCTTCAGCGGTCTTATCTTCTCGACTCCCTCCACATCCGGCTGCACGATATGCCCGCTCTCGAGCAAATGGTTCAGCCGCTCCAGATGCTCGATGTCGGTAGCCAGGTGATCGAGGAAGATGACGTTGAAAAGAACTCCCATCACCTGCGCCAACGAAGGCCGCGCCTCGCCGTCATTAACTTCCGAAATCGTCTTCGGTCCGCCCCTGACGCCAATTGCAAAGACCTTCTCCGCTCCCAGCCGAATGACCGGACTAAGCGGCTGTTGCAGCCGCGCACATCCATCGCCAAAGTAAGCCAGCCCGCGCGGAATCTTCAACTGCACCGGCTCGAAGATCATAGGGATCGCGGCCGACGCGCAAATATGGTCGACGGTAATCTTCGTCGCCAGCACCACCAGGCGGACGCGCTGCCACATCGGATGCCCCTTGGCGCCCTGTATAAAAAGGTAGCTGCTACCTGAATTGAAGTTCGTCGCGGAAATCGCCAAGGCATAAAGATCGCCGCGGCGAATGTTCGCCTGTATTCGCCCACAATCCAAATGGCGATTCAGGAAATGCCGCAGCGGCGTCGCATCAAGCAACGACCGAGCATGTCCGCCGCCCGCAATCGCCCCAAACGATAAATCCAATATCCAGGTGAGTGAGTTGTGCGCCTGCGACACAAAATCGCAATGGAAAATATCGGAAGGCCGAAGTGTCGCCCACATGTCGGCCAGCCGACGCGTCACGTCGGGAAAATCATCGCATCCCGCCGCGAGCGCGCTTCCATTCACCGCTCCGGCGGAGGCTCCTCCAATAAGCGGAAACGGATTACCGGCCTCCGCTCTTCTCAGCTCACCGATGCGTTTCAGAACGCCAGCCTGATAAGCTCCCCTGGCGCCGCCACCGGTCATCACCAGTCCGATTGCGTTTCCCATCTAGATCCCCTGGGTTTGGCCCACTGCGATTCCTGACTATTAGGCTACTTCGCCTCGTCTCCGTCTAGGGCTTCTTACCCGGCAAGTCGCATCGTGCCCGCCGCGAAAGTGCGCCAAACCGCGCCTTTCACCGATTTCTTGCTCTGGCTGCACTGCAGCAAGAATGGTGCAGCAAAGTGGCATACAACGGCGTACATATAGGTGCTGCGTGCTATCTTACGCCTTAATCTAACTGCCGCTCTGCAGCATAGGTGATAAGTGTCACAGGGCAAAGTGACCCTTACTGCAGACCCGACCCTACCAGCGTAGGTCTACTTAAGTGCCTGGGGCGGAGATGTTCCCCGCCTTGGAGTCACGCCGGAACAGCAAAACCTGCTTCTCTCCTGAGAATCGGGGAATCTCAACAGAAGTCGTCCGGCGGAAATCTTTCCCCGAAAGTGATTCGAACGGAACGCTGATAGACACGGAGGCAATGATGAGCACGCTAGAAACATTGCCCGAGAAAACTATCGTTCCACCCACAGAGAATCTCCCTCCGGAGCGAATTGCCTGCCTCGACAACCTCGTCTCCCAGGCTAAGACCGCAGCCGCCCTCTTCGCCCAATTCACACAAGAAGACGTCGACCGCATCGTCCGCGCAATGGTCCTCGCTGGCCTCGAGCACGCACAACATCTCGCCCGTCTCGCCATTGAAGAAACGCGCATCGGCGTCATGGAAGACAAGGTCATCAAGAACATGGTGGCCAGCGAGTTCGTCTACAACTTCGTTAAAGACAAGCGCACCGTCGGCGTCATTCGCGAGTTCCCCGACCGCAACCTCACCGAAATTGCTGAGCCGGTCGGCGTGCTCTTTTCCATCACGCCCATCACTAACCCAACCTCCACAGTTCTCTTCAAGTGCATCGTCGCCGTCAAAACGCGCAACGCCGTGATCTTTGGCCCTCATCCCAAAGCCTGGCGCTGCTGTGCCGAAGCCGTGCGCATCATGTATGAGACCGCCGTCAAGCACGGCGCGCCAGAAGGCGTCTTCTTCTGTCTCGAATCGCCCACAATTCCCGACAACGCCTACCTGATGCACCACAAAGACGTCGCCATGATCGACGCCACCGGTGGCCCGGGAGCCGTCAAAGCCGCTTACAGCTCCGGTAAGCCCGCACTCGGCGTGGGCGCGGGAAACACGCCCGTCTACATCGAGAAGACCGCCGATCTCAATACCGCTGTCGTCGACATCATCGTCTCCAAGACTTTTGACAACGGTACGATCTGCGCCTCCGAGCAAACGCTGGTCATCGACGACGAGATCTTCGATCAAGTCCTGAAGAAATTTGCGGATCTAGGCGCTCACATCTGCAACGAAAAAGAAACGAGACTGCTAGCGCGCACAGTAATCGATCCGCAAACCGGCTGCATGCAACCCATGGCAGTCGGCCAAAAAGCCACCGACATCGCCCGTTTCATCGGCCTCAAGGTCGAGCCCAACACAAAACTTCTCATGGCAGAGATCCGCGGCGTCGGCCGCGGTCACCCACTCTCCGCGGAAAAGCTGTTCCCCGTGCTCGCCGTCTATCGTGCCCACTCCGCCTCCGAAGCGCTCAGAGTCTGCGTCGATGTAAATCACCATGGCGGCCTCGGACACACTGCCGTCATCTTCTCGCGCAACGATGGCATCATTCGCAAGTTCGGCGAGGTTATCAATGCCGGCCGCATCATCGTTAATTCGCCCGGCTCCATCGGCGCGCTGGGCGCGGTCTACAACGACCTCGTGCCGACCTTCTCTTTTGGCTGCGGCACCGGCGGCGGCAACAGCACCACCGACAACGTCAACATCTATCACTACCTCAACATCAAGCGGATGGCGCGCAGGACGCAAAACCATATGTGGTTCCGAGTTCCGAATCAGATTTACTTCAACATGAATGCGGTCGAGAACATCCGCCAGTTCCCGTCCCTCTCGACCATCATCATTACCAATCCCGCACTAGAACAACTTGGCCACGTCGAGATCGTGCGAAAGAATCTCCCTCCGAAAACTCACCTTCACGTCCACGTCATCCCCGACGCCGAGCCCGAAATGCAGGTGATTCTCGATGGAGTGAAAGCTCTAAATTTCTACAAAGCGGATCAGATCGTGGCTCTAGGCGGAGGGTCGGTCATCGATGCCGCCAAGATCATGAAGCTGAAGTACGAATCCCCCAGCGCCGATCTCGAAGAACTTGCCGCGCCATTTCTCGATCTGCGCAAGCGCGTCGTTCAATTCCCATCGGAAAGAACCAACCACGCGCGCCTGATCGCAATCGCAACCACCAGCGGCACCGGCAGCGAAGTCACGCCCTTCGCAGTTCTCACCGACAACGCGAACGGCCGCAAAGTAACGCTCGCCGACTATACCCTCAGCCCCGACGTCGCCATCGTCGATCCGCAATTCGTCATGTCGATGCCGAAAGGCCTCACCGCCGACACCGGCATCGATTGCCTCACCCACGCGCTCGAAGCGGGCGTTTCGAATTACGCATCACCCTACACCGACTCCAACGCCATGCAGGCCATTCGCCTCGCATTCAAATATCTTCCGATCGCCTATGAAAATCCGCGCGACGAAGAAGCGCGCTCAATGATGCACAACGCCGCGTGCATCGCGGCCATGGCCTTCTCCAACGCATCGGTAGGACTGAATCACGCGTTAGCCCATGCCTTCGGCGCGCGCTTCAAAGTTGCGCATGGCCGAGCCAACGCCCTCATGCTTCCGCACGTGATCGCCTATAACGCAAGCGTCCCGACGAAATTCATGCCATCGCCGTACACGCAGGGATATGTAGCAAACAAGAAATATGCCACCATTGCCGACTTGCTCGGACTGCCCGGCCACACAATCGACGAAAAAGTAAAAAGCTTGATCGCCGCAATCGAGCACCTGCTCGACGACCTCGACTTCCCGCGCTCCATCGCGGACCTCGGCATCTCGAAAGAAGAATTTGAAAAGGCCATGCCTGAGCTGGTGAAGAACGCTTTCGACGACCCGGCATGGCGCTCGAACCCGCGCATGCCGCTCATGAGCGAAATCGGCGAACTGTTCTGGAAGGCGTACGACGGACGAACGCGACCCGTGACAACGGAAGTGTTAGAGCACCAACCCGCCTAACGGCAGGAGCGGTGATTTTCCATGTGGATAAAGATTGACGAAAAAATCTCTCCAACGGTCCTCCGGGAAGCCGAAGAAAAGCTTCTAGCCGGCGACTCCGAAGTGACCTTGGACTTTTCGTCTGTCTCTCGAGTGGATGCGCCCACGCTGCGCGAACTCGCCGAGCTAGCGCGCATCGCGGACGCGAAGGCGGGGAGAGTGAACCTTCGCGGCGTAAATGTCGATGTGTACAAGGTGTTGAAGCTCGTAAAACTAACGCAGAAATTTTCGTTCGCAAACTGACTTTGAACTAAGGAAGCTCGCGTGCAGAACCGACAACAAACCGACCGGCTCTCCTGGGGAGACACGGTCTTCCTGCATCTCGAACGCGAGGGCATGCCCCTCAACGTCGCCAGCATCTGCATCTTCGACGGCCCAATCTCTTTTCAGGACTGCCTCCGCTTCGTCGAATCAAAGCTATCGCTCCTCCCACGCTATCTCAAGCGTCTTGTCCCCGCGCCCTTCGGCCTCGGCCTGCCCACTTGGGAATACGATCCCCAGTTCGATTTGAAGCGCCACGTCCGCGACGTGGAACTGAAGCAAGGCACGGACTCCGAGCTGAAAACCCTCGCCGGCAAGCTCTTCAGCACCATGCTCGACCGCCAACATCCGCTCTGGGACATCACCCTCGTGCGCGGCCTGAAGCGCAACCGCACCGCCCTGATCTTCCGCCTCCACCATTGCATGGCCGACGGCATCGCCGGCGTCGGCATCATGAACGTCCTGCTCGACACGAATCCGGAAGCGCCAATCTTGCCCAAGAAACCGCTGAAGTTCCGCGTGCCCAAGCCGCAAGACCCGCTCTCTTCTCTCACCACTGGCTTCGTCGAATCCTATTCCGACTTCGTCAAACGCATTCTCTCCGCCCTCACCGACCTACTCAACATAAGCGAGCGCGCCGCCGCCAACGGATCCGATCTCGACACAAATGAGTTCGTCTCTCTGCTTCCCGAACTTTCGGCCTTCACCGAGCGCCTGCGCTTCAACGTCCTATATAAAGGACCGCAGAAATTCACCTTCGCCCAGCTTCCGCTCGCCGACATCAAGTCCATCCGCCACGCCTGCGGTACCAGCGTGAACGACGTCATTCTGGCCCTCATGACCGCGACCATTCGCCGCTACTGCGAACTGCATGGCGACCCGGTAAAAGGCAAGCTCCTGCGCATCATGGTGCCGGTAAACCTGCGCGCCGGCACCACCGCCTCCGATTTAGGCAACCGGATTTCCCTCGTTCCCGTGACCATCCCCCTCGATATCAAGCCCCCGTTAAAGCTGCTGGCAGCCGCGCACAAGCGATCGGAATTTCTAAAACAGGTTCACGCGGCTGAATTAGTCAGCCTGGCCGGCGGCCTGATCGGAATGTTCCCAACTTCGCTGCAAGGCATGGTCGGAGCGTTAATGAGCCGCCTGCCCGTCTCAGCTTTCAATCTCGTTTGCACCAACGTCCCCGGCCCGCAGGTTCCCCTCTACCTGCTCGGCCACAAGATGCTGCATTGCTATCCCTACGTGCCAGTCGGCGGTGAAATGGCCGTCAATTGCGCCATCTTGAGCTACAACGGCGCCGCCTATTTCGGCTTCAGCGGCGACGTTCACGCCGCACCCGACTTACGTCGGCTGGAAAAGTTATTGAAGGAAAGCTTCGACGAGTTGCGCGATGCGGCAAGTCACAAACAATCTCGAAAGCCTAAGTCTGGCTCGAAACGCACTAAGAAGAACCGCGTTCAGCCCGCTTCGCGGCAATCCCAGTCCGTAAAAACTTCGCCGAGTCGGGACCAGCCGGGCTTCTCAGCATCGAGCCAGATGGCGCAACCGGAGCCATTACCTGTTCCCTTTGCCGCCCCCGAGAAGCCCCGATTCATCAAGCCCGATCTCGGCCAACCCATAATCCCAATCCTTCCCCGGCCCGACTTCTTACAAACAGTCAATAACCCTCCCGAGGTGAAGTAATGCACCCTAACAAACGCTTGCTATCTTGCTTTCTTGTGATTTTCCTATGTCTGCCGGCTCTCGCCCAGCAGACCGACATCAACCGCTACACACTTTTCACCGGCTTCGACTATCTCATTAGTCCCGCTCGCGGTCTGACCGAGCGCGGCTTCGAAGGCGATTTCGGCGTCACCCTGAAGCCCTGGCTCGGATTCGGCGGCGATTTCAGCGCCATGGGCAACGGCATCATCAGCGGTGCCGGCGGCATCAATGGAAGTGAAACCGTCTATGCTCCCTTGATCGCTCCCTACGTCGATCCAAACGCGGTCACGGTCCCCTTCAAATCGACCACCTATGTCTTCGCCGCTGGGCCGCAGTTCTACATTCGCAAGTGGGATAAGGTCACCTTTCTTGTCCGCCCCGGCTTCGGTGGAATCCATGAGGCGGCAGACATTTCACTGTCTCCTCAACTAATCGGCCTGTTCCAACTCTTGCAGATTCCCCTTCCCAACAGCCACCAGACGGATACAACCTGGTTCATCGGTTGCGGCGGTGGCTTCGACATCAACTTCTCCAAGCATGTCGCTCTCCGCTATACGACCGACTGGGTGAACACCCATCTATTTTCAGACTTACTCGTGCCTCGGCAGAACTATTGGCGATTCGCTGTGGGGCCAACTTTCCGCTGGGGGCATTTGAAGGAGAAGTAAATTAAATTGTCGAGCCAAGGTTCAAAGCCCACGTCCATCGCGGCCGTTCGTCCCGCTCCCGGTTCCCCTCATAGCGGGCTTTCAACCGGCTCTCAGCAAGATTGTTCGGGCGGCCAGGAGGCCTGCCCTATGAAGCCTCAGACCCTGAATGACGTCTTCTCGACGATCGTCGAGCGCAACCACGATCGCGTGATGTTGGTTCGCGAAACCAATCAGTGGGTGTCGATCAACTCGCGCCAATTCCACGAGCAGGTGACTGGCATGGCGCAAGGTCTCACCCAACGAGGCCTCGTACACGGCGATCGCCTGGCTATCCTCAGCGAAAACCGCCCCGAATGGGCCATCTCCGATTTCGCTGCCTTCCACTTGGGAGCAGTCACTGTCCCGATCTATGCCACGCTGACCGCGCAGCAGACCGCTTATATCCTCTGCGACTCCGGCGCCAAGGTCGCTGTCGTCTCCACCGCCGACCAACTGCAAAAAGTTCTCTCCATCAAGAATCAGACTCCGTTGGAGCAAATTGTAGTCATGGACCCCATGGAGATCCCCGGCGTCACGCCGATGCGCCGTTTAATTCACGAGGGTTCCGCGGAGTCCAATCCAGAACTTGACGAGAAAGCGCGTGCCGTCCGCCCGGACGATCTCGCCTCCATCATCTACACCTCAGGAACCACGGGCACTTCCAAAGGAGTGAAGCTAACCCACGGCAACCTCACCTCAAACATCAAGTGCTCCCTCGAAGGTTTTGATCTTCCTCCCGGCCACGTCAGCGTCTCGTTTCTCCCGCTCTCCCATGTCACCGCCCGCCACGTCGACCTCGCCCTCCTTTATAAAGGAGTCACCCTCGCGTACTGCCCCTGCTTCGACGTGCTTCCGCAAACTCTCATGGAGGTCCGCCCCACAATCTTCGTCGGCGTACCCCGCGTCTTCGAAAAAATCTACGCGGCAGTCGAGCAGAAAGCGAAGCGCTTCCCGAAGCGAGCGATCTACAACTGGGCGCTATCCGTCGGCCGCGCGCATAAGCACAAAGTACTCGCGGGCGATCAGCCAACGTCTCTGAACTGGAAGCTAGCCAACAAACTGCTTTTCTCCCAGATCCGCACGCGCATGGGTGGCAACGTGGAAATTTTTGTTTCCGGCGGCGCCCCGCTCGGCTTCGAGCTCGCCGACTGGTTCGCCACTGTCGGCATCCGCATCCACGAAGGCTACGGCCTCACCGAAACCTCTCCCGTAATCGCAGTCAACAACCCGCGCAACCATAAACTAGGCACAGTAGGCCGCCCGCTCTCCAATCTCGAAATCCGCATTGCCGACGACTCAGAAATTCTGGTCCGCGGCCCGTCCGTGTTTCGCAGTTACTGGAATCGCCCCGACGAAACCAGCAAGTCTTTCATCGACGGCTGGTTCAAAACCGGCGACATCGGCCACCTCGACAACGAAGGCTTCCTCTCGGTCACCGACCGGAAAAAAGATTTACTCAAAACCTCCGGCGGAAAATTCATCGCCCCCCAGCCGATCGAAAATTCCCTAAAACTCAATGCGCTAATCGGAACCGCAGTGGTAGTCGGCGACCGCCGAAAGTTTGCAACGGTAATCATCTCCCCGTGCTTCCCAATGCTCGAAGAATGGGCACGCGCCAACGGCATATCCTTCTCTTCCCGCCAAGAACTCGTCTCCGACCCAAGGGTTCAAAAGCTCTACGAAGACATCGTCGCGGAAGTCAACCAGAACCTAGCCCGCTACGAGACTCTAAAAAAAGTGTTGCTGGTGCCGGAAGAATTCACCGCCGACGATGGCTCGCTCACCCCAACGCTGAAGCTCCGCCGCAAGGTCGTAGAAGAGCGGTACCATGAGCAGATCGATGAACTCTACGAAGAAGCCGAGGCTCTGACAGCGTAGAGAAGACTTCCATCGCGCGCCGATTCCGGTACACTGGGACGCGGTGACCCGATGAAGCTCTTCTCTTCTGCGTTCCTCCCTCGCATCGCATGCCTGCTCCTGCTCGCAACGGCCGCAGCCCACGCCGCCTCTTACCAATACTTCCGCCTCGGCAATAAAGAAGACATCCAAACTCACCCCGCCGCCGGCACCGCCATGATGGGCGGCGGTACCGACCTCGACGAAGCTTTCCGCTGGCTCTGCAACAAAGGCAACGGCGGCGACTTCCTCGTCCTCCGCGCCGCCGGAGACGACGACTACGACGACTACATCAACAAGCTGTGCAAAGCGAATTCCGTCGCCACGCTCATTCTTCCCGACCGCGCCGCCGCCGAAGACCCCGCCGTCGCCGACATCATCAAGAAAGCCGAGGTCATCTTCATCTCTGGCGGCGATCAAGGACACTACATCCGCGCCTGGAAAGACACGCCCGTCGAAGCCGCCATCAACGCACATGTCGCCGCCCGCAAGCCCATTGGTGGCACCAGCGCCGGCCTGGCAGTGCAAGGCGAATTCGTCTATGGCGCGCTCGGCGACAAGCCCGACGACAACGATCTAGCCTCCACCGACGTTCTCCCCAACCCGTACTTCGACCGTGTCACTCTCGTCCGCGGCTTCCTGAAAATTCCCGGCCTCGAAAATCTCCTCACCGACTCGCACTTCGCCAAGCGCGACCGCATGGGCCGCACGCTCGGCTTCCTGGCCCGCATCATGCAGGATGGCTGGTCGAGTTCTCCACGCGAGGTCGCGATCGATGAAAAATCCGCCGTCCTGCTCGAACCCAACGGCCGCGGCACAGTAGTCGGCAACGGCAGAGGCGCATACTTTCTGAAGCCGACCCGCAAACCGGATGTTTGCAAAAAAGATCAGCCGCTGACCTTCCGGAATATCAAGGTCTATCGCGCTCCGACCGGCGCCACATTCGACTACACGCGCTGGAAGGGCAAAGGCGGCACCGCGTACGAGCTGTCTGTTGTCAACGGCAAAATCCAAAGCACGAAGCCGGACGGCTCAATCTATTAAATGTTTTGTTGAGCGAATTCGTACGCATTTAACACGCAGTGTCGCGCACAGAATTCTTTCTTGCGCAAACGCGCGCGAAGCCGTAGACTTCCCCCCGACAATTGCCTCAAGCAATTTCTGCGGCATCGATTTTCATTATGAAAGAGAGACTCGATTCCGACTGTTCTCATCCCCCTCAGGGAACCCTCTTCCTGGTCGATGCCGGCAAACTAGAAGCCGGACTCTGATTCCCGGCGCATCTTCAACGTTCTTAAAAAGAGCTGAGATTCGTCCGGCCTGGCGTCGGGCAAACACAGATTCAGGGAGCTTCCATGAAAGCAATCCGTGCGTTCGTGCTCGCGGTCCTCGTCGTATTTCTTTCCGCATCCTTACTATTGGCCCAGACCCAGGGGCGCATCAGCGGCAGGGTAACTGACTCCAGCGGAGCGGTCATCATTGGGGCCAAGGTCACCATCGAGAATCACGGAACCCAAGTTAAAAGAACTCTCGACACGAACAATTCAGGCGATTATGTCGCTCCCGGAATCGAGCCCGGAAACTATTCCGTCTCCGTCGAGGCCCCCAACTTTCGCACGGTCGTGCGCGAGCAAGTCCAGGTCGAAGTCGCCAACGATCTCAAGCTGGATTTCCAACTACTGCCAGGTGCCGCCAGCGAAGTCCTTGAAGTCAAAGAGGAAGCGCCGCTGATCGACGCCACCACCAGCACGCTCAACGGCGTCCTTTCGAATAAGGCGATCAATGAACTTCCGCTGCAGGGACGCGACTTCCAGAACCTGCTCGCGCTCCATCCCGGCGTGCAGCGCGAACCGGGCGGCGGATTCCATTCGGTAACCTCCAACGGCCTTCGCCCCGACGACAACAATTTCGTCATCGACGGCGCCACCGACAACGACGCCTATTACGGCGAAACAGTAGTGAACGACGCGGGAATTTCAGGCACACCCGCCAGCACCTTGCCGCTCGACGCAATCCAGGAATTCAACACGCAGGAACAGCAACAGGCCGACTTCGGAGAAAAGCCGGGAGTGGTAGTAAACATCGGCATCAAATCGGGCACCGACCAGATTCACGGCACTTCATACTATTTCACGCGGAATGCGGCAGTGGATGCGCGCAACTACTTCAACCCGAGCCCTCAACCCGTCGCTTCCCTCATCCTTCACCAGTTTGGCGCTTCCATCGGCGGTCCCATTCTGAAGAACAAATGGTTCTATTTTGCCAACTACGAGGGAGTGCGCTCGAAGGTCGGAAATCCCTATGACGCATACGCCCCGGTGACGGTCTCGTTGGTATCCCCTGAAAATCCGGCAGGCGATCCATTCTCCAGCATCGTCGACGCCGAAAATGACACAGGGTGCAACACGAATCCCGTTCCCGCCGGTTGCAGCCAACTAAGCTATAACTTAGTCCAGTATTTTCCCAACAACCCTGGGTACACAGCCGACCCGGACGATCCGACGATCATCAATTTCAATTTCAATAACCTTAATCGTGCTGACAATGCTGTAGTCAAGAGCGACTACCATCTGAACGAGCACCATGTTTTCACCGGCCGGTTTATTTATGCGAATTCGACCGAGACCGAGGAAGATGCTGTACCCCTCCGCGAGCAGTGGCTCTCTCATGCCAAACCAACCACCCAGGTATTTGGAGTGGACTGGACGTGGACGCCGAACTCGCGACTGGTGAATGTCGCGCGATTCAGTTACAACCGCTTCAACGAGACCATCGCGCCGGTCGATGCCAACGTCAATCCCACCCAATATGGGCTGCAGACAGGAATCACCGATCCACGGCTGTTTGGTTTTCCGACCATCAATCCGAGCACTTCGTACTTCAATTACTTAGGTGGGAACTCGAGTTGGCCGCTGGCAACCTCTCCGAGCCATACTGAAAACTACTCCGACACCGTTTCCTATTCTGTCGGAAGGCATGCCCTGCGTTTTGGCGGAAACTTCCGCGATGGCGGCGTGGACTATTACCGCGCGGGGTATGGACGCGGCCGAGTCGATTTCCACTACCTCGATGATTTCCTGACTGGTGACGTTCGCGCGTGGCGTCTCCTTGTTGGGGATCCCGCGCGAAATCTCAGCATGAAATCGTTTGGCCTTTTTGTGCAGGATGATTTCCGCGCTACTCGCCGCCTGACGCTCAACCTCGGCCTCCGGTACGACCTTACACGTCCCCTGAAAGACGCCAACAACCAACTCGCAAACTATGTTCCATCCCAAGGCGTGGTGCAGGTTGGCTATGGCATCAGTGAACCTTATCAGACTAATTCGCGGAATTTTTCGCCTCGTCTCGGCGCCGCCTTTGATGTTTTTGGAACCGGGAAAACCATTCTGCGTGCGGGTTTCGGGATGATCTATGTCCAACCCTCAATACGAACATTCGTTTTTAGCGGTGGTGGATTGAACCTGAATCCTAGTGCTCTCGTTCCGGGCGGAAGTGGCACAATCACTTCCTTCCTGGTCAATCCCGGCACAGGCAATGAGACCGATTTAATTGACTGGAGTACAAATCCCGCGCAGGGAAGCATCTTCCCCATCAACAATCCCACAATAGCCTCGTGCTCGTCAGACAGCCCCTGCGACATTTTCGGCGTCGATCAGAAGCTGAAAACTCCATACGTACTCAACTGGAACGTGAACTTGCAGCACGAAATCTTTCGCGAAACGCTACTCCAGATTGCGTACGTCGCGAACAAGGGCCAAAATCTGTACAGCACGATTGATCTCAATCAGCCCAATCAGGCTCTTTCCGCGCAGTGCGTAGCCGATCAAGGTGGCTACTACGACGCGGATATCTCCGGTTGCGAAATCGCAGCGCGGCCATTGACCAATTGCACGGTTGCGCCAGGGGCTAACTGTTTCCCATACATTGGATATCTGGATTTCCTGGGGAATAAGTCCACATCCCAATACGAGAGCCTCCAAATCACTCTGACTCACCGCTACAGCAAGGGGTTGTACTTACTCGCGGGATACACTTGGGGGCACGCGATCGATGTTGCTGGAACCACCAATAACCTCGCCAGTAACTTCATTCCCCAAAACAGTCTGGATTATCAGGCCGAGAAAGGGAATGGAGATTACGACATACGGCACAGGTTCACGGCCTCGGCGACCTATGATCTGCCCTCGCGAAAGGGATGGGGGCAGATGTTGGAAGGCTGGCAAGTAACCAGCATCGTGCAGTGGCAAACGGGAGCGCCAATCTTGCTCTACGACGATTACAACGATTTGTCCCTGACCGGAGAAGGCAGCAACGCCAGCAACGAGCGCTGGAACATCAAAGGCGATCCGGGGAATCTAAAATGGTCGGCAAAAGATCCGATCCCGTTTCTTGATCAGAGTGACCCGGTCTGTCAATCGGTGGCGACTACGCCGGAGTTGCAGGAGTCGCTTGGAATTACCGGCGGTTGCTATTCACAAAACGGAACCGTGCTTTATCCCATGGCAGTCGGAACCTTCGGCAACATGGGACGCAACATATTCCGGGGGCCAGGTTTCGTGAATTGGGATGCTTCTGTAAGCAAGGTCTGGCGCCTCGGCGAAAGGGTTAAATTGCAAATGCGCGGCGAAATGTTCAACGTGGTGAACCATGCAAACTTTGCAGGCGGCTCGGTAGGCAGCGACCTCAGCTCTCCTGACAGTCTGGGTCGCGCCAGCGCCACTCCCGACGTCCAAGCCGCCAACCCTGTTATCGGTTCAGGCGGCCCGAGGCATATTCAGTTGGGAGCTAAGTTTATCTGGTGATGTAGCGCCAGCTTTTTCGCCGGCAGTCGCGGCGGGCGATACGCCCGCCGCGCACTCCTTCGTGATCCTTAGTGTCCTTAGTGGTTAAAGCTCTTCGCCGGCTGAGGCACGACTCGCCGCACAAAACAAGCCAGCTCCCCCGCAAATCCCCCTCCAAATCAACTACTTACCTCCGCCCATCTCTCACACCTGCATGTGACATGCGGCACTGTTTCCGGCTCCGGCGAAAGCGCACTCTGGATAGTAATCGCCATTTTAGGGGTGCCTTCATGAAGAAAGTTCTAATCCTAGGAGCCGCGGGGCGCGACTTCCACAACTTCAACGTCTACTTCCGCGACAATCTCGACTACCACGTCGTTGCCTTCACCGCCACGCAAATTCCCGACATTGCCGGCCGAATGTACCCGCCCGAACTCGCTGGCCGCCTCTATCCCAAAGGCATCCCCATCTTCGAAGAGAAAAACCTCGAGCAGATCATCGCCGACGAAAAAGTCGACCAGGTCGTCTTCTCTTATAGCGACATCGCCTACTCCACGCTCATGCATCTCGCCTCGCGTGTCATCGCCGCCGGCGCCGACTTCTGGTTCCTCGGCACCGAGCACACGATGGTCAAGTCCAAGCTGCCCGTCGTCTCTATCTGCGCCGCTCGCACCGGATGCGGCAAGAGTCCCGTTTCGCGCCTCGTTGCCGCCAAGCTTGTCGAGCAAGGCCTCAAGCCCGCTGCCATTCGCCATCCCATGCCCTACGGCGATCTCGCCAAGCAGGCCGTTCAGCGCTACGCGTCGCTCAAGGACCTCGAACTCCACGACTGCACCATCGAAGAGTGCGAAGAGTACGAGCCCCACATTCAACTCGGCACCATCATCTACGCCGGCGTCGACTACGAAAAAATCCTTCGCCAAGCCGAAAAAGAGGCCGACGTAATTATCTGGGACGGTGGCAACAACGACACGCCTTTCTACAATTCCGATCTCGAAATCGTTGTCGTCGACCCGCACCGCCCCGGCCACGAGCTCGCCTACTTCCCCGGTGAAGTAAATCTCCGCCGCGCCGACGTGGTCATCATTAATAAGGTCGACACCGCTGCCCTCCACGACATCGAAACCGTCCGCCAGAACGTCAAGCTAGCCAATCCCAAGGCGACGGTCATCGAGATGGCGTGCCGCGTCACCGTCCCGAACCCCGATCAAATCAAGGGCAAGAACGTTCTCGTCGTCGAAGACGGCCCAACCCTCACCCACGGCGAAATGCCCTACGGAGCCGGAGTCGTCGCCGCCCGCCAATCCGGCGCAGCCAAGCTGATCGACCCGCGCCCCTACGCGGTCGGCTCCATCCGCAGCACCTACGAAAAATACACCCATCTCAACTCTCTGCTTCCAGCCATGGGCTACAGCGCCATGCAGCGCCACGAACTGGAATCCACCATTGCCGCCACGCCCTGCGACCTCGTCCTGGTCGCCACGCCCATCGATCTGGCGCGAGTCATCAAGATCGACAAGCCCGCCATGCGCGTGACCTACGAAGTAGAAGAGCTGACCAAACCCGGCATCGGCGAAAAACTGGCCAAACTGACAGCGCATCACGAACCAGCGCTCGTTTAAGAAAAAGCGGGTGCCCCACGTCTCGCGCTTTCCGAGACGTGGGCCGCCACGAACGAACGAACTAATAAGGAGGCAAGATGCACAGCAAAGACTTCCTCTCCATCAAAGACTTCTCACCCTCCGAAATCCAATATCTGCTAGTCCTCGCCCGCCAGGTCAAAGCTCATCCCGGAACCTACTCCGATGCTCTCAAGCGCAAAACGCTAGCCATGATCTTCGAAAAGCCCTCGCTGCGCACCCGCGTCAGCTTCGACGTCGGCATCCAGCAGCTCGGCGGCTTCTCGCTCTATCTCTCGCCCGCCGAAATCAATCTCGGCAAGCGCGAGTCCATCCACGATGTCGCCAAAAATCTCGAGCGCATGGTCGACGGCATCATGATCCGCACCTTCGCCCACGAGATCGTCGAAGAGATGGCCCATCACGCCGGCATCCCCGTCATCAACGGCCTCACCGACTACAGCCATCCCTGCCAGGCCCTCGCCGACTACCTCACTATCTGGGAAGCCCTCGGCAAATTTGACGACATCAAGATCGCCTACGTCGGCGACGGCAACAACGTCGCGCACTCGCTGATGTTCGCCGGCGCGCAACTGGGCTCGCACGTCTGGATCGCCACGCCTCCCGGCTACGAACCCAAACCCGACGCCCTCAAATGGGCCGTCGAGCGCGGACGCGAAACCGGCGGCAGTTGCAACGTTACCAACGATCCGCGCGAAGCCGTCCTCGCCGCCGACGTCGTCTACACCGACGTTTGGGCCAGCATGGGTCAGGAGAGTGAAAAAGAGAAACGCCAAGAGTTATTCGCGCCCTATCAGGTCAACAAGAAGTTGTTCGGCCACGCTCAGAAAAAAGCAATCTTCCTGCACTGCTTGCCGGCTCACCGCGGAGATGAAGTCACCGCCGACGTGATCGATTCGCCACAGTCGCTCGTCTTCCAGCAAGCCGAAAACCGCTTGCACGCGCAAAAAGCCATCATGCTAGAGCTCATGAAAGGAGAATTCGTAAAGCTGCCCGACATAACCGAACTCCGCGAACTAGCGCATGTATGATCTTCAGACTCAAAAACCGATGTCATCCTGAGCGCAGCGAGACGAGCGCGAAGCGCTCGCCTCGCGGAGTCGAAGGACCCCTACAAGCTCATCTCAAGCCCGCAGCTCCGCCAGGCATGCTCTCGACGACGCACCTACAGGCATTCATCGCCGCCCTGCGAAGAAGCCCCCTATGAAAACCATCCTCCTCGCCGTAGGCGGCAACTCCCTAATCCGCGCAGGCGAAAAAGGCACCATCGCCGAGCAGCTCGCCAACGCCCGCCGCACCGCTCGCGAAATCGTCGGCCTCATCCGCGACGGCCATCGCATCGTCCTCACTCACGGCAACGGCCCGCAAGTCGGAGCCGCGCTCCTCCGCTCCGAAGCCGGCTCCTCCCAAGTTCCCGCCCAGCCCCTCGACGTTTGCGACGCCTCCACGCAAGGCGAAATCGGCTACATCCTAGAGCAGTCCCTTGAAGCCGAACTCGAATCCGCCAACGTTCACGTCCCCGTCATCAGCGTCCTCACGCAAAGCGTAATCTCTCTCGACGACCCGGCCATGCATCACCCCACCAAGCCAGTGGGCCCGTTTTATTCGCGCCAAGAGGCCGAAGACCGCAAGCGCCAGCTAGGCTGGGAGATCGTCGAAGACGCCGCTCGCGGCTATCGTCGTGTCGTCCCCTCGCCCGAGCCCATCGAGATCGTCGAACTCGAAGTCATCCGCGACCTCGTCAATCGCGGCGTAATCGTCATCGCCTGCGGCGGCGGTGGAATTCCCATCGCTCGCAAAAACGGTCAGCCCATCGGCGTCGAGGCCGTCATCGACAAAGACCGCGCCTCCGCCCTCCTCGCCGTCCACCTCAAAGTCGATCTCTTCGTCATCTCCACCGACACCGACTTCGTCTACCTCGACTACAAAAAGCCCACGCAACAGCCGCTGCGCGAAGTTCACGCCTCCGACCTCCAGCTCCACCTCGAAGCCGGACACTTCGCTCCCGGCAGCATGAAGCCCAAAGTCGAATCCGT
>Ga0335069_10000160_pt1 | contig 114308 bp, 90 predicted proteins | sample Lox_Sample_11_FD_206714 | JGI IMG/M metagenome (GOLD analysis project Ga0335069, IMG submission 206714) | Soil microbial communities from Loxahatchee National Wildlife Refuge, Florida, United States - Lox_Sample_1.1 | ecosystem: Environmental > Terrestrial > Soil > Wetlands | place: USA...
TGGCAGATGCCGCGTCCAGAGTGATGGTGACGGTGGAAACGCAACAGATCTATGGTCCGGCCGGGCCGATCGTGATGCCGTAAGGGCCGATCAATCCCGTACGGTTACCGGCGATTTTGGCAATTGGCTTCACGTTGCCGTGGCTTTTCGGGGCATAGACTGTAATCGAGGGCATCGAATGCGGCCCTCTCGGCGTCGCCAAATTTGCCACGTAAATCTTTCCGGCGGAATCGACCGCAATGCCGGTCGGTTCATTAAGTTCGGTGCGGGGCCCCTTGATAGTTGCGTGGGGCGCCACGTTGCCGTTGCTGCCGGGGCTGAAAATGGTCACGCTGTAGGCATATAGGTTCGTCACATAGATATATCCGTTGGAGTCCACGGCAATGAACTGCGGACCATCCAATCCGGTCTTGCTGCCGCTGATTTCAGCGATTGGAGCAACATTTCCATTGCTGCCCGGCGCGAAGACCAAAACGCTGTCGAATCCGCCTTCTTTCTCGCTGACATTCAACACATAGATATTTCCGCTGGAGTCAAGCGCGATATCGACGGGCGCATCAAGGCCCGTGTTGTCGCCGAAGATGGTGGCAATTGGCATATCATAACCATTGCTGCCGGGGGCGTATACGTAGATCCAACCGAACCCACCAAGGATCACGTACACATACCCATTTGAATCGACCTCAACGCCATTCGGATAAACGCCCACCTTCAACGTCGCGCTGGGGGGCGCATTTCCAGCGCTTCTGGGTGGGTAGACCGTGACGGTTCCGTCGGTTATTTCGTTGGTAACATAGATATATCCGCTGGAATCTACGGCGACACTTGACGGGGCGATGAGTCCAGTGTTGCGTCCAATAATTTCCGCGCTCGGCGTGACATTGCCGTGGCTGCCGAGCGGGTAAGCAGTTACCGAGCTGACACCCGTGAACTCCCAGTAGTTAGCCACGTAGATTGTGCCGGTGCTCTTCGGTCCTTTAGCGCTGGCAGGAATCGGCGCGACCACAATGATTGCGACGCACAACCCGGCAATAATGCCGGCAATTTTCCTTAGGTTCACAGGCGCTCCGATATCACAGCAAGAATTTCGTCCTTTCGTGTATTTTTATCGAAATCGCCCCAGATTTTACAGGTATTGTTCGCATCAACGCTGCCGCCCGAGGCGGCTTGGTTAGGCCAGACGCACGAGCCAAACTGCGGCGACAATCACCGCGAGCGCGACCCGATAGATCGCAAACGGCTGATAGGTCCGGGTCCGCAAAAATTTCAACAGAGCGGCGATCGCGAGGACGCCAAAGATCGCCGAGGCCGCGAAACCCCATCCGAGTTGCGCGTCCAAGTGAGCATGAATCATCTTGTGCAGTTCAAGCATCACCGCGCCGGCGACAATTGGCCCGGCCATAAGGAAGGAAAAGTTTGCCGCCGCCTCCCGGTCCAGACCGAGCAGGCTTGCGGCCGTGATCGTGATTCCCGAGCGCGAGACCCCGGGAATTATTGCCAAAGCCTGGCTCAAGCCGATAACAAGGGCATCGCGGAGATTGATTTCCTCCAATGGACGATTCCGAGCGCTAATTTTGTCGGCTAGGCCTAATAGAATGCCAAAAATCGCCAAGGTCGCCGCAATTAGGAGCGGCGAGCGGAACAGGGTCTCGGCTTCTTTTTGCAGGAGCGCTCCGGCCACCGCCGCCGGGATCGTGCCGATAATCAGCAGGAATAACAGCCTTCTAGGCATCTCACGGCCGCTGGCGAGCGAAAGACCCATATCCAGCCACTCGCGCCAGTAGTATATTAGGAGCGCCATCAGCGTCCCCAGATGGAGGGCGGCCAAATCGAAGGCAAGGCCCTGATCGGTCCAATTCATCAGCCATGGGACGAGGATCAGGTGGGCCTCGCTGGAGACCGGCAGAAAGGCGGTCAGGCCTTGGACGATGCCCAGCGCAATCGAGTGAAAGGTAGAAATCATAATAAATTCAAGTATTTAGCGATTAATGTTGAAACCAGTTGAAGTTTTGGCCGTACTCATCAACAGGCGGGCGGAGTAGGGGTGGATATTTCGCCGCCTGAGCCCTTGACCGAGCGGGCAGTTGGTCTAGAATTAAAGTGGACGTGCGGGAGTCCGGGGGAGGTTTGAGGAGGTTCTTATGGCTATGACGAACCGAAATCTCGGAGCCAAGGTTATTCCGCTCAGAGACGGAAGCATCGTGGAGTCCGGCGAGCCCGGTGCGGAAGCATCCGCTGCGAGTATCTCCGAGGCTGGAGAGCGTCGTCTGTTCCCATTGGTGTCTACTCTGCCGCGCTTGCCGGTAATGATCCCAGACGAGATTCTGGATTATTATGGATGGGTATTCTGCCAAGGCGGGTTCCTTAATCTCCAAATGACTTTTGAGCAATTCCTGGCAGTCGTGGCTGCAGTGAGTCCATCTCGCCTGTGCCCTGAGTACGACGCCAGCGAGGCATCATATCCCGGCGATTGAGCCGGTTGCCAGCAATCGCGCAAGGATTGTCAAGAATTTTGGCATCGGGCGGATTATTTGCTCGATCCTGCCGTCGGCTTTTGTGCGAGTAGAGTGTTTCGGATCCATACGCTGTTGACGCCTGAAAGATCGTCGGGCGATTTGATGCCGTTATCCTGAGCGATTTGCCGCCAGTTGTCGGCATTGCCCGTCGCGCGCTTGGCGAGCGCTTTCAAATCTTCATTGGGCAGGACGGCATAGTTGACGCCGCCCTCATTCGGCGTGCCGCTGGAGGGCGGGAACTTCGCCGCAAGTTGATCGATCTTCGTGAAGAGATTAAGGCGCGTCGTTGCCTTGTACTTCGAGAGGTCGTCGGCGGGTATGTCTTCGGTCCGCACGTTCACGACAATCCGGCTGCTGTGTGCGGACTGCGGAACGACTTCAATCTCGTAGCGATACCGCGGCTGCGATCCCATCAGGCTGCTCCAGGTGCCTGCGGGGGTATCCGCATCGCGCCATAGAGTTTCCACCTTGTCGTCGGATTTCACCTCGAACAGAACGCCTTCACCGCGCAGCGTGTCCTGCGTTAGCAAAAACGCATCGTTGGCGGAGTATGCGACGTCGTGCTGCTCGCCGACCGCAATGCTGTCGGAAATCTCGCCGGTGACGCATCCGGCTGCGAACAGACCAATCAGCGCGAAGAAACGCCACCTCGGCCCAAAATCAACCAATCGGCTAAATCCAGCCCTCACTTTCAAGGATTGCGCCATACGCTCCGAGACGGTAATCAATTAATCCCTTATGAGCAGCCTGTCCACAGAGGGTGCCCGCCATGTGATGGCGGTCATCGGCGCGGCGACCGCCGGATCGGAAATCGCCCGCATACTGGCCGAGCGTGGCGCATACGTCGTCGTGATCGAGCAGAACTCGCGGCCGTTCGGAAAGATCGAGGACGGCCTGCCGCGATGGCATGTGCAGCAGCGCAAGGACGAGTACGAGGAGATCAACCGGCGCCTCGACCATCCGAACATCGAATTCGTTCCGGCAACGCGAATGGGGCGCGACATCCAGTTCGACGAGTTGCGCACGGCATGGGGACTAAGCGGCATCGTGTTATCCAACGGGGCTTGGCGCGATCGGCCGTTCCCGGTCGAGGGCGCGGATCGCTTCGTCGATCGCGGCCTCATCTACCAGAACAAGCTCATCTACTGGTTCAATCACTACCCCGAGGCCAAGTACGACGGACCGCGCTATGAGGTTTCGCCCGGCGCGATCGTGGTCGGCGGCGGACTGGCATCGATCGACGTGGTGAAGGTACTCCAGATCGAATACACACTGGCGGCGCTCAAGGCGCGGGGAGTCGCCGGCGACATGGTGAAAATCGAGCGCGAGGGTATCGAGCCGGTGCTGGCGGCAAGCGGCCTAAAGTGGGCCGATCTTGGAATCGCCCCGTGCAGGTTGTTTTACCGCCGCCGCGTCCTCGATATGCCGCTTTCAGACATTCCCAACGATGCGCCCCCCAAGCGTGCCGAGGCCCTGATGCAGGCACGGTCGAAAATTCTCGACAAAGCGCGCCGCAAATTTCTATTCGAATTTCAAGAACTGCGAGCACCGACCGGAATCATTGCGGACGGGGACCGGATGGCCGGCGTGAATTTCACCCGCACCGAGGTGGTCGGAGGAACGGTGAAAATTTCCTCCGATCCGCCGGAAGCGGTTCGCGCCAATCTTACCATTAGCTCGATCGGCAGCATCCCGGAGCCGATCCCAGGCATCCCGCAAAAGGGCGAGGTCTATGCGTATGTGGATCAGAGCGTTGGACTGCTAATCGATGGTCCGACGGCGGTGTTCGCCGCGGGCAACGTCCTGACCGGCAAGGGCAACATCAAGGATTCTCTCGACAACGGAACCGAGGTGGGACTGCGCGTGGCGGAGGCCTACCTGGGCTTGTCCGGCGAAGCGCCGAAGATAGCGGAGGGAGCGCGAGCGAATGCACAGGCCGCGGCGGCGAATATTGCCGGCACTCTTGGCGCGCGTCCGAAGCTTGGACCCGAGAAGATTGCCTCAATTGTCGCGCGCGTGCGAGAGCGCCAGCGGGCGGTCGGCTACGACGGAAACTATCGCGCGTGGATCGCGAAAGTCACGCCGCCCGACTTGCACTAGGAATGTGACATTGCTGTGCCGCCGCTCCTCTTTGCGGGAGGCGGCAACTAGTGCTAAATCAGCCGCGATGCGGTTCGCCATCACTAAAATCGCGGTCTTGGCGGCATCGTGCGCGATGCTGCTCTCGGCATGCTCGCCGTCGGCTCAATATCAGCAGGGGCAGGGCTTCTATTCGGAGCAATACAGCCAGTCGCAGGTGGATGCGCTTGAGAAGGCGGGCAAGGTCAAAACTGTCGCGCAATTTTCAGTCGACAAAAAATCCTGCTTGAACTACTCGGCCGGCATGACCGACCGGAACCTCGTAATTCCGGCGGCACAGGAAGGCCTTCGTAAGTGGTACGGCAATGCCGCCAGCCAAATTTCGGCGAAGGAAGAGTGGTACGACAACACCATCGGCGTCATGCTGATGAACGTTCTTCCGCTTGCCCTGGGTTGCAAGAACCTGGAAGTGAGTGAGAATGTCCTCAAGGTCACGCCCTGAAATTTCATGAACGAATATCGGGCGGTCGCCGGTTCGACGGCGCTTTTGCCTCGATGTGCGTGGCGCTGTACGCTGTGCGATGAACCCATGGAGGTGTGGAGTGGACGATCTAAAGCGGACTGACCCTGAAATCTTCGACCTGATCAAACAAGAAGAGCGCTACGAACTGGATTCGATTCGCCTCATCCCGTCGGAGAATTACGTTTCCGCGGCGGTGCTCGCGGCGACCGGCTCGGTGTTGACCAACAAGTATTCCGAGGGTTATCCGGGCCGCCGATATTACGAGGGACAGCGTTACATAGATCAAATTGAGACGCTCGCAATCGACCGCGCCAAGGCGCTGTTCAAAACCGACCACGTTAACGTACAGCCCTACTCCGGATCGCCTGCCAACCTTGCGGTTTATTTCGCGCTGCTCAAACCGACCGACACGATTATGGGCCTTTCGCTGCCGCATGGCGGCCATTTGACTCACGGATGGCCGGTGAGCATCACGGGGACCTTCTGGCGCTCGGCGCAGTACACGGTCGACCGCGAGTCGCATCGCATCGACCTTGACTCGGTCCGCGATCTGGCGCGCAAGGAGCGGCCCAGAATTATTGTTACTGGAGGCACTGCCTATCCGCGGACCTGGGACTTCCGATCGTTCGCCGAGATTGCAAAAGAAGTCGGCGCATTGATGCTCGCCGATATCTCGCATATTGCCGGGCTAATCGCCGGTGGAGTGCATCCTTCGCCCGTGCCATATGCCGACGTCGTATCGACGACCACGCACAAGACTCTGCGCGGCCCGCGCGGCGCGATGATCATGTGCAAGGCCGAGCACGCCGAAGCGATCGACAAGGCGGTCTTCCCGGGCCTGCAGGGCGGACCGCACAATCATACAACCGCGGCAATCGCCGTGGCGCTCAAGGAGGCGGGAACTCCGGAATTCAAGGACTACGCCCGAAAGGTTGTGAGCAACGCAAAGACGCTGGCCGATGAACTGCTCTCGCGCGGCTTTGAACTAGTCTCCGGCGGTACCGACAATCATTTGATTGTGGTTGACCTTACGAACAAAAAGGTCATCGGTAAGAAGGGCGCGCAAGCGCTAGACGCGGCCGGGATAATCAGCAACTACAACACGGTTCCCTACGATCCGCGCAAGCCGTTCAGTCCCAGCGGCATTCGGCTGGGGACCCCCGCGGTCACCTCGCGCGGGATGGGCGATGCGGAGATGCGACAAATCGGCAAGTGGATGGACGAGGTAATCTCGCACCCCAATGACGAAGCGGCGGTAAAGCGCATCGCGGGCGAAGTAGCCGAGATGTGCTGCAAGTTCCCGGCACCCGGCATCGCATCCGTGTAGCCGCGCTGCGGCGAATCATCCCGCAGGCGACGGTGCGGGAGCGTTCGACCGGGGCGACTCCGCGCGCGGCGGCCCATCTTCAGCGGTTTCAGCCCACGGCATTCTCCGCGGACGCAAGGCCACCGGCGGGAATCCAAGTTGCTCCGAAATAATTGCACGTGTATTGGCGGCCAGTTTCCGCCGATGCGTATCGGTAGCGGCAATCGGGTCGCATAACGTCACTTCGGCATTGATCACCGGCCATTTGAGCAGGAGCACGATTGATTCGACTATCGTCATGTCACCGGTGAATCCCGCATCGAGGTTCACTCTGCCGTCGGGATGCGTGTAACGGATTGCGATCGGCTGCACGGCGGCTTCGCAATCGACCGCGGCTTGGAACAGCGCAGGATAAAAATAATTTATAGCGCTTCCGTCGGTGGTGGTCCCTTCCGGAAAAAAAGCCACCGGCTCCCCGCGCTTTAGCGCCGCGGTGAGCTGATGCCGCACACGCATCGCATCGCGAAAATGGCCGCGCTTGATGAAGATCGCCCCGAATTGGCGGACGACGGTTCCGAAGACCGGGTAACTTGCCACATCGGTCTTGGCGACAAAGCGCGCCGGAGCGATGAGATTGAGCAAATGCGGATCGAGCCATGAAACGTGATTGGCGACGAATACGGTTGGGCCGTCCGTGGCCGGAATGCCATTCATTGTGACGTTGATTCTGAAGACGCGCAGCATCGCGCGCGCAAACCGCTCGATCATCCGATGACGGCGCTGTTTGCCGACCCACGGCATCACGAAAACTGCTGCCAGCCAGATGATGACAACCTGAAATAGTCCCGTCAGAAGCCGCCACGCACGCACCGCCATCGGCGTATGCGTGCGCGTTGCCAAGTTGAATCCAGCCTGGGCCGCCGCGGAATTCATGATGCCCTCTGGAAGCGATTCAGGTATCGCCGGTTAAGCCGTTCCATCGGCAGCATCATCAGGAGGTCCGCCGTCTTGAATGCCGTGTCCCAAGCCGGTTCGCCACATACGTAAGCGCCCAAGCGAAGATATCCTTTCAGCAGCGGTGGCAGATGAGGATCGGGATCGATTTCCGCAGCCTCCAGCGGGAACGGGCATCGCGGATATACACGCAATTCCGGCGGGCTCAGATGCTCGCGCCGAACCCTATCATAAATGCTTGCGGCGAGGCGTCCGCCGTCGTCAAGCGGAACGCTGCCGCATCCGATGACGTACTCGTAGCCGCTGTTGACGATGACAGAGCAGAGGCCGGCCCACAGCGTCGCGATTACCACGCCATTTCGATATTCAGGATCGACGCATGCGCGCCCAAGCTCAACGGTCCGGGGACCAAGCTCAGCGACGCGATCGAGATAGAATTCCCGTTGAGAATAGAATCCGCCGGTATGCCGCGCCTGTTCCGAGGTTAAGATACGGTAAGTTCCGACGACTCGGCGGGATTCCGCATCGCGAACCATCAAGTGATCGCAATATGGATCGAACTCGTCGCGGTCGAGGCCATCCTGCGCGTTTGGAAGCGACGCGCCCATCTCCAGCGCAAATGCGCGATAGCGCAGCCGCTGTGCTTCATACACCTCGGCCTCGCTGTGCGCGAGGACGGTTTCGAATCGCGGCCGTCGTCCGCCTGGCGTTTGCAGCTCTCCAATTGTATTCATTTCCCCTCCACCTCCTCAGGACAAATTGTCCCATCGGCGTGAGCGGAATTCTCGCGATTAGATTACGGAGCCGTGATAAGTGCGCGAACTGAGGGCGAAATGAATCATTCTGATGCATTACGCCGCCGTTGCGCGAATATAACGTGGCGCTCTCGGTGGCAATCGGATGGATAAAGAAGGGGCGAAGCCGCCGGCCAAGCGGCCTCGCCCCATGGGAGGGGAGAAGGATGCGTTAGTTATTGGTCTGCAGGATCATCGGCGGGCGGCGCGGGTGGTTCCTGCCCTGAGGACTTCGCCTGGCATTGCACTTTCTTTTCTGCCCGCATTTGCGCCTTTTCCTGCTGGAAGGCAGCGTATGCCTGACCCGCGGATGCCACCTGCTCGGGCGTCAGCAGGTTCCGAATCGCGATCGCATCGTCAAGCCGCGCTTGATTCATCTGATCGCGGGTTTGGGAAATCTGCGAAAGCAGAGGCGCCAAGTCGGTTGAGCTCACTTGCCCAGCCGCAAAGTACTTTGCGGCGAGCTGTTCGTGCGCCGATTTGAGCTGCTCGAATTGCACTTTCATCTGGGCGTGGCGAGTCTGAAAGATCTGCTTGATCTGCTGGCGCTGTTCATCGGTTAAATTGGCGCCCTTGAAAATTGCGCGTAGGGGAACACCGTCTGCCATCATCGGATGATGATGCCAGTGATGCGTAGGCGTGGTAGCCGGTCCGTCACCCGAATCCGGGCCCGGAGCCTGCGCGTATACGCCAGCTGCGAGCAGCGCTACTACTGCAAAAACTGGGGCAATTTTACGAACAATTTTCATCATGACGATTGATGCCTCCTGCGAGCGAATGGCCTTTCTCGAATGATGCCGATGCCCGCTCACAGGTACAGTACGCACGGCATTTTCCGTGGTTACAGCAGGCTTCGGCGGGGAAAAGAGTCGGGAGGTCAGACTTTTCGGTCGATTTGCTCGTCGAGCAGCGCGCTCAATCCGTCGCGGTAATCCGACGGCTGCAACTCTGCGACCAAATCGCGTGCGGTCGAGAGCTGGTCGGCGGCCATCCGCCGCGCTTCACTCACGATCTCCGGTGCACGGACCAGTTCAAGCGCGCGCGCAAGGGTGTCGCCTTCCAGCTTGGCGCCATTGTTCAGCAACGCTCGCAATTCGGGATTTCGACTCGCGCCGATGACGATCGGTAGCGACGGCGTTCCGGCTCGCAGATCCGATCCGACCGGTTTGCCGATTTTCTCCTCGGGCCCCAGGATGTCGAGTAAATCGTCCACCATCTGGAACGCCAGTCCGATCGACGTTCCCAGCCGCGCCATGGCATCAATCGTCCGCGCGGATGCGCCTGCCAGATCGGCGGCCACTTTTCCGCCCGCATGGAACAGCGACGCCGTCTTGCGATCTATGATTGCCAGGTAATCGTCCAGCGCGGCGGTTCCGTGATGGCTGAGCCGGCCTTCCATGACTTCGCCCTCGGTGAGCTTGATGCAGGCGCGGGCGGCGATATCGATAAGCCGCCGCTCGAATCGCGCGCACAACTCAAATGCGCGGCAGAACAGATAGTCGCCGGCGATCAAGCTCGCTGCGAAACCATAGCGTGCGAACGCCGAGGGTTTGCCGCGGCGCAGCATGCCGCCGTCGATGATGTCGTCGTGCAGAAGGGTTGCCGAATGAATAAGCTCCATCGCGATGCCCGCGTCGATTGCGAGGTCGGCCTTGCCGGGTTCTCCGCCGCATGCATGGTAAACCAGCAACGTAAACGTAGGGCGCAGCCGCTTGCCGCCGCCATCAACCAGATAGTGGCAGATCTCCGCGATAATCGGTTCATTGGAGTCGAGCAGATGGCCGAGCTTGGCTTCGGCCGCGCACAGGTCGGCCTCGACCAGAATCGCCGGATTTACGGCTTCGATTACCGGCGCTGAACCGGATGAAATTGCCTTGGCGCGCTTCACGGGTATGGCTAACGAAATAAATCCGCCTCCGCGGGCCGGATCAATACCTTGGCGTTGCTCTCGCACGGCTCAAATTTGTATCCCCTCACCACGACGACCGGTGTTGCGCCGGCTTTTTCCATCAAAAGCCCCGCTGCGCATGCCACCTCATCCGCGATTGCGACAACCGAATGATGCAGTTCGCGGCCGTTCAAATCCGCCGTGCCGCGCAGGTCGAGCATCGGATTCATGCCGGCGATTCCCAAGCATACCTCAGTCAGGCCGTCACGCCATGGCCGCCCGAATGTGTCGGTAATCAGCACGGCGACGTCAACGCCAAATCGCGCGCGCATTGCGTCGCGCAGCCTGCTCGCCGAGGCATCGGGATCCTCCGGCAGCAGGATCGCCCGCGAGGCGCCGGGGCTGTTGGATTCATCCACGCCAGCGTTCGCGCACACCCATCCTGGGCCCGTCTCCGCGATGATAACCCCGCGATCGTTGCGGACGATCCGATTAGATTGCCTGAGCACGACCTCCACCGCGCGCGGGTCTTTTTCCCATCGTCGCGCCAATGTCATCGCAAACTCGGACGGCTCGATTTTTCCCAAATCGACGATGCGCCCCTCGGACTTCGATACCACCTTTTGGCATACGACCAGAATATCGCCGCGTGCCAATTCAAGTCCGGTCCGGTCCAGTCCCGCGGCGATGAGTTCGGCAAGGTCGTCCCCTGCCTTCACCATCGGAATTCCTTCGATCGCGATGAGATTTATCGAGCGCATCGGCCTGCCAGCCTACTATACTCCAAGCTCGCGCAGAACCGCCGCCGCAAGCCGCTGCGAGCGGGCGGGGGTTGACATAATCGTGTCAGTCGCAAGGGCGCGCATTCCGAGTCGCTCGATCGACTCAATCAGGTGGCGGTCCGCCCGATCGATCACAAACAGGCTTACGATATCGCGATAAAGCCGCGCCACGCCCAGCGCGGAAACTTCCAGCCCCAAGCCGCGCATCATTTCGGCGGCGGGACCCTTGATCGCTTTGCCGCCCACGATCGGGCTCATCGCGGCGACACGGGATTTTACGCGCCGCAGCTCATTTCGCATTCCCTTAAGGCCGACGATTGGGCCGATCGATACGAAGGGATTCGACGGCGCAAGGATTATCGCGCGTGCGTTCCGAATCGCCAGAACCGCCGCCTTTATCGGTCGCGCCGCCTCAATTCCACGCAGTTCGATCTTCTCGATCGTTCCGCGCGCACGCCGGCGCACAAAATATTCCTGAAAAGGAAGGGCGGCGCGGCCACGTACCTTGACGAAGGTGCGCACGGGGTCATCGCTCATCGGGAGAATTTGCGCCCGTACACCGAATACATGCGCGATTTCCGCCGTGATTTGTCCAAGCGATACGCCCGCCCGCAATCGCGAGGTGCGGTACAGATGGGTGGCGAGATCGCGATCGCCCAAACCAAACCATGGCTTGCCGAAGAATCGCTCCAGCGCGCCGAGTGCGTTGAACGACTCGTCTTCCAAACCCCAGCCCTGCGCGCGATTGACGATGCCGGCCATCGTGTAGGTGATCGTGTCGAGATCGGGCGATACGTGCAGCCCATAAAAGGCTTCGTCGTCGCCGGTGTTGACGACGACGGTTAGCCGCGCGGGCGGGACAATCCGGGCAAGGCCGCGGATAAACTTAGCCGCACCCACTCCCCCCGCAAGCGTGACTATCCGCCCGGGGCGATTGGGTAGCGATCGGCCGCGCTCCATTGGGCGCCTTTCTGCCGTGCAGTTTGGTGTAAAGGGTGGTGCGTTCGACTGCGACGCGACCCATCTCATGCGCCTTACGCTCAATCAGGTCCACCGGGACGAATTCGCCTGAATCGCCTCCGGCCTGGGCCGTGATGCTTTCCTCCATCAGAGTGCCAGAAAAGTCGTTGCATCCTGCTTTGAGGGTCAACGCGGCCATTTCCGGGCCGAGCTTTACCCACGAGGTCTGGAGATTATTGATTTGGCCGCGCAGGAACAGCCGCGCGAAGGCGTACATCTGGAAATCGAGTGTGCCGCGATCGATCGCTGCGACCAATCCCTTGCGATAAAGGATCGTGTTCTGATGGATAAAGCGCAGCGGCACAAATTCGGTGAAGCCATGCGTCCGCTTCTGGATTGTACGAAGCAAATCGAGGTGGTTCACCACGTGGCGCGGCGACTCGACGTGGCCGTACATGACGGTGGAGGTGGTCGGCACGCCCAGCGAGTGGGCCGTCGTGATAATTTCGACCCATGCGGCGGAATCGACCTTCTTGTGGCTTAGGATTTCGCGCACCCCGTCATCTAGGATCTCGGCCGCGGTACCCGGAATCGAGCCAAGGCCGTGCTCCTTGAGCATCCCGATGTACTCCGGATAATCCATCCGCGCGCGCCGTGCGCCATACATAATCTCCATTGGTGAGAACGCGTGCACGTGGATTTCCGGGTACGCTCCCTTAATCACGTCGAGCAGGTCGCGATACTTGAACGCCGGCATGTCCGGATTGATGCCGCCCTGCATGCATACTTCGGTTGCGCCGCGCGCGACTGCGTCGGCCACCTTGCCGACGATGGTTGAGTCCGAATGATCGTAGGCGTCGGATTCCCAGCGCTGGCGTTTAAAGCCGCAGAACTGACATCCCACGAAGCAGATGTTGGTGAAGTTGATGTTGCGATTTACGACGTAGGTGACTTCGTTGCCAACGTCTTCGGCGCGGGCCATATCGGCGCACTTAACAGTCGCGCGCAGATCGTCGCCCTCGGCGGTGTAGAGCAGGAGACCTTCATCCGACGTCAGCTCCTGATGTGACATCGCGCGGTCAAGGGCGGCGCGCACGGGGGCAGAGGCGCGCCCAAGCAGCCGGTCCGCCGGCGCGGCTTCGATGTCGTCGACAAAATCGCGCCAATATTCCAGGTTCACGCTTGTCCTCCCGCCGCAATCGAACTCATCGCGCGCACGCGCGGCGCGATCGCGGGGTCGAGCCATTCATCATTGATGTATTCCGGGTAAATTGCCAGCCGTTCGCCGAGGTCAAATCCCGCGCGGGCGCATCGCTCCGCGAGTTGCTCAACGTGCGGCCATGGCGCTTCGGGGTTCACATAGTCCTTGGTAAGCGGCGATATTCCGCCCCAATCGTTGATTCCGGCCTGTAGGAACAATTCGATTTGATTGGGCGACAGATTGGGCGGCGCCTGCACGTTCATCGCGGGTCCCAGCACGATTCGCGCGGTGGCGATGGCGCGCGCCATGTCCATTTCGTCCGGTTCGGGCGCATCGGCCATCTTGATGTCGGGCTTCGCTCGGAAATTCTGGATGATGATTTCCTGAATGTGGCCGTTTTTCTCGTGCGCGTCGCGAATCGCGACAAGGCTTTCCGCGCGTTCTGCGGGAGTCTCGCCGATGCCGATCAATATCCCGGTCGTGAATGGAATCTTGAGCGCGCCGGCCTCATTGATCATCGCCACACGCAGGGCAGGGTCTTTGTCGGGGGCCGCCTGATGCGCTCCGCCGCGCGCTCGCAGCCGCGGCGAAATGTTTTCCAGCATCAGGCCCATGCTGGCGTTGAGCGGGCGCAGCATCCGCATTTCATCGGAGGTCATCAGGCCGGCGTTCGTATGCGGCAGCAGGCTCGATTCGAGTGCGATTTCGCATGCCCGGCCGACGTATTCGATTGTCGAGCGCACCCCGAGCTGAGCCAGCGTTTCGCGATATTCCTTGAATGCGACTTCGGGCTTGTCGCCCAGGCACATCAGCGCTTCCTTGCATCCCAAGGCGGCGCCGCGGCGCGACCAATCCTCGATTTCGCCCGGTGTCATGGTCCATGCGCCGGGATCGCCGGGATCTTTGCGGAACGTGCAGTAAGAGCATCGATCGCGGCACAAATTGGTGACGGGCAGGAAAACCTTGCGTGAGTAGGTCAGGGCGTGGCCCTTGCCGCGATCGCGGAGCTCGCCCGCGGCAGCTAGCAGGTCGGGAAGTTCGCGGTCGGGGCATTCGATGAGCGCGATTGCGCTCGCCATATCCAGCCGCCCGCCCGCGATTGCGAGGTCCAGAAGTTCGCGAATCGGCCCGGCGGACCTAACGCTGACAGATGCGGCCGTCATCGATCGCGGTTATAGGCCATCAACTGTGGTGAGGCAACCGTGGTGATGAGATTGAGGTGTCCGAACTCCCGCATTAATTTGCTGTGGCCGCTGGCGTCGCCATTGCTGCTGGCCTTGTTGCGGATTGGTGGCGATTATCAGTGGCCGTAGCCTTTCCGCGAAGCGCCAAATCGGGTGTCGGCGAGCCGTTCGTGATACGGCTATAGAGCGATTTCAGGTATAAGTATGCCCTCGTGGTTGTTGAGATTGAACCGCCGCCCATGAGGGGTTGGTCGGTGGGACCCATGACGAACGTCGTGAGTCCGCTAGACATTTCCACGAAAATGCAATTGTCAGGAAAACATTCGGAAGCACCCACCACACCGGGAAGCGTTAGCAAAAACTGTATCGTGTTCTGTCTCGCTGCCTCAGGGTCACCACCGTTAGCGACTTGATCCGCGTAGAACTTGACTCCACGGATCATGGCATCTCCTTGGGCTTGGTTTTCGGCATCGGTGGCGGGCCTATACGCGTCAATTGGACGGTCATTGTTGCGTGACTGAAGGCAACCTGGCGAGCCTGAAAAATTTACCATAACCGCCAAATGAACCGGCGTCGACCTGCCCGTCAGTTCGCCGGGCGCGATTGAATCATTGAAAACAAACTGTGTGGCGTAGGTTCCGTCTCCCGCCTGCACATCGCCGTGCGTACCGTCGTCGTACATCTGGCCCAAGTTCTGCTGCATATTTCCGTTTGAATCGACCCGCAGAAGTGTAACGCTAGTGGGTGTCAATTTGGGATCGGGCGGAACCACCGAGGTAACAGTAACGGTTGTATCCTGACCCTTTGGCAGCAGGAACGGAGCCGCCCTTGGCGGCGTCGGACCCGAGTCCAGTCCGACAGGGCATGCTAGTGTAGTCCCTGAAAGTGCGACGGTCTCCGGCTGTGTTGGCGCCGTCGTGTTGTCGTAGATGTTGAGGTTCCCAGACATCGTTCCGTTTGATTGCGGCGAAAAATTGAGCGTGATCGTGCAACTTATGCCCCTCGCAAGGCTGTTCGGCGCCAACGGACATCCGTTGCTCGCGATCCCGAAGTCCTTGGGGGCGCCCAGTGTCAGCTTCGATATGTACAATGGGTTGGCGCTTACGTTCGTCACCGTGAGTTTTTCCTGGTCCGAATATCCCATCGCCGCAGCGAATGTAACCGGAGCGGGCGCGTACCAGGCTACCGCATTCGAACTTGGCGCGGTCCCCGTACCAGTCAAGGTGGCCACCTGCGGGCTGGTGCTCGCGATTGCTCCTATCGCGAGCAAAATCGCGGTTGCTGAAATCGCGCCTCGGAATTTGTTCAAAAGCGCCTCCCCTCTACTTCGCCACAAGCAAATCCGGAACTGCCGAAATCCAAAAAGAACCGGATAACTCCACGTTAGCCCGGTGGGACCGCCTGTCAAGAAGTGGGCGCGGACTACGGGCGGTAGGTGACTTCGACGTTTTCCAGGTATTGGGCGAGTTCGCGCGCGAGGCGCAGGGCCGTGTCGCGATCGGTGTTGGTGGCGGCGGCCTCCAATGCACGGCCGAGATCGGTGACGGTGGGGAAGCCGTATGCGCCGCCTTCACCCTTCAATTGATGGGCAACGGTCGAGGCGAGGGCATAATCGCCGCTTTCAAGCGCGGTCAGGACGGCGGCCACATCGGCGCGCTTGCTTTGCAGGAAACCCGGAATCAGATCACGCAACACCGGATCGATCACGACTTCCGCCTTGTGGGTTTCGCCGGCCTCAGGCGGGCGCTGATGCTTTACGACGTTGGCGATCGCGTCCAGCAGCCCGAGCCGCCGCACCGGTTTGCTCACGTGCAGGTCGCATCCGGCCATCACGCACTCGCGGATTGCATCCTCAAGCGCGGAGGCGGTGAGCGCAATGATCGGCGTGCGGGGAAGATCGTGTTCAAGTTCCCAAGCCCGAATCGCGCGCGTCGCCGCGCATCCGTCGACCAGCGGCATCCGCATGTCCATCAGCACGACGTCGAATTTGCCGGCCTTGTATACGGCAATCGCTTCGCTGCCGTTTTCCGCTTCGGTGATTTTTACGGCGCTGTTGGCAAGATAGGCCTTCACGAGCAGGCGGTTGTCCTGGGAATCGTCGGCGACCAGCACTCGCAACGGCGGCAAAACAACGGCGGCGACATGATCCTCCCGCGGAGATTTGTGCAGCGGCGACGGCGATGGCGCCGGCTTCACGGCCGCGACCGGGATGATCGGCTTTTGCTCGGTCATCGCCCGTTTGATCGCGCCTAGCAGCTCCAGCCGCCTGACCGGTTTGACGAGGTAGGCGAGGATCCCCAGCTCCCGCAGGCGCGCAGGCTGTACGCTCAGTTCGTCGGAAGTAAGCATCACCACCACCGGTGGCTGCTCGCCGGGCGCGCATATCTGCTGCACCCGGCGCAGGACGTCAAGGCCGTCCATCCCCGGCATCCGGCAGTCCATCAGCACAAGTCCGAAGGGCTTTTTCGCATTTCTAGCGTGATTGAATTTGTCCAGCGCAGTCGGCCCGTCGCTGGCTTCGGAAACTTCCGCGCCGGCACGTTCAACGATTTCTCTCAGTATCAGGCGGTTAACGTCGGTGTCGTCGACGATAAGGGCCCTGACACCATGCAAATCGACGGTGGGCGGCTCCACGGTGGTGTCCTGCGGAGGCTGCACTCCAAGCCGCGCGGTAAATGTAAACGTGCTACCCACGCCGGGTTCGCTCTCCACGGAGATTTTCCCGCCGTAAAGTTCAACCAGCCGGTTGACGATCGCCAATCCCAAGCCGGTGCCGCCATAGCGCCGGGTCGTGGAGGAGTCGGCCTGCGAAAAGCTGGAAAATATCAAGCCGATTTTATCTTTTGGGATTCCGATACCGGTGTCACGAACGGTGAATCGCAGGTACACCGCGCCGCCGCCGTTGGCCGCGGACGTGGCGGTGTCGCGCTCGACGGTGAGCACGATTTGACCATGCTCGGTAAATTTAATCGCGTTGCCGAGCAAATTGACCAAAATCTGCCGCAGCCGGAGTGGATCGCCAACCAGGTTCACAGGTGTTCCGGGCGCGATTCTTACCGCGATTTCCAAGCCCTTTTCGTGAGCCCGGATGCCCATCATCTCGCCCAGCCGTCCGGTCAGTTCCTCCAAATCGAAATCGGCGCGCTCAAGGTTCAGCCGGCCACTTTCGATTTTGGCAAGGTCAAGGATGTCGTTGATTAAGTCGAGCAGCGCGTCGCCATTGGCCTTCATGATGTTGACATAGCGGCGCTGCTCTTCGGTCAATTCGGTTTCCCATAGCAATTCCGACATCCCGAGGACGGCGTTCATCGGCGTCCGGATTTCGTGCGACATGCTCGACAGGAATTCCGACTTGGCGCGGCCGGCGGCCAAGGCTGCCTCGCGCGCGGCGACGAGTTCGGCTTCGTACTTTTTCAATTCGGTGATGTCGCGGCCCACCGCGACCACGCATTGCTCGCCGCCGATATCCGTGACCACGGCGGACAAGAGGTGCGTGGTGGTGAATCCGCGCTTGTGGCGCAGCTCCATCTGCATGCTATTGACGACGGAATCCTTGCGCAGCTGCTCCAGGAACGCTCGCAATTGTGCGCGATCGCCAAAAATCCCAACTTCTCCGGAGGTCTTGCCAAGCACTTCGTCGCTGGAATAGCCGGTTTCCTGGCTGAAGCCGTTATTGACCATGATGAACCGGCCGTCGGCGAAGCGGCTGACAGTGATTGTGACGGGGCTCGCCTCAACGATCTTTCGTAAAGTGGCCTCGCTCTCGTGGAGCTTGCGCTGAATCTCCTTGAGTTCGGTGATGTCGCGGCCGACCGCGACTACGCATGCCCGGCCGCCGATCTCGGTGACCACGGCGGAAAGCAGATGCGTAACGATATGGCCATCCTTGTGGTGCAGGTCCATTTCCATGCTGTTGACGACCAAGTCCTCGCGCAGCTTATCGACAAATTCGAGCACCTGTTCGCGATTAACCCACAGGCCGACTTCCTCGGTCGTCTTGCCGATGGATTCCTCGCTGGTGTAGCCGGTCTCCTGCGTGAAACCCTTGTTGACCATGATGTAGCGTCCGTCAACGAAAGTGCTGACGGAAATCGTAACGGGGCTGGCGTCGATGATCTTTCGCAGCGTGGACTCGCTGTCACGGAGCTTGCGCTGGGTCTCCTTCAATTCCGTGATGTTTCGGCCGATGACTACAACGCATTGCTCGCCGCCGATCTCGGTGACCGCCGCAGACAGCAAATGTGAAAGCAGGCCCCCGTCTTTATGATTCAATTTCAGTTCCATCCCGGAGACGAACCCGTCCTTGAGCAATTGCGCCCGAAAGGCTTGTAACTGGACCGGATCGGACCACAGGTGGATTTCCTCGCGGCTCTTGCCGATGATTTCCTCGCTGGTGTAGCCGGTTTCTTCGAGGAACCATTTATTCACCATTATAAAGCGGCCGTCGGAGACGCGGCTGACGGTAATCGTGACCGGGCTGGTATCGAAGATTTTGCGCAGCGCCGCTTCGCTTTCATGCAGCTTGCGTTGGGTATCCTTGTAATTGGAGATGTCGCGGGTGAAGGACACGATGCACTTCTCGCCGCGGATTTCGGTTACCACCGCGGACACCAGACACGGGACAATCTGTCCGCCTTTGCTGCCGATTGAAATTTCGAGATTGCGGACGCGATTGTGGGCGCCGAGTTCCGCAAGGAAACTCTTCATCTGATCCTTGTCCGCCCACAAGCCCATCTCCCATGGAGTGGCGCCCATGCCATCCATCGTGGGGAAGCTGGTGCTCTCCAGGGTGGAATTCAGATTGACCCAGCTGCCATCGGAGAAACGATTAATCGTTATGATGTCGGGGCTGGATTCGATCACCTGCCGCAATGCCAATTCACTTTCTCTGGCCCGGCGTTCGGTGCGTTCCAACTCGGCGACTTTGGTTTGCAGAGTATTCTGGGCGGCGGTCAGTTGCCGGATAATATTCGAAAATTGGCCGCGGCTGCGTTGCGCTGCCTCGTGGCTCCAATGGGCCAGTCCGACCGTCGCCAGCACGGCGGCCCATTCGTAATATCCCAGCGCATTGGGCCATTCCGCCAGACGAGAATGGAAGAGGAGGCTGATTACTCCAACGCCCTCCAGGCTGGCCTGCCACTTCCGCCCCCACGGCATCATGGTGCCAGTGCCCAGCAGTATCAGCAGGGTGGTTACGAACAATGGGCCGCGTTCGCCGTTGATGGTGGTAATGATGGCGACGCAGATCATCGTCCACGCGCTGGCGACCCACATCGCCTGTCTCCAATACCGAGTGAATTCCGGAGTCCGCGTAAGAATCAGCAGGATTCCCGCCATCACCAGATTTGCGGTTTGCCACGGGAAGATTTGGCGAAGCATCGGAGATGGCAGGAAAAACCGGTCGCCGATCAAGTAGGCGGCCTGAAAGATCATTACCAGGATTGCGCCTGCTCGGATCGGGGTCACCGCCGATGCGTCGTTAACCTCGCGCGCATCAAAAGAGGGGGCCTGATTGGATTGTGATATGGACGCCGTCGCCGGAATTGTTGGTTCCGCGCGCGATGTCGAGTTGGGCGATTCCGGCATATCTGCTTCTTCTGCGGATGCGCCAACGCGCCGCCTGATTGGGCTAAATTACCAGCTAGATGGCGGGACGGGCAAGAAGCATAGCGCGTCATACGGAGGCAAAGACGCTTATTGTTTGACTGGCCAGCCCTGGCGCACCCCGGCTCAAATCTAACTATAGTGATATTGGCCTTGGGTTTGGTATAATTGCGGCGGGGAAAAGGAGTATTTTGCGGTGGCTGTCGATGTCCTAATCGTTGATGACTCGGTCCCTCTTCGGACTCTACTCAAGCGCCGGCTGGAAACCGTCGGTTGTACCGTGGTGGCTGAAGCCGGCGATGCGTTCGAGGGCCTGAAGCTGTTTCGTTCGGCCAAGCCGCAGCTTGTCACCCTCGACCTGATGATGCCACTGGTGGCGCAAGTCGATGCAAAGTCGATGTTCCGGTCAATTCGCAAGGAATCGCCCGAAACCGCAATCATCGTGATCAGCGCGCAGCCCAAGGTTCAGGAAAAAGCCGACTATCTTCGCGAGGGCGCGCTGGACTACGTGCAAAAGCCGTTCATCGATTTCGAGGCGCTGTACGAAAAGCTTCGGCATTGTTTTCCAGAACTTGCGCGCCTGAAATCCGGCGGCCCTGTATAGTACCGGCCCATTGGATCTCTCTTCAATCAACTCCCTGGAAAATTAATTTAGGCCGCGCGGACCGCGGATCCCATTTAATGCGGCTCAACGCACTTGGCGATCGCCTGCAATAACGTCGCTTTCCTGATTGGTTTGCTTAGGTGCAAGTTGCAGCCCGCTTCACTTGCGCGGCGGACGTCATCTTCCATGGCCGCGGCCGTCAATGCGACGATTGGTGTCGGCCGTGAGCCGGTGCCAAATTCCCATTGGCGAATCATCCGCACTGTCTCATAGCCGTCCAGATCGGGCATCCTCATATCCATTAAGATCAGGTCGAACTTGCCTGATTTGAACCGCTCGATTGCTTCGCGTCCGTTATCCACGCGATCAAGAATATAGGGCGTGGTCCGCAGATACTCCCCGATAAGCAGCCGGCTGTCTGATGAATCATCCGCGAGCAGGATTTTGAGCGGCCGATCAATTGCCGAAACGTAGGATGATGGTTGCAGCGTATGGACGGGCGCCGATGACGGCACGGCTTGCTCCTCGCTCACGACGTGGGGCCACGAAAATAATGACGGGCCAGCCCCTCCGCCGGCCAACGCGCGCGAAACCGCATCGAACAGGTGATGGCGTTTGATTGGCTTGGCCACGTAATAATGCAGCCCGAGTTCCCGCATTTCGCTTGAACCGGTGGCGAGCGCGCCCACGCCAAGCATCATCACAACTGAATTTAGTGGCCATTTCCCGCTCATTCGGCGGATCATTTCCAACCCGCCCATTGCCGGCATCTCGCCGTCAAGCATCAGCAATTTAATGCGATTTCCTGACTTCTCAGACTCCTCAAGCAGGCGCATTCCCTCAAACGCGCTGCTCGCTTCGCTGACCAGCGCGCCCCTGGCGGCGAGCATCTCGCGAACGATCAAGCGGCTAATTGGACTATCGTCCACCACCAGAGCACGAATCCCGTGCAGCCCCGGTTCCGGTGTTGGCGGCGACACGCCGTATGTCTGGGCCGCGGGCTCCAATTCAACGGTGAAGTAAAAGGTGCTGCCCGAACCGACTTTGCTCTCAGCCCAAGCCTTCCCGCCCATCAATCCTGCAAGTTGCGCAACGATCGAAAGTCCCAAGCCGCTGCCGCCATACAGCCGGGTGGTCGCCGAATTGCTTTGCTCGAACGGGGCGAAAATGGCCTCCAAATTTTCGGCAGGGATACCGATCCCGGTGTCGGAGACGGCAAACAACAGCCCTCCGGTCCCCATCCGCGCGGGATTAAGTTTGACGTTTACCGCCACTTCGCCATGAGATGTGAATTTCACTGCGTTGCCGATCAGGTTGATGAGTATCTGGCGCAATCGAAGCGGATCGCCGATAAACGCCTCAGGCAGTCCGGGATCGAAACGGGTCGCCAATTCCAGGCCTTTCTGATCCGCACGGAGTGCAAAGTTGTCGGTCACCGATTCAACCAGTTCGCACAATCCGAATTCGACCGATTCGAGCGTCAGGCGCCCAGCTTCAATCTTCGAGAGGTCGAGAATGCTATTGACCAAATTGAGCATCGAATTGCCGTTGGTCACGATGAGATCGAGATACCGGCTTTGTTCAGGCCCAAGATTGCCAGCACGCATTAATTCAGCCATCCCAAGTATCGCATTCATTGGCGCCCGGATCTCGTGCGAAGTGCTGGATATAAACTCCGACTTTGCACGCGAGGCGGCCAGCGCATCCGCTCGCGCCGTTCGCAGGCGCGCCTCCGTCCGTTTGAGTTCGCTGATATCGCGAACGAATGCGACCGCGCACGGTTCGCCGCTAATCTCGGTAATAGTTGCGGAAATGAGGCAGGGAACAATCCGGCCGTCTACATTCCGGAATTCCGCTTCCATGTCGCGGACGACGCGTTGCTCGATCAAGCGGCGGCGGAATTCCAAGTGCCGCTCAGCATCGGCCCACACGCCGATTTCAGCGTTGCTCTTCCCAATTAAACTCTCGCGGGAGAAGCCCGCTTTAGCGAAGCTGGGGCTGATGTCGACGTAGCACCCGTCCGACAGGCGATTGATCGCGATAATATCGGGGCAGGCATCAATTATCCGGTGGAGAGTCTCGGCGTACTCCGCCATTCGGCGTTGGGTTTCCAACCTTTCCGTGATGTCGCGCATCTTGGTAAGCAGGACGCGCTCTCCTTTGGGGGAGATCACCACTCGGCTCATCACCTCGCAGGCAATCCATCGGCCGTCCCGGTGCCTAATCCGCGGCTCGGAACGCATCACGCGCCCCAGTTCGGAAAAGGCGCGCCGGGTAATTTTTGTCTGAGAGACCCGATCGTCGCGATGAATGAAGTCCGCAGCAGGAAGACCGATCAGTCCGTCGGGCCGGTAGCCAAAATCTTTTTCCACCGCCCCGCCGGCGAATAAAATGCTGCCGTCCTTGTTGATGACCAGAACTGCATCGATTGAAGTTTCGATGGAAGAATTGAAGAACTCCTCGCGAAACTGGAGAAGGGACTTAAGGCTCGGCGCTTCGACGCCCTCGGCGCGATCGGGAATCTCTCGCATCGTCCTCTGACGCAGGCGGCGAGTTGTTGGGTTCCGGCCAGGAAACATATTTCCGGATCCTCAACATCATTTTTACCACCGTGGTGCTATCGGCGCCAAAAAAATCGCGATCATCGATGCGTCAATTGGCAGCACTTTGCCGAAGATTGACAAACGATGACGAAATTCGCGAAAAAAATTTATTGCGAGCGTAGCCGGGTGACCTGCGTAGCGATGCTACCGCTTAATTCATTAACCGCGCGGCTCAACGCGGCGGCAGTATCGGTTGCATCACCCGGCTTGGCGGTTTGAGTGATGTTCGACTCATCCGTGTAGAGCGCTCCCTTTCCGCCGGCATCGATGATCGTCCATTTGGCCGTCAATTGAACTTTGCCCTGTGCGTCGGCCTCGAAGTGATACACATCCACCTGCACCTGTAAATCGATTGGCGTTGTGTCATACCACGGATAGATTGCAATCCGTTGCGTGCCGAGTTTCGCAGCCAGGTCGCGCGATAATACCTGGACGAAATTTTCGCGGAGCGGCTCGCCCCAGCGATCAACGCGCGACAGTTCGATTCGGTTTGGCGTCGCCCGCGTTACAACTTCCGGCCGGTCAAGGTAGGCGGGAAGATTTACCGGTCCAAGTCCCAAGGACGCCCCGCCGGATTTTGCCGACGCGGCATTGGGGGCCGCGGACTCGGATGTTGCGGTAAGGACATAAAATTTTGTCGGATCGGGGCGCGGCTCCAGGATCGATGAACAACCCGCGATCGCGAAAACGATCGCAGCGAGTCCAATTTCCACTTTCATAAATTTCGATGCTCGTGAGATCATTGTTGGCCCTGATTCAGGTCGCGTCCGCGAACCACCGAACTCGGATTGCGTTGCAGCAGATCGGCGAGGTTTTTGAGCGAACGCGCGGCAGCAGATACGTCCTGGAGCGTCTGAACCGCTTGATAATTGAGCGGCGAGCCCGGCTGGATTGTCGTCTTGACGGTGCCGAGAGTCTCCTTTGCCTGCACCATCGCGTCGCCCGCATCACGGGTAGTTTTCTTCAAATTGTCAGCCAGCGGATCGATCTGCCGGTTTACATGGTCCAGCGTCACGCGCATGTCGCCGAGCGTCGAATTCAACTGCTTGGTCGCGTCATTGAATTCATTGAAGCTCTGTTTCAACGCGGGTGAATTGGCGAGTTGATTGATTGCCATCAGCGTATCGGTTGCCTTCGTCATAAGTAGTCCGAAATCGATCTTGTCCAGCCGCTCGATAATCCGCGTCGCGACCGATTGCGCTTCTTCCAGCGCGGTTGGAACCGTCGGAATTTCCTGCATAGTCAGGCCCGGCGGCCCGCTCATCTTTATTGGCGTAGTTGGCTCGATTACGAGTGCGACGTACAAGAGCCCGGTTACGAAACTGTCCATACCGAGTTGCGCCCGCAGCCCCTCCTTTATAAGCGTCGGTACGGTGTCCGGATTGTTAAGATCGATTGTGCCGCCGTGGCGCACGATCTTTTTTTCGTCCAGTTCGATGACCACTGGGATGCGAACCGTGGCGGCGGAAATTTGGCTTCCCGGCTGTTCCGCCTCTTCAAGCTTCAACATGATGCGCGAAACTTGGCCAATCTCGACGCCCTGGAACTTGACCGGTGCGCCCACTCGCAGGCCGTTAACACTGCCCGAGAAATAAGTCACATATTGATAGGTCTTCTGAAACATCCGGCCCGATCCGAACAACGCAACCGACAGGATCAACAGCCCGGCTGCGCCGAGCACGAACATGCCGACTACGGCGGGATTGATTTTTTTACCCATGGCTCCTCGCTGGATTTTCCGCGTTATTTCCCCCGCGCGTCAGGAATGCATGCACCTCCGGATTCGGCGAATGCTTGAGCAATTCCTTGGGGTCGCCGCTTGCGGTCATCGTGCGCGTCTGCGTGTCGAGGAATACGCTGTTGTTGCCAATCGCAAAAATGCTCGCGAGTTCGTGCGTCACGACCACGACCGTGGCGCCGAGATTGTCGCGCAATTCCAGGATTAAATCGTCAAGCAGGCGCGAACTGATCGGATCGAGGCCTGCCGACGGTTCGTCGAAGAACAGGATCTCCGGATCCAGCGCCATCGCGCGCGCCAATCCCGCCCGCTTCTGCATGCCGCCGCTGATCTGGCTGGGATAGTAATCCTCAAAGCCCTTTAGCCCGACCAAGGCGAGCTTGAGCGAGGCGATGTCGCGAATTTCTGCAGGAGACAGATCGGTGAACTCGCCCAAGGGGAGGCCGATATTTTCAGCCAGCGTCATCGAACTCCATAGCGCACCACCTTGATACAGTACCCCGGTCTTCCTAAGAATTTCGGTACGCACGGCGGGATCCGCTTGGGTGAAGTTGGCGTTCTCATAAAAAATTTCACCCTGCGCAGGTTCGATTAGGCCCAACAGATGGCGCAATAGCGTGCTTTTCCCGCATCCGCTGCCCCCCATGATTATGAAGATGTCGCCGTGGCGGACAACGAAGTTGAGATTGCGCATGACGACATAGCTGCCGAACGCCATTGTGAGATTGCGCACGGTGATGTGCGCATTTGCGATGCCCGTTGGCGGTGCAGGCGATTTTACGCTGGTCGGCATTCAAATCCCCAAGATGTTGAACAGAAAGGCGAAGATTCCGCAGGCGACGACGATATAGACGATCCCGGTGACGACCGCCTGTGTTGCCGCATCCCCCACCGCTGACGAACTGTTGCCGCATTGAAACCCGCGCAGGCATCCCGCCACCGCGATTATCACGCCGTACACGATGCTTTTGACCAGACCGCCGATCACACTGGTCATCGTCACCGCGTGCATTGTCTCGCGCATATAAACGCCCGGAGCGATTCCCATCATCGTGGCCGATACGAATCCTCCCCCAAGGATTCCCATGAAGTCGGAGTACAGGCATAGGAGCGGGATCATCAGGCACAGCGCGATAACCCGCGGCAACACCAGAAATTCCATCGGTGAAATTCCCATGGTGACCAGCGCGTCAATCTCCTGTGTGACCTTCATCGTTCCCAACTGCGCGGCAAACGCGGCGCCGGTGCGGCCCGCCATGATAATTGCCGTCATCATCGCGCCCATGTCGTGGGTCATCGCGATTCCGACCATATCGGCGATGTAAATAGCCGCGCCGAATTGCTGTAATTGGACCGCGCCCATGAAAGCCAGAATAGTGCCGACCAGAAAGCTCAGCAGCGTAATGATGCCGAACGCATTGGCTCCGCAGTCCTGAATCAGCACCATCAAGTCGACCCGGCGAAAGCGCGCCTTTCCCTCAAACAGCTTGCCGAACGCGATGGTTACTTCGCCAAAGAAGGTGAGGAATTCACTAAAGCCCTCCCAGAACGAAAGTGTCGCGGCGCCAACCGACGTGACGAAAGAGGTTTGTGCGACCTCGGCGCGGGCGCCGGTCTTCTCGGGCACTGCTTCTGCCAGCTCCAGCAGCTTGCGCGCACCGTCGGGCAATCCGGCCAAATCGGGGCTGACCTGATTCTGACGGCATACTTCGCTTACACCCGTAAGGAAGGCGAGCAGTCCGCTGTCCCATTGGCCGAGCGCGCTGGTGTCAAAAGCAATTTTTTGTGGTCTGGGTTGCGCGGTCAGTTCATTTAGAAGTGCAGCCGCCGAAGGCAGTCCGTGGCGCATGTGCCAGTTCCCGGAAATCCGGACGACAAGCGTGGCGGCATCCTTGCGCGCAAAACTCAACTCGCCGGGAGGTAGCGTAGCCTGCACAGTCCCATCCATAGTCGGCGATGATTATGCGATGCGCACGCATCAAGCACAAATGCCGCAAATCGCACCGAAAGGCGTGCGTTTTCGAGAATAATCGCGGATGATGTTGATCGATGGCATCCGTTATGAAAGCGATGGCAGTCGAGCGGCCCGCGCCGATCGAGTCGGATCCGCTGAAATTCTGCGAGCTGCCGATCCCGGAGCCGGCGCCGGGCGAGATACTGGTCCGTGTCGTATGTTGCGGCGTCTGCCGCACCGATCTACACGTTGCCGAGGGTGATTTGCCGCCGCGCTGCGCGCGGATCATACCCGGCCATGAAATCGTCGGAATCGTCGAGCGGCGCGGAGTAGGCGCCATGCACTTTAATCAAGGCGACCGGGTGGGAATCGCATGGTTGCGTGAAACTTGCGGCACTTGCCTCCAATGCATGCACGGACGCGAAAATCTTTGCCCCAACGCACGCTTCACCGGTTATGACCATGACGGCGGCTATGCCGAGTATGCAGTCATACGCGAGGATTTTGCCTATGCGATTCCTTTCACGCTTGGCGATGAAGAGGCCGCGCCGCTGCTGTGTGCGGGAATCATCGGCTATCGGGCGATAAAGCGCGCCGGAGTAGTGCCGGGCGCGACAGTCGGCCTGTATGGCTTCGGCGGGTCAGCGCATATCGCGATTCAGGTGCTGCGATACTGGAAATGCCGCGTGTTCGTGATGAGCAGGGGAGGGTCCCATCGCGATTTGGCAAAATCTCTGGGGGCGGAATGGATTGGCGATGCTACCGATCGCCCGCCGGCACCGCTGGACGCCGCGATTTTGTTCGCTCCCGCGGGCGAACTCGTCCCACCGGCGCTGGACGCGCTTGGTCCGGCCGGCATCCTTGCGGTCGCTGGAATTTACCTGAGCCAGATTCCCGCGCTCGATTACGAAAAGCATCTCTTCCATGAAAAGGAGTTGCGCAGCGTGACCGCGAATACGCGCGCTGACGGCGAGGAGTTCCTCAAGATTGCGGCGGAGGCAAGGGTTCGGACGCACACGATCGCATTTGGTCTCACCGAGGCGAACGTCGCGCTCAAGATGCTCAAGCACGACGAAATCAATGGCGCTGCCGTGCTCAGAATCGCCTAACTTCGCTTCAATTTTGCTTCATTTGCAGCGGTGGCTTCATAAGGAATCGTTGACCCCACTGCACGATGCTTGATACCGTTAGATCGATGGATCAGAACACCACCAACGGCGCGGCTGGGAAGGGCGACGAGGTCCTGCTCGCGGATGCGGCCGTGCTTACCCGGGTCGACAAGGCGATCGCTTGGGCGCGGAAGTTTTCGATCTTCCCCTATCCGTTTGCGACCGCTTGCTGCGCGATGGAATATATGTCGCTCTCGACCACGCCCTACGACATCGATCGTTTCGGCGCGCTGCTCCCGCGCTTCACTCCGCGCCAGGCCGACCTGCTGATGGTCATCGGCACAGTGACGGTGCGGCAAGGACCGATCCTGCGCCGCGTGTACGATCAGATGGCCGAGCCGAAATGGGTGATGGCGTTTGGCGCGTGCGCATCGACCGGCGGCTTCTATGACAACTACGCCACGATTCCGGGAATCGATCGGATTGTTCCCGTCGATGTCTACGTTCCCGGTTGTCCTCCACGTCCGGAAAGCGTGCTCGACGCGCTGATGGCACTGCAGCGCAAAATCCAGGGCCAGAAGCAGAAGCTGCTTGGCGCTTCCGTCCGCTAATTCTCAGCTTTCTCCCTTACACATCTAGAATTTTTGCTTACGCTGCGTGCGGATGCCGGCACCTACGGTGTTTCTACGCCGGACTGGTCGAGCCTGCACGAATCCTGAGCGGGAGAATGCAACGGCGATCGCTGCAATTTGAAGGATTTGTCATTCCCGCCTGGTAGAAACTCCAGCAATTGTCGAGTTTTCATGCTCGGCATGGTTGATGCTCCAAATGCTAATGTCCGATGCGCCGCACATGATGCGCATCGGCCAGGTGAAAATTATGGACGATTTAGAACGCTCTACGGCGACAATTCCGCTGCCCCACAAAAGCGGCATGATTCTGGAGAGCCGCAGTGCCGGCAAGGGAATTGTCGAAAAAACGCATCATCACCCGCAGGTTTCTCATCGGCCGAAATGGGCACCCCAAACGATGCGCTGGAAGAGTATCATCGCGCTATTCAGCCCGGCCGTATGGCGCGGGCTGCTCCATCCATCCAGCATTCTGAACGCCCGAAATTAACCCACGCTTCTCGATCCCCCGGAATGTTTACCGGCGGGTCAGGTGCGAGCGTACCTTGAGGGATTCTCCGGAAGGTTGAGAGACTTAGCCATAGTTTGCGGACTGATCAAAACATGAACGTGATCGGGGTCGTGGCGACCATCGTCCACGCAAACCACATCGTTTCAACCAACGCGATGAGCATCAGATTGCGCGACGTGCTGTAGGCCGAAGCGGCAAAGATTTCGACCGGGACCGATATTATCGCTATCGCCGGCATAATCAGTACGACCACCAACGGCATCACTTGGAGCTTCACGCCGCAGATTATCATCGCGATAATTAGCACGCGTCCAATGACGGCCTGAACGGCGGAAATCAGCGGTCCACCGCGCCGGACGAGAATTTCGAAACCGAACCAGAACGGCAGCATCAGAAGCGCCGCTATGAGCACCGCGGCGAATCGCTCCGGCGTGAGCCACAGCCGCTGGGAGATGACGGAAACTTCCGCATCGCTTGCGTAAATGACGCCGAAGGCGAGCGCCGCGCAAATCGCGGTCATGCCAAGGCCGGCGGATAGCTGTCGGCGATCGAGTTGCTGGGAGTGGATCAGGCCGGCGGCCATGAACAGACCGGCAATCGCCAGCCACAACACCTGCACGTCGGCGACGACTATCGGAAGAAACCATTCGGCAGGGATGCGGGCCGCAATCGGCATTGCGGCGAAACCTGCGATAGCTACAAACACGAACCCAACGCCAGTGCGCCATCCGGCCGCGCTGATGGGCCACTTGGGCGCAATCGATCCACTAACGCGTCCCAGCGGAATCAGTAAAATCAAGAACAGCAGCAATACGATTCCAAGGCTGCCGAGCCGTGGATCGGCAGTATCGATGGCGCCTTGGCGTGCAGTTCCGAAAATACTGTCGAGCCATCGCACGATCGTGGCGGCGGCTTCGGGCGAATAGATCATTTGCACATGATCGACATTCGGAATCTGTACGGCTTCGACTGCGTCGCCCTTGCTGAAATCTCCGTAGACCTTGGCCAACTCGATTGGCGCGGCCCCTGCGAGATTCGCTGCTAGCGCGGTCGAGGTTTCCCTGACCGCAGCCGCCGGATCGAATTCGCCGAAGATGAAGAGAGCATTGGGCGGCCGATTCGGCCAAAGCGACCATCCGCCGGAAATCATCACGGCGCCCTTAATGGCCGGGTCGTGTTCCGCATAGTCGAGTACCGCGCCCGCGCCCATTGAATGACCGATAACCCCGATTCGCGAGCCATCGACCAGCGGGTCGCGGCGCAGAAAATCGACTGCCTGTTTGACGTCGGCGCGAATCACACCGCGATCGATGCTGGAAACGAAGGGATTACCGGGTGTGCCATTCCGACTGCCGACGGATATCGCCGCATAACCACTTGCCGCGACCCACCGCGCCAGCGAATCCATCACCCGGCGATCGGCAGGATTTCGGTTTTCGCCATGCCCGTGAACATCAATTGTGAGGACCGCATATCCGTTTTCGGCTATCCGCCGCGCTAGCGCGCCCATCATCTGGCGATCCGACATAAATCCATGAACCAGCACGACAGCCGCAGGCCGCTGGACCGCTGGCGGAGCGATGACGCCGGAAGAATCCGGGTTTTCCGGCATGTAAAGCGTCGCCGGCTCGACTCCCGGCAACTCGACTGTTCGATGAGCGGGGCCGCCGTTGTTCAGCCGCATCAGCCGGATAGCGGTGAACAAAAATAGAATTGCTATTACGAGTGTTATGCCGCGAAGTCTCACGATTTCCGACTGGCGCTAAATTGCGGCGCGAGGCACATCACCCACAGCCTCACTCGGGTGCGGAGTTGATGTATTGAAAATGCCGTTTCAGCCGCAGGAATGGACTCTCAAACCATTGGTATGACGCTGCGGCACAAATGACAGTGATCGCGAGGCCAAGAGGGGGATAGATCGGCCATTTGATCCACACCGGCAAATCTTGGAGATGCCTTGCCACCATCGTCAGCACCGTTGCATGAAACATGTAAAGGCCGTACGAGATGCGCCCCAAATAAATCAGCCATGGGTTCAAAAACCTTGACTCCCGCAATCCGATGGCCGAGAGCATGAACGCGCCCGCACCAAGCGCGATTAGAATGTACGCGACGATGACGGTTGCCGCGGATGCGTCGGCCTCGCGGTAATTCGAGAGACTGGTGAGAAGCCAGCATGCAGCCCCGACAACCAGCATGACCGGCCGGAAGCGCGCGAAAGGATTATTTCCGGTTCCATGCAACAGCACCGAAATCAGGATTCCGCATGCGAGCGGATCCAACCGCGCGGGGCTGAAATACCAAATCATAAACGGAGTTTTCCCGTGTCGATAAGTGAGGTAGCGGAACACTATGGTCGCCGCCCATAGAATGATCCCGGCGGCGAGCAAATTACCGCGATGCAGAAACCGCACGATATGCGGCCATACGAGATAGAACTGCTCCTCCAGCGAGATGCTCCATAAGATCTGCGCGCCGAGCGGGAGATTCCAAAACACGATTGGGAACATGAGGTTGCCCATGAAAAGCATAAACGCGATCGCGAGCAGGCCGGTGAATCGCGAGAAAAGGTAGAAGCCCGCGATAAATGCGAAATAGAGCGGCCAAATTCTGAGAATTCGCCGTAGGTAAAATTTGTAGACGTTAACCGAGCCGAAGCGCTCCTTCTCCTGCATCAGCAATTCCGTGATCAGGTATGCGCTCAGCGCAAAGAACAAATCCACGCCGAAGCCGCCGGCATCGAACGCTGAATGCAGAATCTTCTGGACGCCAAAGCTTTCCGGGCGATGAAGGACGTACTCCCAATTTGCGGCGACCGGAATGTGGCAAAGGAAAACGGCAAAGAATGCGAAAAACCGGAGACTGTCGAGTTCGGGGAGGTAAAAGCTGGACTGTCGCGTCCGCCCTGTAGCCCGGACTTTAGACGGAACCGCCACGATGCCACCAATAACAGCCGACTTGGGCGGGAGCAAGGCGAATCAAGTCGTTCTGCGCCGCGTGTGAATGTTGCATACGATTCAAGTTCTGCTTCATCAAAAATGAAGGCATCATTAGAAAATCTTGACCCCCGGCGCGGATGGCTGATAGCGTCGGGGCCGTAACTTATGGAACGCATACTAACCCGCTGGCTGGATATCCCTGACCTGTACAAGCTCGACGTCTACGCCGCGCACGACGGGTACAAGGCGCTGCGCAAGGCGCTGTTCGATCTCAAGACCGAGGACATCATCAACGAAGTCAAAAACTCGAACCTGCGTGGCCGCGGGGGCGCCGCATTTCCCACCGGCGTCAAATGGAGCTTCATTCCGAAAGACTCAAAGAAGCCGGTCTATCTTTGCTGCAATGCTGACGAAAGCGAGCCGGGCACCTTTGCCAACCGCTACCAGCTTGAAAACGACCCACACGGGATAATCGAGGGGATCGGGATCGCGGCGCGCGCGGTCGGAGCGCATACCGCGTACGTCTACCTGCGCGGCGAGTTCAGCGTGCAGAAACAGCGCCTCGATGCGGCGATCGCGGAGGCCTACGCCAAGAATTATCTGGGCAAGCGCATCATGGGGTCGGATTTTGACCTCGACGTGTACACGCATCGGGGAGCCGGCGCGTATATATGCGGCGAAGAGACCGGCCTGCTGGAATCGCTGGAGGGCAAGCGCGCTTATCCGCGGAATCGCCCGCCGTTTCCGGCAATCCAGGGCGCGTTTGGATGCCCGACCGTCGTGAACAATGTCGAAACGCTCTCCAATATTCCGCACATCATCAATCGCGGCGCCGATTGGTACAAATCGATCGGGCCGGAGAAAAGCCCCGGGCCGAAATTATTTTGTCTGTCCGGCCACGTGAACAAGCCGGGCCTGTATGAATTGCCGATGGGCATCCCGCTAAAGGACCTGATCTACGACATCGGCGGCGGAATCCTGGACGGTAAGAAACTGAAAGGTGTGATTCCGGGCGGTTCCTCATTTCCGATATTCACCGCAGAGGAAGCCGTCAAGGTGAACATGGACTTCGATTCGGTACGCGCGGCCGGATCGCTGATGGGGACCGCGGGCGTCATGGTGATGCATGATGGCACCTGCATGGTCGATGCGCTTAAGACGATTGCGCATTTTTATCATCATGAATCGTGCGGGCAGTGTACGCCATGCCGCGAAGGATGCGGCTGGATCGAGAAGCTGCTCACCGATCTGGAAGCGGGGCGGGGCAAGATGGAAGATTTGAAAATCCTTATCGATGTTGCGGTCAATATGGAGGGCAACACTATCTGCGTGCTGGCCGACAGCCTCTCAATGCCGGTTAAGAGCTTCGTGCCGAAGTATCGCGAGGAATTCGAGGCGCACGTGAAGCTGGGACGATGCCCATTCAAGAACGCCACCGGAAGCCCTGCGCAGGCGGCATAGCTGGAATTCATCGATGCCAAAGTTGACGATAGACGGCAAAGAGATCGAAACTCCCGACGGGATTAATCTCATTCAGGCGGCCGAGCGCACCGGAATCGAGATTCCGCACTATTGCTATCATCCGGGACTGTCGATCGTCGGCAATTGCCGGATGTGTCTGGTCGAAGTCGAGAAGGCGCCCAAGCTTCAAATTGCCTGCAATACCCGCGTCGCCGATGGGATGGTGGTCCACACTACCAGCGCCAAGGCCAAAGCCGCGCAGCGCTCGGTCCTCGAGTTCCTGCTCATCAATCACCCGATCGACTGTCCGATCTGCGATCAGGCCGGCGAGTGCAAGCTGCAGGACTACTACATGGATTACGACCAGCAGCCGTCGCGCTTTCCGTTGGGCAAGAAAAACCACAAGGGCAAGGCAATCGACATCGGCTCCGATGTGATGCTGGACCAGGAGCGATGCATCCTGTGTGCGCGATGCACCCGCTTCCTTGATGAAGTGACCGCGACTCACGAGCTGGCGATATTCGAACGCGGCGACCACAATCGCATCGATATCGTTCCCGGCCATCCGGTCGATAACGATTACGCCGGCAATATCGTCGATATCTGTCCGGTCGGCGCATTGACCGAAAAGGATTTTCGTTTTCGGATGCGCGTATGGTACTTGCACCGGACGCCGTCGGTATGCGGCGGATGCGCGCGCGGCTGCTCGATCGATATTCATCATCATCGCGGGCGAATCTATCGCTTCAAGCCGCGGTTTAATCCCGACGTCAACTCCTACTGGATGTGCGATGAAGGCCGGCATAGTTTTCCCGGCCTTCAGGGCGAAACTCGATTGACCGTGCCGCTGGTGCAGGCGAAGGAAAAGCTCGTTGCACAGGGATGGAACGATGCAATCCGCGCCGCCGCCGCAGTGATCAAGAGTATAGGGAGCGAGGAGGGCGCCAATGCGATCGGTGCGGTCGTTGGGGCTGGTGCGACCAATGAAGAGGCATTCGCACTCAAACAATTTATGCGGGACACGATCGGATCGGATCGCATCGCGTCCCTGGTGTGGTCGCCGCCGGGTTCCAGCGGTGATGACAATCTGCTGATCCGCGCTGACAAAAATCCGAATGCGCGCGGCTTGACGGCGCTGGGACTGCCAGCCGGCGGGTTGGACGCGATAGCGGCGGAAGTCGCGGCAGGAAAACTCAAGATGCTAATTGTGCTGCGCGCGGATTTGGTGCGCGCGCTCGGAGAGGCCGCTTTCATGGGCCGCTTCGGCGCGCTCGACTATTTGATCGTATTGTCGACCGACGCCAATGAGACTTGCCAGATGGCCAATCAAGTATGGCCAATCGGCGCATATCCCGAAATCGGCGGCAGCTTCACCAATTTCAAGGGGCGCGTGCAGCGCATCGCCGAGGCCTTTCCGCCCCCGGGCGAGGCGCTCCCGGCGATCGAGGCAATCGCGCGGCTAGGCCATGCACTCGACGGAGCGGAACGGCCAAGCTCGCCCGCCGAAGTATTTTCCGCGATGGCCTCGACGGAGCCGGCCTTCAAGGGGCTCGCGCTCGAAGGCCTTGGCGAGCATGGCGCCGACTTGGCGCAAGGCTGAGCGCTGATATCTTCGCCGATTCCTATGCCGCTCTATTCGGGGGTGGTACAACAAGTCGATGAGATTTTCATTCGGTAGGGTAAGGTTCGCCGTTGTCGCGATAGGTGCCGCAGTGGCGATCGTTGGTGCGGCGACATCGATAGTTCCGCGCGCCTGGCAACCCAATCTCAGTGCGTCGTCCTCGACGTATGGCCAGATACTAATTGCGGGCGGCGAGAACGTTCCCAACATTCTTGCAAGCACCGAGCTGTACGACTCAATTTCCAATACCTTTGCGTCGTCTCCTCCATCGATGACGACCACCTTCGATGGTTCCACGATCACGCTGCTTGCAGCGGGACCAAATGCCGGGCAAATTTTGATTGCGGGCGGCGGCGGAACCTTTGCGGTCAATCTCTACGATCCGTCCTTTGGCACATTTGCGACGGGTCCTTCGCTGAATTCCGGTCATATTGGCGCGACCGCGACGATCATTGGCGTGGGGCCTAACACCGGGAAGATACTCGTCGCCGCCGGGCTTTTTACCAGCAATGCGACCGACATCTACGATCCGGCCGGCAATACGATTACCGCCGGTCCGGCCTTGAACGTGGGCCGTTACAACCATACCGCGACAACGCTTGTTTCAGGACCTAACGCAGGCAAAATCCTACTGGCCGGTGGAACCAATGCTGTGGCTCTATCATCCACGGAGTTGTACGACCCTGTTTCGAATTCGTTTGCGCCGCCTGCCGGCACGGCGACGATGGTTCAGGCACGCACTCAGCAAACCGCGACTTTGCTCGCTTCGGGACCCAACGCCGGGATGGTCCTGATGGCGGGCGGCGGAAACACTTCGGCAACTGAATTGTACGATCCGGTTGGGAATTCATTTGCTGCCGGCGCCAGTATGAATGTTAACCGTGCCGGCCACATCGCGGCAGTTCTTTCCTCCGGCCCCAATGCAGGCAAGGTGCTGCTGGCCGGCGGGAGTGGGGGCGGTACTTCAACAGAACTCTACGACCCGGCAATCAATACGTTCGCTTCTCCAGCCGACACGGCGCCGATGCTCGAGGATCGTCATGCACTCACGGCGACGGCAATTTCCTCGGGACCCAACGCCGGCCAAATTCTTATCGCCGGGGGAAAGACCTCAGGCGGAACTGCGCTGGCCTCGACGGAACTCTACGATCCGGTGGCGAATAGCTTCTCGGCTGGACCCGACATGAATGTTCCGCGAGGCTTCGCGGTTGCAATCGAGCTTCCACCCGGGCCATTGCCGACCCCTACGATTACCGCGACGCCTACGGTTACAACGACCCCGACTGGTACGGCTACCTCCACCGCGACTCGGACCGTGACCCCGACACGAACTGCGACACCGACGATAACCGCGACTGCGACCGCGACTGCAACCGTAACGGCGACCCCAACCGCGACCTCGACCCCAACCGCGACTGCAACTGTAACGGTGTCCGCAACCGCAACCCCAACTGCGGTACCCGAGCATCTGACTGTTTCGCCGAAGAGCCACAACTTCGGATCGATAACCACCGGTTCGCAAAGTAAGCCGGTCAAGATAAGAATTTCGAATACCGGGCAGAACAACAGCAATCGAAAGCTGAAATTGCCAGTGTTGATCGAAATGGTCGAAGGAGCCGCAAACTTTCCAATCACGTCGAACTTGTGTCCCTCACCACCCGGCGATCTGGAGTTCAAGCAGTCGTGCGTCGTGATGGTCGTATGCCAGGGGCCGGCCAAGGGCGTTTCCGCCAAGGCAACGATGCTAATTGCCGACAACGCGATAGGAACTCCACAACAAGTGACGCTTACTTGCAAAGGCAAATAAGCGCCTCTCGGTGTGGCGGAGTGGGCAGGCGCGCCCACCTCCGTTAGCGTGACCTAGCCCGGAGATTCGTTAAAGACGACCTCCACCCGGTCCAGATATGCGAGCAGGTGTCGTGCAAGCGCGGCGGCCGCACCGTCATCGCGGCTGGCCGCGGCCGCTTCAAGCTCGCGCCCAATATCGGCGATCGTGTTGAAGCCGTAGCTCACTCCCTCTCCTTTCATGCGATGGGCGATGCGCTTGATCGATGCAAAGTCGCGCTCGGGAACGGCGCTCAGCACCATCATCAGGTCGTCGCGCTTGTGGGCCATGAAACCGGGGATCAGGCCGCGCAGTTCCTGCTCCACTTCCACTATCATTCGGTCTGCCATAACGCCTCCTTGATTTCGGTCTCGTTTCATCGTCGTTTCCAGCGGCACTTTCAACACTCGCGTTACGGCATGATGGCGATTCCCTGCGGAGCGGATATCTCCGTTAGCGGCCCACCGATTACCGCCGCCGGGGTGACATTGCCGTTGCTGCCTGCGGGATACATCGTGATACCGAAGCCGGTTTCGTTTGCCACGTAGATGTTCGCGTCGGAATCAAGCGCGATGCTCCATGGGCTGGTGAGTCCGGTTGCCGCGCCACCGATCGTCGCGATCGGGGCGGTGTTTCCCGTGCTGCCGGCCGCAAACACCTCGACGGCTCCGGCCACGCCGGCGTTTGTCACGTAGATGTTTCCGCTCGAATCGACTGCGATCCCATATGGCGCGACCAATCCAGTCGAGGGACCGCTGATCGTTGCGAATGGCGTCGCATTACCACTGGCGCCCGCTTGGTACATCGTGATGCGGTTGCTCGAGGATGCGCCGGTGACAAGCAATCCGTAGTTCGCAACGTAGATGCTACCGGCCGAGTCGACCGCTATGCCATTTGGGTACGCCAGTCCTGTGTTTGGCCCGGCGATTGTCGTCGCGGGCGCGACGTTGCCGTTGGCTGCGGCTGAATAGACATTGACGGAGCCTGCCGCGACTTCGTTCGTCACATAGAGTTTTCCGCTTGAGTCGACTGCGACGCCGAACGGCATGTTTAGCTTGGTCGCGCTGCCGGCGATCGTTGCGACCGGCGCCACATTGGCGACGGTGCCCGCAGGATACTTGGTTACGCTGCCGTTGCGGGTCGGACCACCGTGGGCGTTTGCAACATAGATTGCTCCGCCAGCGTCAACCGCAATCCCTTCGGGCAGAGAAAGTCCGGTCTTGACCGTATCAGCGATCATAACCATTGGTTCCGAATCGCCGTTACTGCCCGCCAGGTACGCAGTAACGCTGCCGGTTCCATTGGAACCGCCCCCCAGGTTTGCCACAAAGATGTTTCCGTGCGAGTCCACGCCGATGCCTCCGGCAATCGACAGACCGGTGTCTATGCCTGCGATGACTGTGGTCGGCGCGAAGTTGCCATTGGCGCCGGCGGGGTACACCGTGACACTGTCGCCCTCGCCGTTGGCAACATAGATGTTGCGATTGCTGTCCAATGCGACCGCATAGGTGTCGAACAATTGCGTCAGGTCGGCGGTGCCCGCGCCCGCCGTTATCGTGGCGACTGGTGCGGCGTTACCGTACGAACCGGCGCCATAGACGGTGACGCTGCCGTTTTGATTTGGTCCGCCGATATTATTCGCAACATAAATGTTCTCGCTCGAATCCACCGCGATTCCGCCGGGCGCGGCCAGCATCGTGGCCACGCCGCCGATCGTGGCGATCGGTGCGGCATTTCCGGTGCTTCCCGCAGAATATACCGTGATGCTGTCCACGGCACCTCCGTAGCTGCCATCGTTCGCCACATAAATCTTCGCACTCGAATCCACCGCGATGCCTTGAGGGAATGCCAACCCGGTGACGGCGCCTTTTAGAGTCGCAATTGGCGCGGCATTCCCGTTGCTGCCGGATGAGAAGATCGTGACGCTGCCGCCACCCAGACGATTTGCCACGTAGATATTGCCTGCTGAATCCAGTGCTATTGCGTCGGGCCAATTTAGCCGGGTCGCAGGCCCAACCAGCGCGCCGACCGGCTGCGCCTGTCCGTTCGCATCGGATGCATAGATGGTGACCATGTTTGCGGGTGCGTCCGTCACGTAGAGGAATCCGTTCGCATCCCTGACGACTCCCGCCGGTATGCCGGCAGTCTCAGCCAATGCAGTGACCGGCGATATCGGCGGCTGATTGCCGCTCGTCCCCAATGAATACGCGGTAACGGCGTTGTCATAAGGATTGGTCACGTAAATTGCGGCGATCGGGGTCCCGACCGCAGTCGCCGTTGGCGCTTGAGTTGGCGTCGGGGTTGTAGTCGCGCGAGCCGTTGATGTCGGCGACCGGGTGGGTGCCGGAGTCGGGGTCTTGGTCGGAGTCAGAGTGCGGACAAAGGTGGGTGCCGGCGTTCGAGCGGGAGTAACCGGCGATGCAAGGCCAACCGCAATTCCCGTCAGCGCAATCATCTGTGGACTCCGCTGCGGGACGGTCACGACCGTGACTCCGCCGCGAACCGTCGTTCCCGATTGTTGTGCTGTGCCGGTGGGATTAAACGTAACTTGAAATTGACATCTTCCTTTCGCAGCCAGCGGTGCGGCGCACGAATCTAAGCCAACCTCGAACGGACCGCTGGGCGTCAGCGGCTGAAGGATCATTGGAACCGGATTCGGGTTTATCACCAGCACGGTTCTGGCTACGGAGACGGATCCCACATTCACCCTGCCAAATGAGATGGAGGTGGGCGAGATCTGTGGATTCACAACTGGTGCCGCGGCGAACGCCGGACTGGCCAGGAGGATCGCAAGAGTAATTGCTCCGGCTCGCTTTGAAATTGTTTCGATCAGTTTGGTTGACATGGCTCCTCCTGGGTCGCAAGCGCTGCTTGTGACCGAATGGTTTTGTTTCCCTTTTGGGTGGCGACCTGAATTGCTTCGAGCAGAGTCGATTTACGGACCGGCTTGGCAACGTGCATGTCGCATCCGGCTTCAAACGTCCGATGCACCGAGTCGTCGAGGACCGATGCGGTAAGTGCGATTATCGGTGTGGACTCGCGATGATTCTCGCGCTCCCAATCGCGGATCTGGCGCGCAGCTTCGTAGCCGTCCATCACCGGCATTCGGATGTCCATCAATACGAGGTCGAAATTTCCGGCAATAAACTTGTCGACCGCTTGAAGTCCGTTTCCGGCGTCTTCAATTGTGTATGGCATCCATCGCAGGTAGGCGTGGATGAGCGCCCGGTTGTCGGGTGAATCGTCGGCCAGCAGGATTCTGAGCGCGGGAACGCCGGACTGGACTTTGCCGGCCGGCTGGATGGAACTGCCCGGTGATTGTTGTGTCGCGGCTGCCGGTATGTCCTGGGCGGATTTCGCGGTGGCGGATTGAAGAATTCTGGCCAGTACGGCGACCAGTTCAGCCTGCTTGACCGGCTTCACCAGGTAGTTGTCGACGCCGATTTCCTGGAGCCGTGCGGTTTCCTTGACCAGATTGTCGGTTGTCAACATCATCACCAGCACAACTCCGCAGTGCGGACTGCCGGCCAGTTGGCGGGCGATTTCATAGCCGCTGATTCCACTTATCCGCGCGTCGAGCAGGGCGGCGTGAAACGGCGCGCCGGAGGTTCGCGCGGATTCGAGCGCTGAGAAGACTTCTGCGCCCGATGCAGCTTGTGTCACCGCCACGCCGCGCTCGCTAAGCATTTCGGTGAGAATTGAGCGATTGGTCGCGTTGCCATCGACCAGAAGAACACGGAGTCCGTCCAGCGGAGGCTGCGGGTCAAGCGCGGTTCTAGCTGTGTCTGGTGCCGGCGCGGTCAGGTGTGCGGTGAAGCGAAAGATGCTGCCTCGGCCCATTTCGCTCTCGACCGTAACCTCGCCTCCCATCAGAGCGACCAGTCGCGCAACAATTGCCAGCCCCAGGCCGCTGCCGCCGTACTTTCGCGTGGTCGATGAATCGGCCTGCGTAAATGCGTCAAATAGAGTCGGCAGCTTGTCGGACGGAATCCCGATACCCGTATCAGTGACCGAGAATCTGACCGAATCGCTTCCCGCCGACTCGATGGAGACCAATACTTGGCCGCGATCGGTAAACTTGATCGCATTGCCGACGAGGTTGATCAGGATCTGGCGCAGCCGGTATGGATCGCCGACAACCATCCTTGGGACCGCCGGCGCGATGCGCACCATCAATTCGAGGTTTTTTTCGTGTGCGCGCAGAGCAAGCGCGTCGAGCGTTTTTTCGACCGTTTCGCGCAGATCGAACTCGATTGCTTCAAGGCACATGCGCCCCCCTTCGACCTTGGCCAGGTCGAGAATTCCGTTGATCAGTTCCAGCAGGGCGTTGCCATTTCCGATGATCGTGTTCGCGTAGCGGCGCTGTTCGTCAGTCAGGCTGGTTTCGGCCAAAAGATCCGTCATCCCGATGATCGCGTTGAGCGGAGTGCGGATTTCGTGCGACATGCTGGAGAGGAAATTCGATTTGGATTCGGCGGCGGCAACCGCCGCCTCGCGCGCGGCAATCAATTCGTGTTCAGCCCGCTTGAGTGCTGAGATGTCGCGGGAGACGGTCAGGCAGGCAGATTTGCCGTGCAGATTCATCAGGACAGCGGAGACCAAACACGGGTATTCGCTTCCGTCCTTTCGGCGGTAAGTAATCTCCATGTTGCGGACTTCCTTGTTTTGAACGATCGCCTCCGCATAGGCGGCCATCTGGACGGGCTCGGCGAAGAAGTTGAAATCGGTGAAATGGCGCCCGACGGCTTCCTCGCGCGTGTACCCGGTGGTCCTGGAAAATTCGTCGTTGACTTCGAGGTAGATGCCCTCCGGCAGGCTGACGATCGTCATGCAGTCGATGTTGGCAGTGAAAACTTTGCGGAAAGTAAGTTCACTGAGCTGGAGCGCCTTGAGCCGGGCTGCCAGCTCCACCCGGGCCACTCGCAGTTCCGACTCGGTGCGCTTCAAATCCGAAATATCGCGCAGCGTGGTGATGACGCAGCTGGCGCCGCCGATTTCCACAAGCGAGGCCGAAACCAGGTAGGGAGCCACCGACTTGTCCTTGCGGCGGATCGAAACTTCCATGCTGTCGACGCGGCCTCGGTCTCGCAGTTGTTCCGCGAACGTTTTGAATTGATCGGGATCGGCCCATACGCCCAAATCGCGCGCCCGCGTACCGAGGAGATCTTCAATGGTAAAGCCGCCGGGCCAGGTTGGATTGTTAGCGAGCAGGAAGCGGCCGTCCGTGATGCGATTGATCACCAGCCGGTCGGGACATGCCTGAATGATTTTGGCGAGCGTGTCCTCGCTCTCAACCATGCGGCGGTGTTCGTTTTCGCGCGCGGCTGCTTCGCGTTCGCGGGAAACCGTCAAGCGGAGAATCTGGCGATAATTGTCACGAATCAACTCGGTTTGGCGCCTTACTTCTTCCCGCAGTCGCGCGCCGTGAACCGCACTCAGGTAAGCAAGGATCGCCGCCGTCAGAATGACGATCCATTCGAAGGCAAGACGCGACGCCGGTTCGCCCGAGCCCAGCGACGACAACGCCATTGCCACCAGCGCGACCGCTATCAGTCCGAGCTCCCAGGCCAGCCGCCAGGGCGCCAGTGCGCCGGTACCCAGAATAAACAGGACCGTGGTCAGGCACACCGGTTCGTTAGTCCCGTCGATTGCCGCGACTCGCGCCAATAGTGCGATCGCGACTGCGCATACCGAGAACGCCCATGCACGCCAGTAGTGGAGCTTTGCCGGTACCACGGACACCAGAAATCCGGCGATGCAAAGTAGAGCGACGCTGCCCCGGAACATCATCGTCTGCGGCAGGCTGTGGTGAAAAACCGCAATGTCGTAGGCGATGTACCCCGCCTCGTACATGGCGATCGCGACCAATCCATTGCGGACGAATCGTGTCATCGATTGGCGATTTGCTTCGGGGATGAGCCGCAGTGCGAGGCGCGTATCCTGCAACGTTGGCGGACTTGGTATCTCTAAATCGATTATTTTTGTAGCGGCTCCCATTGGACTGCTCCGATGACGCCCGACAGCGCACGCGTCATTCTGAGGGAAGCAGTTGCAAGCGCGATGCCCGCGCTGTCGCGTCCAAAGTGAGTCAAAGTGAATCGCCTGCCGCTGGATCGACATGCGCGCTGTTTCCGTAGTGTCCGAGATTGGCACGTCTTCACGCGCCCCACGGTTGAGGGGTTTAATGCTGCCGAACCGGCCGCTAATCTAAGCTCAATGAAGGCAATCGTAATCGGAGGCGGGATCATTGGCTGTGCCACGGCATGGCGACTTGCCTCCGATGGCGCAGAGGTCACCGTCATTGAGCGCGGACGCCTGGGGCTTGAAGCATCGTGGGCGGCCGCCGGGCTGATCGCGCCACAGGCTGAGGCGCATGAACCGGGCGTCTTCTTCGATCTCGCGATGGCGGGCAAGCGCGCATTCGACGGGATCGTCGAACGCCTGATTGAGGAAAGCGCTGTCGATCCGGAATACGATCGCGACGGTGTGCTGTACGCTGCCTTCGACGATCATTCCGCATGGGAGCTCAAAGCCCGTGCGAAATGGCAGCGCGCCGCCGGAGCGGAGGTTGTCGAACTTGCTCCGCGCGACGCGCTAAAACTGGCGCCGCAGCTCTCCGACAAAATCGTTCACGCGCTCCACATGCCCTCCAATCGCCGGTTGGATAATCGCAAGCTCGTCCAGGCATACGTAAGCGCGGCCGCGCGAGCCGGTGCGGAATTCCGCGAGAGCACCGGTGTGGATGCGATCGAAACGCACGGAGGGCGTGCCAGCGGAGTAACAACGCATGGCGGCGAATCGCTTTCAGCCGATGTGGTCGTCAACGCGGCCGGTACGTGGGCAGGTGAAATTCGCGGTCTGGAAGAAGATAAGATCCGGATGCGACCGGTGCGCGGGCAGGTTGTTTGCTTCGAGACCCGTCCCGGCCTGATCGGGCCATCGCTGTTCTCAGGAGACGGAATCCTCATCCCCAGGCGCGACGGACGGCTGCTTGCCGGTTCGGTTTTCGAGGAGGCCGGCTTCAATAAGTCCGTTACGATGGCGGCGATGGAAAAGATTCTTCACGCGGCGGTTGCGCTTGTGCCCGGATTGGGTTCGCTTCCGTTCCGGGAGGCATGGGCCGGCCTGCGTCCCGCGACCGCCGACCTGCTGCCCATTCTCGGTCCATCGCCTTCAATACCGAACGTCTATTACGCGACCGGTCATTTTCGCAGTGGGATTTTACTTTCGGCGCTGACCGCGGATGTGATTGCCGGTCTTGTAGCGGGACGCGCGCCTGCGATCGATCTCAAGCATTTTTCGCCGGCGCGATTCCGTGCCGGGAATATTCAAACGGTGAAGATCGCGAAGGCATTATGAGCAGTCAAGCTGCGCTCGGACTAGTTCGCGATTTATTCTTCCGCTCGAAGCTGGACGCGGTTGCATCCGCAGTCGGTGCGGAGATCGCTTATGCATCGTCGCTGGATTCGGCCGCGAAGCAATGCGAAACAATCAAGCCCGTAGTCGTTTTTGCCGATCTGTCCGATGCGACCTTTCCTGCCGCAGATACCGTGGCCGCAATTCGCGCGATCGCACCGGACGCCCGCTTGGTCGGGTTCGCCTCGCACGTCGATCTCAAGCCGCTCAAGGCCGGCCGCGAAGCAGGCTTCGACTTGACGCTGTCGCGCAGCGAATTCACCGCGCGTTTGGCGGAACTGCTGAAGGGCTGATTCGGTCCTGAGATGCCGGTTGTGTTCGTACCGCGCCCGCGGGAACGCCGAGCAGCCAGTTGGCAAATTTCACCATCCACCGATTTACGAACAGGAACCTGCGATTCCATAGCGGCGAATGGCATTGCTCGGGCGTGAGCTTGCCGTCGAGGATTTCCGCGACCGCCTCCGCCGAACGCCCCGCGAGGATTCCGAGAATTTGATTGCCGATTTCGGGCGAGGCGGCGCCCGGCGCACCCGAATAAGTTTCCGCGCAGAAGAAACGCAGGCCGGAGCGAATTTCCTTGAGCATTTGAAATACTCCCGGCAGGCCCGCGCCCCGGTCCTTTACGGGAGCTTCGCCGTTTTCGGCCAGCCATAGTTCGGGAGTGCGGCGCGGGAGCTTGGAGTAATTGGGATCCACCCAGTCCGGATGCAGCGCCAGCAACTGCGACGTCTCAACCAGTCCGCCGTGTGTATCGTCTATCAAGTTCTCGCGATCGACACCCGGAACCGAGCCGAGCACGTGGTAGAGGTCGTTCTTGCCGTTGGTCAACCTCGCGAGCATCACGGAGAACACGCACACCATCCGGATGCCGCATTCGCGGCTGATACGATCGCATGCCTCCTCGATTGCGAGGAAATGGCGTGGACTACCATGAAAATTGGATACCAGAACGTCGCGGAATCCCTGCGAGGCCAGCCCGCGGCCCAAGTCTTCGAGCACGGCGACGGTCGTCGAGGGCCGGAAGAACAGCGATCCCGGCTGCGGCACGGTGTCAGGCGCGGCGTAGATAAACGGCAACTTTAGAAAGGTTCGATCGCGATGACGTTCCGGGAGCGCTTGCAAGGTCCGTTCGAGCAGGCCCTCGCCCTCGAGCGCATCGGCGCCCAGCGGCAGATGAGGTCCATGCACCTCGATAGGGGAGCAGGTGACAAGCACTACGCATCGCGAGCGGTCGAGTTCGTCGAACTTCCGTTTGGTCAGCGTCTCCCATCGCAGCGGCTTGATTTCGCTATTCGCAGTGTCCATGTCGCGCTCCTGATCGAGTCATTCGCATGACTTGGCAGAATGCTCTCGATGCCGCCGCGAAGCAATCAATGATATAAACGGATCATGTCCCGAGCGCTCGAAGGATTCCATCCCGCAGTTCGCGCTTGGTTCGAGCGCGGTTTCGCGGCGCCGTCGAAGGCGCAGGAGTTGGGATGGCCGGTTATCGGCGAGGCCGGTTCCGGTCCCGGCTTCGATGTGCTGCTATGCGCGCCGACCGGTAGCGGAAAAACGCTGGCCGGCTTCATGTGGGCGATCAACGGCCTGGTGATGGACGCGGCGCATGGACGGCTTCGCGAGGAAGTTTCGGTTCTTTACATTTCACCGCTCAAGGCGCTCGCGAACGACATCCGGCTGAATCTTCAAGTACCACTTGAAGGAGTGCGGGCGGCCGGCGCGGAACAAGGGTACAACTTGGGTGGCATCCGCGCAGGGTTGCGAACCGGAGATACTCCGGCGGCTGAGCGCGCCGCAATGCTGCGCCATCCGCCGAACATTTTGGTAACCACGCCCGAATCTCTGTTCATCCTGCTGACTTCTTCCAAGTTCCGGCAAAAACTGGCGGGCGTCCGCCACGTAATCATCGACGAACTGCATGCGCTCGCCGGCAACAAGCGCGGAGCGCACCTTGCCCTCACTTTGGAACGGCTGGAAAGATTCGTCGCGCAATCACGCGGCCGCCGTCCGAATCGAATTGGCCTGTCGGCGACGCTCAATCCGATCGAAACGCTTGCGGAATTTTTGGCGGGCTTCGAGGTCTCCGCCGCCGGCGGTCGTTCGCCGCGTCCGGTGCGGATTGTGCGTGCCGATCCCGGCGCACGCTCGATGGATTTGCAGGTGATCGCGCCCGGACCGGAGCTGGGGCCGCTTGCGACGCATCAGCATTGGGACGCGATGTACGACGAGGTCGCGCGGCTGATCGGTGAGCATCGCACGACGCTCATCTTCACGCTCTCCCGGCGATGGGCCGAGCGCGTAGCGCTCAACCTGCAAAAGCGCGTGGGCGCGGATACCGTTATGGCGCATCACGGCAGCCTTGCGCGAGCGGAGCGGCTGATGGCTGAGCAGCGGCTCAAGCGCGGCGAGCTCAAGGCAATCGTTGCGACCGCGTCGCTTGAGCTCGGAATCGACGTCGGCGCGGTCGATCTGGTCGTGCAACTCGATTCCCCCAAATCAATCTCGGCCGCGATTCAGCGCATAGGCCGATCGGGACATCAGCTTGGCGCGACGCCCAAGGGGCGCCTGTTCGCGCTCACCCTCGACGACCTCCTTGAATGCGGCGCGGCGGTCCGCGCGATCCGGCGCGGCCATCTGGACGAAATCGAAATCCCGGCTGGATGCCTTGACGTGGCGGCGCAACAGATAATCGCGATCGCAGCGGAGGAGGGCGACATTGCCGTATCCGAGCTTCAGCGCATCTTGCGCGGCGCATACAACTTCGGCGGGGTCGATGCCGCGCGGCTTGAGAAATTGCTCGAACAGATGGCGCGCGAACTTCCCGAACGAATTCAGGGTGCGGCGCCGAAGATATTTTTCGACCGCGCAAACGGCCGCATCCGCCCGCGGAGGTCGGCCCGGATGTCCGCGATCATGTCGGGCGGCACGATTCCGGAGGCCGGCAACTACGACGTTGTGATCGAGTCGGAAGGGCGCAAGATTGGCGACGTCGAGGAGGATTTCGCGCAGGAGTCCTCGCGCGGCGATGTCTTTGCGCTCGGTTCGATGCCGTGGCAAATCCAGCGCATCTCGCGCGGCAGATTGATGGTCGAGCCGGCGCCGGGAATGGCGCCGACGTTACCGTTTTGGCAGACCGAGGCGGGCGGCCGTTCACCGGCATTGTCGGCTGAATTGTGCGCGCTGCGCAGCGAAATTGCGGATCGAATTTCGCGAGGCGAGCAGCCCTTGGATTGGCTGGCCGCCGAATGTGCGATGGACGAGCGGGCGGCGGCGCAGGCGGTCGATTACGTCCGCCGCGGCGTCGCGGCGCTCGGCACGATCCCGGATGAAAAGACCGTAGTGGTCGAGCGCTTCTTTGACGGGCTGGGCGGCACGCAGGTCGTGATTCATGCGCCGTTCGGAATAAGACTCAATCGCGGGCTTGGCCTCGCGATTCGCAAGCGCCTTTGCCAGTCTTTCGACTTTGAAATCCAGGCTTCCGCGATCGACGACGGCGTTCTGCTCGCACTCAATTCACGCCATAGCTTTCCGCTGGAGACTCTGTTTGGGATGCTCCATGCGCGCGACTCCCGCCGCGTGCTGATTCAAGCGCTCCTGGCGGCGCCGATGTTCGAAGTGCGATTTCGTCATGTTGCTTCGCGCGCGCTTGCGGTGATGCGCTCATCGCACGGCAAGCGCGTGCCGGCATGGATTCAGCGGTTGCGCTCGCAGGAATTGATCGCGGCGATCTTTCCCGGCCAGCAGGCCTGCTTCGAGAACCGGCCCCCGGAAATCGAGATCCCGGATAACTTCATCGTCGAAGAGGCGATGCGGGAGTGCCTTGAGGAATCGGCCGACGCGCCACGGATGGAACGGATACTTGAAGGGATCGAGTCCGGTGCGATTCGAACCGTGTGTGTCGACGAAACCGCTCCGTCGGTATTCGCGCATCGATTGCTGCTCGCATGGGACTATTCGTTCCTTGACGACGGCGAGCGTGCAAATCGCCGCTCGCGCACCGTCACGATGAACCGCGGGATGGCCGAGGATGTGTTCCGCAAGGAAGATTTATCGGCGATGCTCTCCGCCGATGCCGTCGCCGCCGTCGAATCGGACGTGAGCGGCCGCGCGCCCAACAATCGGCCGCGCACCCGCGATGAACTGCACGAGATGATTCGTGCGCGTGGCGCGATGACTCGATCCGAAATCGAGGACCGAGCCGGAGAATTATCGAACCGGATGGTTGCGGAACTCGACGCCGAAAGGCGAATCGCTCGCGTCACTTTCGATTGCGAACCTGAATGGATCATAGCCGCCGAAGACGCGCCGCTATTCTTCGCGGTCTATGCCTCAGCGGAACTCACCCCCTGTCCCCCTCTCCCTTCAGGAGAGCGGGAACGGAATGCGGACGCTGCGCGCGAAGAGCTCGTGCGCCGCGCGCTGAAAACTTCCGGACCGGTCACGGCCGTTGAGGTCGCAGCACGGCTTAGGCTTCGGGAAAAGGAAATTGCGATTGCGTTCGCCGCGCTGGAAGGCATAGGCGCAATCTTTCGCGGGCACTTTACCCGCAGCGATACGATTCAATGGTGCGACCGGTATGTTCTCGAACGGATTCATCGGATGACGCTTGCGCGCGTACGTGCCGAAATCGAACCATCCGACAATCGCGAGTATGCCGCCTTTCGGCTTCGATGGATGCACGTCGGCGGTGCGAATCTGCCGCCCGGCGAGGCGGGCGTCGCCGCAGTCCTCGAACAATTGTCGGGCATCGCATACGCACCGGAAATTTGGGAGAGCGCGATTCTGCCGGCACGCGTCCCCGGGTATCGGCCGGAGATGCTGGACCTCGTATGCGGGGGCGGGCGGATGCACTGGATCGCGATTCCCGAAGAGGGTGCGGCGAATACGCCCGCGCGTGTGACATTTGTCCCGCGCAAGGCGCGCATATTTATTCCCCGCGATGCGCACGAACCGTCGGATGCCAAGGAACGCGGCGTGCTCGAAGCGTTGAGCGGCGGCGGCGCGCAATATCTGGATGAAGTCGCCGAGCGCGCCAACCTGTCCGAGCGCGACACTCTCACGGCATTATGGCGCGTGGCCGCCGCGGGACAGGTCACCAATGACAATTTTGCGCCGCTGCGGATGTTTGCGGCGGATGCCGCCGCGGAGCGCGCGCTGTCGATGGTGTCGCGGCGCGGATCGCATCGCCACGATGCGGCAATCCGCGCGCGGCTCAAGTCGAGTATCGCGGGACGATGGTCGCTCGTGCGGCGTCCGCCGGATGCCGGCGATCCGCGCGAACTGGCGATGGCGCTTTTGGAGCGGCACGGGATTCTCTCGCGCGAGATGCTTGCGGCGGAGACGGCCGCCCCGTCATGGAGCGAACTGTCGGCTACGCTGCGGCGGATGGAATACGCGGGAACGATCCGGCGCGGCTGGTTCATGCGCTCGATTTCAGGCGAGCAATACGCATTGCCGGGTGCGGCTGAGATGTTGCGAGCGATGCGAAATCTCAGCGCCGCGCGCGAAAGACCGGTCGCGCTGTCCGCGATCGATCCTGCCAATCCATTCGGCGCGATACTGCCCGGCTGCGGCATCGCGCGCGAGGCTTCCAATCTCGTCGTGATTCACGCCGGCCGCATGATTGGCGGCCTTCAAGGCCGCTCGATGATTACCGCGGATCCGTACGACGCTGATGCAATTGGCGCAACCACCGCCGCGATCCTTGAGGCGCGCCCGCGCGTCGCAATCGACACTATCGACGGCATCCCCGCGTTGGAATCGCCGCACGTCGGGACGCTCGCCGCGATGCGGTTCCATTCCGACGGCCGCGCCCTGGTCTATGACGGTCTGCCCGGCCCGATGCCCTCGCGCGCGAATCGCCCCCTTAGTTCTCCCAGAGCCGGCTGATCGAATGTCTCCGGGACTAAGTGATATTGATTATTTGTTTCTCGGCCTGACGTTGTGGTTCTTGTTCAATTGCATTGTTTTCTGGGTTGGTTCAGGGAGCGATCGGCTGCCGCCGAAAGGTCGAACGGCCATGCGTCTTTTGATGGCAAAATATGCAATCTGGACGATTGTTTGCGCGGTTCTAGCCTTTTCTTCATCGTTACGATTTCCAATTCTCTCTTTGACGATGATCGGAATGTTTGTTCTTAGCGGCCTACTGTTTCCAGTAGTTGTCAAGATTGCTATCGCGCGAAATCATTTGGAGTAAGGAGGTCCGCTCGGCAAGTAATAGCTCTCCTTATTCTCGATAGCACCGCGGTCTGCATCGCATACGGCACCACGCCTATGCTGCGGTTGTCTGATAGCGCTGTACGCGGATTCTATTTTGGCGCTTGCGGGTGCGGGCGATGTCGTAGGAAGCCTGCATCCGCATCAGCGTATCCATCTTTGGGCCGAACGCTTTTTCGATCCGGAGCGCCATGTCTCCCGACAGGTCCGCCTTGCCGTTGAGAAGACTGGAAAGAGCCGGACGTGAAACGCGCAAAATTTCGGCGGCGGCTGTCACGGACAGCCCAAGCCGTTCGATGATTTCGGTCCGGATAAAAGATCCCGGATGAGGCGGGTTCAGCATACGCATCGTGGAAATCTCATTGTAAGGCGTAGCCTGTAAGGTAACACTTATCAAGCGGTACGAAGCTTCATTGTAAAGAGGTTGCGTCGCGTTGCGCGCGCGCTATTCTTCTCGCATGGCAAGCAACAGTTTCGGCGCACGTTCCACCCTTTCGGTCGGCGGCAAAAACTACACGATTTACAAACTTGAGGCTCTTGAGAAGCGCGGCTTTTCGCTTGCGCGGATGCCGTACTCGATCAAGGTGCTGGTCGAAAACGTGCTCCGGCGCGAGGATGGCATTGTCGTCACGCCCGCGCATGTCGAAGCCTTGGCGCGATGGAACGGCAAGGGCGGCGGCGAGTTTTCCTTTATGCCATCGCGCGTGCTCCTGCAGGACTTTACGGGGGTGCCGGTGGTTGCCGATCTCGCCGCGATGCGCGATGCGATCAAACGCTTGGGCGGCAATCCCGCGAAAATTAATCCGCTGAGTCCGGTCGATTTGGTGATCGATCATTCCGTGCAGGTCGATTCTTTCGGACGGCCGGATTCATTTGCCGCCAACGCAAAGCTGGAATTCGAGCGCAACGGAGAGCGTTACCTGTTCCTGCGCTGGGGACAGCGGGCGCTGCGCAATCTCCGCGTGGTGCCGCCGGACACGGGTATCGTCCATCAGGTCAACCTTGAATATCTGGCGCCGGTGGTGTTCGGCCTCGGCACGGGCGAAGCGTATCCCGACACCGTAATCGGCACCGACTCGCATACCACGATGATCAATGGATTGGGCGTGGTGGGATGGGGTGTGGGCGGAATCGAGGCGGAAGCGGCGATGCTCGGCCGGTCGATGCCGATGCTTATCCCGGAGGTAATCGGGTTTCGCCTCCATGGCAGCCTGTGTCCCGGAGCCACGGCGACCGACCTGGTGCTGACGGTCACGCAGATGTTGCGCAAGAAGGGCGTCGTCAACAAGTTCGTCGAATATTACGGGCCGGGAATCGCGGCGCTGCCGGTGGCCGATCGCGCAACGCTGGGCAACATGTCGCCGGAGTACGGCGCTACAATCGGATTTTTTCCGGTCGACGATCAGACGATCGCCTACCTGCGACTGACCGGGCGCAGCGAGGATCAGATTCGATTGATCGAGGCGTACTGCAAGGCGCAGGGGTTGTACGCCTCGGCAAGTGCGCCCGAACCGAATTTCTCCGACTCTCTCGAACTCGATCTCGCAAGCGTCGAGCCCAGCTTGGCCGGGCCGCGCCGTCCTCAGGATCGCGTGGCGTTGGCGTCAGCCAAGAGCGACTTCCGCCGCGAGTTGGTCAGGGAGTTCGAAAAGCATCCCGATGCGGATAAGGATGTCCTCGCGCAGTGGGTGAACGAGGGCGGTCCCAATGGTGCGAAACTCGCTCCGATTCACGAATCCAAGCTGGGCCCGATCGCGCATAAGGCCGAAGTTAATTCCGACGAGGGCCGGTTCGCATTGACGCATGGCTCGCTTGTGATCGCGGCGATCACCAGTTGCACCAATACGTCGAATCCATCCGTGCTGCTCGCCGCCGGATTGCTCGCTAAAAAAGCGGCCGCGCGAGGTCTAACTGTCAAACCGTGGGTAAAAACCAGCCTTGCTCCCGGGTCGAAAGTTGTCACGCAGTACCTCAAGAAGGCAGGCGTGATGGAGGCGCTGGAGAAGCTGCATTTCCATCTGGTCGGGTACGGATGTACCACGTGTATCGGCAACAGCGGTCCCGTGCCGGAGGGAATCGCCGCAGCGGTCAAGCAGAACAATCTCGTTGCGTGCGCGATTTTAAGCGGCAACCGTAACTTCGAGGGACGCATCAATCCGGTGGTGCGATTCAATTATCTCGCGTCGCCGCCGCTGGTGGTCGCCTATGCGATCGCCGGTACGATGGATATCGATCTGAATCGCCAGCCGCTTGGTGAAGGAGCGGACGGCAAGCCGGTCTACCTGCGCGACATTTGGCCGTCGCCGGACGAGGTCGGAGCGGCGGTGGCCGGCTCCGTCGATGCTGCGATGTTTAAGCGCGAGTATGGGCAGGTATTCGAAGGCGATGAGCGGTGGCGCGGCCTGAAAATTCCCGAAGGCGACTTGTTTAAGTGGGAGAAGGATTCCACCTATGTGCAAGCGCCGCCGTTTTTCGACGGCATAACTGCGCAGGCCGGGTCATTCTCAGATCTGACGGGCGCGCGGGTGCTTGCGATGCTCGGCGACAGTGTCACGACCGATCACATTTCGCCAGCCGGTTCGATTGGAGCGGACACGCCAGCCGGAAAATATTTGATTTCGCTCGGCGTCAAGCCCTCCGATTTCAATTCTTACGGAGCGCGCCGCGGAAACCATGAAGTGATGATGCGCGGCACGCTGGCCAATATCCGGCTCAAGAACCAGCTCGTTCCGGGTGTCGAGGGTGGGTTCACGATGCACTTTCCTGATGGCGCCAAGACGACAATTTTCGAGGCATCGGAACAATATAGGAAAGACGGTGTCCCGCTGATCGTAATCGCGGGCAAGGAGTATGGAACCGGCTCGTCGCGAGATTGGGCGGCCAAGGGCGTGCAACTGCTCGGCGTGCGCGCGGCGATCGCTGAGAGCTTCGAGCGGATTCACCGCAGTAATCTGGTCGGGATGGGTGTGCTGCCGCTCGAATTCAAGCCGGGCGAGAATCGGACATCGCTGGGCCTGACCGGCCGCGAGGTCTATTCGATCAGCGGGATCAAGGCCGGCCTCAAGCCGCGCCAGACGGTCAAGGTGCGGGCCGAGGAAGGCAGCAAGGCGATCGAGTTTGATGCCATCGTGCGGGTCGATACACCGGAAGAGGCCGAGTATATCCGCCATGGCGGTATCCTGCCGTTCGTTCTGCGCGAGTTGCTCCCAGCCTAACATATATATGCACCACCGCCGCTGTTGGTTGATTTAGTCATCGCGCTGTGAGATTGTCCTACAAGACGTTTATTGCGATTTTACGCACAAATGGGATCGCCGGGGGTCGCGCGATGAGCATTGTCAGGAAATCGATCGTTACAGCGTTGCTTATAAGCTTGGCTGCTGCCGCACCCGCGATGGCGGCGAAGCCGAAAGTTACTGCCAAGCCGCATGCACTTTCATTCGGAAAGGTGCACGTCGGCGCCGTTTCCGCGCCGCAGACAGTCAGCCTTTCGGCGTCCAAGGGGTCCGCAGTCAGCACCGCATCGATTTCGGCTACGGGACCATTCGGCGTTGGCGGCAATACCTGCGGTTTGACAGTTTCAACCGCTCCGGGATCTTGCTCGATTTCGGTAACCTTTCAACCGGTGAGCGCGAAGAATCCTTCCGGTAGTACCGAAACCGGCTCGCTAACGATTTCCAACGGTACCGGGAAAGGCGAGGAAGTCATCAAGTTGACTGGCATCGCATTTGGCACCGCTCCGACACCGGCTCCGACTCCAACCTCAATCAGTGCGACAGAGGCCGGGTCCGCTGCCGTTCTTAAGGGGCTTGCAAGTTCGGCACAGACAGTTGTGGACGGCGACAAGCTTGCTGCCGGCCTGCTTGCACTGCAGGTCGCCCAGACTCCCGGATTGCTCGGTGCCTTTGGCGGAGCAGGTGAGGCAACGGGCGATCCGCGCAGCCGGATTGCGGCGGCGCTGATTCATTTCGAGACTTCGGGACTGTACGGCGATACCAAGGCGGAATTGCCGCGTGGGACCTGCGACTTCACCAGCAATCCGTCAGGCGATTGCACGCCGAATGCAAATGCGCTGGTGATCAAGTTCAACGATTTCCTCCATCAGCCTCACACTACAACATTCGATTGGACCGGCCAGAGCACCGGCACCTCATCGCCGACCGTTCAGGCGCACGATCCGGCCAATCCGTCGGTTTCGTTCGAGTTGCCGACGCGCATCGCATTTTCTTTCACCAGCAGGGCGAGCACGGTCATTTCTCTGATCACCGACACACAATGGCCGGCCAGCACCTGCGTAACCGGCGAATCGTTGCTCGACGCGCCGCTTAGGACGGATGCGACAGGCTTCGTGATTGGCATGGATGGCGTCACCAAGATTGTCAACGTTCCTAATGCGTCGGCGGCATTTGGGTCAGCCGCAATCAATCTAGCGTTCAGCGGTTCGGCGTCCGGTGGCGGCGCGTCCGTCTCGGGTTCAGTGTCCGTGCCGATTGTCGGAAGTGTCGAGCGCGGCGGCGCTTGCGGAGCCGCGGACGGCGGTTCGGTCACGAGCCTGTCGGTCACTGCGTCGGCCTCCGACGGCGCCGGCGACAGCAATCAGATCAGCTTCAGCGCGGATAATTTCGTCACCGCGCCGGGTCAGGGCTTGGTGAGCGCGGATTTGAGCAACGGCCAGTTCTCGCCCAATGGCGGGTATGGAACGTTCTCCGGGACGCTGGACGATTCAAATGGCGATGGCATCTGGGGCGACAACGTCGATATCGATTTCAGCGACGGGACCAAGACGCTGGAGCAGTTCCAGATCGACGAGTTCGGCGCCGTACCGAATTAGCCGTCGGAATTGGCCGGTATAACGCCGGCTCCTCAAGTTGATGCGGCCAAACGGGCGCAGTAGCCTTTAGTAATGCGGCCCGATTCGCGAAAAATCGTGAACGATTCGATTTCCCGCGTGTTTTCGCGCGCTGGAATCCCTCCCGGTGCGCTAATTCTGGTCGGGCTATCCGGAGGTGCCGATTCGACCGCATTGTTGCACGCGCTAATAGATTTGAGCGATCGCATGAGTCTTCGCGTTGCGGCGGCGCACTTGAATCACGGGCTGCGCGGTGAAGAATCGGATCGTGACGAAGAGTTCGTCCGCGCGATGTGCGAGCGGCTTGGAGTAGCACTCGTTGTTGAGCGCGCGCAGGGTCTCGATGCCGGTGCCTCCAATCTCGAGGAGCGGGCGCGTGAAATTCGCCACGGCTTTTTGAACCGCGCTGCCGATTCGCTGGCGGCCGAGCGTATCGCGCTGGCCCATCATGCGGACGATCAGGCGGAGACTGTCCTGATTCGCCTGATGCGTGGTGCGGGTGCCGCGGGGATGGCGGCGATGGCGCCGATTGGTCCGGGGAGGCTGATTCGTCCGATGCTTGCGCTGACGAGGGCGGAAATCCGTGCGTATTTGCGCGAACGAAAGATTGAATTTGTCGAAGACTCGACCAACACCTCGCCCGCGATTCTGCGCAATCGCGTTCGCAACAGCCTGATCCCAATGCTTGAGGCCGAATATTCGCCGGGACTGTCACATCGCCTGGTCGAATTGTCGGGTGAGATGCGGGCGCTCGACGACTTGGTGTCGGCGATTGCCGTGCGCGAACTTGCTGCACTGCGGTGCGTTGACGGAGCGATCGACATTTTGCGATTTCGAAAGCTGCATCCTGCCGTTCAGCCGGCAGTCGTCAGATTGTACGTGGCTGAAACAATCGGTGACCTGCGGCGGATTGAACGGTCGCATATTGAAGCAATTCGCAGATTACTCATCGAAGATGCCGCAAGCGGCGAAGTTGTTTTGCCTCGTGGCTGCCGGTTGATTCGCAGTTATAATTTCCTGCGTATCTCGCAGGCACGGCCGCTTATCGCGACGGATTTTCGTGTTCCTCTGCAACTGGAGGGGCGAACTGTCGTGGAAGCGGCGGGATTCGAGTTCGATGCATCCCTAAGAGCCGCTGACGGCATCGCGATGCCCGAAGATCTGTCCGTAGCGCTATTCGATGCCGCAAAAGTTGCGAATGGGGCGCTGGTGGTGCGGAATTTCGCGGCCGGTGATCGGGTCAGCCCGATTGGCATGCATGGTCGACGCAAGGTCCACGATATCTTTGTGGATGCGAAGCTGGATCGGGATCGCCGCCGAAATTTTCCCATCGTTACATTGGTTGACGAAATCGCGTGGATTCCGGGGCTGGCTCGGGGCAGGGCCGCGCTGGTCACGGCGGGTACCGAAACGGCATTGCGGGTGGCCGGTCGCGAAATGACGTTTTAGAGAAAATGGCGTTGCGTCACTGGGGATTTGCGTGTTAGTTTTGATGGTGGGATGAATCAGTTTTCCCGCAGTATCGCGCTCTGGCTCGTCTTAGGACTGATGTTCCTGCTGCTGTTCAATATCTTCAGCAGGCAACAGCCTCGTGAACCAGAAATAATTTATTCCGAATTTCTTGGCCGCGTCGACAAAGGACAGGTTGCCCAGGTCACGATTCAGGGCAATCTCACCGACGATCTCATCAAGGGCGAAAACACCAATGGCGAACATTTCAAGGTGTACGCGCCGCATGATGACAAGCTGATCGATATCCTGCGCAGCAAGAACGTAAAGATCGCAGCGAAGCCGGCCGACAGCGATCCATGGTGGATGGTCGTCCTGATGCAATGGTTCCCATTGATCGTGCTGGCGGCACTGTGGTTCTTCTTCATGCGCCAGATGCAGATCGGCGGCGGCAAAGCGATGTCGTTCGGCAAGAGCCGCGCAAAACTGCTGACCGAAAATACCCACAAGGTGACATTCGCCGACGTCGCCGGAATCGATGAAGCCAAAGACGAGCTCGAAGAGATAATTCAGTTCCTTCGCGACCCAAAGCGCTTCACGCGCTTGGGCGGCAGAATCCCCAAGGGCGTCCTGCTGGTCGGCCCGCCGGGAACCGGCAAGACATTGCTGGCCCGCGCGATTGCGGGCGAGGCGGGCGTGCCGTTCTTCTCGATTTCCGGTTCGGACTTCGTGGAGATGTTCGTCGGCGTCGGTGCGTCGCGGGTGCGCGACCTGTTCGTGCAGGGCAAGAAGCACGCGCCGTGCATCATATTCATCGATGAGATCGACGCCGTTGGACGCCATCGTGGCGCCGGTCTTGGCGGTGGACATGATGAGCGCGAGCAGACGCTCAATCAATTACTGGTTGAGATGGACGGATTTGAGGCCAACGAGGGGGTAATTCTCGTTGCCGCGACCAATCGTCCAGACGTTCTTGATCCGGCACTTTTGCGGCCGGGCCGCTTCGACCGCCGGGTGGTGGTGCCGCGCCCCGATGTGAAAGGCCGCGAAGGCATCATGAAGGTGCACACCCGAAAGGTCCCGCTTTCGGACGATGTCGATGTCAGCAAAATTGCACGTTCGACGCCCGGCTTTGCAGGCGCCGATCTGGAAAACCTGGTTAATGAAGCCGCTCTGCTCGCCGCTCGCCGCAACAAGGACAAGGTCGAGATGGCGGATTTTGAACTGGCCAAGGACAAGGTCATGATGGGCGCGGAGCGGCGCTCGATGGTGATGTCGGTGGCAGAGCGCAAGAACACCGCATATCACGAGGGCGGGCATGCACTGGTCGGCGTGCTCCTTCCCGGCGGCGATCCGGTGCACAAGGTCACGATTATTCCGCGGGGGATGGCGCTCGGCGTTACCCAGTCTCTTCCGCTCGACGATCGCTATACTTACTCGCGCGAGTACCTGATGACGGATTTGGCGATGATGTTTGGCGGCCGCGCCGCCGAGGAATTGATATTCGGCCAAATGACCACGGGTGCTGGCTCCGATATCGAGAAGGCGACCTCGCTGGCGCGCAAGATGGTCTGCGAGTGGGGAATGAGCAAGGCGATGGGTCCGATGACCTTCGGCCGGCGCGAGGAGCAGGTATTCCTCGGGCGCGATATCTCCCATAACAAGGATTATTCCGAGCAAACCGCAGTCGAAATCGACCAGGAGGTGCGCAAGATCATCGACGGCGCATATCAGGTGGCACGCCAGCTCCTGTCCGATCATCTGCCGCTGCTCCATGCGATCGCCGAGCGCCTGCTCGAGAAAGAAGTGCTCGACGGCGCCGAGGTGGAGGCGATGGCGAAAGCGTTCAAGGAAGGCCGCGAATTGCCGGCATCAACTCCGGTCGCCAGCGCGGGCGGGCCGCCCCGGTCCGGGCTTGAGTCGGACAAAGAGAAACCCAAAGCCGTTCAAGAAGAAAGCCCGGTTCCGGGACTTCCGCCCAAGCCGGTGCTCGTCTAGCGCGTCAGATTCCCGCCGTTCGCGGACGCAAGCCCAGTGCGATACTCGCGAATGAGATCATCAGCCTCGACTCATAATTTTACTTTGCGCCAGCTTTCAACGAGCGCAAAACTGCCGTCGCGAATACGTCTGTCTGATGGACGAACGCTTCGATTTCCCGCCGTTATGGGGGTGCTGAACGTTACCCCCGACTCATTTTCGGACGGCGGCCGCTATCTCGATGCCGGACGCGCGGTTGAACATGCGCTCGAAATGGAGGCCGCAGGCGCCGCGATCGTCGACGTCGGCGGTGAATCCACCCGTCCACGCGGCGCGCGTGAAGTGCCGGCAGAGATTGAGCTTATGCGGGTCGCGCCGGTGCTCAAGCGGCTGGGCCGTCGGTTGCGCATTCCAATATCAATTGACACGCGCCACGCGATCGTAGCGCGTGCGGCGCTGGATTATGGTGCAGCGATTATCAACGATGTAAGCGCGCTTGAATTCGATCCGGAAATGGCTTCGCTGGCGGCCCGCACTCGATGTACGGTCGTGCTGATGCATATGCGGGGTGGGCCGGGCACGCACATGAGATTCGCCAGATACCATGATGTTGTGTTGGAAGTCCGGCAATATCTGGCCTCGCGAGCTGGATTTGCGGCTGCGGCCGGAATTGCGAACTCGCGCATCATAATCGACCCCGGTATCGGATTTTCCAAATCCGCCGTGCATAATCTTAAAATAATCGCTGCCTTGCCGAGCCTGTGTGCGCTGGGATATCCGGTATTAGTGGGGGCATCGCGCAAGAGCTTTGTTCGTAAGATTGCTGGTGGCCGGGCGCGCGACGTTGAATTCGGTACGGCGGCGGTCGATGCGCTCGCGGTTGCCGCCGGAGCATCCATTATCCGCGTCCACGATCCGGGCGCGGAGGCTGCCGTCGCGAAAATGGCGGCGGCGATTGCGGGACGCATCCCGCGCTGGCATCACTGATGGCCAACTTCGACTGGCAAATGATTCCACCTCCGCGGTGGCAGGACGTGCTCGACATTCTGATTGTCGCGTACGTGATCTATCGTATTGCTCTGCTAATCCGCGGTACGCGAACGGTGCAGATGGTGGTCGGAATGATCATCGTCGGCGTGGCATTCGTCATGTCGCAGGTGCTTGGGCTGTTTACGCTCAACTGGCTGCTCAAAAATTTTCTCGGGTCGTTTTTCGTGATTTTAGTGGTGATATTTCAGGCCGACATTCGGCGCGCGCTCACGCGAGTCGGCGCACAATCGTTCTTTGGGCCGCGCCCGTCGGTGGCGACGGCCGCCGATGAGATTGCTACCGCAGTCGCATGGATGGCCGCGCGCAAGATGGGCGCCCTGATCGTCCTCGAACGCGGTGACGGCCTTGCGGAGTTTGCCGAGAGTGGCCGGACGCTCGATGCCCGGGTGTCGCCAGAATTGATCGAAACGATCTTTACGCCTGGCTCGCCGCTTCACGACGGCGCCGCGATCGTCAAGGACGGGCAGGTGATCGCGGCGGCGTGCCTGCTCCCGCTGTCAACGAACCCCAACGTCAGTCTTGCGCTTGGCACGCGTCACCGCGCCGCAATCGGGCTGACTGAGGACAGCGACGCGGTCGTCATTGTCGTTTCAGAGGAGGATGGAACGATTTCGCTCGCTCGGGAAGGAGTTCTGCGGCGCGGACTCGATCCGGACAAATTGCTGGAGGAGTTGCGCGCGCTGCCGGCCTAGCCGGCTGGCTCCGCCGATCCGGCCTATCTGATGGCGACCGCCGAACGAAAGAGCCGCTCCGCCTCCCGCTCGATACGCGGCGGAACTATCGGCAACGCCGTCACGCTAATTTTCTCGATCGTAATTGCGATTGGACTCTGGGTGTTCGTTAATGCGGCCGAGCGCGATTCGGTCGAATCATTCCGCGTGCAGATCAGCTACGCCACGCTTCCGACGGGAATGGTAATCGTCAACCGCCCGCCAGACTTTGTTGAGATCGACGTGTCCGGTCCGCGGATGCTGCTGTCGCTGCTCGATCCAGCGCGGCTGGCGGTGAAACTCGATCTCAATCGCGTTGCCACCGGCCAGTCTGAGTTCAAGATTTACCCTTCAATGTTTAATGTTAAGCGCGCGATCGTCACCCGCATATCGCCCGACCAGATCACGCTCGACATCGATCGGATAATCAGCCGCGACCTGCCGGTACATCTGGCAGTGGAAGGAAAGGTGGCGCCTGGGTACAAAATCACCTCGATAGCAACAGTGCCGCCCTCGATTTCCGCAGTTGGACCTTCGCGCCAGGTATCGGACCTTGCACGTGCCGTCACCGAGCCGTTCGATGTAAGCGGACTGACCGCGAACGTCGAGCGCAATGTCGATCTGGCCCCTCCGCCGGCCGCGGGATGGGTGCGATTTTCAGCTTCGCAGGTCGTTGCGCGGGTTGAGGTTGCGCAAGAGGTTGCCGAACGGGAGTTTCGCGCTGTCGACATCGACGTTAGAGACAGCGATTACAAATTCCGCATCGATCCGAAACAGGGATCGGTCACCATTCGCGGTCCCGCCGCCAAACTCAACGCGGTTTCTCCCGCAGGACTCCTCTACGTCGACGCAAAGGGAGACGTGCCCGGGCTGCATGAGCTGCCGCTTAAGGTGAACTTGCCGGATGGGATGCGGGTGGTGCGACTTTCACCGGACAAGGTTAAACTGCGAACCTATCGTGAGAAGCTTAAGGCGCGCACCGATGGCCACGCATCGTAAATTATTCGGCACTGACGGGGTTCGCGGGATTGCGAACGAAGACCCAATTACCTCCGAGGTCGCGCTCAAACTGGGCCGCGCGCTGGCCTACGTGTTTCGCGGCTCCTCCGAACGCCATCGGCGCATCCTGATCGGCAAGGACACGCGCTTGTCCGGCTACATGCTTGAGACCGCGATCGAATCAGGCATCTGCTCGATGGGAGTGGACGTATGGCTGGTCGGGCCGCTGCCGACGCCGGGTATCGCGTTTCTTACCCGTTCGATGCGTGCCGATGCGGGCGTGGTGATCTCGGCTTCGCATAATCCGTTTCAGGACAACGGAATCAAGTTCTTTTCGCGGGAGGGCTTCAAGCTCGACGACGCAACCGAGAGCCGGATCGAATCTCTGGTCGCTGACGACGCTGAAATTACCCGTCATCGCGCCCGCGCCGGCGATATCGGAAGGGCGACCCGCATCGATGATGCCTTGGGCCGGTATTTGGTATTTCTCAAAGGATGCGTTCCGCGTCACATCGAATTCGATAAGCTAAAGGTTGTAATCGATTGTGCAAATGGCGCCGCTTACCGGGTCGGGCCGGAAGCGCTCATCGAGTTGGGTGCTACGGTCATCCCCATTGCCGCCGAGCCGGACGGCAAAAACATTAATCAGAATTGCGGAGCGACGCATCTGGCTGGCGTTCGTGAGGCGGTGATCCGCGAGCGCGCGAATGTAGGTATCGCACTGGATGGCGACGCCGATCGTGCGATGCTTATTGACGAGTGCGGTGAGATATTCGACGGCGACGATGTGATGGCGCTGTTTGGCCGCAAACTTGCGGCCGAAGGGAAACTGTCAGGAAATGCGGTTGTTGCGACCGTGATGAGCAATTTCGGGTTGGAGTTGGCGCTGCGCGAGGCTGGGGTCAAGCTGATTCGGACCGAAGTCGGCGATCCTGCGGTAGCGCGCGAGATGCGTGCCGGCGATTTCAATTTGGGCGGGGAGCAATCCGGGCACATCATCTTCATGGACTATTCTACGACCGGCGATGGATTGATCACGGCGTTGATGGTGCTTGCGATGATGGCCGAGACCGGCAAGCCGCTCAGCAAGTTGCGTGCGATGCGCAGGGTGCCACAGGTATTGGAGAACGTTCCGGTTAAGCGGCGTGTCCCGCTGAGCGGGATGCCGTCCGTCACGCGTGCGATTGCCGATGCGGAAAAGCGTCTGGCCGGGAGCGGGCGATTGCTGGTGCGCTATTCGGGCACTGAAATGCTCGCACGCGTGATGGTGGAAGGTCACGACGCCGTGAAGATCGGAACACTTGCACGAGAAATCGGGGCGGCGATCCGCAAGCATGCGGGCGTCCGGTGACCGGGATGAGACGGCCGGAATCGCCCGTCCGGTAGAATTAACCTTTGGAGCGAGGCGATGACGAAGGCTGTTCCAAAATCGGCTGAAGGCGCCAAGAAGGCCCGTGAGCCGTGGATTATTCGCACCTATGCGGGATTCGGCGACGCTCGGGCCGCAAATGAGCGATTCCTTGCGAATCTGAAGCAGGGTCAGCGTGGGCTGTCGATTGCGTTCGATCTCCCCACCCAAAACGGATACGACCCTGATGCTTCCGTCGCCCGCGGCGAAGTCGGCGGAGCCGGCGTTTCAATCTGCCATTGGCAGGACATGGAATCACTGCTTGCCGGCATCCCACTCGGCTCGATCAATACTTCCATGACGATCAATGCGAGCGCTCAGTTTATTTTCGCGTTGTACCTAGTCGTAGCGGAAAAGCAGGGTGTGCCGTGGACGGAACTCCGCGGGACGACGCAAAACGATTTGCTGAAGGAGTTCGTCGCGCGCGGAACTTCGATATTCGACCCCGATCTCTCCCTGCGTTTGACCACTGAATTGATTCGATACGCCGTCGAGCGCGTGCCGAATTGGAATCCGATCAATTGCTGCGGCTATCACTATATGGAAAGCGGCGCCGGTCCCGCCGAAGAGGTCGGCTACGCATTCGGCGGCGCCATGCTGATCTTGGATGCCCTCCGTCCGCGCCTTTCCGCCGAGGGATTTGAACGCACGGTGCGGCGGATTTCGTTTTTCATCAATAGCGGAATCGAGTTGGTTCCCGAAATCGCCAAGGTGCGTGCGTATTTCAAATTGTGGCGCGATCTCTGTCAGTCGGAATATGGGATCCCAGACGTGGCTTTCCGCGCGGGATGCCAGGTGCGCTCGCTTACCCTGACCGAGCAGGAACCGGAAGTGAATATCATTCGGATCGCATACGAGGCATTGCCGGTCGTCCTTTCGGCCGCTGCGCGCGTCAATGCGCTCCAGTTGCCGGGATTTCGCGAAGCTATGGCGCTGCCCGATCAGGCCGAGCAGACACTAAGCCTGCGCACGCAGCAGGTACTGATGCATGAGACGGAGTTGGGGGCATTTGGCGATATTTTCGAGGGCAGCAAGATTATTGAGAAACTGACCGATGAAACCGCCGCGCGCGCCAAAGAAATCGCGACACACCTGCGCCAAGCCGGCTACTCTCGCGCGATTTCAATCGTAAGCGGCGAACTGACGCGGCAACTGGCGGAGCATTATCGCAAAATCGAAACCGGTGAGACTGTGCGGATCGGCGTGAATGCATTTACCGGCGAAGTCGGCCTCACGCCGCCGCCACTCGATGCGACCGATCAGGTTGCGACCGCCAAACGCGAATCGGAACGCATCGAGGCGATTCGAAAATGGCGAACCAAGCGCGATATCGCCGCTGTTGCGAAAGCGCGCGAGACGCTCGATCGGGCCGCATCGTCAAAGGACGGCGGTATCATGGAGGCTACCGTCGAGCTTGCCCGCGCGGGCGGAACCGTGGGCGAATGGACCGCGACACTTGAACGTGCCGGCCGCGGCCGCTATACGCCCCCCATTCTGGAGTCCGGCGCAAATGTGCCGAAGCTCAATGTTCCGATCACCAGCCGCAAAATTCGAATCGCGCTCGGCAAGGCCGGGCTGGACGGCCACATCAACGCGGTCAAACTGCTCGCGCACGCCTGCATGCAAGCGGGGATGGAGGTGGTCCTGGCGGGGTTCAAGCAGACTCCCGAGCAGATGGCCGGGACGGCTCTGGAAGAGGACGTGGATGTGCTGGCAATATCGAGTCTTGCCGGCGCGCACATGACGATTGCGCGCGAGACGCTGGCATTGCTCAAAGAGCGCGGCGCCGCGCAGGTAAAGCTGGTGATTGGCGGAATAATTCCTGAACCCGATCGAAGGCCGCTGCTCGATCTGGGCGTGAAGGCGGTGTTTACACCCAAGGATTCCGATCTCAACGAAATTGTCAGCCGGATAATTGCGATCGCGTCTGATGAAAAGGCGGCAATGAGATGAATCCGCTCAAGCTCGCGGGTACCGCTGCATTGGCGATCGCACTCGCTGCGATCGCGTCGAGTAGGGCTATCGCGGCTGAGGCGCGGCCGTGGTTGTGCCGTGACAAACCGGTTTTTTCATCAGATCGCGGCATGAGCTATCAGGTGTCGGCAAAGTCCGGGGAGCGATGGCGAATTTACTTCATGGAGTTTACGCCATATGCCGCGCACGATGGCTTCGAAATCGTCAACGAATCGGCGATTCCCGGCACTGGCCACCTCAATTCCGGACGCTATTACGCAGTCGCGATGTATCGCAAGGGCGATCGCTGGATTTGCCCTGGATACGCACATGATGATTCAGAGCGAGCCGCCAGGGGCGATACCAAGGTTTGCTTCGGATCGTCCGGACCGCCGTGCCGAGTCGACTTAAATGTGACCCCAGATGCGCAGTTGCCGAAGGGTGCCGGATCGCACTGACGGTACCGTCAATTTCGCTGTCAATTCGCTGGCGCCCTTGCCAGTTATGTCCGATTACCGCATCATAGGCGGTGAAATGTCGTCAGTTGGTAGTGTAGGCGTCGCGCAAGCAGGGACTCTCGACGCGCGGCGAAAACGCAGGATCAAGCATACCCGCACCTCCATGCGTGCGGGCCGCAGGCCGACTTATCGGTGGTGGCGCCACGCGGCCGCACTGGCTGCGATTTCGGCTACCACGATTGCGGTATCGGTTTCTCAACTCATTCGGGTCACGCCGCTGGAATGGATTTGCTTTGGAGGATTTCTGTTGCTTGCCAACTTTGGCGAGTATTGGCTGCATCGCATCCCGTTTCACAACCCGATCATTCCCGACTTCACATACTACGGACACACACGGGAGCATCACGCTTTCTTCGGTTACGAGCGCATGGCAATTGACGATCTGAACGATCTGCGGTTCGTGATGTTCGACCTCGGGGTCGAGCTTTTGACGATTGCCGGTGCGATTCCGCTGGCGGCATTGTTTTACTTCGGGGCCAGTCACAACCTGGGTTGGCTCTTTATGCTCGCAGTGATCTGCTACTACTCGATTTACGAAGTCACGCATGCGCTGTCGCACCTCCCCGCGGGCAACCCGATCGGTGAAATGAAGGCCGTCAAGGCGATGAGTTATCACCATCGCGTGCACCACGATGCGCGTCTGATGCGGCATTACAATTTCAATTTCGCGGTGCCAATTTTCGATTGGATGTTCGGGACCAAATATCGCGGGCCGGCGCCATCGCGCGCAGAGACGATCCCGTCTGCCGCTGCGCACCAAACATCGAGTGCCGGGCACCGCGCTGCGTCCCGCGAAGCTGGGCTCGGACGAATGAGCTGAAGTAGCTCGGCGGTATCGTCAGCACCTGCTTCGATCTCGCAGCGGCACCTATCCGGCGGGAATTTCTTTCAAAATCAGCGCGTTTTTCTTCAGCCAACCCTCGCCTCGATTTTGTTTCATTGGTTGCGGACAAGGCTGGATAGGAAGCGGCCTCTCGAATACAATGGTCTGAATGGCTCGAAGACGGATAAAGACGCTGGCTGCCGAATGGGGTATGTCAGTTGATGAATTGCTCGCAGGATGTGCCCGACTGAAGCTTGGGCATGCGCCCTCGGAGTCGAGTTTGCTCGATCCGGAAGAGGCCAATCGCCTCAAGGCGGACCTTGACGACCAGGCGCATCGCGCCGCCGTGTTGCGCCGCGAGACTGTGCTGGAAACCAGCAGCGGAAAGATCGTCGAGAAGCGCCTGAACGCGACCGTGATGCGCCGGCGTCATGCCGAAGGCGCAGCGCCGCAGGGATCGTCTGCTGAGCCTTTCCATTTCGAAGTCGAACAAAAATCCACCGAGACGTTTGCGGCGCCATTTCTAGCTGAGCCGCAGGCCGAATCCGAGGTTCCAGCATTCATTGAAACTCCTCCTGCGCCGCCGCCCGAGCCGGTCGTTGTCAAGCCAACACCGCCGCCGGCGCCCAAGCCGGAGCCTGAACCTGCACCGGTGGAGGCGGAGTCGATCGAATCGGTTGAGGAAATTGAGCCGAGCCTTGAGGCTAAGTATGCCGGAGCTGACACGGTTCCAACCGCGCCGCCGCCGAGGCCTGTAATCGAGGTTGCGCCACCGCAGCAGCCGCGCGCGGTCGTAACCGAAACGGCTACTGCTCCTGGCCCAAAGCCGGCTGCACCGCGCATCGGATATCGCACCGACCGTCCGCAGCCAGCCGAAACTCCACGTGGACCACGAGCGCCAATCAATTTGACCAAGGAAGGCGGGTCCGGCCTTCATCTCGACGACGGCCAGAAAGGCCCCAAGGTCTTGGGCAAGATCGATCTCCGGCCAAAAACACCGGCGCGGCCGGTTGGAGCGCCGACACGTCCGGGGATGGGTGCCGGGCGTCCGGGTTTAACCGGTCGTTTCGCGCAACAGGAACCAACGCCACAGATAGTTCCGGAGGTTCCGCCCGATCAATTGACCAAGCCCGGTGGCGGCCGCGGCATCAAAAAGAAGAAGGTCGTCAAGAAGGCGACCGTCGATCTCGCCTCCGAACGCGAGATGCGCGGGTTGCGCGTGCCCAAAAAGCGCCGCGCACTTCCCGGTAAAGAACAGAAGAAAACCGAAATTACCACGCCAAAGGCCTCCAAGCGCGTCGTGCGCATCACTGAGGGAGTTACCGTCGGCGATCTTGGCCGCAACATGGGCGTCAAGGCGGGCGACCTGATCAAGAAGTTGATGGAATTGGGCCAGATGGCGACCGTCAATCAAGTTCTCGATGTCGACACCGCTACGCTTCTGGCCGGCGAATTCGGCTACAGCGTCGAGAATGTATCCTTCGATGCCGAATCGGCGATCGAAGAGGAAGCCGGTGAGGTGGTGGTGGGCGAAAGCCTGCCGCGGCCTCCGGTTGTAACCGTGATGGGCCATGTCGATCACGGCAAAACCTCGTTGCTCGACGCGATCCGCCACACCAACGTGACCGAGCGCGAATTCGGCGGAATCACGCAGCACATCGGCGCCTACACCGTGCAGGCCAACGGCAAGACGATTGCGTTCGTCGATACTCCCGGCCATGAGGCGTTTACCGCGATGCGCGCGCGCGGCGCGAAGGTGACGGATATCGTCATCCTGGTCGTCGCCGCCAACGAAGGCGTGATGCCGCAGACTGCGGAGGCGATCAATCACGCTCGCGCTGCCAACGTTCCTATTATCGTAGCGGTAAACAAAATCGATTTGCCCGACGCCAACGTCGATCGGGTCAAACAGCGCCTGACCGAGGTTGGCCTGGTGCCGGAAGATTACGGCGGCGAAACGATCGTCGTGCCGGTTTCCGCGCGCACCGGCGAGGGGATCGAGCGGTTGCTCGAGATGGTCCTGCTGCAGGCCGACGTGATGGAACTGAAGGCGAATCCGAACCGCACCGCGCGCGGCACCGTGATCGAATCGCAACTCGACCGCGGCCGCGGTCCGGTCGCGACGGTATTGATCCAGGAAGGCACGCTTCATCAGGGCGACCCGTTCGTATGCGGAACTACCTACGGCCGCGTGCGTGCGATGCAGAATCATTTGGGTGAGCGGCTTTCCGAAGCCGGCCCATCCACGCCGGTCGAAGTTTTTGGCCTTTCCAGCGTGCCCGAGCCGGGCACGATTCTGAGCGGCGTCGCCGAGGAGGCGAAGGCGCGCCAGGTTGCCGAGTATCGGCGATCCAAGCAGCGCGAGGGCGAATTGGCCAAGTCCAGCCGCGTTTCGCTGGAGGATTTGAGCCAACGGATGGCCGCCGGCGACGTCAAGGAACTGAAGGCGATTATCAAGGGCGACGTGCAGGGCTCCGTCGAGGCGCTGGCCGCCGCGCTCGAGCAGCTCTCCACCGACGAGGTCAAGCTGCAGGTGATTCACACCTCCGCCGGCGCAATTTCGGAAACCGATGTGACACTCGCCGCCGCGTCCAAGGCGATTATTCTGGGCTTCAATATCCGGCCTGAACCAAAGGCCGCCGCGCTTGCCGAGAAGGAAGGCGTCGAGATCCGCCTCTACACGATCATTTATGAGGCAATCAACGACATGCGCGCGGCGATGGAGGGATTGCTTGCGCCGACTTACCGCGAAAAGGCGCTCGGCCGCGCACAGGTGCGAAAGATTTTCAATCTGTCCGGCGCCACTGTGGCCGGATGCATGGTCGTCGACGGGAAGATCGTGCGCAGCGCGCGCGCTCGCCTGGTCCGCGACGGCCGCCCGGTATGGGAAGGCAAGCTCGGTTCCCTCAAGCGATTCAAGGACGATGCGCGCGAAGTGGCCACCGGTTACGAATGCGGTATTTCGCTGGAGAACTACAACGACGTAAAGCCCGACGACGTCATCGAGGCGTTCGAGATGGAGGCGGTATTGCGCAAGCTCGCGGCGCCGCGTTCAGAGTCGATGCGCGGAGCGGCGGCGGAGAAGCAGCCGCAAGCGTAATTGGGCTGACGCGATGGCGCGCCGTGAGGCTGCGCGCGATTTGTCCGGTGGAGGGGGAGTGCAATGGTCGTGGGAGTAATGCGGCTGACCCTGTTCCTGCCTGAAAATCATTCGCTCAAGGGAAAGCGACAAGTTCTGCGCGCAATCAAGGATCGCGTCCGCAACAAATTCAACGTCTCGATTGCCGAGTCCGACGGCCACGACATGTGGCAGCGCGCGGAGTTGGGAATTTGCCAGGTCGGCAGCGATCAGAAATTCGTCGATTCCGCGCTGCGGGAGGTTGTCAAGTTCATCGACTCGATGGGCCTTGCTCCGCTGGGCGGCGAGCAATTGGAGATTATCAATTACTAGGAGATCGCCACAAAGACACTAGGTCACCAAGGAGAAATTTTCCGTCTTTGCGCCTTTGTGTCTTGGTGGTGAAATGGTTGTGAGATGAGCGGAAGCAGAAGGCCGGAACGCGTTGGCGAGGCGATTTTAAGGGAGATCTCCGCGATGATGATGCGCGAGTTGAAGGACCCGCGCCTTCACGGCATCACGCTAACCGGCGTAAAGATGACCGACGATCTGCGCCGGGCGCACGTCTATTTCTCGCATCTGGAGGGTTCTGCGCGCGCACCGGAGGCAATCGCGGGATTCAAGAGTGCGGCGGGCTTTATCCGGCGCGAGATCGGCCACTCGCTGGGCCTGCGCTATACGCCGGAATTCGATTTCGAATTCGATCCCGGCCTCGAACGCGCCGCTCGCATCAGCGAGCTTCTCAAGCAGGGCGCACCGAAGGGGTAGGGGGACGATGAGCGGATTAAAAGTAGTGTTCGACAGCTTTTTCGCCGCATTCTATACGTACGTCGTTGTCGCATTCTTGCTGGCGATGATGTTGTTTCCTTGGAAGGACCAGACTGTGCGACGGAGGCTGGCACCCGTGATTTTTGCTCTTCCACTGGTTTGGGCATTGTTTGCTCCGGTCGGCGATATGCTGTGGCTGCGAATCTTCCACCATTACCACGGAATGATCGCTTCGCCGTCAGAGTATCCCTATTGGGCGCTGATTTACCCGCCCAGCTTGGCAATGTTGCTGATGCCTATCATCGGCTGCCTTGCGATTCGGCGCCTTAAGGGGGCACGCTCCTTTATGGTGATATACTGGCTAGTCAGCATGCTCTTCACTGTCGTGGTTTTTCGTGGGTTCCAGTGCAAGTGCTGAACCGAAGCTAACTTTTTGGTCATTCGTAACCGCAGCATCTATCCGGTCGATCCTCCGACCGTACTCCCCGTTCCAGCAGCGGTTCGACATCGCCGTGATCAATCGCGCGCCGCGATACAGGCGGCTGCTAGGCTGCAAAGTTGTGGTGTGATTTCATCAGTTTCACTATCTGCGCAGCTTCAGCCTCGTCCACGCCGCCGGCAAAGCGGAAGGTCTTGGCTCCATAATCGAATGCAATTCTGCCCATGCCGAACATTTGAAGCTGGTTGAAATAGACCGGGATCACGGTGTCTTGGACACGCAGGTTGGCGACGTTGGCGAGATCGTACTCGCGTACCGGTCCGATGCCATATACCTCGCGCTTGATCATTAGCGTGGCGGGGCTCAGCCAGATGAGTTCTTTTCCGGCGAGGTTCCACAAGCAGGTTACAATCGCGAACGCCCCGCCAACGGTCCACATGCCGAGCCATGCGATTGGAAACATGCTTGCGCCCGCGGGCATCCTGCCGAGCGCGAGCATGCGAGATACCATAATTTCCCCGAAGAGCCATCCGCATAGCCAAAATCCCATGAAAATGACCAAGAACCAGTTTTTGCGGGTCGGAATCGTGATTAGAAGGCTGTTGGCAGATTCGCTGATTGTTGCGCGAGCGGCAGGGACTTCAACTTTTGCCATTTGATTCGCCTGTGGCTCGCGGCGTGCCCTTTCCAAACGCGGATATAGCACAGAGCTGGCAAGAAAAATATTGCGAAAGACCAATGATGAGACCGCCTGCCCATGGCGCTTACCAGCGGTGTGTGTGTCCGCTATCCTTGAGAACTTCCCCGATGGACGGAATCATTCTCATCGACAAGCCCGCCGGTCTTACCTCTGCGGAGGTCGTCAGGCGCATCAAGCGCGCGGTCAAGGCGGCACGCGTCGGCCATCTGGGCACACTCGATCCATTTGCGACGGGATTGCTGCCGATAATGGTCGGGGAGGGGACCAAGCTCGCGCCATTTATCGACCGTGGCGACAAGGAATACACGGGACTGATCCGGTTGGGCGCCGAGACAGACACGCTCGACCGTGATGGAACGATCGTGCGAACTGCCGAAATTCCGGCGATTTCGATGGAGCGAATGGCCGAAGTCGCGGCGCGATTCACGGGGACCATCGAGCAGATCCCTCCGGTGTTTTCGGCCATCAAGCGAAGCGGTGTTCCACTCTACAAGCTTGCGCGGCGGGGCGAGGTGGTCGAGCCGCCGGCACCGCGGCAGGTCGAAATCAAGCGGCTGGCACTGTCGATGGACGAGCCGGGCGCGATTCGATTCACGGCCGAATGCTCGCCCGGAACTTACGCCCGCTCACTCGCCCGCGATATCGGCATCGCGCTTGGAACAGTCGCGCATCTGGAGGAACTGCGGCGCACGCGCAATGGCCGCTTTTCGCTAGCCGATGCGCATCCGCTCGATGCGATCCTCGCGGCGGCGGATTCCGATCCATCGGCGATTGCGCTAATCGGATTGCGCGAGGCGGTTGCCGATCTTCCCGAAATCAAGGTCGATCGCGACAGTGAGAAGCGGCTTCGCAACGGCGATTCGCGGGCGCTGAATTCGATCGCGCCCAACGGCGCGGGGCTGTTCAAGCTCGTTTCGCCGGCCGGGCAGTTGATTGCGATCGCACGGGCGACCTCGCGCGTGACTGCCGCAATCGAGCGGATTTTCAATCCTCCCTGCGCCGATTAGCTTTGGAACTGCCCCCAGAAGGCAAAGAATACCGCCCCCAGGATGCATACGAAGGATAGCGCATAATTCCATCGCACTGGCTCGCCCAGATACAGGTATGCAAACACGACGAAGACGACGATCGTGATGCATTCCTGGATAATCTTCAATTGATAGCCGGTAAACTGGCCGTAGCCGAATCGGTTGGCGGGGACCTGGAAGCAATACTCGCCGAGCGCGATGAGCCAGCTGACGACAATCACCTCGGGCAGCGGCGTCGATCGATGCTTCAAGTGGCCGTACCAGGCAAATGTCATAAACGTGTTTGATATAAAGAGCAAAACGACGGTTAGCATGGCTGCGGATGATATCAGCGGCCGGAATCGCGGGTAAGGATGGCCATCTGAGGCGATACGTTGATCATAGCCCCCCTTTACGCGAGGGTAGCCCTCTGTTAGGTTGGCTGGATAAATATAAGGAAAAGGGAAGAAGAAAGAACTCCTGATGCCTCTCTCGGTCTCCCGTAAGCGGGATGTCATAAAAGCCAGCGCGCGAACGGCCACTGACAGCGGATCACCTGAAGTCCAGGTGGCGCTGCTCTCGGCCCGGATCGATCAACTGACCGGCCATCTTGCGACGCACAAAAAGGACCATCATTCGCGCCGCGGTTTGCTGCGTCTGGTCGGCAAGCGCCGCCGGCTGCTTGATTACCTGCGCACGCGCGATTTCTCGCGCTACAAGGGCCTGATCGAAAAACTGGACATCCGGAGATAGGCTGCGACATTTGTCCGCCGCGCCGCCCGCAACATTCGGGCGCGCGGGCTCCCACCGGCCGTGTGGCCGGAAGCGGGGCGCGTCCTATGCGGCGCCGCGCGGTCATCCGCAATCGTAGCGCGGCCTCAAGCACCCTCCCTCAGGTAACGTAAACATGTATCGAAAACTCGAAATCAATTTTGCCGGGCGGACTCTTTCGCTCGAAACCGGGCGTCTGGCCCGCCAGGCGCACGGCAGCGTGCTCGCCCAATATGGCGAGACAGTGGTGCTGGCCACGGTGGTATCGGCATACGAAAGCCGCGACAAGGTGGACTTCCTGCCATTGACGGTCGATTACGTCGAAAAGACGTTTGCCGCCGGAAAAATTCCGGGCGGATTTTTCAAGCGCGAAGGGCGCGCCTCGGAGAAGGAAATTCTCACCTCGCGCCTGATCGACCGCTCGATGCGCCCGCTGTTTCCCAAGGGCTACGACAAGGAAACCCAGTTGATCGTGACGGTGCTCTCCGCCGATCGCGAAAACGACTCCGACATGCTTTCGCTCATCGCCGCTTCGGCAGCACTGGAAGTCTCGGACATTCCGCATCAGGGCCCCGTGGCAGCGGTGCGGATGGGGCGCATCGGCGGGAAAATCACCGTGAACCCGATACTGCCCGATATGGAAGAAAGCGACCTGTCGATGGTTGTGGCGGCCAACCCGGATTCAATCGTGATGCTGGAAGGCGGCGCGCAAATCCTCGAAGAGGAAGTCATCCTGGAGGCGCTGTTCACCGCGCATGAGGCGATGCGCCCCGTGTTCGAGATGCAGCAGCAGCTGCGCAAGGAGGCCGGAAAGCCCAAGCGTGAATTCACCCCGGCTGTGCGCGATGCCGAGTTGGTTGCGGCGGTTAAGTCCCATCTTGGCGACGCAATCGAAAAGGCGCTCGCGATATCGGGCAAGAAGGAGCGCCAGCAGGCGCTCTACGGCCTGACTGACAAGGTGCTGGCCGATCTGGCCGAGCGCTATCCGGGCCGGGAAAAGGAACTTGAAGGCGCGTGCGACTATCTGGTGCGCGATCGTGTGCGCAAGGCAATTCTTGACGACAACAAGCGTATCGACGATCGCAAATCGACCGACGTGCGCGAGCTGGCCGCGCAGGTGCAGGTGCTCCCTCGCACTCATGGCTCGGCGGTCTTCACCCGCGGCGAGACACAGGCGCTGGCAACCGTCACGCTTGGCACTTCATCCGACGAACAAAAGATCGATGCGCTCCTCGGCGAGCGATACAAGAAATTCCTGCTGCATTATAACTTCCCGCCGTTTTCAACCGGCGAAGTGAAATTTCTGCGCGCTCCCTCGCGCCGTGAAATCGGGCATGGCGCGCTGGCAGAGCGGGCGTTGACTGCGGTCCTGCCGGACGAAGCCACGTTCCCGTACACGATTCGCGTCGTGTCCGAGGTGCTGGAATCCAACGGCAGCTCTTCGATGGCCACCGTATGCGGCGGCAGCCTGGCTCTCATGGACGCTGGTGTGCCGATCAAATCGGCAGTAGCCGGTATCGCGATGGGCCTGGTGAAAGAAGGCGACAAGGTCCGGGTGCTGACGGACATTCTTGGCGACGAGGATCATCTGGGCGACATGGACTTCAAGGTTGCCGGAACCTCCGAGGGCGTAACCGCGATCCAGATGGACAACAAAGTTGGCGGCGTCACCAAGGACGTGATGCGCCAGGCGCTTCATCAGGCGCGCGACGCGCGATTGTTCGTGCTTGGGGTGATGGACAAGGCGCTGGCGTCCGCCCGCAAGGACATGTCCGCCTACGCACCTCGCATAGTCACCCTGCACATCAAGCCCGACAAGATTCGCGAAGTAATCGGCCCCGGCGGCAAAGTGATTCGCGGATTGGTCGAAGAGACCGGCTGCAAAATCGACATCGAGGACGACGGCACTGTGCTGATCGCATCGGCCGACGGCGTCGCGATGCAAAAAGCGATCGACGCAATCCAGGCAATTACCGCCGAGCCGGAAGTCGGCAAGATTTATAACGGCACTGTGCGCAAGATCGTCGAGTTCGGGGCATTCGTTGAAATCATGCCCGGAACCGACGGCCTGCTGCACATCTCGCAGATCTCGAATGAGCGCATCCGCCGCGTGGAGGACGTGCTCCACGAAGGCGATGAAATCAAGGTGAAGGTTCTCGACGTCGATCGCAGCGGGAAAATCCGCCTTTCGATGCGCGAGGCGCAGGACGAATCCGAACCCAAGGACGGTGGCAGGTAAGCGCCGGCGATGATTGCCAAAAGCACGCTCGGCAACGGCGTCCGCGTTTTAACCGAGGCGATGCCGCAGGTGGTGTCGTCGTCGATCGGAATTTGGGTCGAGAACGGCTCGCGCTACGAGGAGCCGGCCGAAAACGGCGTCTCGCACTTTATCGAGCATCTGCTCTTCAAGGGCACCAAGTCCCGCACCGCCGCGCAGATTGCCGAAGAGATTGACGCCGTCGGCGGAATTCTCAACGCGTTTACCGGCAAGGAATACACCTGCTACTACGCCAAGATCCTCGGCAAGGACCTTGAAATGGCGACCAATCTGCTCGCCGACATCTTCCTTAATTCGTTGTTTGAACCGGCGGAAATCGATCGTGAACGGCAGGTGGTCCTGCAGGAAATATCGCAGGCTGAGGACACGCCCGACGATTTCATCCACGATCTTTTCGCCCTGAATTTCTGGAAGGGCCATCCCTTGGCTCTGCCGATCTTCGGCTCGGTCGAGACCGTCAACAAAATCGATCGCGCGTTGTTGACCTCGTTCATGGGTGAGCGTTATCGCGCCGGCCGGGTACTGATTGCGGCGGCTGGCGAACTCGATCATGCCCGGTTGACGGCGCAATGCGAGCGTCTGTTCGGCGGAATCGAAGGAAACGGTCGGCTGGAGAAGATTGCTCCGCCGGCCAATCGTTCCACGGTCGTGGTGCATGAAAAGGATCTTGAACAGGCTCACATATGCATCGGCGGACCTGCGATCAGCCACAATGACCCGCGCCGGTACGCCTCCTACCTGCTTAACGCGGCCCTTGGTGGTGGGATGTCATCTCGGCTGTTTCAGGAAGTCCGTGAAAAGCGCGGGCGCGTCTATTCGATCTATTCGTTTACTTCGTCGTTCATCGACAGCGGCTATTTCGGCATCTATGCCGGCACCAATCCGGAATGGGTAAATGAAGTGCTGGAAGTGACCGTCGCCGAGATAAACAAGGTCGTGCGCGACGGCCTCAAGCCCGCCGAACTGGATCGCAACAAGAGCCAGTTGAAGGGCAACATGCTCCTTGGGATGGAGTCGACCGACTCCCGGATGAACCGGCTTGCGCGCAATGAGATTCACTTCCGCCGCGATGTCCCGCTGGAGGAATTGGCGGCCGGGATCGATGCGGTCACCAACGATCAAATCGTCGAGTTGGCGCGTTTGTGGTTCAAGGCGGATCGGATGGCGATGGTGCTGCTGGGGAATCTTAAGACCCGCGCCCCCGGTGCGGAAGTGTTCGCTCCGCTAGGGTGAATGTGGTACAGGCTTCAGCCTGTTCCTCGTCCGCAACTGGGCGGGAGCGCACGGAGCTTCGGCTCCATGCATTGTTGATCGCCGCATTCGCGATTGGTCTAGCCTTTTGCTCTCCAGCAATCGCGGGAGGCGCCGAACCGCCGCACGCGCATCTTCTTTCCTACATCGTCAAGGAAAGTACCACCGGCGGTGAACGTTATATTTGGAAATTCTGGGATCCCGATACCGACAAGCAGGCGGCGTTTCTCGATCTGCCCGACAAGCCGAAGCTGGTGATCTGGGATGCCCAAAACCACTTGGTCTATTACGCGATCGGTGGTCACATCTTCGGGGCCACCTATCCGCGCACTTACGCGCTATCGACGAAAATCACCGATTTGCCGCCCAGTGATGTTCCGGAGATGTGGATCGAGCGCACCACCGGCCGGCTTCGTGTGATCGCGCGGGATGATGTTCCCGGCAGTGGGATTATCAAGAAGGCGAATGGCAATGTCATTTTCCGGCTAGCGGATGGAAGCGCTGTTGCCGCCCCTCCGCACCTGCCGGATTGGGGGACTCCTGCCGTCCTGACCGTGTTGGAGCTAAATGCGCACGGGAGATGGGTGCGCATCGCGCGGCGGGCCACCAAGTACGGGGCGGGAGATACACCCGGCTCGCTGGAGGTAAAGGACTTCTGGCATGAGCAAGGCGCCAGCCAAAGAAACATTCTTATGTCTTATACTTGCGCCTATGGAGAAAGTTGCGGGAGAAATCTTCCCAAGTCGTTTTTCCCCGCGCTCCACGCGGCGGGAAATTACACACCTGCCGATTTCAATTACTTTCCAGCGTCGAACGGCTGGAGGGGAATCGTGTTTCAGACAATCGAAGGAGATACCGTACATCAGCATACGCCGGTTTTCACATTTTCGCAGAAGGACCCGAAACTGGTCCGATTGGAATCCTTGCCCAATGATGAGCGGGTGGGACTGGGGCGTAGCGGCCGCTATCTTCTGATCGCCGAGGAATATACTGGCGACAACCCTGTCGTGATCGATCTTAAAACCGGCCGCGTCGCATTCTCGGAAGCGGCGCTTTCTGCCGTTTGGATTCCATGATTCGCACTGGCGGCGATTTCCATTTAAAACTGTATGTGAAAATGGTCCTCCTCTGGGATGCAGTTACCCGACCCCAGAAGCTCGTTCACTACTTCTTTCAAGACCTCTGCCTGCAACGGCGGATTCCCGCTGGGCAGGATATCGACTGCTTCGCCCCTTAAATGGCGGGAAATGTAGGTGCCCTCGTGAACCTGCTGCTCGATCACGCGGGTCATCGCTGCGACGGTGGTCATTTCGTCCGCTCGCGCTTGACGCTCCTGCGCATACGTTTCATATATTTCCTCGAATGCATGACGATTCGCGTAACGAACATTCCGGTTCCTTCCATAATACAGGTTGTTCCACATTGCTTGAGCTTGCTGCTCAGGTGTCCGCGTGCCGCTGCTGACCCTCAATTCCCCGCAGGTCCTCATGTAATAGCGTTCGGCGATACGTCTCAGCGTGGAGCGTCCGTTAAATGACAGATCGACGCCATGCTCCATGTGGAAATGGTCGCCTCCACCGCCAGTGTTCTGCGGAACGATGAATCCGTCGCGGCGGGCGCGGTCAATCGTGGCGGGACTAGCCACACCGTCGGCCTCGATGTCCGCTCTTTGCTGGAAATCACGGGTCGCCCGTTCGGTAGCATCGTCGAACCGGCCGGTTATCGAGCCACTATAACGCGATTTGGCTTTGAGAAATTGCTGCCATGCCCCGACATCGCATCCTTGCATTCCCAAGCTAAGGGTTCTCATTTGGATCCTCCGTTGGTGAGGTCGGATCTGAAATGGCAGAAAACTCGCTATCGCGTCAGGCTGAACTGTTCAGCCCTGAGCGGCTGTGGAAGCGCTCGTCATCCGCCTGTGGATTCTCGCGATGCCACTTGCGGCAATTTCCTTGCCGCGGCACGCTGATTCTGGGACTAGTGAGGCCTTGGAATTGCGGCGGTTTCGGGCCCCATCGAAGTGTCCAATCCACGAATCAAAATCCGGCGAACCAGAAGAAATTCGTTGCCGATCCCTGCCTATCAGACCGAGCATGCCGCAGGCTTCGATCTGATGGCCGACCTCGATGAACCGGTCGAGCTTGCGCCCGGAGAACGGAGCGCTGTGCCAACCGGCATCGCGATGGAAATCCCTGCCGGCTTCGAAGGGCAAATCCGTCCGCGCAGCGGCCGGGCGCTAAAGGAAGGCTTGGGGATGGTGAATTCGCCGGGCACCATCGATGCGGACTATCGCGGCGAAGTTAAAGTAATACTTGTAAATTTAGGCAGCCATCCAATCTCGATTCAGCCCGGTGACCGAATTGCGCAACTTATCGTGGCGCCGGTGGCTCGGGTCGAAATCGTGGAGGTTGAGGATCTCACACCCACTTCGCGCGGACCGGGCGGATTCGGCCATACGGGCAGATAACCTCTCGATTGCGAGCGTTGGACGATATATTTCTTTAATGTGAACGCCCCCGCACGAAAGACACCGATTCTCGACCGCCGGGCGAAGACACCGCCCGCCGACATCGACGCCGCCCTGATGGCGGTCACGCCCATCGACGGCCGTTATCGCAAACAGACCCGCGCGCTGGAAAATTATTTCAGCGAGTATGCGCTGATTCGTTACCGCGTCCGCGTCGAGGTCGAGTGGTACCTCGCGATGGCGGCCAGCCCCGCAATCGATGCGCTCAAGCAGCTCAGCCCGGCGACGGAGAAAAAGCTGCGCGGAATTTTCGAGTCCTTCTCGCTCGACGATGCGCGCCGGGTGAAGGAACTCGAATCCACAACCAACCATGACGTCAAGGCGGTCGAGTATTTCGTAAAGGAGCGCATCGCCGCGATTGACCCGAAGCTGCCGGGCGAGATGGTCCATTTCGCCTGCACCTCGGAGGACATCAACAACCTTGCTTACGCGCTCATATTAAAGGAGTTCACCGAGCGCGAGCTTGAGCCGCGCGTTAGCGGTGCGATTGCACGGATCGCGGGTTTGGGGCATCGCTACAAGTCGCTCGCCATGATCGCGCGAACGCATGGGCAGGCGGCCTCGCCGACCACGATGGGCAAGGAGATGGCGGTCTTTGCCGCGCGGCTCGCTCGCCAGCATGCGCAAATTCAACGGCAGGATTTTCTCGGCAAGTTCAACGGCGCGGTGGGGAATTTCAACGCCCATGATTTTGCGTATCCGGAGATCGACTGGCTGAAACAATCGCGGCTCTTTGTCGAAGGCCTTGGCCTTGTGTGGAACCCGCTTACGACACAGATCGAGAGCCACGATTTTATAGCGGAGCTGTTAGGCACGACGGAACGAATCGGCGCAATTTTGATCGGATTTTGCCGTGACATGTGGAGTTACATTTCGATTGGATATTTCGCGCAAAAGACGATTGCGGGCGAGACCGGCTCCTCGACGATGCCGCACAAGGTGAACCCAATCGACTTTGAGAATTGCGAGGGCAACCTGGGCGTGGGGAACGCGCTGTGCGCGCATCTGGCAGGCAAACTGCAGATTTCGCGATGGCAGCGCGATTTGACCGACAGCACCGCGATGCGCGCGTTCGGTGAAGCGTTCGGCCATTTTATCGTAGCGCTGGTTGCGCTCGAGCGGGGTATGGCGCGGGTTCAAGTGGACGAGCGGCGAATTGCGGACGACGTCAACGCCGAGCAGGCATGGGAGGTCGTTGCCGAGGCGATTCAAACGCTCATGCGCCGGCGCGGCATTCCACGTCCCTACGAGACGCTCAAGGAATTGACTCGTGGCCGGCGTATCGATCGGCGGGTAATCGGCGAGTTCGTGGCAAAGCTTCCGCTTGACGCCTCATCCAAGGCCGCCCTCAACCGGCTGAGCCCGCAAAGCTACACCGGTCTGGCGGCCCGGCTGGTCGAGCGGTTCGCACCGCGTCCCGGGGGCGCGGTCAAGGCGCGCGGGCGCAAATGAATCCACAGCCGCGCCTGCGAAGTTGTGGGAAAACGGAGACTTGCGCGTTGTCGGCGATTCACGGGCAGGATACTTGATGATGCATCACTATACACGGAGATTTGACGATGGAGACCACGCCAAACAAGCTCGAAATGTTTTACGAGGGCAAGGCGAAGAAGCTTTACTCCACTTCCGATCACGATCTCGTAATCGCCTACTTCAAGGACGACGCGACCGCGTTCAACGCCAAGAAGCGCGGCACGATTGAAGAGAAGGGCGTGATGAACAACCGCATGTCGGAGTTGTTTTTCACGCTGCTCGAAAAGCAGGGCGTAAAGACTCATTTCGTGCGCCGCCTGAACGATCGCGAAATGCTCTGCAAGCGGCTCGACATCATCCCGGTCGAGACCGTCGTCCGGAACATCGTCGCCGGTTCGATGGCGAAGCGGCTGGGCCGCGCCGAGGGAGAACTGCTGCCCACTCCAATCGTCGAGTACTACTACAAGTCCGATCCGCTTGATGACCCGTTGATAATCGGCGCTCATGCAATCGCCTTTGGTTGGGCAACCGCCGACGAACTGAAGCAGATCGACGCGATGGCACTCAAGGTTAACGAGGTGCTGAAGCGGTTTCTGGACGAGCGCGGGGTGATACTGGTCGATTTCAAACTCGAGTTTGGACGTCATCATGGGCAGGTCCTGCTCGGCGACGAAATCTGTCCCGACACGTGCCGTTTCTGGGACAAGGAAACCCGCCAGAAGCTCGACAAGGATCGCTTCCGCCGCGACTTGGGCGGCGTCGAGGAGGCGTATCACGAGATGTTGCGCCGGGTTGAGGGGTGAGGCGGCCGCAAAGCGCGAGGAATTGATTTGCAGGTAAAAGTATTCGTCACCCCGCGCAAGGGGATTCTCGATCCGCAAGGGCGCGCAATCGAAGGTTCGCTCGCCAGCCTTGGTTTCAAAAACGCATCCAACGTAAAAGTTGGCCGCTATATCACGCTCGAAATCGCGGCGGCCTCCGCGCAGCAGGCCCGCGACGAGGCGCGCCGGATGTGCGAGCAGTTGCTCGCCAACCCGGTCATAGAGGATTTCCGCTTCGAGGTCGAAGGCGAATGAAGTGGGGCGTGGTGCGCTTTCCCGGCTCGCTTGACGATGGCGACGCAATCTGGGCGCTTGCGGACGTGATGGGCCAGGAGGCGTTCATCCTCTGGCACAAGGAGGAATCGATCCGGGGCGCCGAATGCGTGCTTCTGCCGGGCGGGTTCAGCTACGGCGATTACCTGCGCACTGGAGCGATCGCGCGTTTTTCTCCGATCATGAAAAGCGTTGCGAAGTTTGCGGCCGATGGCGGGCTGGTTATCGGCATTTGCAACGGCTTCCAGATTCTATGCGAGGCGCATCTGCTCCCCGGCGCGCTCACGCGAAATCGTACGCTCTCGTTTATCTGCGAGCGCGTCCATGTCCGGGTCGAAAATGCCTCCACGCCGTTCACCCGCGCGGCTCACAATGGCGATGTGCTGCGGCTTCCGATCAAACATGGCGAGGGCTTGTACGTCGCGCCCGAAGATGAATTGCGCCAAATGGAAGAGCGCGGGCAGGTGGTTCTGCGCTATGTCGACGCGTCCGGTCGCGAGTCCGACGACGCCAACCTGAATGGCTCGACCCGCGCGATTGCCGGCGTTGCGAACGAGCGGTTCAACGTATTCGGCCTGATGCCGCATCCCGAGCATGCGGTCGAGCCGATGCTCGGCGGGACCGACGGCCTTAAGATTTTTCAATCGATCGCACAGGGCCCGCGATGAAAGAGCAGCCGGTCGCGCTTCCCGGCGAACCAAAAGTCGATCTCGAGCAGGCCCGTGGCCACGGGCTGGCTCCTGACGAATACGCCAAAATCGAAAAGCTGCTTGGCCGCACTCCAACGTTTACCGAATTGGGCGTGTTCTCCGTGATGTGGTCGGAGCACTGCTCCTATAAATCGTCACGGCTGCACCTGAAGAAGCTGCCTTCGAAAAGCCCGCTCGTCGTTCAGGGGCCGGGCGAGAATGCCGGAGCGATCGATGTCGGCGACGGATGGGCGGCGGTCTTCAAAATCGAAAGCCACAACCATCCTTCGTTCGTCGAGCCGTACCAGGGCGCGGCAACCGGCGTGGGCGGAATCTTGCGGGACATCTTTACGATGGGTGCGCGGCCGATTGCGAACATGGACTCGCTCAAATTCGGGTCGTTCGATCATCCGCGCACGCGTTACCTGCTGGGTGGTGTGGTGGGCGGAATCGGCGGTTATGGCAATTGCGTCGGCGTTCCGACCGTCGCGGGCGAAGTGATGTTCGACCCGGCTTACAACGGCAACATCCTCGTCAATGCCTTCTGCCTTGGATTGGTGCGTAAGGACGAGATGATGAGCGCGCGGGCGCGCGGGCCGGGAAATCCCGTCATATATGTCGGTTCGGCAACCGGACGCGACGGAATTCATGGTGCATCGCTGCTTGCCTCGGCGGAATTCGGCAAAGAAAGCGATGCAAAACGCCCGACGGTCCAAGTTGGCGATCCGTTTACGGAAAAATTGCTGATCGAAGCATGCCTCGAAGCTGGGAAGACCGGCGCAATCGTCGCGATTCAGGACATGGGCGCGGCGGGGCTGACTTCATCGTCGAGCGAGATGGCGGCGCGCGGCGGCCTTGGAATCGAACTTGACCTCGACCGCATTCCACTTCGCGAAGCGGGGCTGACGCCATACGAGATCCTCCTGTCGGAATCGCAGGAGCGGATGCTGATCGTCGGCGAACGCGGACGCGAGGCCGAACTGATGGCGGTTTTTGAGAAATGGGACCTGCACGCCGTCGCTATCGGAACCATCACGGAAGATCGCCGATGGCGCGCGCGATGGCACGGCCAGACCGTCGCCGACATACCGGTCGGCGCGCTGGCCGATGAAGCGCCGCTGTACGATCGCCCGGCTGCTCCGCGGAAACCCTTACCCACATCCCATCCTCCTCAGGATGGAAGGGTGAAGGAGGGAGTAACGCCGTCTGCGGGACTGCGTGCGCTACTCGACAGCCCAAATGTCGCATCCAAGAAATGGGTGTATCGCCAGTACGATTCGATGGTGCAGAGCAACACGATTGAAGGCCCGGGCGGCGACGCGGCTGTGATGCGTATCAAGCACTCTATACGCGGCATCGCACTCAAGGTCGATTCCAATCCGCGCGCATGCGCGCTCGACCCGTATCTGGGCGCGGTCGCGACGGTGTGCGAAGCGGCGCGCAATGTCGCATGTGTGGGGGCGCGGCCGGTGGGCATCACCAACTGCCTCAACTACGGGAATCCCGAGCGGCCCGAAGTGATGTGGGATTTCGTCCGCGGAGTAGAGGGGCTGCGCGACGCCGCAAATGCGTTCGGCGCACCGGTCGTGAGCGGAAACGTCAGCTTTTACAACGAGACGGAAGGCCGTGGAATCATGCCAACGCCCACGATCGCGGTGCTTGGCTCGATGGCCGATTTCTCAAAGCACGTTGGCCAGTTTTTCCGCAATCCGGGCGACGCGATCGCAATCCTGCGAACCGCCCGGCCGTCACTCGCCGCAAGCGAATACGCGGCGACTTTCGGTGTCGACGGTGGCGCGCTATCGCCCATCGATTTGGCCAAGGAGGCCGCGCTAGTCGATGCGCTGGTTGGCGGGGTTGAAGACGGGTTGATACAATCTGCACACGACGTGTCCGAAGGCGGTCTTGCAGTGGCAATTGCCGAAGCCTGTTTTAATCCGGCGGGGAACTTCGGCGCGGAGATCGATTCGGCGCGGCTTGGCGGTACGGATGCGGCGGGTTTGTTTGGCGAAGGACCGTCCACGGTTGTGCTATCATTACGGGATGTCGATGTAGCCCGCGTCGAGAAACTGTTTGCAGGGCGTGGGTTTGAGTTTTCGGTGGTTGGCCGGGTTACACGCGAAGCGCGGCTCAAGGTTTCGTCCGTGTTCGACGAGGATGTTAACGAGTTGGTGCGGATCTATCGGGAAGCGATTCCTAGGAGATTGAAGGGCGGTGACTGACGATCTTCCCGCTGTTCGGATTTACCTAACCCCCAGCCCCCTTCCCATGAATGGGAAGGGGGAGGCGGTGCCAATGGCCGGAGCTGAGAAGACTCTATATTTGGTCTCTTTCTTTTCCCCTCCCCATTTATGGGGAGGGGATATGGGGAGGGGTTAACGAGTTGAGAATTACCGGAAATCAGCCGGTTGCCCGCGGGAAGCTCGCGCTCGCCAAAAGATTTCGCCGGGAGATGACGCGCGAAGAGCGTCTGCTTTGGAATGCGCTCAAGACCAACGCCCTTGGAGGTCTTCATTTCAGGCGGCAACAGGTGATTGCGGGGTTCATAGTTGACTTCTATTGCGCATCCGCGCGTCTTGCGATCGAAATCGACGGCGGGGTGCATCTTGGACGAAAGGGCTACGACTTCGAGCGCGACCGGGCGCTCTCGGAGTTGGGAATCCGAACGCTTCGCCTTAGCAACGAATCTATCGCAAGTGATTTTGCGAACGTGTTGTGCAAAATCAACGAAGAAATTTCTTCCCAAGCCTCGGCATCTTCCGATGCCGCGGATCGGAATATATTCCCTTCTGTTCCCCCTTCCCTTAGGGAAAATGGGGCTAGGGGAGCAGGCCAGGCAGATTCAGCTCGAGTTGAGTTTGTCGAAGAATCTCCCTTCGACGCATTCCACGAGGAATGCGGCGTCTTCGGCGTGTATCGTCATCCGGAGGCGGCCAATCTCGCCTACCTGGGCCTCTACGCGCTGCAGCATCGCGGGCAGGAGTCGGCGGGAATCGTCTCGTCGAACGGCAAGTCGCTGATCGCGCATCGCGGGATGGGCTTGGTCGCCGATATCTTCAACAGCGCGATACTGGCCCGCCTGGAAGGGACTTCCGCGATCGGCCATAACCGCTATTCCACGACCGGATCTACGACTATCACCAATTGCCAGCCGCTGTCGGTCGAATATGCGCGCGGAGGGCTGGCGATCGCGCACAACGGCAACCTGGTTAATTTTCAGGAGCTGCGCGAGCGGCTGGAAGCCAACGGTTCGATTTTCCAATCGTCGTCCGACAGCGAAGTGATAATCCATCTGATCGCCGGAGCGCATGCTCCGACGCTGCCCGCGCGCGTCGCCGAGGCGCTGGCTCAGGTGCGTGGCGCGTATTCGCTGCTGGTGCTGACCGAAAACGCGATGATCGCCGTGCGCGATCCGCACGGCTTTCGTCCGCTGGTGCTGGGCAATCTCAACGGTGCAACGATTGTCGCATCGGAGACCTGTGCCCTCGATTTGGTGCGGGCGGAGTATGTCCGCGAAGTCGAGCCCGGCGAGATGATCGTCATCGACGAAGACGGAATGCGCTCGCTACATCCGTTCGGGCCGGCGGCGCCACGCCGATGCATTTTCGAGTACGTATATTTCTCGCGTCCCGACAGCCTGCTTTATGGCCGCAATGTCTACTCCGTGCGCAAGCAGCATGGGCGGGCGCTCGCGCGCGAATGTCCGGCTGACGCGGACCTGGTCGTACCGGTGCCGGACTCCGGTACGCCCGCGGCACTGGGCTATGCCCAGGAATCGGGATTGCCGCTGGAGATGGCGCTGGTGCGCAGCCATTACGTCGGCCGCACATTCATCGAGCCGCGCCAGTCGATCCGCCACTTCGGCGTGAAGATCAAATTCAACCCGGTGTCCGACCTGCTGCGCGGCAAGCGAATCGTTCTCATCGAGGATTCGCTGGTGCGCGGCACCACTTTACGCAAGGTAATCCCGATGCTCCGGCAGGCGGGAGCGCGCGAAGTGCATATGCGGATCGCCGCGCCGCCGACGACGCATTCGTGCTTTTATGGAATCGATACGCCCACCCGTGAGGAGTTGCTGGCGTCGTCGCATTCGATCGAGGAAATCCGCCGCTACATCACGGCTGACTCGCTCGGCTACTTGAGCTGGGACGGCCTATACGCGTTTTTGGGCAATGGCGGCCGCGAAGGATTCTGCGACGCCTGCTTCACCGGAAAGTACCCGGTCGAAATTCCACGCGACGCCGGCCCCTCGCAGTTGCATCTGTTCCTCGCCAACGAGAATGGCGTCAAGGACAGCGGGCGGTGAGGGACGCTGAAGCTGGGATATCCAGTCGAAGGTGCGCCTCCCCCTCCGCCTCTGATCAGCGGCACCACGAGACGGAAGATTAAGCTGGCAGCCACGTCTGCTGCATGGGCATTTCAATTTTATGCTTGGTTGATTCTGCTTCCTAACACCAATTGGGGACGGTTTCTGTCGGCAGTGCTGATCGCGAGTGCCGTCTGCTTGTGGATAGCACTTGGGAGGCTGGATCGTTTTTTCCGCAGTAAGGGCATTCCAGATTCTAAAGTTCCTGATTTGAGAATTTCTTTTGTTTTAGTCCTAATAGGGGCTCCAATAGCATCGGAGTGGTTCGAACTTTTTTTGGTAAAGGGTACGCACTGGCAGCCTTTTGCGATTCTTGTTGCCGCGACAGCTGCGTTTCCCTACGGAGCTGAATGGTTAGCTATCTACCTCCGCAATCGTGGCGCTCCCGCATCGCGGTTGCTTGAAGGGCTGCTCGGTACGGCAGTTTTGGGGGTGGTGTATTACGTGCTTAAATTCGTGGGGTTCGAGCTCAGTTCCCTAGACTTTGCTGGAGCGGTTGTGGTGGGCAGCGCAATCGGAATGACTGCAAAGACGATATCCGAAATGCAGTGCGCGTTATCGACGAGATCCGATGAACCTCCTACTCCGTCCGCTCGCGCAGATTCATCCATCTAAGCGCGGCGAAGAGTGTCAGCGCGATTATCACCACCGCTGCGGCGACCGGCTGCGCCGCCGACAGTCCGAAGCCTTCGAACCGATCGTAAATCAGCACTGGCGCGGTCATCGGATAGTAGGCGAGCACGACTACTGCGCCGAATTCGGAGACCGCCCGCGCCCACATCATCACGGCGCCTGACACGATCGCGCCGCGCGCCAGCGGCACCGTCACGCCGAAGAATGCCGCCCATGGCCCGCGTCCGAGCGTGCGCGCCACACCTTCCAGCCGCGGATCGACCGCGCGAAAGCCGTCGCGCGCCGCATTGATGAGGAACGGCGCGCTGACGAAAATCATCGCGATAATGATTCCCGGCACCGCGCCCGCGAATTGTACCCCCATCAGCGAAAATACCCGTCCGGCGAAGAAGCCCCGTCCGAAGACGAACAAGAGCGCGATACCGGCGATCGGATGCGGCACGACGATCGGCAAATCGATAAGCCCCTCGACGATTGCTTTGCCGCGAAACTCATGTCGCGCCAGCAGATACGCAAGCGGCAGCCCCAATGCCACGCCGATCGCGGTTGCCCAGGCGGCGGCGGTGATGCTGAGCCAGATGGCTCGGATAACCTCCTGATCAGTGAATGCGCCCAGCAGCAGTCCGGGGTCGCTGGTGGCCGCCAGTTTGAGCAGCGGCCCCGCCAGGAACATCAAAATGATACCGGCAGCGATTGAAAAGACTGCCGTGCGGCTTGAATTGGAACCCATCGGCTGGCTTCGGCCAAACATAGCATCGGCGGCACGGGTATAGTAACCTTGAGTCATTAGTTTTGACGCTCAAGGAGCGCGCATGAAGAAGAAAGCCGTACTTACGGGAGCGGCTCTTGCCACGGCCGTAGCAATCGCCTTCATTGGAACGCCTGCACGCGCAACCGACAATTCGGGAGAGGCACAGGCGAAAGTCAAATGCGTCGGCGGGAACGCATGCAAGGGCCAGAGCGCATGCCAGACCGCTGCGACCGATTGCAAAGGCTCGAACACCTGCCAGAGCAAGGGCTGGATTTACACGACCGACGCCAAGAGCTGCAAAGACGCGGGCGGCAAACCGCAAATCGTGCAGAGCGACTAGCGGCCGGGGCGCCGGGGATCGTGCGTCGGCCGGCCGCAATGTAATGGTGAAGCGCTCTCACCTTTCAGCTTCGTATCGGGCGAAATTCCCATTTCTGGGTTTCGGAGTCGGACTGCGTCGGCCGCACTATCTCCACGTTCTTGAGAATCACCCGCCCGTCGATTGGTTCGAAGTCATCTCGGAAAACTTCATGGTGGAAGGCGGCCGCGCGCTTGAAGTGCTGTCGGCGATCCGCGAACGCTACCCGATCGTAATGCACGGCGTGTCGATGTCGATCGGCTCGGCCGACCCCTTAAATCGCGATTATCTCCGCAAGCTGCGCGAAGCGGCCCGGCGGTTTAGCCCGGCGTGGATGTCCGATCATCTCTGCTGGACGAGCGTGGGTGGCCGCAATCTCCACGATCTAATCCCGCTGCCGTATACCGAAGAGGCGCTGCGCCACGTCGTGCGCCGGATCCGCGCGGTGCAGGATGCAATCGAGCGGCCGATCCTGATGGAGAATGTATCCAGTTACATGGCGTTTGCCGACTCGGCGATGCCGGAGTGGGAGTTTCTCTCGCGCGTGGCGGAGGAGGCCGATTGCGGCATCCTGCTCGACATCAACAATGTCTTTGTGAGTGCGTTCAACCATCGCTTCGACGCGTGCGAGTACATCGATGCGGTTCCGGCCGATCGCGTGGTTCAATATCACCTGGCGGGCCACAGCGATCATGGGACCTACCTCCTCGACAGCCACGATCATCCGGTGCGCGAAGAAGTATGGTCGCTTTACGAGCGCGCCGTGCGGCGATTCGGCGCGGTTTCGGCGCTCGTCGAATGGGACGACAACATCCCGGATTTCGGGGCGCTGGCCGCAACCGCCGATCGCGCGCGGCGAATTTTCATCAATGCCGCATCCAATTTCGTGCGGCGAGATCGCAATGGCGGTTCGGCTGAAAGAACTGGAACGGCTCCTGTACCGGCTGATCACCGCGCCTAGCGGCGTGGCCGAGGGGCTGGCCGCCGAGCGGGGCCTTCCGCCCGGGGGGCTCGATGCGATCGTGCGCGGCGATTCGCGGCTGTCCGCCACCCAACGCGTCGATATCTACGCCAGCATGTACTTCAATCGTCTCCTCGATGTCCTCAAGGAGGACTTTCCAGCAACTCTAAAGGCGCTCGGCGAGGTGAATTTTCACAATCTCATCACCGGCTACTTGCTCGAATATCCGCCGACCGAACCTTCGGTGCATTTTTGCGGGCGGCATCTGGCGGCATTTCTTCGCGACCATCCGATGCGCGTGAAGGCCCCGTACGTCGCCGATCTCGCCGCACTGGAACGCGCTTTGGTCAAGTCGTTCCACGCTCGCGACGCGGTTGCACTCGATGCCGAAACGATGCGTTCGATTCCTCCCGCGAAGTGGCCGGCCGTGCGCGTTGGAATGCATCCGGCGGCATCGATACTGGCGGTCAAGTGGCGGGTCTCGGGGCTGCTGGCGGCGATTGCGGGCAATCGCAAATGGAAGCCATCGGCGCGCGGCGATGTGAAGGTCCTTGTGTGGCGGCGCAATGCACGCGTTTTCCATCGCGAGCTTGAACCCGCGGAGGAACACGCCCTTGCCGCTGCCGCGCGTGGCACGACCATCGCGCGGATCTGCGACTTGATCGCGTCATCCATGCGCCACGGCAATTCGGTGGCCGAAGCGAACCGGCTCCTTGCTCGATGGATCGCCGACGGGATTTTGGTGCGCATGCCGAATTCGCGGCGCCGAAGCGTAAATCGCAGATGACGTTTCATTTGACTGCGGCTATAAGTCGTGGGCGAGTTAGCGGTTCAATCGGAACCGGACGCGAACGACGTGGCGAGCGGAAATATTCGCATTGAGCGGCCATCAAGCCGCGAGGAACTTGAGGAGTTCGCACGGCTGCCATTTGAGGTTTATGGTGCGCGCGCGGCATGGTGGCCACCTGACGCGTCTGGCGAAATAGATCTCGTATCAGGCCGCAGCTCACTTGCGCGATTTCTGGAAATTGAGCCGTTGTGCGCGCGCCGCGATGGCAAAGTCGTCGCACGCGTGAGTGCCGTCGTCAATCGCCGGTATATCGAGCACTGGGGCGAGCCATTGGGACACCTCATCCATTTTGAAGCCCTTGAGGCGGAGGGTGCCGCGGTAGCAGCGCTAATCAAGACGGCGTCTGAATGGCTGCGCGGACGCGGAATGCGTGCGGTGCGTAGCGGCTTTGCGGCGTTCCTGGATTATCCGTACACGATCGACAATTACGGCCAACTGTCATCGTTTCTGTTGCGCGCGAACCCGCCTTCATACCATCGCTACTTGAAGGGCAGCGGTTTTGAGACCGAGAAGGGGCAGGCCGACTTTACGGCACCGCTCGATGCGAATGCTCTCGAGCGCTACCGACGAATGGTTGCGGCTGCAGGTGCGGCCGGCACCACGATTCGCAGCTGGCGCGAATATGGATATCTCGCCGCGATCGATGAATGGACCGACGTCACCAACGCGGCATTCGATCGCCATTGGGGATGGAACCCGGTCGCGCGCGAAGAGGTCCGTCCGATGCTGATGCCATTGTGGGAAACACCGGTCGCGGACCTATCTATGCTTGCGATGCGCGATGGGGAAGTTGTCGGCGCGGTCTTTTCAGTACCGGACTTCAGTCCAATGCTGGCTCGCCTGCGGTCCGGGGCGCGATTTCAGCCGGAGCGGGGCGGCGGCAGCCGGGGGGCGCTTATCAATGTCGGTGTCCTTGAAGGCGGACGCGGACACGGAATCGGCGGGGCGATGGCCGCAAGATCGTTTCTTGCGATGGCTGAACGCGGGATGCGATATGCCGGATATACGCTCGTGGTCGATGACAATTGGGCCTCGCGCCGCACCGCGGCGGCATTGGGCGCTCACGTGACCGGCAATTTTCTTACCTATCGCCGAAATTTATGACGGTTTCGAAGGATCACCGCCAATCCTAATGTGATGAAGCGTGAAGCTGCGGTGCGATTGCGGCGATTTGCGCGGGCGTGAATTCCAGTTCCAGAAATGCCTGTTCATTCGCGGCTGGTTCGGAAGCGGTCGGCGAAAGAAGGTCGCGTGGGAATGGAAAGAAAATGTGATGTGCGAAGTTGCGATATCGATCAATCACGGGTTTTAAGTCCGCGTAAGCGCCTGGCAGCCCAATCCGCACATTCCCATTTGTGGTACCCCCTATTTCGATGCCACAAAACCAATGATGAACCGCATCAACCGCCGAATTGGATACTTCCCCCGCACACCAGGACTCCTTTAGGCCGCCGGACTCAAGCGCGCGGGCTGGATCGAAACCCGCAAAACTGCGTCCGGTGGCTGACCAATGCGCAGCGGCCTGCAGGAGACTCTCAATCGCGCTCTTAGCGGCCCGCTGGCGCATTTCCGCCGACGTTACCGCACGATAGGGCTCGAGCGCCGATGGCAATATGCGATCGACTGTCACGCCGCCGGCATGAAATCGTGCATTGGAAAACTTTGAAAGCAGACCCCTCCAGTACTCCGCGCCAGACGAATTATCGGCGACCACGGCAACTTCGACCTCATGATGCTCCATGAACGCACCAAATTGGTCGGCCGCATCGGGTTGAAACGCAATCCACGAAAAGACTTTGCGAATGGGCCATTCATCAAATTCCGAAGGATGCGGCTCGGTCCAACCTCCGACGAGGCGAAAATAGATATTACTATCGGCCGCCCAAAGCATGCTATCGCCCAACCCTCCAAACGGAAAGACCAGTACGTTTTCACCACGCTTTAGGTAGCCATTGAAATATCCTTCAGAAAAAAATGGAAGGTGAACGATCGGTTGTGCCCACGGAAAGGACAGGCAGGGAAAGGTTGCGACTATAATGGCTCCAGCAACAACGGCATTCGTTCGAGTGCTCAATTTATTCGACGAAAACCAAATCGACACGATTATTGAAAGCAAAAGAAAACCGTACATCATGAATCGATTCGGCAGCGCCTTGTCGATCAACGGAAGATGCAGGAGTATTGCTCCTGGGAGTGGCAGAATGATCGAGCCATACAGGCGAAGGTGGGCACCGAGCGAGAACGTGCAAATGGTAAACAATGATGCAAGTAGCATGCATCCCAAGCGCGATCTGTAATTATTCCAAGCATAGTGAGCAACGACTCCGATAATCGGTAATCCGACGTACCAGGATGCAACTCCATACACCCAAACCGGGTGAAGCGCATGGAACCTGGTCGGCAGAACAAAGCTCCACAGAGAGCTGTAATAGCGTTCGACGCTCTCCGGCCAGATCGCTCCATGCGGAAACCCGAATGCAAAGAGCCAATATACGAATGGACTGAGAAATATGACCGCTGCGACATAAGCAGCCGATAGCGAGAGCATTAGTGCCGTGATGCGGGCGCGCGTTTCTGATGGAGCGGAAAGCCAGCTGAACGCCAGTACAATCGCGCCGAATAGAGTCATGGAAGCAAACACTTCTGTGGAAATGAGAGGTTCTGCCGCTAGCATCACGGCAAGCGTGGCAATGGTCGAAACGGGCCGGCGTCGCTCGGTGAAGGTGTCGCGGATCGCCACAAGCGAAATTAAGGGAATCAGGAACACTAGAGTAAGATGCCGATCGCCGCTCCAGAGTTCATTCAACAGGTATGAGGAAAAGCCGAAGATTTGGCCACCGATCAGCGACGCCCACCAGGACTTGGAGAGGTAGCGGCATAGAAGGAATGCGCTCCATCCAGCTAGCGGTGCTGACACCAGGCCGAGTACGTTGTAGGCGACCACGGGGCCGAAAACCCTGGTGATTGGCCACATGATTATACTGGGCAGAGGAATCGCGGTCGCCCAGGTGAGGTTTATTCCGATCGGCGCCCAAATATAGGTCGTGACGAATGGATTTAGTCCCCTTAATGCCGCAGTTGGCCACCAGACCAGGGCCCACATCAAACTGACCGGAGTCGCACCTGATCCAAGGGATGCGTCGCGGAATTCGGTCAGTAGAGGCCGCCCGAAGACCAGGAGTGAGAAGGCAGAATAGATGATAAACGCGCGCAGTCCGCCCGGATCACGCGGATTTGCGAACTCCCGCCGGCGCGAAGCGTCTTCTATCCGTTCAGACATTGCTCGCAACCGATGATGGCGGCAGCAAAGCTGCAATATGCGTCTCCGTCCGGCAGTTTGCTCGCACGACGCCGCGTACTTCGAAAGTCGGCTGGACCGGTTTCCATCTGATATGTGGCGCAGCTACAGAGTACATTTGAACGGCGCTATTGTGATGCCGATTTTCGAGATTGTGCGGCGATGGCGGCGATTTGGTCAGGCAGGAATTCCATCTCCATATAGGCGTGCTGCTCGCCGGATGGGACGACGGCGCCGGACGCGAGCAGATCGTGCGGATAGGGGAAATAAATATGCGATGCGACGCTGCGAAAGCGGGCGATCGACGGCGCCAGTTCGCCGTAGGAACCATACACCGCAATCTTCACGTGGCCATCCGGCGTCCCGCCCAGCCATGCACCACTGTACAGATAGCCGGGTGATCCAAATGGAGCCGCGATCGGTTTGACGGTATAAACATCTACTGTCGAGCCCACGAACCATGCGGGTTTTAGCAGACCGTGATGAATCGCTTCAAACGTGGACAGATGACCGATTGGAAGTCCTTGTGCAATCCACTGGCCCGCTGCGGCGATGAGGCTGTCTATCGCGGTCGAACGGGCCTGCATGGTCATTTGCCGGGCTGTGGCAAAACTGTACGGTTTGAGCGCTGCAGGCAGTAACCGGTAAACGGTTACACCGCCGACATTGTCCCTGAAACTCGAAAGTTGTGAAAACAGCGCATCCCACGATCGTGCCCCCGGTTCGTTATTGCCAATTACCGCGGCATCGACATCGTGGTGGGCCAGGAATGCTGCTAGCTGAGATGCGGCATCCGGCATGTATGTGTCAACGTAAAAGGCGTTGAAAATCGGCCATTCGTCGAATTCCGCCGGATGCGCCCCCGTCCACCCTCCAGCCATCCGGAATCTCATCCCGCTTGACGCTTGCCAGAACATACTGTTGCCGCGGTAACCGTATGGAAACGGCAGGATATTGTCTCCTTCTCGAATGAATTTACGGTAGGTGCCGCTGGTAAAAAATTCCGGACAGTCAACTGGGTAGCTCCAAGTCAGGGAAAAGCCATGAATCGAGGCGAGAATAATCAGTAGAGCCAGCGTGCAGTTTGTCGATTTGCTGAAGCCATTATTTCGAAACCATAGTGACGCAACAATCCCGAAAATTAGGAAACTGTACATTGGAAAGCGAAAGGGGAGTGCCTTGTCGATTAGCGGCACGGCGCCGAGGATTCCAGCCGGGGTGATTATCGTAAAATCGTGGATTTTGAAGCGTGGCGGTCCCATCAGAATGGCGATAATAATCGCCAATCCGGCCAAAACTTTCGTGACAGGCGTTTGCCGAGTTCGCCAGCAGTAGATGATAGTGATTGCCACCAGCGGCAGATCGCTCGGGAGTATAAAAATCAGGTCACCCAGATTGAAATGGGACATCAAGAACGGCCAGACTTCTCCCTGCGGAGAGCCGAAAGCGAACAGCCAATAGAGTGCGGGACTTACTAGCACCGCAGTGACTGCATACGCGCATACGATAGCGAGCGCCGTCTGGCGCATCCGCCGCGTCAGTTCCGGCGGAGTGAATAGCCAGCCGATTAGGAATGCGATCGCGCCGAACATTGAAAGCGTGGCAAAAATCTCAAGCGAGGTTAAAAACTGGGCGGCCAATACCACCGCCAATGCTGAACTCATTCGAACTGGCGTCAGCTTGCCGGCAATCCCTTGGCTGACCACGAGTACCGCCAGCGGAACCCAAAATACGAGTGTGGTATGCGGCTCTCCTGCATACATCTCATGCGTCATATATGCAAAGAAGCCGAAAACGTACCCGCCAAGCAGTGCTGGCCAGAATGAATTGGTAATGAATCGGCACAGCAGAAAGGCAGTCCAGCCCGCCAATGCCGGCGCCAGCAACATCATAATGTTGAATGCTACAACGGGTCCGAAAAGTGCGGTCACCGGCCACATTGCCAGGCTTGCGAGTGGCACTGCAGTGGTCCACATCAGATTGAAGCCGACCGGTGCCCAAACGAACTTGGATACGAACGGATTCAGGCCATGAGTAAGTGCATATGGCCACCATACAAGGTGCCACATGAACGACCCCGGGTCGCTGCCGCCGCCAATCTGGCGGTCGCCAAAATGCCCGATTAGCGAGTGGCCGAACACCAAAAATGAAATGCCAAAGTAGATCAGGAACCCGGTCAGGGCGCCCGGCCCGGAGACGTCCCGATATCGCATGCGACCTTCCGCGCCCTGAAGGCTACTGGCGATGGATTCCATTATGGTGCCCAATTCACATTGCCATATATCGCAACCGTGCGCATTTGCACGATATGGCCGGGATTATCGTCGCGTTGCAGTCTGCGTGCGGAGACCGCCCGAACGGAACCCCGATTCCCGTTTGCTGCGATAGCTGATAGCTTTGCTAGTGTCGGCGTGATCGCGTTCATTTCATTCATTCGATGTGTTCGCGCCAGGCGCGAAGGATCCAGTCAATCCACCCATGGCATCTCAAGGCCGCGAATCCGCCAAAAACCGGATTGCGATATTCCTTGAAGAATTGGGTCGAGGCGACCTGCGGATCGGCGGATTGCTCGCGGCCGTACTGGCCATCACCACAGTAGTTCTGTTCCCTTCCCTCGGCTACGACTTCGTCTCCGACGATAACAATTGGATTGTTCACAATCGATTCCTTGGCGATTGGTCGTTTGTGTGGAGGTCGCTGGTCAACAATGCGATCTGGTTCCTCGATCCGAATCATCCGCCTCAAGTCGCGTATTATCGTCCGCTTCAAAATGTCTGGTTTGCGCTGAATTATCATCTGTTTGGATTGAATCCGATTGGATGGCATGCGGCGATGATCGCACTCCATTTGATCGTCGTGTTGCTGGTCTTTCGCGTCGCGTCGGGGCTGACCGCGGATAATTTGACGGGGCTTTTTGCTGCGGCCCTGTTCGCGTTGATGCCCTATCGTGCCGAAGCCGTGGTTTGGATTGCGGCGGTTGGAACGCCGCTGAGCGCCGCGTTTCAATTGGGTTCGTTCGAGGCCTACCTGAACGCTAGGGACCTGCGGAGCGAATCATCGCGATATGCGTCGTTGCTGTCCATGGCTTTATTTGCCGGCGCCCTCCTTAGCTATGACGGCGCAGTGGCGTTTCCATTTCTGATCGCGGCTCACGCATTGATTTTTGGCCGTGGCGACCCGCCAAGATCGGAATCGAACGTCAGCTCGAAAGCGACTGATGGGATAGCGGCAGCGTTGCCATACGCACTTGAGTTGGGTGCGTACTTGGCCCTGCGATATTGGGTTCTCGGATATATTGCCCGCGCAAATCCTCTCAATATTAGGGCGCTAACTGGAATGGAGGCGATACTGACAATTCCGGCTGCACTCGCCAGCTATGTCACCCTAATTGCGATGCCATGGCGCGCCGGACCGACACATGAACTGGCCCGCGTACAAAGCGTAAGCTCGCCGGACTTTTACCTGCCGATATTGGTGCTCGCGGCGCTGTGCTGGGCGGGCTGGCTATTGCTCCGGCGCACTTCGCACCGGCGCCTGTATTTGTTTTGCGGCGCATGGTGCCTGATTGCACTTGCGCCGATGCTCAATCTGAGCGGATTTGTGATCCATAGCCTGGTGCAGGACCGGTACTTGTATCTGTCATCGTTCGGCTTGTGTGTGATAACAGCGGACCTTGCAGTTGGGTATGTGCGAGGCAGCCGCCGGAATGCAGCATTAGTGGCGATCGCGTTCAGTGCGACCCTCGCTGGGTACGCCGCGATGCTCATCTATGTGGAGCGCTTCTGGCGTAACGATGTGGTGTTGTCTTCACGCTGCATTGAGGTCGCTCCTAAAGCCGGAATTTGGCGTTACGAACTTGGACTTGCGCTGGAAGCCCAGGGTAATTTGACGGCTACGCGGGCCGAATTGGAGCGGGCGATTGCGATCGATCCGGACATCGGCTGGTATATTTTTTATCATCTGGGGCTGGTTGATGAGCACCTTGGCGATCGCCGTGCTGCCGAACAGTCGATTTCGGCCGGGCTGAAGAAATTCGCCGGAGCGCCGCCAAGCGCATATGCGAACTTGGCACTAGTCGCCGACGCCGCCGGGGATTCAATAGGGGCTGAGGACGCATTGGCGCAGGCGGCGGCGATGCCCGATGGCGACTCGATCGCTGCGGTTACGCGGGCGCAAATTCGATTCGGTCATCGCGATCTTAAGGGTGCGGAAGATACGTTGCGTGATTTGCTCCAGCGCCAACCAAATAACCACGATGCTTTGACGACACTTGGTGCGGTGCTCTCAACTGGCGGGCGATATGAGGAAGCGCTTGCGGTGTATCGCCGCGCCGCGCAGATCGAGCCGGGCGCGGAACTTTCGAATTATTTTATCGCGTTCGAACTGCATCGCCTTGGCCGCGATCAGGAGGCGCGGCGCGCATGTGAGAACGCATTGGCTGCGGCTCCCAATAACCCCATGGTCCGGGAGCTGATGGCCGAAATCGATCGCGGCGGAACGGCGCACTGAGATGAATCGGGCGAAGGCTTTCTCTCCGCGCACCTGCATGGCATGCCTCCTTGCCGTCACGGCGCTGATCTATTCGCGCTCACTTGGCAACGAGTTTCTGATGGATCAGAAACTGTCGCTCGACAATCCGTACGTGGCGGATTGGTCCTTCATCTGGAAATCGCTCATCAACGACGAGTGGTGGTTTCTCGATCCGGCTCATTTGCCGCAAGGGTCGTATTACCGGCCGATCCCGAACATCTGGCTGGCGCTCAATTTTCATCTATTCGGAAGAAATCCGGGCGGGTGGCATGCGGCAATGATTGCGCTCCATCTAATCGCCGTATGGATGGCGTTTCGAGTTGCGTCGCTGCTGGCCGGAAACGACTGGACCGGTCTGTTGGCGGCGGCGCTGTTTGCGCTGATGCCGATCCATGCTGAAGCGGTAGTCTATTCGTATGCGTCGCCGATTGCCGCGTCGTTTGAGCTGGCAGCCTTCGAATTGTATCTGCGAAGCCGCTCCGACCCGGCAATGGATAATGTACGCCGGATGCCCAACATGATGTCGCTGCTGTTATTTGGCGGCGCACTGCTCAGCTACGAAAGTGCCGCCGCATTCCCGCTCCTCGTGGCGGCGCATGCATTTATTTTTCCGCACACATTCGCCGACACACGACCGGATTCCGATGCGGCGCGCGAAATCGGCATCGCGAGTCGAGTGCGCGGCGCCTTCGTGGTGGCGTGGCCATTCGCGTTGGAAGTCGCGGTTTACCTGGGAATTCGGCGCTGGGTGCTTGGAGCGATTATCCAGCCGGACTTCGATGTTCATCTTTCCGCGCGTGAGGCAATCCTGACGATTCCCGCGACGATATGGGAGTACGCGATGTTGCTTGTTACGCCGTGGCGAGCCGGTCCGGCGCACTTCGTTAAAGTCGCCGGCGACATTACAACGGCGGCGTTTTATCGGCCACTGTTCGAAATTGTTGCATCGGCAGTCGCCGCATCGCTTGCGCTACGGGAAAATCCGCGGCGGCAGCTTTATCTATTTTGCGCGGCGTGGTTTCTGATCGCATTAATGCCGGTGCTCAATCTGCGCGGATTCTGGCCCGACAGCATCGTTCAGGATCGTTATCTCTATTTGCCGTCATTTGGATTTTGCGTGCTCGCGGCTGATCTCGCTGTAAGCATCGCGCAAAAAGGCGGACGGTGGCATTGGGTGGCGATGGCTGGCGCGGCCGCAGTGACGATTGCCTTTGCGGGAATTCTTCTGACCGTTCAACTTTATTGGCATGACAACGTAAGCCTCCTGAAGCGGGGAGCGGAGGTGATGCCGGCGGCAGCCCGATGGCGTCATCGCCTCGGGGTCGCGCTTGCGGCTAAGCGGGAGTACGTCGCCGCGCGAGGCGAGCTTGAGACGGCTGTGGCGCTGGCGCCTGACGACCCGGACGCTCCATGCGATCTCGCGGTCGTATACGAAACCTTTGGCGAGCAGCGCGCTGCAGTGCGCGAAATTATGGCAGGGTATTCACTTCTCAAGCATCTCTCGCCTTATGATTATGCCAAGTTGGCCCTGCTGGCGGATGCCACTGGCGACCCGCAAGATGCGCAGGCCGCGCTGGCGCGGGCGGCGGCGATGCCGGGCGGCAGCGATGCCGTGATTGTAGCCGGCGCTCAGCTTCAACTCATGCACGGCGATGCCAAAGGGGCCGAGAAGGCGCTGCGGGAACTGCTTAAGCGCGAGCCGGGCAATGCGCCGGCGCTTGCGGCGCTGAGCCTCGCATTGTCGTCGCAGCAGCACTATGACGAAGCGCTATCGACGTTCCGGCGTGCGGAACAGACAATACCGGCGGTTCCGGGTGTTCATTTTCTAGTTGCGGTTCGACTGCATCAGTTGGGCCGCGAACCGGAGGCGAGCCGACAATGCGCGATGGAGCTCCGGGCGACTCCCAACGACCCGGTGGTCCGTGCGCTGATGGCGGCGATCGAACGCAGCGGTTCGGCGCATCAGGCCGCGAGATGAATTTCAATCCGGTTGTGCTATGGTGGCGCGGCTTGGGTTACCTAAGCCTGTGCCAATGCGACGGGGGTCGAAATGAAGAATATCCGCGGCTCGGTTATTTCAGCATTGATTCTCGCGATGGCGATTTCATTTTCCGGTGAAATTGCGTCCGCGCAAGTCAAGCCCGGCGATGTGATCACGCCTGAAAACGCCGCCTCGGTTAAGGATCTGGTCAGCCCGGGCACGTTTGCCGCGGTGTCCAAGGGGATGCGAATGAATATCGTTGCGTCCTCCCGAATTGAATGGCCGCCGCCGTATCAGGATGCGACAGAAAAATATTCCAGCCAGGCACGGCTGGCGCCCGACCATCGCAATCTTATCGGCTATGTGGCCGGTCAGCCGTTTCCGCTGCTCGATCCGAACGATCCTGATGTCGCAGTCAAGATCATGTGGAATCAGTACCTCAAGCCAATTTTGACCGACGATGCCGATTTGCGATTCTTCGAATGCCAGGTATCACCGCAGAAGCCCGGCGGGGAGCAGCAGGTAATGCTGATGGCGCAGATCGGGCATCTGGCTGTTTATTCCGACATTGGACGCACGGAAGTGGAGCCGATGCCGACCGATCCCGACTTCAAAGCCAGCGGCATCTGGGCGCGCGCCGGCGCTTATCCGGTGCTTGAACCAGCCGACGGCCGCGGGGCTGGGGGCCTTCGTTATCGCTACTGGGACTCAGAACGCGCGGACGACGCATGGATTTTTCTTCCCGGTATCCGCCGCGTGCGACGTCTGAACGAGTCGGTACTGAGCGCATCGCCCGGACTGTCAACCTGGGATGCGGATCATGCGGGTGGTTTCGGCGCCAAGCCGCAGGAATACAACTTTAAGTATCTGGGGCAGCGCAAAATGCTCGCGTCGGCGCACGCGAAAACCTCCCCCGAGCATCCATGCCCATACGACGGCGGCGCAACCGCGTGTCCCGAGGACTGGGAAATGCGGGATCTTTACGTGGTGGAGGTCACTCCGCGGCCGGATCGGACCTCCGAAATCTTGCAGTCGAAGACAATCGTCTACATCGATGGCGAAGCTTGGTTTAGCCCCTACGTCGACAGCTACGATCGTAAGGGCGAGCTGTGGAAGACCCAGATATATCTGATGACGTACCGCGATCGGCCGGTACCGGACGCGCGGGTGGCAATTTACCCTTTCCCGCGTGAATTCGAGATTGCCGCCACGAGCCTTGATACGCAGAGCGGATTGTCAACGACCTGCTACCTGCCCGGCGCGGATACCCCGGAACGCGAATGCTGGTACATCAACATGGGCGCCATCAATCGCGAATTCCTGACCACCGAAGCGATGGTAAAGGCGGGGCATTAAGAAAGAATTCGCTAATTTTGTTAAGAATTTCGTAGCTTTCGGATTGCGTTGGACTCAAAAGGCCGCAGATTTTCACCTATTTCGCTTGAGACGCCGCTAAAGCACTGTTATATTGCTGCCTCGCTCCTTGCTCCAACTTGGGGCTAAATCCGTAAGGAGGCTGTTGAGCGCGTGAGGCGCTACGAAACTATCTTTGTTCTCAGGGCTGACTTGGGCGATCCCCAAGTCAAAGAAATAACCAAACGCTTCGAGGGAATCGTCGCTTCCGGGGGCGGCGAGGTCGTAGAGACCGACGAATGGGGTGCGCGCGAGCTTGCCTATCGAATCAAGGGCGAGCGCCGCGGTGTGTACGTTCGGCTGGATTACGTCTCGCCCGGCCCGGTAATGAACGAGGTCGAGCGCAATCTGAAAATTTCGGATTCCGTGCTGCGCTTCCTGTCGGTCATGATCGATGCCGATGCCGACGCGGCCAAGGCGCGCGAAGACATCCAGGCGCGAAATCGTCGTCTTGCGGAAGCCCGGGCGGCGGCTGAAGCGCGTGCGCAGGCCGCGAGCAGACCGGCGTCGGATCGGGTCGAGGATGCGCCGGAAGAGATAATGGAGGACGCCTTGGAAGGAAGCACCGGGCCGGGGGGTGGCAAGCAATCGAGTTGAGCTTGCCGGCCGCGTGACCGGAATGGCTGAATTTCGAGTCACGCCGGCAGGCAATCCGGTGCTGCGTTTCGTGATCGAAGCCGGGCAAGTCGGGGAGCGCTTCAAGCTCGGCGTGGTGATGACCGGCGCCGAGGCGGAACTTGCAAAGGGGCGCGCAGTATCGGGCCGATCGGTCACAGTTGCGGGGCGCCTTCGAGCGGTAGGGAAAGGCGGCGTTTCGGTGATCGGCGGGCGCACGCTGGAAATATTGGCGAAGTCCGTGGAGTTCGCGGATTCATAACTAACGACTATTTCGCCGCGCGCGGTTTAGGATGACATCGGCTGCGAGCGGCAGTTTTAAGGGATTGGAAATGGCAGAGGAACACAAGGCTGAATCAGGAATGGAGCAAATGCGCGGTGAGGGCGAGCATGGCGGTCGCGGCCGCTACGGTGCCCCGCGTTCAGAGGGCGATCGCGGCGATATGCATGGCGGCGACCGTGGCGATGGACGCGGCGGAGCCCGCCGCCGGCCAAGTGGCCGGCGCAAGGTCTGTCGCTTCTGTGCCGACAAGTCGCTCCAAGTCGACTACAAGGACGTCCGGACACTGGGCAGCTTTCTGAGCGAAGGCGGCAAGATCGTTCCCAGCCGCACCTCGGGAACCTGTGCGAAACATCAGCGGCAACTGGCAGTGGCAATCAAGCGCGCCCGTTCGCTCGCATTACTGCCCTTCTCGACCTTGGGAGAATGAGCGCGTGCCGTGACCAGCAGGGAGACCATCGGAATGGTACGAGCGGCCCTATTGTCGGCCTCGTGCTTTCTCTTCAGCGCCGTGGTGCCCACGATCGGTGCGGTGGTGATGTTGCTGGCGCCGTCGCCGATTCTCATCTATGCCGTGGGCCGGCCCGATCCCAACCGCCGAACGACCGCGACCGTGCTGATCGCCGCGGTTTGCGTGGCAATCTTGTGGTCCCCGCTGGTCAGCCTCAATTACTTTTTTTCATTTGGGCTGCCGGCGATGATCATGTGCCTTATGATCGAACGGCGGCGGCCGTTCGAGTTGATTGTCGCCAGTGCGGGTAGCGCGATGTTTATCGCGATGGTGTGCGCCGGGCTGATCGCCAGAAGCGGCACCTTCGGAGTTGCAAGGACAATTTATCACGACCTTACCAAAGAGCCGTTTTTTCTTGGCTGGCTGATGCGTGTGATGGTCAGCGGGCCGGAACTCTACCGGCACTTCCGGATCGAAACCCCGCTGACTGCGGAAACTCAGGCCGCAATCGTCAGGCTGGTAATCCGTCTTAGTCCGGCGCTGGTATTGCTCGCAGCGGCTTTTTCCGTACTGCTTAATTTGCGGGTGTTTTGGCGATTTGCCGGCTCGCGGCGGCTAAATTACAAGCTGTTCGGCGATTTGATGCGATGGTCGGCGCCGGAGTGGCTGGTATGGCCGCTGGTATCAGCCGGATTCGCTTGGTGGCTAATTCCGCTTGCTCGGGTTCGCGAGATTGCGCTCAACGGGCTTCTGGTTACTGCGGCGATTTACTTTTGCCAGGGATTGGCGATCGTCGCGTTTTATCTTCAGACCCTGGCGGTTCCCACGATTGCACGCGCCATCATTTACCTGATTGTTTTCGTGCAGCCAGTGGTCGCGATGATAATTTGCGTTGCCGGTATCTTCGATTTGTGGATCGATTTCAGGAGGATTAGGCCTCCCAGCCAGCAGGCTCCGAGCCTGGGAAAGCGGCTGCTCTGATAACGTGGCGGAAACGAAGTGATTATATCAAGGCGGTAGAACGATGAACGTGCAAGTCATACTGAACGAAGACCTGCCCAACCTGGGTCGCACCGGCGACGTGGTGAAAGTGCGGGCCGGCTACGCGCGCAATTACCTGTTGCCGCGCAAACTTGCGGTCGAGGCGGATGAGAAGAACCTGCATGCCTTCGAGCATCAGAAACGCATCGCGATGCGCAGGCGGGAAACCAAAAAGAACGAGGCGGTCGGCGTTAAGGCCCGCCTGGAGGCGCTCAAGCTAACAATCGCCGCGCGTGCCGGCGAGGAGGGAAAACTGTTTGGCTCGGTCACCAACATCGATGTTGAGCGCGCGCTGCGCGAACAGGGATTTGCAATTGAGCGCCGCAAGATCGCGCTGTCGGACCCAATCAAGTCGCTCGGCGATTTTACCGTAACCATCAAGCTGGATGCCGAGGTCGAGGCCGGCTTGAAAATCACCGTGGCGCCGCAAGCTGAATGAGGACCTGTTCGATATGATCAAGCTCTACGACTTCCTGTCCTGCCCCTATGGCCAAAAGGTTCGAATCGTCCTTGCCGAGAAAGGACTTACGTACGATCTGGTGTCAGTCGATCTCGCGCAAAACGAGCATCGCAAGCCGGATTTTTTGCGGCTGAACCCTTTTGGACGAGTGCCGGTTCTGGTCGATGAGGACACCACGGTGTACGATTCGACGATCATCAACGAGTATCTGGAGGACGAATATCCCGAGCCTCCAGTGCTGCCGCCGCTGGGTGCCAGCGCGCAACGCGCCCGCGCAAGACTGTTCGAGGATTTTGCCGATACGTCATTTACTCCCCCGGCCGGCCAGTTGATAGCGGAGATGGCCAAGCCGGAAGCGGAACGCGATCAGAATCGGGTCACGAAATTGCGCCAATCGGTCGAGCGGGTGCTCGACTATTTGAACCACGAACTCGGGTCGAATGACTTCCTGGCCGGTCAATTCTCGGTCGCGGATATTGGCTTTGCGCCGCGCTTGCTAGTGCTGGGCGAAATCGGAATCGACGTGGCCGGCAATAATCGCTTAAGCGTAGATGCGTGGCTCAAGCGGATGCTGGAACGGCCGAGCGTGCGCAATTTGCAGGGGGTTGCGGCAACACCGGTTGCCGGCGGCTGATATCAAAATACGCGCGCGCGATTCGGAACTCCCGAATCGCGCGCGCATTAGTGAAAGGACAGCGGATCTGGTTACGGCGGTTCTTAGGTTAAACGATCTGTTCGCCGGTTAATAGCGGGGGGACCCGAATTCGCCGGTAACATCCTCGTCGTCGCCGCGGGCTGGGCCCACGCCGATAAGATGGAAAAGCAGTTTGGCGGCAAAAACCTTTTCGCCGATTCTTCCTTGCGGCTTGAGGAAGCCGCCATGGCGCTTGCAGTGCGGACAAGAGATGGAACCGCTCAAAAGGCCAGCATTTTCAGGGGTGATTCGCAAATCGAACTTGTACCCGCACCCCGGGTTCTGGCATACCGTACGGTAAACCACGCCTTGGCCGCCGTTGCTTCTGGATTCCTGTTTGCCGGTCGCTGTATGCATTTTACCTCCCTCCCTTCGAGAGGCCTTTTGCCGGCCCCCATGGCCGGGTATGCTCCTTAGACGTGCGCTCTTGGATATTTCTTCAAGCAATCGGCGTGCCCGAATTCGACGGTGGCGACTCGGCCATAAATCTAGTAAAATCAAGCGAAATTTGGCCGAAACCGATTCAATAGGTGTGGCGAAGTTGCGTCATTCTGCGAAAATTACTGCTTATTTTGCTACAAGAGCAATTATGCCGTGTAAAATCGCCCCATTGACAAATCTTCCGGTTCTGCCGCTTTCGGCGCTCGATTTCGACACTTATACTGGCTGCGCGAACCGGGTTGAGGCTCGACTTATGACGCGAGGGCGGAAAGGTTTGCCGCGATGAGAACGTTGGCGCTCGTGATGGCCGGAGGGCAGGGGACGCGGCTTCACCCGCTGACCCGCGACCGCGCCAAGCCGGCCGTTCCCTTCGGCGGCAAATACCGCATCGTTGATTTCGTTCTATCCAACTTTGTCAACTCCGGCATCTATGCGATCTATGTGCTGGTTCAGTGGCGCTCGCAGTCGTTGATCGAGCACCTTAAAGATGGATGGCAATTCGGCGGCGCGCTGCCCGATCACTTTGTAATCCCGGTGCCCGCGCAAATGCGAATGGGCGAGACCTGGTATCAGGGAACCGCCGACGCAATTTTTCAGAACCTTAATCTGATCGATGATACCCGCCCGGACTTGGTCGCTGTTTTCGGCGCCGATCACATTTACCGGATGGACATCCAGCAGATGATTGAGTTTCACAACGACCGCAAAGCTGCGGTGACAGTCGCGACGCTGCCGGTGCCGCTGGATCAGGCCAACCAGTTCGGAGTCCTGGATGTCGATTCGGGACTGCGAGTGCGGGGATTTGATGAAAAGCCGGAAAATCCGCGGCAGATGCCGGGGGCACCGGGGCGATGCCTGGCGTCGATGGGGAATTATCTGTTCGATCCCCAAGTGCTGCGCGAGGCGCTAATCGAAGATTCGATTCGGCAGAACAGCAGCCACGATTTTGGCCGCGACCTGATTCCGTCGCTAATCGGGCGCGCTCCGGTTTATGCCTACAACTTCATGACCAATCGCATCCGCGGCGACTCCGAGGCAAACCTTAGCTACTGGCGGGATGTTGGCACGCTCGAGTCGTACTATGAAGCCAACATGGATCTGCGCGATGCACGGCCGCAGTTGAACATGTACAACCCGTATTGGCCGCTTCGTACCGCCTACTATGCTCAACCTCCAGCGAAATTTGTCTTCGACGAAAATGGACGGCGCGGTGTGGCGCTTCATTCGGTGCTCTCGGAAGGATGCATCGTATCCGGCGGCGCGGTCCGCAATTCCGTGCTGGGCCGCTCGGTTTTCGTGCATTCTTACAGTCTGGTGGAAGATTCGGTGATTATGGACTACGTCGAGATCGGCCGTCACGCAAAGATTCGGCGCGCGATTATCGACAAAAACGTTTACGTTCCCGAAGGTGAGGAGATCGGCTACGACCTCGAACGCGATCGGCAGCGCTTCTTCGTCACGGATTCCGGGCTGGTCGTGATTCCCAAGGGACCCAAGCGCGAGCGGTCGGTGCTGTGAGTGTTTCATCGCCCGTGACCGGCGGCGAAACCGCTATTGTCGAACAAGGCTCGCTCAGCGAATCCCCTGCGCAGTCCGGGAACGGAAATGCGGCGAACCTCGCGTATGATTTGGACCCAACGGTTGCCGCACGAGCTTCGCGCCGTCCGTTTCAGTCCTCCAAACTGCCGCTCGGCGTGAAGGATCGCCTGTTGTTCTGGCTGATGCTCGGGACGCTGCACGCACTCAGTTTGTTGCCGGACGCAATTCTGTATCCGCTCGGTGCGGCCGGCGGATATATCGGCTATTTGCTCGATCGGCGGCATTTGCGAATCGGGCTGAAAAATCTTGAAATCGCTTTTCCGGAACGGAGCCCCGATGAACGCGGCCAAATTCTGCGCGCCTCCTACGTGAATCTCGGCCGCGCCGGCGCCGAATATATCCGGCTGGGTGGATTCTTCTGGCGGCGGCTGAAGGGCCGGGTAATTTATCGCGGATGGGATAATCTGGCGAGCGCGCGGCGGCGCAATCCCGGGCGGGGGGCGATCGTGCTGACCGCACATTTCGGCAATTTCGAACTGTTGGCCCCGGCGCATGCGATGCACGGCCATCAGGTGAGTCTCGTGCATCATACGCAGCGCTTTATGGCGGGCGATGCGGTGATGACGTGGGTGCGGGAGCGCGCCGGCGTGGAGCAAATTCGCAAACATTCCGCCGCGCGTGCCGTGCTGAGAGCGCTGCGCGCGGACGACATCATCGGCATTCCCTTCGATCAGAACGCCAAGCGTTCAGAGGCGATCTGGGTGCCGTTCTTCGGCGAGCCGGCCGCGACAATCAGCGGCTTGGCGCGCATCACGATGCTTGCCGGTGCGCCGGTGGTGCCGGCGTTCATAGTGCGCCAGCCGGGGGGCAGAAATCACGCGATCGAAATTTTTCCCGAAATCGAACAGCAGCGCACCTCGGACCGCGAGGCGGATATCACGGAAAATACCGCTCGATTCGTCCACGCGATTGAGGAGATTGTTCGAAAATATCCCGAGCAGTTTCTATGGACCCACCGGCGTTTCCGGACCCGCCCGCGCGGGATGCCGCCGGTGTACGATACGTGACTGACCTCAGACCTAATGATAGCCTACAGGATGTAATTGAGCCTTGGCGGTTGGGGTTGCCGTTGCTTGGGAGCAATGCGATTATTCTACGTGTGATTTATTTGTCTGTAGTGGACGCGGCTTGCTGAGTTGGGGGAGATGCGCTTCGTAAAAGCTGCGACAGTTGCCGTCGTGATTCTGGCTTTGTACGCGCCGGCGTTCGGCCAGACTGCGACACCAACCTCCACGCCGACCACGTCGATTTCCGTGGGGCCGGCTTCGTGCGATTCAGGCAGCGTGGTGGAAGGAAACACCTCGACGGTGTGCGTGTTCACGCTGAACAATACCGGGTTCACGAATCACGCAATCATTTCCAGCGTTACGATCGATGACACGCTGGACTTCGGTGTGTTCTTCACCGATTGTCAGGCGCCGGGCGGAGTCCCCGCACAGTCATCGTGCTCGATAAACGTGTCGTTTACGCCGCAGAGCATCGGGCCGTACACAACGCACATGCACGTGCTCGACAACGCATCGAGCAGCCCCCAGACAGTTACCTTGACCGGCACCGGGACGCTGCCGCCTCCGACGACCGATACGGTGCTGCCCAATCCGCTTGACTTCGGGAGCTCGCCTGTGGGCGAGGCCAACGAGCAGTTCCTGACGGTCAGCAACACCGGATTCACCAATCCGCTGGTGCTTCAGACACTGACCCTGGCCGACACTACGCCGGGCTACACCGGAAGCAACGAGTTTGCGCTGGTTCCGGCGGACTCGACCTGTGCGACGCCACCGGCGGGGCTTGGTCCGCAGGCAAGCTGCGTCCTGGCGATCGCATTGACGCCGAATGCGGCGCACGTCGGCACGACAATCACTGGGACGCTAACGGTGACGGACAATACCGCGGGGAGCCCCGAAGTGGTGAACCTGATGTCGGTAGGGACGCCGCCGACGACCACCGTGACTGTAACGCCTGGCGTGTGTGATTCGGGAAGCGTTGTGGAGGGGAACACGGCGAATGTCTGCGTCGTTGCGGTGAACAACACCGGGTTTACAAATCCCGCCATCATCGCCGGCATCACGGTTGACGACACTTCGGACTTTGGCGTGTTTTTCACGGATTGCCAGGCTCCGGGCGGGACTCCCGCACAGTCGGCGTGCTCGATCAACATAACGTTCAGTCCGCAGGGCATTGGTCCGTATACGACGCAGTTGCACGTGTTTGACAACGCGGTGTCCAGCCCGCAAACGGTTACTTTGACGGGAACCGGGACACTGCCTCCTCCTACGACGGACACGATCCTGCCCAATCCGCTGGACTTCGGGAACTCGCCTGTGGGTCAGGACAACGAGCAGTTCCTTACGGTGAACAACACCGGCTTCACCAACCCGCTGGTGCTGCAGACGCTCACATTGACGGATACCACGCCGGCTTATACTGGCCCGAATGAATTTGCGCTGGTTCCGGCGGACTCGACTTGTCCGACGCCACCGGCCGGGCTCGGTCCACAGGCCAGTTGTGCGCTGGCGATCACATTGACGCCGGATGCGTCGCACGCAGGCGCATCGATAACCGGAACGCTCTCGGTAACGAACAATACCGCGGGCAGCCCGCAGGTGATCAACCTGACCGCGACGGGCGTTACTTCCACCCCGACATCGACGGCCACGGCGACGCCAACATTGACTCCGACCGCAACCGACACTGCTTCGCCCACATCGACGGCTACCGCGACCGATTCTGTCACAATCACCGCAACCTCGTCCGTGACCATAACTGCGACACCTACGGGCACGCCCTCCACGACGGCCACGATTTCCGCGACACCGACAATCACCATAACTGCAACGCCAACGCTTACAAGGACGGCAACTCCGTCGGTGACGATTACGGCGACGGCGAGCGTTACCGCGACACCGACGTTTACTATTACAGCCACCGCCACTCGCACGGCGACACCCAGCACGACGGCCACCAGGACCGCGAGTCCAACGGTTACTGTGACGGTGACTGCGACAAGAACCCCAACGGTTACAGTGACGCCGACGTCGACGATTAGCCCAACCGTGACCGTTACGACGACGGCCACTGCGACGCACACCGCGACGCCGACCTTTACCGTAACGCCGACTTCGAGCGTGACGGCGACTGCCACACGGACGGCGACATTCACCGCGACAGCGACCGTGACTGCAACATCAACGCGGACGGCAACCGCGACTGGGCCGACCCGGACCGCGACGGTTACGGCGACCCCGACCGGGCCGACACCGACCGCAACCGCGTCGCCGATTCCGGCGCTATTTGTCGGTAATTCGAGCGACGATTCGATAACGGTCTACCCGCTATCCAGCAATGGAAATATCGCGCCGCTGGTTGCGTATAGCGAGCTCGCCTTGGACGTCGGCGATTTGGCGATCGCCAGGGATTCCAGTGGTAATATTTACGTCGCCAACAGCGAGGGTAACACCGTCAACGTGTACGCGCCGTCAGCCAATGGCCAGGCGGCGCCGACGGCGGTCATTGCGGGGTCACTCACGCAACTGGACGTGCCGATTGCGATCGCGCTTGATTCAAGCGGCAATATCTACGTTGCGAATCAAACCGGTACGGGTGGAATTGGGTTCATTTCCAAATATGCCGCCGGCAGCACCGGCAACGTTGCCCCAGTTTTGACCATAAAAGGTGCGGCCACGGCGATTTCCGTGCCGGCCGGGATTGCCGTGGATTCCACTGGGAACATCTACCTCACGAACACCACCCCCGGCAGCCCGTCCTCGACTTATCAGTTGTTCTTCTTCGCGGCCGGTAGCAGCGGGAACGTGGCGCCCACCCACACCATCACGGGCGCGACCACTATGCTTAGTTCGCCCGCCGGCATCGCTCTGGATTCAAGCGGTAATGCCTATGTCGTAAACAGTACCGGAGGCAGCTCACAAACCGGCAATATCGCGAAGTATACCGCCGCGCAGATCGCCACGGGCGGAAATCAGATTCCCGGTATCGTGATCACAGCGGCCTCAATGTCCAACAACAACACCAAGCTGGCCGATGCGTATGGAATCGCGTTGGATTCGAGTTCGAACATCTATGTCGCCAACGGCAGCAGTGAAATGCTCTTGAAATTTGCAGCCGGCAGTAATGGCAACGTCGCCCCGACTGTGACGATCACGGGCGCCAGTACGCAGTTGTTCAATCCACAAGGCATCACACTCGATTCCGCCGGCAACTGGTACGTGTTGAATGTGAACGGCGGATCGAACAGCGTCGGCAGCATTACGAAGTATGCCTCCGGCAGCACAGGAAATGCGGCTCCGAGTGTCAATATTGGCGACACTGTCGCAACCGCGCTTTTTGAACCTGCGGGTGTCGCCGTCGATACCGCCGGGAATATCTTCTCCGCAAATATTCATGGGAACCCGCCGTCGGCAACCGGCAGCATTTCCAAATACGGCCCGAACACCCTTGCCGCGGTAATTCCCAGCACAACGATCGCCGGAGCGTCCACCGGCTTAAGTGACCCGTTCGGACTCGCCGTGGACTCGGCCGGGAAATCTTATGTGACCAACCCGTCAAATCCGGGTACGGTGAACATCTTCGCAGCCGGCGCCAGTGGCAATGCCGCGCCAATCGCCTCAATCACCGGAGCGTCGACGGGTTTGTTCTATCCGCAAGGCATCGCGCTGGATTCGTCGGGGAACATTTACGTTGCGAACTATGGGCTTTTGGCCAGCGTCAGCAACAGCGTTACGGCTTACCCTGCCGGCAGCAATGGCAACGTTCTGCCGAGCGCCACGATTTCCGGTTCACTCACGGGCCTGGCCTTCGCCGCACCAGCGGGCATTGCGGTGGATTCCGGCAGTAAAATTTACGTGAGCAGTGCTGTCACCGGCGGCGGCAGCATTTTTGTCTATGCGGCGGGCACCAATGGCAACATCGCGCCGACGGCAACGATCACCGGCTCGAATACTCAGTTGAATGCGCCGTTTGCGCTCGTGATCGACTCCAGCGGCAATCTGTACGTCGCGAATTACAAGGGCTACAGCATTACAGTCTATCCACCGGGCAGCACCGGCAATGCGTCCCCCAGCGCTGTACTCACAGGGCCTTCAACGCAGATTGTTCTGCCGTATGGCCTGTCGATCGGTCCGACCCTGCCGTAATGGATCGCCGTCGAAGTCAGGTTTGTCGATCTGATTCGCCGATCAATCGAGGAAGCATCACCAAAATCGCCGCCGCGATTGCCCACGCACCTACGCCGCCGATAAGCGGGACCGGACCCACACCCAACAGCCATCCGGGTAGCGCGCTGCGCCCTTCGATCAATTTAGGCCACAGCTTGGCCCCAAGAACGAATCCGCCATGCAGGCCAATTGATAGGTAAACGGTTCCGGTTTGCAGATAAGCCTCGCCAAGAACGATCCCGAGCAGGAACAATCCAGCCAGTTCCGGGACCGCGACGGCTGGATGGCTCAACTGGTCGAGCGACCCCAGCAATGTCCATAGTCCGGCGCCCGGCTCGTACCCGGAGACGACGAAATGGGCTGGGGAGCGCACGAGATGAGCGAGTGCGTAGATTGCAGCGCTGAAGTATAACGCCCGGCGGCGGCCGAAGTCGTCTGACATTCCACCCAGCAGAAAGGCGCGAAAAAATCCTTCCTCCAGCACTCCGATAAATAATGCTGCGACAGCATATTTCGGTATTCGAGCCGCTACGGCACCCAAGCCGCTCAATCCGCCGCCCGCAAGGATTGCTCCTGCGGACAGGATCGCGATAGCGGCAACCGCAAGGCAGAATCCGCGCAGCGCAAGATGCAGATTTCCCACCGGGCGATTGAATCCGGCGGTAAGCAAATCGTTAAGCCGCAGCGCGCGTGCGTTCCACGCAATTGCCGCGAACAGCGCAATCATCAAGGTGCGATCGAAAATTCGAGGAAACGGAAAATTCCATCCGGCGACCGCAAGCGCCGCAATTGGTGCGATGGCGACTGCGGCGGCAATTGCCGCTGCCAATGCGGTTGACAGTTTGGCGGTGAACGACATCGGGGTACTAACGCCGGCTCAGCGGATCGATTTGCGGCTCAATTGTGATTTCGACCGGGCACGCCCCCGCCGATGAATTTACGATATGCATCACTGCCGCGGCGATATCGGCGGGGCGAAGCATCGATGCCCGATCGAGCCGCTGGTTGTGGGGAATCAGCGCAGTGTCGACCAGTCCCGGAACGATGGCCGAGATTTTTACGCCACTGGCGCGCAGTTCCGCGAATGCGGCGCGAGTGAATGCGAGAAGTCCGGCCTTGGAAGCGGCGTAAACCGCCTCGCCGGCGGGGGTCAGCCGCGCCGCCGATGACGCAATGTTAACGATTGTACCGCCGCCATTTTTCGCCATCCGCGATGCTGCAAGCCGCGCCAGTGCAATTGGTGTCCGCAAATTCACCGCGATTATTCGATCCTGGTCGGCGGCGCGCATCTTGATGAGTGATGATCGCGGCGGGGCCCATCCCGCATTGTTGACCAGCACATCGAGCCGCCCAAAGTGGTCCACCGCAGCGTCGATCAGGGCGTCCGGCGCGTCCTCCTCGGCCAAATCGATCAGCACGATTAGCGCGGATTTGGCGGGTAGACCGGTGGCGGCCCGTGTTTCCTCCAGTTCGGCACGATTTCGGGCGGCGATGCATAGGCGATGCCCGGTTCGAGCCAGCTCCAATGTGATTGCCCTGCCGATTCCGCGCCCGGCGCCGGTTACGATCGCAACCTTTGCATCGTGAACTTTTTGAGCGGGGTCGTGTTGAGTCATCGGGGCAGGGCTTGCGATGCTATGGCCGGTCGCACAGATTATGCATAATATCGGGGCGGGCGCAGGGGAACCACACTGACGCGCCGGGATCGGGGAATATGAATCCGCAAGTTTTTCGCGAGTATGACATCCGTGGCATCGTCGAGAATGACTTCGACGACGCCTTTGTGACCGACCTTGGGCGCGGCTACGCGACGTTGCTCAATCGCGCGGGCAAGAAGACCATTACGCTAGGCCGCGATTGCCGGCTGTCGTCGCCCCGCCTGCACGACCGCCTGGCGGAGGGCATCCTGGCCGGCGGAATCGACATCGTCGATATCGGCGTGGTGCCGACTCCTCTGCTCTACTACTCGGTGCTGGCGTGGAAGATGGATGGCGGTGCGATGATCACCGGGAGCCACAACGCTGCCGAATACAACGGCTTCAAGCTCGGGGTGGGTCCCAGCACGATTTTCGGCGCCGAAATTCAGCATCTGCGGGAAATTCTCGAGAAGCGCGATTTCGTCGCCGGTCCTGCCATGGGGAAGATGA
>Ga0335069_10000161_pt1 | contig 114279 bp, 85 predicted proteins | sample Lox_Sample_11_FD_206714 | JGI IMG/M metagenome (GOLD analysis project Ga0335069, IMG submission 206714) | Soil microbial communities from Loxahatchee National Wildlife Refuge, Florida, United States - Lox_Sample_1.1 | ecosystem: Environmental > Terrestrial > Soil > Wetlands | place: USA...
GGGATGGAGGAGATCGGCTACGGCATCTGGAACTCTCCCTGGAAATCCCGACTGGTGGGATATGCCCTCCGCAATGCGGATAGAATACTGGCTGTCGATCCGTTCCTGAAGGACGAAGCTGCCAGGCGTGCGCGCTATGACGGAGGAAACATCCGGGTTCTCCCGACGGGTTTCGACGCGGATTTCTGGACACCCGGCGGTGAGCGGGGCGATGTCGTCCTGACAGTGGCGGCGTGCGACAGCGAGCCGCGGCTGAAGGTGAAAGGGATCGACCTCGTGCTGGAGACGGCCCGGCTCCTTCCCGGGGTCAGGTTCGTCCTGGTCGGTATTGACGCGCGGTTCATCGAAGGTCTTCGCCTCACGGCGCCCGAAAACATCGACATCAGGGGGAGAGTCTCCCGCGATGAGTTGCGTGCGCTGTACAGGGCCGCCCGGGTCTACTTTCAGCCATCGCGCGTCGAGGGGCTCCCGAACTCCGTGTGCGAGGCTATGCTGTGCGGTTGCATTCCGGTCTGCACCGATGTCGGGGGGATGAAAACGCCCGTCGCCGGCAGCGGCTATCTGGTTCCCTGGGGAGATGCCAGGGGACTTGCCGCGGCGATCGGGCAGGCCCGGTCGCTCGCTCCCGAAGCAGGTCTCCGCGCGAGGGACTCGATCGCATCACGTTTCACTCCCGACCGCCGCGAACGCGGGCTCCTGGAGGAATTCGGCATGCTTGCTCCGTGAAAAAGCCGGCGAAAGACATGCTGTCTGTCGCCGGGGGGGACATCGGGAGCCGGTTTGTCGGTTTTCTCGTCACACTCTACCTCGCGCGCGTGCTCGCCCCGTCGTCGTTCGGCATCATCAGCATCGGGCTTGCGGTGCTCGGGTATCTCTCTCTGCTGGGGAGTCCCGGCATCCAGATGGTGGAGACCAGGAATGCCGCGGCGACGGAAGGGGGGATGGCCGGGAGGGCGGGGGCGATCCTTTCGATGCGACTGGTGCTCGCGCCGGTCCTGATCGGGATTGGCTACATTGTCATGCTCCTGTACGGCGTCCAGGGGGACATGCGTCTGGTGATTGCACTCTATTCCCTCTCGCTTGTTCCGATGGCCCTCTCGCTTGACTGGCTCTTTCAGGGAAAAGAGGACTTCCGCCGCGTCGTGATCTTCCGGATGCTGACGGCAGTCGTGTTCGGCGCGCTCGTCTTCTTCCTCGTGCGGTCCGCCTCCGGCGTCGCCTTCACGCCGGTCGCATTCCTCGGAGGCAACGTTGCGGGGGCGGCATACCTGGGCGCGGCGTATTTCCGGCGATACGGGCTGCCGGCGCTGAGCTGGAATCCGAAAGCCTGGTTTCGCCTCCTTGGTGAGAATGCACCCGCGGGACTGGCTATGCTGCTCGCACAGAGCGTCACGAATCTCCCCCCTATCGTGATCGGCATTCTCCTCTCGAGCGCGCAGGCCGGCATATTCAGCGCAGGCATGAAGCTCATTTTTCTCATGCTTATCGTGGACAGAACGCTCAATGCACTGTTTCTTCCCGTCGCGACACGATTCGCCGTCGGGAGAATCGATGAGTTCCCGGAGCTTCTGTCCGCGGCGCTGACCGCGATACTCGTGTCGATGATTCCCGCTCTGATCTGTACGGGCATTCTCGCGCGTCCGCTTGTGCTCCTTCTCTTCGGACAGGGGTACGAAGAGGCCGTGCCGGTCGTCCGGATACTCACCGGGTACGTGTTCCTGACGCTCCTCAACTCCCTCTTCGTGTGCACACTCATGGCATTTGGGAGAACGAGAGCCTACGCCATGGTGGTGGGCGGCGGCGCGGTTGTTCTCTGCGGGGCGGTTGTCGGCGGGACGGCGCTCGCCGGAACAGCCGGGGCAGGGTGGGGGGTGGTTGCCGGTGAGGCGATCGTCCTGGCCCTTCTTGTCTACGCAGCTTCCCGACTGACACATCTCCCCACTGTGACCACCATGCTCAGGCCGGCGATTGCGGGGGCTGCAATGGCGGGCGGCGCAGTCATGCTTGCCGGCCAATCGCCCTGGCTCTCCGCGTGCGCCTGCCTCGCGATATTTGCGGTGGTTCTGCTTGCCATTGGAGGGCTGCCCCGGAATGAACTCAGGTATCTCCGGGAGCGGCTCGTATGATCCTCCGCGCGCGCATCATCGGCACTTCACCAGGCTGGGAGGAAATCCTCCGGCAGGCCGGCGTCCCGGTGCGGGCTGCCGCACTCGGCGGAGAGGGATCGTACAGCGTTCTTATCGTTGCACGGACGCTGAGCGCGGATGAGACTGAGTTCGTCCGCCGCTATCTCGGGGCGGGGGGGGCGGTGATGGGCGCGTCGGATTTCCTCCGAGGGCTCGTGGAGCTGAGGGAGGAGCCGGCGCGGCTCGGCCACATCGTCCCGGATCCGGGAGGGAAGATCGGGGGACTGTCGCTCATGGATGTCGAGACGACGGGGTATCTCCCCCGTGAGGCAGACTGCCTGAGGACTGACGACATGCAGTTTGCAGTGTTCGCTGGCGCCCTTGGGGGAGGGTGCGCAGTCGTTGCGCCGTTCGATCCGGGCGAACTGATGGGGGATTTCAGAGCCGTGGAACGGTACTTCTACGGCAGGCCGGAGCGCCTTCCTTCCGAGCGTGTCGCGCGTGTGGCAAAGGGGGAGCTTGTGCACTTCGTCACGGGGGCGCTGGAGTTTCTTCACCACGAGCGGGGGATTCCTTTCGCGCGGCTCTCCCCGTTCCCTGCCGGCGCATCAAATGTGTGCGCACTCCGGATCGACACAGACGGCGGCACGAAGGAGGAGATCGACGAGCTGTACCGGATCTCGTCTGACACCGGCATCCCCTTCACGTGGTTTGTCGACGCGGGGAGTCACGCGGAGTGGCTCGAAGTGTTCGCGCGGATGCAGCGGCAGGAAATCGGGCTCCACTGTTACGAGCACCGCATCTTCCTGGATGCGAATAAGGATGAAGAGAACATGCGCCGGGGGACTTCGGCCCTCGAGAAGGCCGGAATGCGGCCTCAGGCATTCGCCGCGCCGTTCGGATTCTGGAGCGCCGACATCGGCAGGGCGATTGACCGCGCCGGTTTCCGGTATTCATCGGAGTTTTCCTGGGCATGCGACGCTTTCCCGCAATACCCCGTCACGTACACTGCACGCTACGCCACGCTCCAGGTGCCCGTCCACCCGGTGGCGGTCGGCACGTTGAAGCGCTGCGGGTATACGCCGGCACAGATGAGCCAGTATTACCGCGACGTCATTGCGGCAAAAGTGACGCGGGGTGAACCGCTGTTCTTCTATCAGCATCCCGGCCACAGGCAGTGGGACGTCGTGCGGGATCTTTGCCGGGCCTGCCTGGACACCGGAGCACGGCCGGTGACGCTGGGGGAATATGCGGACTGGTGGAAGGAGAGAATCGCGCTTGACCCGGAGTTTGTCCTGCAGGGGAATGTGGTGAACACGTCCCCGGGGACGCACGCCGGCGCCGGAGGCATGTTCAGCGTGATCGTATCGCGAAGAGGGGAAGGAGAGGTGCTCGTTCCTCTCGGCCAGTCGGATGCAGGGCTTCCACGGCGCACCACGCCGCGCTTCGATCCCCCGCCGGATATCCGGAGAATCCGGGAGTTTGACCTGCGGGGGGAGATCGGCCGTCAGTTCACACGTCTGCAGAGGAAATTCATATGAACGTGACTGTGGCAGGATACCAGGCAGTTTCAATTCTGCACGGGGGCCCCAGCACACAGATCCGAAATACGGCGAAGCACCTGCCGAAGCTCGGTGTGAACGTCCGCTTCTTCGACCCCTGGGCTCCATTCCGCAAAGGGGACGCCGATCTGGTGCATATATTTGCCGCCAACATCGGCACGTATCATCTGGCGCGCGAAATCCACGCGCTCGGGGTCCCGCTCGTCGTCTCTCCCATCGTTTACAGTCTCCACAGTCCCGCGTTTATCCGCCGGACGCTCCGGTGGGGCCGTCTCCTCCAGAAGGCGGGAAAAGGTGTCTGGTTCGACTACGGGATCACCGCTGACATCTGCGCGTGGGCGGCGCGTGTTCTTCCCAACACCGCCGCGGAAGGAGAACTCATCAGCGGCGGGTTCGGCGTCGATCCCTCACGCATCAGCGTCGTGCCCAACGGGGTCGACGAACGATTCTACACCGCGGATCCGACGCCGTTCACCGAGCGCTACGGCGTGAAGGACTTCATACTGAACGTCGGGCACACGGGGCACACGAGGAAGAATGTCCTGGCGCTCATCCGCGCCCTGGCCGCAATCGACCACCCCGCAGTCATTATCGGGCGGTTCATCGCGGGTGCGTACGGGGACGCGTGCAGGGAAGAGGCCGCACGGCACAAACACATCCTCCTCATCGACGGTCTCGAGCACGGCTCCGAGATGCTCGCCTCTGCGTATGCCGCCTGCGACACGTTCGTCCTCCCCTCGCTGTTTGAAACGCCGGGGATTGCGGCGCTTGAGGCAGCGCTTGCCGGCGCCAAGGTGGTGATCACTCCCTACGGGGGTACGAAAGAGTATTTCGGAGATCTCGCGGAGTACGTCGAGCCTTCATCGGTGGAATCGATCCGGGCCGGCATCAGGGCCGTGCTGGATAGGAGCAAGGGGACGGACCTTCGCGAGCACGTACGGAAGAACTTCCTCTGGCAGTCTGTTGCGGCGAAGACCGCGGAGGCGTACCGCAACGTTCTCGGGCAGGGGCCCTGATGCCCGGCAGGCCCGGGTCGGGGTCCGTTTACACGGCGCGCGGCGTCTACGCCGTGCTTGCCGTCCAGCAACTCATGGCGAGCGGCACGCACATCGTCGCGAAAGTGATCGTCCAGCAGGTCGATCCCTTCACGCTGACATTTGTCCGGACGCTCATTTCGGCGTCGGCGATGCTCCTCATCCTGCTGTTGCGCGGTAAAGCTCCCGCCATCCGCCGCGAAGACTACCGGATGTTCTTATGGCTGGCGTTCCTCGGTGTGCCGCTGAACCAGTTTCTGTTCCTGTACGGGATGAGGTTTACCATTCCGTCAAATGCCGCACTGCTGTATGCCACCACCCCTGTTGTTGTCCTGCTCTTCTCACATTTCTTCCTCGGAGAATCGCTCACACGCCGCAAGGCGGCCGGCGTTGTCCTGGGCTTCGCGGGGGTCACGATCGTCATATTCGAGAGGGGGCTCAGTGCCAGCATGGAGTATCTTCTCGGCAACGTGATGATATTCGTGGCAGTTCTCGCCTGGGCGCTCTACACCGTATACGGGAGGACGATGATCGTCAAATACGGGGCAATTGAATCAAGCGCGCTGTCCCTCATCGGCGGAACAATCCTGTTCTTCCCCATCGGTGTCGTGTCGGCTCTCCGTTTTCCGTTCGGAACGCTGACCGCCGCGCACTGGCTCCAGATCGGCTATCTCTCTATTGTCACTTCCGTGGTGTCGTACCTGCTCTGGTATTATGCGCTCGGGCGGATTGAGGCGGGCAAAGTCGCGATGTTCTCGAATTTTCAGCCCATCATCGTCACTGCGCTTGCCGTGACGCTTCTCGGGCAGTCCGTGACTGTTCCCTTTGTTGCCGGCGGATGCATTGCGCTCGCCGGCGTCGTTATTGCACAGTTCGGCTAGGAACGAGTGACATCGGAGTATTCTTGAAGAAGTGGCTTTTCGCATTCGCCTGACCGTGGATGGAAGAACGGCCGGATGATCACGGAGAGGCGGCAAACAGAGGGGAATATATGACCTACATTCCGTGTTGCAGTTTGAAAGGGGCCGGTTATGAAGAGCACACTCGTGCGCTACCTGCTGGTTTGTTTGGTCCCATCCTACGTCGGATGCTACAACACCGACACAGTAACAAAGGACCAACTCAAAGCGTCGACGGATCGCGATATCATCGTCATCACGAAAGACTCTCTGGAATACAAATTCTCAAAACATGCTTACAGCATTGTCGGTGATTCGTTATCGGGAGTCGGGGTTCAGAACAATGATGTTCGGCCGGGTAAGAACGAGTTCAAAGGCTCGATCCCTTTATCGAAGATCGCGCAGATCAAGAATGACGGATTCAATTCCCGGAGGACCTGGTTCATCGTGGGCGCATCTGTTCTCGCGCTGTCGTTCGTCTGGTTGGTTGCGGTCGGATCAGCACTGAGCGTTCATCATTGAGAATAGTCATGCAGGTGTGATGTGTCATTGCCTGAACAATACCAGTACCGCCGGGAATAGCAGAACGTTCACAACCAAGGGCAAGAAGGCCAGAGTAATACCAATGCACGGTGCATTGTGCCAGCTGCTTATCGCGAGACAAGAAGCGCGGACTGAGTGGGAGAAACCGAGACGATCTCCCCCCAAGGGAATTATTGCATAGAGTCTGCCGTGATAGCTTGAAAAACTGCAATTGCCTGGGTGTTCAATGAGGAATCCAAGGGAGACGAGGGGCCTGGTGTGACACGGTTCCTTGTGTGTCTCCAGGATGATCAATACCTTGCTGAGGTGTTCCTTGACTGTCGGTGCTGTTCTCGGATTGGGGGCGACCTTTGTCCTCTGGAGGACGCATGGGACAATCTGCGCACTCGGGTTTCGGCGCCGATCAACCACGCATCCGGGCTTGCGATTCTGTACGGACGAGTGAATTCGTGATCATGAGGAAGTAGGGCCTTCCCTTTGATGCGGTCGAGAGACTCAAGGTTGCCGGAATTGATCTGTAGCACTTCAAGGGGCAGGCCATGACCAAGAAGGCAGCACGAATTGCTTTGCCGCTTCTGTTCACACTGCTCACTCCATTCGGCGTAGACGCTCAATGGATCCAAGTTGGGCCTTACAATTACCGTGTATATCCAATTGCCACCTCCGGCACAACTCTGTATGTGGGGACTACCTTTATAGGGAATAGTGCCACAAGTCCGTGCGTCTTCTGTTCCACAAACAGCGGCACAAGCTGGGTTGCTGCCGGAATGATGAAGTGGGGTGCGAACGCGCTTGCGGTGAGCGGCGCGACTGTCTTCGCCGGAGGTGGTATCGGTGGAGTCTATCGTTCCACCGATAGCGGCGCAAATTGGGATTCGGTCGGTACTGGTTTGACGGACACAACCGACCCTTATCCCTATGGTGGGATACCGGCGGTCTCAAGTTTTTGTGCCACGGGCGAGAATCTATTTGCGGGCGCTTTTCATGGCGGTGTTTTTCTTTCGACCGATAACGGCGCAAACTGGACTACAGTCAATAGAGGATTACCAAGGTGGGATCCTCCCTACCCCCCAGTCATCACAAGCATATTTGGACTTACCTTCATTGGGCAGAATCTTTTTGCCGGAACCGACCACGGTGTCTATATGTCCACCAACATGGGCTCCAGTTGGTCAGCCGTCTATATGGGCTCGACAAATCCTTGGACTTCTTCTCTTGCTGTCTTAGGTACGAATCTCTTTGCCGCGACAAGGGGCGGCGTCTTCCGTTCAACCGATACTGGCACAAACTGGCTTTTGGCCAATGCAGGATTACCTGATGCCGTCGTGACCTTTGCAGTCTCTGGCGCGAATATCTTCGCCGGGACCAACACCGATGGCATCTTTCGATCCACTGATAACGGAACGAGCTGGACGGCAGCCAATACCGGCTTGACGATTGGGAGTATCGGTGCCCTCGCTGTCATTGGGACCGATCTGTTTGCAACGACGAGCGACGGTGTCTTTCGTTCCAAGGATAGCGGCATGACGTGGAGCTCAGCAAATGTCGGCCTGTGGAATGATGCCAAGGAGGTCACCACTCTTTCCGGATGTGGGAAGTATCTCTTGGTCCATGATGTTCTTGGGGAATGCAATTTCATCTCCACCGACCACGGGATACAATGGAGCGCAATTCATTCGGGCATCGCACACATCATGCCGAATGCTTCAGTCTTTGCCATCTCTGGCACGAGTTTGTTTGCCGGGGGCGGTTTCGGAACTGGCGTGAATCGTTCCACGGACGGCGGCATAACTTGGAGCCCCGTCGATTCCGGCTTAGCGAACACCGACGTCGGATCACTTGCTGTTTCAGGAGCAAATCTCTTCGCTGGAACTGCCGGGGGCGTCTTTCTTTCCAGCAATGACGGCACCAACTGGACAACAGCCGGTTTGACGGGTTCGACTGTCGCTGCTCTTGCGGTCTCTGGCATATATCTCATTGCTTCGACTTACAGCGTCTATCCTGATGGCTTCAGTCATAATTGGGCCCTCCATCGTTCCACTGATAGCGGCAAGAGTTGGACGACAGACAATTCGCTGGCCATCTCTTCAATTGTTGTGTCTGGAACAAATCTCTTCGCAGTGGGTAACTCCGCCATTTTGATGTCCACTGATAATGGCATTAGTTGGACTGAGGTAATTTCAGGCCTAGAATACTCTGGCGCCGGACACCTCGCCGTAAACGGCACGAATGTACTTATCGGGACTGGAATCGAGGTCCTTCTTTCCACAAATAGCGGCGCAAGCTGGAGTACTCCTAACACGACGATTTGGGATGCCCAGGCGTTTGCCCTGGATGACAAGTATCTATACGCTGGGACACGAATTGGTGTCTGGAGAGAGGCTTTGTCGGCAATGACTGATGTCAGCACGTCAGCAACTGAAAGACCGACAATCTTCAAGCTTGAGCAGAACTACCCCAATCCCTTCAACCCCGCCACCACGATACGCTATGCCCTGCCTGCGCGCTCTCATGTCACACTGACCGTGTTCAACACCCTTGGCCAGCAAGTGGCAAACCTCTTTGACGGTGTGGAGGAGCCGGGGGAGCGGAGCGTGAGGTTTGATGGGAGCGGGCTCGCGAGTGGAGTGTACTTCTATAGATTGAGGGCGGGGGAGTATGTCGAGACTAAGAAACTAGTTCTCATCAGGTGATGTGAAGACGAGCTTGAATCTTCCGCCGCTCTAAGTGAGGCCGCAAGCTGGACCATGAAACCTTCAAGGGGTGTTCCGATGAAACTCGATCAACAAGTCCAGAGTGTGTACTTCACCCGTCATAACATCAAGAATCAAAGAGCTGTTGCATTGCTCGAGCGTCACTGGCGCATTGCGATCCAATTCACTCGAGAAGCCTTCCACAACTGGGACGAATACTAATCAAGTAAATCTTCGCCCCCCCAGTCGTCCCGAGATTCTCATGGCGGCGCTGAGAACAATTCCGGCCGCAATGCGAGCGACCCCCGAGGAGCTTAGGACGAAGGGCGAGGCCAAATTGAGCCGAAACGATTTTGTCTGGGGGAATTTGCTTGCGAGCATGTCCACGCTAGGGAATTCGGGGGACAATGAACGAGATTGTGCTATCTGAGAGCAGAATCCGACGATTGACAGGTTTCAATTCGAAGAATTCCCATTGTGACGCACGAGGTTGACTGTCCCATTGTTTAGGAGTAGCTTTCATTTGCGTTCTTTGTAGAGTCGGCGCTGTCCTCGGATGGTGGCCAACTTTTGTGCTATTCGATGCGGCAAATTAGATAGGCTGTAAGCCGAACTGTCAACACTACGCAACACAAGGCGGAGACATGAGAGCGCTGCTGGTCACATTTGTGAGTGCAACGATTCTCCTTTCGTCAATTCCGTCCACGTGTGAAGCTCAGTGGGTCCAAATCAATGATTCAACAAAAGGGGATTTCTCTGGTGTTGGGATTATTGGGACGACTCTCTTTGCAGCCCCTGGAGCTGGCGGGGGTTTTTTTTATCGCGCCACTGGAGGTGGTAGGGGTTGGGCTGAGATAAATCTTGCCTGGACTACCAATTGTCTCACTGTGTGCGACACAAATCTCATTGTGGGCACGAGCGGTGGGATCTATCTTTCCACTGACAGCGGGACAAATTGGACTCAAGTGTTCGATCTCCCGCCTTTCAATGAGCACATACTTTGGGTCTCGTGTTTAGCTGTCAGTGGCACGAACATCCTTGCGGGGTATACCAATGGCGCAGCATTGTCCACCAATAGCGGTGCGAGCTGGACTCGCCTCAATTTCGGCGTCGTAGGAATTGTAATGATGACGGGTGTCGCCTTCAAAGGAACAAATCTCATGATAGCCCCTGCGGATTATGGCGCTGATGGTGGCTATGATAGGATATATGTATCCTCAGATCGCGGGGCGAGCTGGAATGAGATCGGCTCTAGCTTCCTCTCAAAACAATTGGTGACATGTCTTGCTTCCAGAGGGACGAATATGTTCGCGGGCACTCAACTCGGCGGCGTTTTTCGATCCACCGACGATGGCGCAACCTGGATTGCGGCGAATTCTGGGTTGCTCTGCTCGTATGTCACGTGTTTTGCTACAAACGGCGCGAATCTATTTGCCGGGACTCTTGGTGGCGGCATCTTCCTTTCAACTGATGACGCGACAACCTGGAGCCCCATCAACTCAGGCTTGACAAATCAATCAGTGTCTTCTCTTGCCGTCGATGGGACAAACCTCCTCGCCGGCACTATGCGCGGCGGCGTCTATCTTTCTACTAACAGCGGTGAGAACTGGGCATTGTGGGGGACGATTCCGACGAAACCGCCGATCACTTTGCCGCCGATCGGTTTCAGACTCGAGCAGAACTACCCCAATCCCTTCAATCCCACGACTACGATCCGTTACGCCCTACCGGTGCGGTCTCACGTAATGTTGACCGTCTTCGATGCGCTCGGGCAGCAGGTCGCAAACCTGGTCGATGCGATGGAGGAACCGGGGGAGCACAACGTGGGGTTTGACGGAAACGGTCTTGCGACTGGGGTGTACTTCTATCGGTTGAGAGCGGGGGAATACCTGACGACGAAACGACTGCTGATAATCCGGTGAGGGGCGATGATCCTGAAGACCGTCACAGACTGGCTGATAGTTATTGTTTGTACGGTCATACTCTTTGCGGGTACGGCCCGGGCACAGTATTGTGATTTCTTGCCAGGGATTCCCTTCTTGTGACAATTATTGACGACACCGTCACGATCTGAGACATAGGGCGTGCGGATACCGCTCCCCCGTATTTGCCACTACCGTCAGATCTAATCGGATTCGATTATCGTGGTGCAAACGGATACAGTCGTGCTCAAGACCCTCTGTGACTGTTCCGTCCAAGGAGGGTTTCAGATCTCATGCGTTTGACAGTCGTATCGGACATCGACTCCTCGATAGAGATGCGGGAGCTCATGAAGTTGGCCTGGTCTGCGGTGGGCGCGAGGCTCGGCTTGTTGCCGCGTCCGCGGAATTGGTAGAAATCGAAGCTGAACCGATTGCTGGCTGACAGTGTCATGGTGAGGCTCCTGGAAGTTGATGTGGTGAGGCATCTGCCTCCAGCATTCTTGGGCGCTTCTGGCAGGGGGGAGACGGAGGGGAGGGGGAAGCCAATGTGAATGAGAATTCTCAACGAAAATCTGTCAGCGTCCCCGGAAATGGGGGGGAATGGGGTTTAGGCGAAGTGCGCGCGCGCAATCGGAGGCAGTATTTTCATGACTGCCAAAGCCATGCGAGCCGAACCGTCTCCTCGTGGCGTTCGAGGTGAAAAGACTGTGTGGCCGGAACGCTCACCCGTTGCCGCTTGACATTTGTAGGTGAAATTCCTAACATGCGTTGTCGTCTGCTGTTGAGGGTCACGGATGTGGCCACTCACAAAGAGGCAGCGGCACCAACATCATAAGGAGACACGCCATGTCAAACCATGGTGATTCGAGCAGTAACCCCCGCGTTATCCGCCTCACCTACCAACTCCTTCGCAACACCAGTTCTCCAGACGAGACAGCATCTGGCGTCAAGTCTTTTTTCGCCAATCTCTCTGCCCTCGAGATCCTCAAGGTGGACACGAAGGAGAACCTTCGGAGTTACCTTGCCGAGTACAATCCGAAGAAACGCAATCGCGTGCACGATGCCATCAGGAATACTATCTTGACTGAGCCTCAAAGATTTATCACGCGAAATAGCGGCTTCGTGATCGGCGCAAGGGATATCCAGGTGGACGATGGAAACAAAACCATCGATCTTACTGAGCCCTCTATCCTAAACGGAGCACAGTCCCAGGGGGAAATACGCCATTGGGTACAGGAAACCTATGGGGAGAGCGAGCAGAGAGTCATCGATGAGGTTCCGTTTTATGTTCGGACCGAAATAATCGTTGACCCTGACGAGGATGAAGTCGTAGAGACGGCGATAGCAAGGAACACTGCGACACCCGTCAAGTCCATTTCGCAGGCGGGTGCACGTGGCCACCTTGAAGAACTGGAGCAGAGCATCAACAAGCGCCTCCCCAGCGTAAAGATACGTAAGCGCGAGACGGACGAGGACGTCTACGACACAAGGAAGATTCTTCAGTATACGCGACTCCTCATGCCCGAGAGTATCTCGAAAAACGACTCATCGTCGGAGAGGCTCAGGGCATACAAGAACCCTGAACAGTGCCTTACAGACTTCTCCTCCTGGTACGAAGACCGCAAGTCCGATCCAGACGCGAATAGGAAATACGAGTTCACTGTCCAGATGGCGCCATTCGCTATCGTAGAATACGAGTATTGGGAAAGCCACGCGGCCTGGAACGGGAACAACATCTGGGAAGAGACCAAAAAGGGAGGAAGGGCTTGTCGGCGAGACAAAGCGGGGAAAATAGTATGGGTGTCGCCTGGTCTGATATTCCCGATTTTAGGAGCTATGAGCGCATTCGTCGAAGAGGTACAGCCTGGCAAGTGGGAGATCCGAAAGCCTAAGCTTTTCAAACCCTCCGAAATGATCGAACGAGCGATAAATCAGTTCAGAAGCGTCAACAGCGACCCAATGCAGATGGGCCGAACTGCAGGTGTCTATGACGCTTTGCGGATCTATCCCGGCACCATTGTCCAGGTCATGCGCGAAATGGCGTCGAGCACAGCTCCAGCTAAATAGTTCACGTTTGATGGAGGTCAAGTAATGGGAGGCCGCAGGCTTCGGATCCGAGCTCTGCGGCCCCCTTTTTTCTGGTGACAATAGTCAATGGGGGATCCTGGATTCCCGAAAGCCATCTGCGAGACAAGCGTCGGCTTAGCGCGAATGCTAAATGGCCTGTCTGCTTCCTCTTGCAGATTGTCGTGCGACATACCTGAGCAGCACCGCTCGGTGATACGTGCGTTGGCCTCTCCGTGAGTATCTCCACCCCTCGGGTAGCATTGACATGTCCAATCATCAATCCGGACGACCATTGTGAGGGGGGGGGATATAATCCCCCGCCGGGGATCGTGGCTCATATGCGATCCTCGTAAGTGGAGCGTTATTGAACATTGGCTATCGCGGCCTTTCGGCTGGACCAGGAGCGTGGTATCACAGGAGCGGTCAGTTGTCCGTCTGGCCAGCTGCATGGAAATGCTCTCCCTTGATTGATGCTGGTCAGTTGCGTACATTGAAACGCAATCGAGTCCGTTCCGAACTCCAGAAGACGTCAGAACTCAAACGGTCCGCCTTCCGATTGCAGGTCGAGAGGAGTGCCCGAACGGAGGGAGGCTGACACAAAAAGGCAGATAGTGTCGGGTTGAGGTGTGCACTCAGGTGTGCACTGGTGTGCACTCTTTCGGCAGTCAAAACCCGCAATTTTCCCCCGGAGAGCTGGCAGAACGGCTATTGCACCGGTCTTGAAAACCGGCGCCCGCAAGGGCTTGGGGGTTCGAATCCCTCGCTCTCCGCAAGTTTGGTGTAATCGCTTGCAGGACTTACACTTGTGAATGGTCACGTGGCAAAAGTGTCCAAAAAGTGTCCACTTCCCGGGGACAACTGGGGAAAACGGAGGACAAGATGCCATCGACCAGCGTCAGTTTGAAGCGTTTGAAGCGCGGTAAGGGTCACGTCTATCAGATCGACTATCGGGTTAACGGAAGAAGGATTCGGGAAGTCGTTGGCTCCGATAAACGTACCGCGGAACTGAAACGCGCAACAATTCAGCAGGACCTCATCCTCGGGAAGCTTAACCTCCCCGGCCCCGACCGCAAGACAATATCCCTCAGATCGCTCACCGATCAATTCCTTCAGTCCAAGAAGGGAGAAGTTAGGGCTGCTTCTCTCCAGCGCTACTCAAACTATGCATCCCGGCTGGTCGAATTCTTCGAAAGCTATCTCCCAATTCAGGCAGGAGATGTTGGCCTGATTGAGAGGAAGCATATGCGAGAGTTCATCGATTCGATGCAGGAAGGGGATGATGCCTGGGCGAAGAAAACCCTGAACGGTGCAATAAAGATCTTCAGGACGATTTTCGCGTTTGGGATGGAGAACAAGGTCTGCGCCGAGAATCCGATGTCAAAAGTGAAAGAATTTCGGCTCCCCGAGACTGGAAGGAAGGACTTCTACAGTGATCAGGAGCTCGACAAGATCTGGGAAACGATAGAACCTCACTGGCGTGGATGTCTTGAGTTCATCGTCAACACTGGGTTGCGGAAAGGTGAGATGATCAACCTCACCTGGGATGATGTCTCGCTCGATCCAGTCGATCCTCGCATTACAGTCGCTTCCTCCGAAGAATGGGAAACAAAATCAGGCAAGAGTCGGATCGTGCCTTTGAATTCGAGGGCACTCGAAATAATACAGTCTGTCAAAGGGAACCATCCCAAATATGTGTTCACGAGTGCAACAAACAAGAAGATGCATCCTGATGAACCATACCACGCGCTTAAAGACGCGCTGACCAAGCTGGGCCTTGAAGGTGATGTTCATAAACTTCGCCACACAACTGGCTCGAAATTGGCTATGCAAGGTGTCGACCAATTCGCCATCAAGGACCTTTTGGGCCACTCAGACATCAAAACGACGCAGATCTATACGCACACGAGCAGTGAACATCTACGAGATGCGGTGAAGAAACTCGTCGAATCAAAATAGACTGAGTTGACGAGCAGCAGAGGGTCAAGTCAGCTAAAGGGGCGAAATTACCGACTGTTGAACCTCCTATTCCGTGTATATTCTTGCTCCTTTCTGCTCAAGAGTGTCCCGCGTCACAGAAGCTCCACGAGCCCTTGACTATTCGTGGAGCTTTTGCTTTAGTGCTCTCACCTCCAAAATATGGCGACAGGTGAACGCCTCAAGCCATGCGGGTAACATGCTTTCCGTAAGGAGGGTATATGCTCATCCTCATTCCCTGCCCGTGTTGTGAAGGATCGGGCAAGATCATGCGTTCAACCTGTCTATTTTGTAAGGGCAGGAAAGATGTGCGTCTTGACCGCTACCTTCAGACAATTGGACACGTGGAGGAACTTCACAATGTGAGGGACTTCCAGAGAAGGATGAAACGTCCTAGGCGACGTCTTCTCGCAGCCTAACCTGTGCCCGCCCAGGGAGAAATGTGGCGGGCATTTTCTTGCATCTTGGGGGAAGATCGGCCGTTAAATGTCGCAGCTGGGACGGATGTGAACGGTGTTCACGGCGATACTCGGCCCAGCTGACTCGAAGACGCCTTGAATTTCTACGCATCATATGGTGGAGCTTCGTTAGCCAACACTTTCAATTTGCTTTGACTCTCACTCCCTGGAGGTAGTATGGCAAAGAAGATTGATTATTCCGTTTACTCCAATCGAATGTATATGGGCGGCATAGACGATTGGGCCACCGATGCTGATACAATCACTGGAGCGGTTGAGAAGGTGAGAGAATACTTGATGAACTGGTCAGGACTCGGCAAACCCAAGCTCACGGCAATGAGGAAGCCTCTCGTTCTTACCATCGAAGAGGTTGAAACCGATGAGAAAACAGAGAAGTCGAAGACACGAAAGAAGTGGGAGTTTCATTTCCTCATCAAGCGAGTGAAGTAGACCTTCACGCCCTGGTTTCACTCATGACGTTTCCAGGGAGAATCTCGAAACTATCCACACGGGAGTAGTGTCCCTCACACCTGAAGTTGACGACGCTTCATTATCGAACATTGTTTAATCTATCGAATTCAGCCAGAGAGAGAAGTGGGGCATTGTGAGAATTCGCGAACTGGTAAATGTACTCCGCTCATACGATCCTGAACTCGAGATTTTGATCAACCACGAAGAAGACCTCTGGAGCGTCGAACAAACCTCTTTACGGGAAGCAACTCTCCATTCGACCTCCAACGGCCCGATGGTTGAATCTGAACAATACAATCAAGCAATTGATGGGGCGATCACGGGGACAACAAACGTTCTTCTGATTGACGTGGATTTGTGAGCCGGGCGAGACAATTTCATTCATCAATCAGTCAGGGTGGTGACCTCTCGCTTTAAACGAGGGTTACGAGCTTGTGGATGGCTGGGCACCTCACGGGGTAGTGGGGTGGATGTTCAGTTGCACAGTGTCGTCGGAGAGGATTACGCTCGGCAAATAGTCAGTGGGTTAAAATGTTCACTTCTGTTCTGGTGTAGGTGGTGTGTCGGTGGGTGGTGTGTCGTCAGTTTTTGTTGGAATGTACTCGAATTCTTTTTCAACAAATTCATCAATAGCTGTTACGACATCTTTCAGAATGCTCCAATCTCGGTACTTGTCCGCTAACTTCTTGAATTCTGATTTCATTCGTTCTACGTGATCAAGAACAAACTTCTCCTCACCCAGTTTTAAAACCCGGACTGCCGCTGCTGTTTGTTTGGCGGTCAATTTATCTTCTATCGCCACGTCTAGAATTTGCTTTTGATCGTCTGGATGGAGGGTTGCAACTGCTTCGAGATGCCGCATGGATAATTTGTCTGCATACTCACGAATATCTGGACGGATGCGCCGAGCAAGCCAGGCAGCATTCTGGATCGACTTTTTGCTCTTTCCGAATATTTCTATAGCTTTCTGCATGCGTTCCGCTTTTTCTTTCCTCTTACTCGGTTTGTTCGTTTTGGGGGAAGGTGGTTTTTTCTTTTTCATTTCATCCTCGTGGTTTATCGTAAAGAATGATCACCCCTCCAGAAAGCAAGTGGCGGCAGTTCACCGATAACGGGAAGGGAAGAGCTGCGAAGAAAACTCGCCCTGGTACCAGAAAATGCGATAGTCTTGACGAGTATTCAACATGCAGCGGCCTAGGGCAACATCAGGCATTATAGTCTCAAGAGAGTGTGAGGTCGAAAATTCCCGCGCGCGGGAGATTTCATTTAAATTGTCGAATTCTGCTCGTATTCGAACCCATTCCGGCCCAGAAAGGCCGAATCATCGGAATTGCGGAACCTGACTCAGGATTGAGGGTCCGCGAATGAGAGCTACAAGGCCCCGTGCTGACGAAAGTGAGGTTTTCTGGACGAATATACCCTGGGACGAGTAGATCTGCTAAGGGCTATTGACTCTCGTCGGGATTTTGTGTACAATAACGGAGATAGAGAATACCCTCTGTCCCGCCCTCCGATGACTCGGTCGGCATCCGCAGGTGCTAGAGAAGTTGAGCGTAGGACCATCCTTCCGCTGTAGTTTCCCTCCCTGCTGTAAATCCAAATGAGGCACAACTAAGATGAAACAACCATATCAAACAAAAGACTTTCCGCTGGCCGCTTTTTTGGTCTCGAGCGGACTAGCCCTTCAAGCTCACGATCGATCACACGGCGTGAGTACTTTCACGTTTCCGGATTCCTCCAGGCTTCATGAGCTGGTGGATGATTATTACGGCTTTCGCGCACTCGTTAATCCAGTGCTGTACGCGAATGCCTTCCGGAATTTGAAGAGCGTTATGTATTCCAAAACAACTGAAAATGACAACATGCACAACCACACCAGAGCAACCAAGTAATCTAGCTGTTGCTACAAATGACCAGACCCCGTCTGGGATAGTAGATCTGACCGTTATCTCCCTCGCAGAGCAGGAAGCCAATCGTGGCATTGGACAAGCTTCCGCCACAGGCCCTGCGGAAATCGAGCAGAGAACCACCCCTCGATATACCCTTAGCATTACCCTCGGAAGAGCGAAGCCCTCCACCCCCGACTACAAGTCCTCGATGCTTAACGACACGTCGTTCATCCCCAGGACAATCGCATTGTCACAGCTGAAGGATGTTGTGAAGAGTCACAACTACACCTTCTGGCACTACAAGAATTACTACCGGAGTGGGACCAATTTCTCCTTTTCTTCCGGCATCATCCTTGACTTTGACGGAGATTCCGGAATGTCGATCGCCGAGGCCACCGAGTGTGCGAAGAAGATGAACTGCTATGCTCTTCTTGCGACGTCATATTCCCATTTGCGCGACAAGAAGAAGAAAGACGGAAGCGTGATCAATGGTCCATGTTTCCGCCTTCTCATTCCTACCAACCGTCTCTTCCACACCTGGAGTGACCTATTGTCCGCGCTCAATTTCGTGAACAACACCTATTTCAAAGGAAAGGCCGATCCTGCGGGAATGTTAGTGAGCCAGTTCTTTGTCCCCTCACCGGAAAATGCGACCATTGTCGAAATCAACAACGACACCCTCTATGACCCGGATGATCTTCGAAGAGAAAATGTCCGTCGCGGTGACTCAACTACCATCGTGTACGACGTGTGGAATGTTGAGAATTACGCCATTCTAAAGGACCCAAGGAAGATCTCCTTCTCTTCTCTCCCAGCGAAGAAAACAGTTGTGTATTGTCCGTTTTGTGATGACCTGCATTCGACAAGTGTGTCCGCATTTCTGATGGACCCGAAGGAAGGAGAGGATCGGAGAGCGATTCAGTGTTCTCACTGTAAGAAGATGTACGTGAGTGAACGAGTTATGCTCACCGATGAGCAATTTGTCGCAAAATTCTTCTACACGGCAGATTCTGTGGGCGATACTTCCGAACCCGTGGAGTGGATTGTCAAGGACGTCGTTGGGAAGAAGGAAATCTTCAGCTGCTACGGGGACCCCGGCTCTGGCAAGTCATTCGCCATGATGCAGCTGGCTATATCAGTCGCAGACCAGAGCGGAACCTTGAATGAGTGGCTCGGATTTCCGGTAGATAGGCATGGGCCCGTGCTGTACATTCTCACGGACGGATCACACAGATCTCTGCGTGAACGTATCCGGAGAATCTCTGGGTACTTGAAGGTCCCGCGTCCGAAGGATCTTATCGTTCAGATCAATCAAGGCGTGTACTCGACGTGGAAGGATCAGGTTGATCGGCTTATCAAGATTCGCAAGCCGGTCATGATTATCCTTGATAGCTTGGCGATGTCGAGCGATACGGGAGACGAGAATCAGGCCGAAGACCAGAAGGAGTTTGCCAAGATTCTCCAGCTATGGTCGCTTGAGCAGGATCTCGCATTCTGCATCATTCATCACACCAACAAGGCGGCGATGAACAACGCCTTTCACCAGAACAACTTCCGTGGCAGCTCCTACTGGATTGGCATCATCTCGTCAATGCTGGAATTCAGGAAGTGCTCGAACAAGACGAATCAGTACAAGCTGGTAAAGAGCCGAGACGGTTCTCCTGATGCTCAGACGATCCGTGAGGTCGCATATGAGGAATATACCCCATCAGCGCCGGGGACATACAACCTGAATCAAGACCAAACCCTCGCCGGATACAAGTACATCGGACCGGTGTCAGACACGAAAAGTACGGGAAGAAAGACCGTAGTAACCTGGGCAGGGGATATCTTCCGATCCGGAGAAACGAAGACCTACAAGGACACCCTCGATGCCATGCAAGTAAAATATGGCCGTAGCCAATCCTGGGCGAAGGATACCTTGAGGGACTGGAAGGACAGAGGGGATGTGAAGATTACCAGGAATACCGATGGAACGAAGTCGTGCACCTTCAGTCGATAAGATGGAAAGCCAGAATTCATTTCTGGCTATGCTCGACAGCCAGCTATTCCGACCCTGGATCTGGCTGTCTGGCTTTCCTTGATTTTGACGCAGAAAAGCCATTTTTGCCTTTTTGTATTTCTGGCTTTCGACAGTTCAAGCTTGGACAGCCAGCTATCCTACCCTAGGTAGCTGGCTTCCTGGCTGTCTGGATTCAGGGGGTACCCCGCCGGAGGCGAGGAGTATGTTTTTTTACTTTGGATCCGGCCCCAGAGCGAGTCAAAATCCGGATGGTCAAAAACTTCCTCTTTCTTTGCTCAACTCCAAGGGGAGAACGCGAGCAAATCCCTTGAATCTGAAGAGAATCGAGGGAAATTGGGCGACAAGACGGAAAAAAAAGAACGTTCACTCTGGATCCGTGCCCGACACGGAAGTAATTCCGAACGCTGAAGAATAGTAGGTATTGTCGCTCGTTGAGACTGGCAAATGGGGTCAGAACCCGACGATTCCAAAGCGAATTGAGGGGAAATCGGATAGCACGACGGTAAAAACCCGTAGGGTAAGGCCGGCGCTGACCCACGAGCCACCAGATATCCAAGCGCGACTGATTCGTATCCCAATCTTCAGCCCCGGGAGCTCACGATCGGAAGGAAGGAATCCCCAGCAAGAACGCAGTAATGAATGGAGGAGAGAATTATGACAGAAAAAGCAGAAGCAGTTCTGAGGAAAATACGGCAACGGCAGGCCCCGAGGAAGAACAGGATCCTGAATGAATTCAACCGGTCAACCCTGGACGACTTGTGACCCATGATAATTGGGCAGGAGATAGGAGTGCCGCGGGAGATCGGTGAGCTCGCCACCCAGGAGGAAGACATCTACTGGAAAGCGAGAGGGGAGTCAACGACGCTGTGAAATGGAAACGCCCCCCCTTTGTTCACTTCAGGTCTTGAATAGGAGTCGTGCGGACAACCTCGCTCCGCTCCAGCATACTCATTTCCACGTACGGATCGCACCGCAATCAACCGTATTGACAATCTCACGTATGCAAGGAATCTTCTTCTGGAGCTCGCAGGTCTGAATTGTCTAACGGTAAGTCCTCCATTTCTTGGAGATCGAGACTATATATACGTGGGTGAGGCATCACGGAAGAATGATGATGATGGTGGCTGGTCGGAAGGATGCCATCACAAACCATATGCCAGTCGATTGAGGATTTCGGATATTATTTTTCGACCCGATGTTTTGCCTGTGGAACGAGCTCACCTCGTAAATAATCTTAGATTCATGCGACCCTATTGCGATCAATACAACAAATCTAGCCCAAGTGACAGATTCAAATGTGATTTGAGATGCGCTCGGTAGGGAAGTATATTTGTAGCGGGGTTTCGATCAAACTTGCGGATCACGCGCCTCTCCTGACATCGAGCGGCAGCTTGTCCCTTCGAAGCGGACGTAACATCGCTTCTCTACTTTGATGTGACGATTTCAATAGGGCTGGTCGATCTCTGGTCCATGTCCTTTCAAACGTCGTTATAGATCCACACACGTCACGCCGTAGAAAAATCGTCGACGGTGGTCTTCAGTGAAGACATCAATTGCAGGGCTGGATCCGTGAACGGCAGTTAGCAGGATGTAACGCAGCGCGTACCCAGACCTCGGACTCACTATCTAGATAAATTCATCTTTCGAACCAGCGACGCTGTCGGCGTGGTCAAGCGATAGAAGTACAACCCGCTAGCCACCGCTTGTCCATTGCGACTAATGCCATTCCAGGTAACTTCATGCATTCCCACACTTTCCGTGTTGTCAACAAGCCTGATGACTTCCTGCCCGAGAATATCATAAATAACCAGGGTTACGTGGGTGCTCACTGGCAGAGTGTATCGAATTCTCGTCGACGGATTGAAGGGATTTGGGTAGTTTGGATACAGGGTCAGGGCAGATGGACGTTGCGGCAAACCTGATGCCGAAGTGACTGAGCCATAGGTTGTATCCGAGATCACGCATCCATCAAGAACCCAGACCTGTTGGATTTCGGGCATGTCTGCCCAGTACTCAAACAGAAGGTATCCAAACCTCTGGCTGGTTGAAATCGATGCGAACAACAATCCACTCAGCTGGAATTTCTGCACATTAGTAACCTGCGAAAACACTGTGTCCATTGTGATTCCAGATGCCGCTGCTGTTCGATAGCCTCCCCAATTGATGGTGTCAACTGCTCCGGTGTCTGCTCGTAGATTGAACAGCCTCCTTTCATGCCATGTGGTATCGTACGCACGGTATTCCCAACAGTAGAGATAAGTGGAATCACACCTTAAGTATCGCTCTCCAAACATGTCAGGGTTGTCAAGTACCGAGAATGTCCTGCCATTCGGCATGATTGTGTCCCGTTCGATCCGGAAGGTGTAAGGCACCGTTGCAGGAGGTGTTTGATTCAGGTAGTAAACTGTGTACTTCCAAGAGTCCCCGACCTGCAAAGGAAAGAGTCCTTGAGCGAAGGTCTGAGAGATTGAGAACCCAAGTATTAGCGGCAAGCTGTGTAGCCGACCCAAATTCGGAACTTTCATACCAAATTATCGGCTCTTAGTGGTGCCACCCAATTTCCATCATCAAGCTAATGATGACGCAGGAGAAAGTCAATCAGCCTCATGTCAAGGTCAAGCGAGTCCTTTAGCAGGCTCAGCTTGGCACCAGCGACAATCATATTCAAGAAAGAAAGGACAACCTCATGCATACTTCATGCATTAGAATGCTTCTCGTTCTGCTAGTGATGCTGCTAGGCAGTATCACAACAACCCACGCCCAAGATCCGTCAAAAACGGCTGCCTGTTCAATGGTCTCAATTCCGTTCTATTCTCCGGTTTCACATTGGGGAGGGAAATACATAACAAGCGCAGGGACGCTGCGGGTACTCGTTGTTTTCGTGAAGTTCGCTGACGATAATGAGACTAGTCCAACCTGGCCGAATCCCTCAGTTCTTCCGACATGGGCTCAGAACATCGTCGATGTAAACTACAGTGCTTCAGGCAACTACACGGCGAATAGAATGAGCAAGTACTTCTATGAGAATTCCTATGGTGTGTTTCATGTGATTGGTGACGTTTACTATGTGACAGCGACCTATAGTGAAGACTACTATCACCAAGTCGCCGGCAATAGCTCTGCTGTGGCAGCAAGAGGTGCGCTTGAGACAGAAGTCTTCAACAAACTGGCTGCATCACCATACAGCGTAAACTTCACCCGCTATGACAATTGGCATTCCAATTCTGACTCCGTTGCATGGGCAAATACGGCCGGCGCTGATGGGGTCCTTGACATGTGTTGGTTCATTACGCGGAATCTTCACGACGAGAACTATCAGAGCCCACTTCAGATTGGTGTCGGTTGGGCCACCTTGGATTGCCCCTCAATCTCGGAAGGGGGCGTCTTGATCAAAGGAAGTGACTACTATTTCCCGGCGTCTGGCATCAGCGGATTTGGAAAAACCCTGTCAATGCCGCTATCGCCCATTGAAGCGGCCGACGGGAGCTACACAGTTGTTAACTTTCTTGCACATGAGATGACTCATTATCTCTTCGGCACGGGACATTTCGCAACCCTCGAGGGACAAGCATCACTTGCTTCCAATAGGAGCATCTCTTCGATGAAGGGGTATGCGGGGGGCTGGCAAGGGCACTATTCTGGCTATGAAAAGTGGCGGCTACAATGGCTGACGCCAACTCTTGTGAATGCCAATGTAGATGGCCTTCAGCTTTATGACCAGGCGACGACAACTAGCCCAAATCAGACTAGGCTTGTCCAGATTCCTATTGATGCCAATCAGTTCTTTCTCGTCGAGAACCGCCGATGGATTAGCAATTATGAATCCAGGTATGCACATCTCAACACGTCTCCCAATGCAAAACTAAGGCCTGGTCTTGTCGTTTATCATATCATTAGTGAATCTGATGACCTTCCATCGACGACAGTCAAGATAATCGACGCGGAAGGGAGGTATGACTGGACCGCGACCAACTATCAGAACACTCCATACAACCCGTATGATGACGTTCTTGATAAAGTCTCCCCTGATCCGGTGAATGGATACGATGAGAGAGAATTCGTTTACATCAACGGACGACAGGAAAGTCTCTCCAATGGCTGGCGGATAGGATGGTGGCCAAATTCAAATCTTCCATACGGAGGAGGCAACTATCGGTATTGTGTAAACATGCAAGACGTGAGCACCCCGTGTAGAGACTTCGACGGCGACAGCCTGAATGTCTTCAGCGTCGGCGATGTGATTAGCCCTTGGTCCAATCCCGCCTCTCACAAATGGTCAGGGACAACATTTGCGGCTACAACCATAGGGGTCCAAGCGACATCTTTCGACCCAGTCTCTCAGGCGTACACATTATCTGTGCGCGTGACGAATCCTGAGCAGCTGGCTCCCTCCAAGCCTCAAGGAATGAACACCTCTTGGAATTCGTCGGGTCAAATCGTCTCATCTTGGAATGCAAATCAAGAACCTGGAATGCTTCAAGGAGGTACCTATGACTTGTTCAGGGCTGTCTATTACAGCGGGGCAACATTGAATTACTCCAAGTTGAACGTTTCTCCGATTAACGGCAATTCTTATATAGACAACAGCGGTTTGCCGACAGGGCTACCAAACGGAGTTGATCTATTCCTTCGCTATCATTGTGTTGCAAGGGACAATACTGGCAAGTTATCCGTCCCGTCAACCGACTCCTGGCTTTATCTCGGCAGAACCGCAGCCGGGACAATCAGCTCGAACACGGCCTATTCCGGAACATATTTGATAACGGGAACCCTCACAGTCAATGGCGGTGCTACTCTCACAATTTCCGGCGGCACCACGATCCGGATGACTCCCGGGATAGTGCTGTACATAAACGGCCAACTAACGGCAAACGGGTCTACCGGGCAGCCCATCACATTCGATCAAAGCGGAACTTCTGCCTATTACGGTGTTTGTTTCAACTCAGGGAGTAGTGGAAGCTTGAGTTATTGTACTTTCAATCACGCGACAACCGGCATAACGAGCTATTCTTCCAACTTGACAATAAGCAATTCCTCCTTTACTAATTCCACGGGCGGGATAACTTGTAGCGGCGCGTCGCCGAGTATCAGCGGCTGCCTGTTCACGAATAACTACTTCGGGATATATCTTGTCAACTACAGCAACCCAGACATTGAAAACTGCGACATTGAAAGTAGCGGAAACAGCGGGATGTACCTATCGTCATCGGCTCCCACTATCCGATACAACACAATCCGAAACAGCAGCCAATCGGGGATCTGGTTCCACAATTATTCAAGCCCGTCGAACATTTACCATAACAATATCAGCGGTTCTTCGTACGGCTTCTATTGTGATGGCCAGAGTTCACCACAGGCGATCTACGGATGTAACGCGGTTTACTGCGGGTACACGCAGGTATACGCATATTACGGCTGTCTTCCACTACTCGGGAACGCGTACAATAGTGGGCTAAATAGCTTTGACGGTTATCCAAACGACTATGTCATTGCAACCAGTAGCAGCATTGTGACCGCCGTTTCCAATTGGTGGGGAACAGCGTCTCCAGTTCCCACCAAATTCTACGCTGATGGAACTTCAAGCGTTGTTTGGTCCCCAGCGCTAACGTACGATCCAAATCCAGGTCGTCCGAAGGTCGATATAGAAAGCCCGACGGCAACAGCCACCCCATTTGCTGATAGTACTTTGAATCTCGCGTACCAAACCTATCAAGCGGGGAGATACAGTGACGCCGTTGCGCTCTTTCTCAAGGTCTATCAAGCGAGCAGTTCATCACCTTCATCGGCAAAACAAGCGCTGCTATTCTTGGCTGATGCGTACGAGCGATCCGGGCAGACCGATTTCTTGACATATTTAACGCACAACATAGCGGCCAAGGCGTCGACGATTCCCGACCTGACTATTGCCCAGCGTGAACTTCAGGCACATTGGCTCACGAAAGGAGGACGGTATTCAGAAGCAGTCGCGATCGAAATGGGGATAATCCAGGACTTCTCAAGCAATGCTGATGCTTCGAAGTTCGCACTCTTCAATATGGGTGAGACATACAATTTCTGTCTCAATGACCCCGTCAACGCCAAATCTATTCTTCAGGAGTTCGTGAGCAAATATCCCGGAGATCGGCTTGCAGGTCTCGCCGGGTTCATTTTGGCCAGTTCAGCAGGTGCCCCGGGCACGTCGAAACTGGAACCTGGCGGCTCAAAAAGCTCATCAAGTGCAATGCCGATGGGCTTTGCAATCGAGCCGAACTACCCGAATCCCTTTAACCCTTCGACCGAGATTCACTACTCCCTCGCCGATGCGGGGAACGTCTCTTTGGTCATCTACGACATCCTTGGCAGGGAGATTGCGACACTTGCGAATGGAAGTCAGCCGGCAGGCCGCTACACTGTAACTTGGAACTCCCAGAGCTCCGGAATCCCGGTATCAAGCGGCATGTACTTCGCGCGGCTGAGGGTCTTGAACGACCTGGGAGGGGTCAAATTCGCAAAGACGATCAAGCTGCTCTTGACAAGATAACGCTGCATCACAAGCATACAACGAGAGCTCGATCCGCGAGGGTCGGGCTCTTTTGTTTCCTCTTTGATCCCATAGAGGGGTGAACAAGCGGATGAATTCTGACCACAAGACGATCACCCGGAGATGATTTCCGATGACCGGATGATCACCAAGCGGTCAAAAAGAATCAAGTGTCGATCACCGGGCGGTCAATAAGAGTCGCAAAACAGTTTCCAAGTAATCACGAAAAGATACACATGCTAAATCGTGATAGCGCAATCAACTTAGCGGGTCGTCATCGTGATAGGGGACCGCAAATGGTGTGATCGACGCGTGCAGGGACTGAAAACCGGCGCCTCGATCAAGTTTGGGTTGAATTCTGACGCGGAGATCGAGGAAAGTCATCGCAGATGCAGTAGTTGGAGAAGGAGGAGGCTGCAAATTGGACGGTTTGACCTCCGTACCCAGTGCAAACCAAGCCTGATGCAAGCGGGAATGAGTGAAAGTGAACGGGGAGGAAGCCGATGTTCGCGGATGAACAAAGCTCAGGCTTGATTTCCGCGATGCGTGAAGACCACGGGACAATGGACGCGGGTGCGAGGGGAGATGAATTCGCTGACCGGTAATCATGCGGAGTTCGTGAAGAGCCTATCACAGGGTGATGTGCTGTAAATCAACGGGATCCAGTTAGGTGATATTCCGGCTCAACGAACTTCAAATTGGATCCGAGAAAAACGCGGCCCGAGGAGTGATCCCCGGGTCTCGACGCTTCACAAGCATACCGACAATCTATCAGCTGTGGATTCTATTCTTCGTCAGTACAGTGAAATGCTAGAATGGGGTCCAGGTTGATTGATTTTGGCATACGGTGTCGCTGTTTTGCGGCCAGTGTGGGGAAGGGAAGAGCAGCACACGGAAAGAAGAGAGCACCATTCTTAGGATTCACCTATTTATTAGGGGTCTTGGATCTTCACAAGTTCCTTCTCCAGTTTTCGGTCATGATTCCCCGTATCTTACCCCTGCCAGCATTTTCTAGCTAGTTGATCAAGATCGAAAGGGACTCACGTGGACTTTTTAGCTAGGTGGCTCCAGGGGAACCCAACCGCCGTAGTGCTGATGTTCTTCTTCACGGTATTTGGCGGCTTGGCCACCTTGGTTGGCTTCTTTGTTGGATTCAAGAAGCTATATCGTAATTACTTATCCAAACAGGTGAGCCTCCCGAGGTGGGTATTGATCCTAGCGGGGTTTGGCTTCTGCGTCCTCATGCTCATTCGAGTCTCCCCAGAAGGCGAGACACAAGTGGACCTCACGCCGTTGCATGACAAGATCTTTGGCGTTCAGCGAGTGATATTGGATGGAAAACTGTTCGCTCACTGCACATTTAATGGAACTGAAATGATATTTCGGGGGAAGGAGCCCTACTCCATGGTGAGTTGTGCGTTTAACGACTGCAAATGGACGCTGACTGACAATGCGGCACTTACATTAGGCAACTTCACAGCCATGTATGCCTCTGATGCGACGCGCCCAGTTGTTGAAGCTACCATTCAAAACATTCGGATGGGTGTCCATCCCAAGCCCACGATTCCAATTGAGATCAAGTGAAATAAAAAGGGGATCTTCAGGCCCTTCATGCGCTGGGAGTGTCGGACTTCTTCTGGGGGAACATCCTCGCGATGAGCGACGCGAGCTTCGTCGACTTCCTCACGGGGTCCACGTACAGGAGCTCAAACAGGTAGTCGAGCACCAAGAAGCATGCGTCGAGGTCCTCGGCGCTCAGCTCGTAGATGACCGTGAGGCCGTCATCCGCGGGGTGGGCCCCGAACTTCCCCACTTTCCTCAGGGCGTGGAGGGCGGCCTTCACCTGGTCCGGGAGGATCGAGTTCTCCGCCACCCAGATGATCTCACGGAACAGGTCGCCCTTCGGCATGTCCGGGTAGGAGTGCCGTAGGGTGGCCTGAAGGCACCTCCGCAGCAGCGTGGCGGCCCCCTTCAGGCTGAGCGCGGCGATGCGTGACGCCTCGCGGTAGTCTTGAGCGATTGCCTCGGGGACTTCGGCGGGGACGGGCCGCTCCCTTTCGGTCGGCTTTATCGCGGTAGTCTTTATGAGCTCGTCCGCCCCGCTCTCAGCGCGCTTGAAGCAGAGCAGGTCGACTGAGACCTTCCCGCACTTGGGACAGATGCGCGCCTCGATCTTGTAACCCTCTTCACCGCCTAAGCCGACTCTTGTGGTATCGCCCCAGTGGGCAGTTGCGAGCCATGCAAAACGAGGATCTTTCCTCACCGTCACCGGAATACCTTGTCCCGCATTGTTGGGTCGAGGGGTTGCCACTCCAGGATCTAGGGCCCTGCTGAAGTGCGTCCCACAGTGGGGGCATACATTCTTGATCATGATGCTAATCTCCTCCCATGCCAGGCTCCAGGTCTCATCAGGAGCTGCCGCGTGCCCCAACCCACCGCCACATATCACCACGCGAGTCAATATATCACAATCAGGCAGAACGATAAAGGGGACTCCCTATACAGGGTCCCCCAGAGAAATCGATCACAATGGACAGCCAACGTGTGCACAACCCACGCCGTGCCGCCGCTCCTTGGCGGGATGAGGAGGCGTCGTGGCTCGGTGTCAGATGCGCAGCCCCGATGTCGAACAATTAGCAACTCAAGCCTTTCATGAAAGAAGTGGGGGAATCTTCTCATACGGTACTGGAACCTGTTTGCTTTGCTCTAACAAGTAGTCAAATATATCGAAGAACATTGCTTTGACATAGTTGTGCAACTGCGCGACGCTCGTCAAAGGTTCACCTTCATCCTCAGCGCCAATTAGGACAATGTGCCTGATTTGAAATGGGCCCTCATACTTAGATAGGTACGTCTCGAATTCTCTTGAGAGACGGATCAGATGAAATGTTGAACTAGAAATAAAGATGTTATTCTGTTTTCTAGAGTCAAGAACATTGCCTTCGAACAGCTTCTGGATGTTCTCCTTTGTGGTCTGAAACTCATTTTCAGAAGCAATTTCGACAATACGTGGGCCGAGTTGACCAGTCGCTAAACCTTGTTTTTCAATTAGTTCTTCGAGAAGTATCCTCATCTCTCTGGATTCATCTTTCGCACGTACAGGTTTCGGCGGAGGAGGGCGCAAACCCGCGAGTGCGAAGGTGAAATTAATATTATGCAGCCTCTTCGCGCATTCAAAGGCCGTAATGACTCGAGCGTCTCGAACTGAACCATCCTGAGCACCAGCAACAAACATTACGTTGTTCATTTCCTTGGGGATCACGTCATGCAATTCGCTCAGTGGAATTGAATCATAGTTACACTTGGATATAATGGCTCGGCAACATCGAAGGGCTTCTTTGATCACAGATGGATTAAGGTATGCAACCTTTCCCATACTTCCAGCTCGAACAAGCCTCGCCAAAGTTGAAGCCGCAACGTCTGCAATAAACGTTCGCATCTTGGGATTCTGTAGCATGTCCCTGAACTGTTCTTGCTTATCGACATGTATGCGGTCTAGGAAGTTGAACGACACATGGTAGTCGGTTAGCGTTATTCTATCGTCGGGTACACAAAGCAACTCCCTTTTGTTCTCTTTGATGAAATAGTGTGCCATGCTTCTCTCCCGCTTAACGTAGATTAATGTGATGGCTATTGTGAATGAGGCCAGCGCAAACCACGAAGCCGCTTCCGCTTTCAAAGGACTCAATATTCCCCAGGGAGGGCCACGAGAGTTCCTCACCTGTTACAGTACCTATGCCGCGCTGCGCGCCGCTCCTTGGCGGGATGAGGGAGCGTCGTTGTTTAGTCTCTTAGGCGTCGACGCCCCACTTCGGAATACGTGCTATAGTCTACCGTTAGTTCTTCGTCTGTCCTGATGTTCCTGAGTGCATAGAAGTCGTACTTCCGGTCAATGGCGACATTAGGTGTAGTGGAATGATTCAAGTACCAGGCAGGAGTCATCAAATTGAAGTTAGCCGGGCATCCGTACCAACCTGATTTTTTGACACAGAAGTCGTTGTACAGTTTCTTGATTTCTCTAGGTAAGTCCGTTACCTCGCTCTTCTTGATCCAGATCATCTTGGTGTTGTCGCCCCGAAAGATGTGCGTGCCTTTCTTGATCGGTCGGATAGCCTTCACACCAACGCCATGAATCTTCGACGCAACGATTCTTGCGTACACATTTTCATGTGGAATTCGCTTTGCCATGCAACACCTTTCAGTGAATCCTGAAGTAGGGGAGATCCATTTCACCCTTGAACTTGATGGAATTGCGCCTTACCCAAAAAAGGAAAGGCACCAATAGGACAACGGGGAACGCCCAATAAACCAGACGACAGTTCGGCATCGAGGAGACGAATGTGGCAAGCAGTGCTAAGATGAATTCGACCGCTGCCGTAATCGAAATCCAGAATGCTGTGTTGTATGGCAACCAAGCCTCCCAAGAATCAGCCTCCTGAAGCCACTGTTCTATCCGATGCTCTGTATAATGTGGCAGCGCTCCTTCCAAGGCCGTTTGCCCATAGTACCATGCAAGTAAAGATCTCTCCTTATAGAAAAACATCGCTGCAATCAGCATGAGGATCACTGCGGCGATAAGGCAGGGATAGCTGGTGACCCACAATCTGCTCACGAAGTCAAATGCCATGGAATCTTTGTTGATTGAGAAAACTCTTTCGACAAGCAACGAGGGGACGGCCAAACAGAATGCAGAGAGGATCCCCATGATAGTCATCTCTTTATCAAGATACCCCAGGTAATGCTGAACATGCTCATTCATATACTTCTCATGAATTAGCTGAATGGGTGGGTGTCCAACTACGATAACCACAGACTCGCGACGTTAGTCCTATATCTCCGGAGCGTCTTCCTTGAGAACGAGGTATAACGAGCCCCAGATATCGGGTCAGGTTCTTCTTCCGGCTGTTCCGACATTCTAGACTGGAGACATCCATCATCTTTCGACTCCGAGGTTCTCCATCTCAATCCCAGCTCACTCAGGATCCGGGTCGAGCAACAACATTTCAAGCTAACGCTCTGAACCTCCATAGGCAAGAACGCACAAGTGTCGAACGGGAAAAGAGCATCATTGCGGATGAAATCACAGATAATTGCGTAGGTGTGAATGACACAATTGACTGTTGGGATCAATGGCAATACCTTTCATCAATGTTCCTTATTACGACGGCTCTGGATGGTGTTCGTCGATCTGTTTGGGACCGCCCTAGCTAATCCTGAGAACAGCTAAAAAGGCATCGTGAGAGGAGAGTCGATGAAAAAACAGAAAACACTCAAAACAAGGCGCAAACCCACTAAGGGCGCATTGATCAAAGGGGTATCGCGACAGTTACCGCGAGAGCTTCTGTTTGAGCCAACCTTTCGCGAGGAGCTGAAGGGCTTGATGCGCGGCTATTCAGGACTATACGTCCTTTATCATCGAAAGACTCTTTACTACATCGGGTTGGCTAAGGACCTTTTCTGGCGACTGCATACCCATACAAGTGAAAGCACAAGAACAAGTGTGATCGATTTGCTATCTATAGAATGGCCAGAGTCCGATACTTGAAAGACATTGAACCGTTGCTCCTGGGTGTGGCCGAACCCCCGGGGAATTCAATTACCGGAAAATGTCATCGAGATGCCGACGTTATGAAGGTTTTGCAGATGATCCAGCGGCAGCAAATTCGATCCCTCAACAGAGTCAAGGAGGTCTTACATTGACGGGTCACAAGTGGGCAGCGCCTAACCAGATCACTGTAGTCATTCGCCACCGCCCCCGTGGTGAGGTCTCGGAGAGAAGCTGAGAGCGTTGCAGAGCCGTGGCACGATTATCTAACCTGGCTTCGTGAGGAGAACCATGAAAGAACTGATGGACAAGTTAACTTCGTACAACCTTTTCAACTATCTCCTACCGGGGGTGATCTTCGTAGTAATTTCAAAGGAATTATTGGGGAGGGACTTCTCCCAGGAAAACATTCTGCTCGGTGGTTTCCTGTACTATTTCATTGGTATGGTTATAAGCAGGATCGGCTCATTAATCATCGAGCCCATTCTTAAGAAAGTGTCGTTTTTGAAGTTTGCTGATTATGGCAATTACGTCACTGCCTCGAAGAAGGACGAAAAGATTGACCTCCTTTCAGAGGTTAATAATTCATATCGCACAATCGTGGCATTGTTTGTTTCGTTGCTTTCTTTGAGAGGATACGTGTGGTGCTCGGGTGTGTGGCCGGTTCTATCTGAGCATCATGCCCTGATTGCGACTGTTTTCTGTTTGGCGATATTTCTCTTCTCGTATCGAAAGCAGAGCGACTACGTCAGGAAAAGGGTAGATGCAGCATCTAATCGCTGAAGGGAGATCGAAATGAGTTTAATCCGTTCGCTCTCGGTCGGTGAAGGTGACATGTTTTATATTATGCACGATGCTGACAGTTTTACGATCATTGACTGCTCACTAACTGACGACAATCGTGAAGGGATTCTAAGCGAGCTGATTCAAATGTCGTCTGACAAGGGCATATCAAGGTTCATTTCGACTCACCCCGACGAAGACCATTTTGCTGGCTTGGAATTCCTTGATTCAAAGATGGGTATTGCCAATTTCTACTGTGTAAAGAATGAAGCAACCAAGGAAGATGAAACTCCGGATTTCATCAAATACCGTGAATTGCGAGACTCGCCTAAAGCGTACTATTTGGAAAAGAACTGCAGAAGGAAATGGTTAAATGTAGGCGACGACGATCGCCAATCAGCGGGGATCCAAATCCTGTGGCCAGTGACGACGAATCCGCATTACCAAGAGGCGCTCGATGCTGCGAAGGAAGGCGACAGCCCCAACAACATTTCCGCCGTCATTAAGTATTCCTACGCTGATGGGCCCACATTTCTATGGATGGGAGATTTGGAGACCGAATTCATGGAGAAGGTTAAGGGAGAACTTTCGGTTCCCAAAGTCCATGTTCTATTTGCTCCACATCATGGGAGAAAAACAGGAACTATCCCATCAGAACTGCTCGAATCCATGGAGCCCGATATCATAGTGATTGGAGAAGCAGATTCACAGCACCTGGACTACTACTCTGGGTACCATACCATTACGCAGAATAGCGCGGGCGATATAACCTTCATCGCTGACAAACACAAATGTCACGTCTTCGTTTCCGAGGCGGGGTACTCTGTCGACTTTTTGGATGATGAAAAGATGAGCACGCTGAATTATTATATCGGGACACTCAACATGTGAGGTAAGGACCAACGTCCCTCTCCGCCCGCGACGATGTCGTCAGGAGGCGAAGTGAATCCCGATGTATTCTGTTCCTCTGACTGCTTGACGAAATTGGCAATTGAATGTGTCAGGTCCTACGCGAATCTGATCCAAGATTTCATGGACTTTCGCCCGGATAGAAAAAAAAGCCCGACACTTCTGCCGGGCTGTCGTGATGACAGGTGTTTCAATTCATTCGTGATCTGGCGATGAAAAGCGTCGTCGCGAGCTTCTGAAGCTCGTCCGAAACCTGGACCCCGGCGCTCTTGATGATGGAGTCCGCATCGACAACGCACTGCAAAAGCATATCCCGCAGAGAGTCTTCGAGGTGAGATCCGTTACCATTGCCGTTTGGAGCTGGAGCCGGCTGTTTCGAGATCACTTCGAATTCAATCTTGGACGTGATGCGACGTCCGTTCTGGATGGGCTTCTTCCTGATCACGAACTGGTCTCCGGTACGAATTCCGCTCTCGAGAATTGCCTGATGCACATCGATTGTGGCAAAGAAAGCCTTCTCCTCGCCATCATGCTGGACTGAATAGAGGTAATACGCCCCGAAGTTGTTCTTCCCTTCGTAGCACTTGTCCCTGAGGAGCGTCAGTTTCGCCTCCTGGTTCAGTCCGATGTCAACTTTCGGCTTCCCGTTCTGCATCGTTTCCTCCATTAGTGTTGTATGAGAACTTGGCTTCCCCCGGGATGAATTCAATTCCTTGAGGTATTTCGCCGGTGGTTTTGATTCGATTAAGGACTGCCTGGATATCAGGGGAAACGGACTCAGGCACAGTCCGCACAAGCCCTAACCTCTTCCCGATCTCCAGGAACTTGTCCAGAGCCACAACCACAATCCGATCTTTACTCTTCCTGAGTCGAAGCTCACCATGCGGTAACCGAACCGTTTTCTGCCCTGTCGATCGCATAAACCCGTCAAGATTGAAAACCAACCAGGAGCGCTTCTTCTCCAATCTCGATAGTTCATTGGACCGATATCCTTCCAGCAGCTTAGTCTCCTTGTCGACGAGCTCGTTCACTTCAAACATCTGGCTCTCCAACTCTGCTACTGCGAATAGGAGTTGATCCGCGCGGAGCCGGTCCATGGAAATCCTCTTCTCCAGATCAGCCTGTTCGGCCTCAAGTAGGAGTTCTTCGATGAAGTCTGGGCGGTCCATGCTTACCCCCTCCGACCTGAGATAGCTTGTCGGATCGCTTCAATCACGGCCCCAGTTGTCGCTAGGATGAGCAGCCATGTCTTCTTCGTCATAATGATCCTTTTCGAAATGAAAGGCCGGCCTGTGGAAGCGCCGGCTTCGTGGTTGATTAGGGGAATCCGCTAACTCAACATTTGCTGTGCCAACGCAAATCCTTTCTGTTTGAGTCTCTCTCCGGATCCAAACCAGGCGCTCTTCAATCTCCGATCCGGGTTGGATGAATGCTGGACATGATCTGTAAACTCACTAATGGCATTGTAGGCCCCCCAGAGAGTTCCGCGAGTCATTTCCGCACCTGCCCCCGACTCATGTAGATCAAGAATCGTGCGACGAATATTCTCTGTGCGCGTCGATGATTCCGCCTCTTCGTTATCCGGCACCAGTTTCTCCACATATTCGAGAAGCTCCTTGTCGGTCAACGTCTTCAACGACATTCTGTTGAATATGTAGTCGAGCTGATCGTACAGGTCCTTGGACAATCCAAGGAGCTTGCTCGCTTCAGTAAGGTTCTCCACGGCGCTGGGAGTGTGACGAATTCTCACCTCTTCCTCAGATCCGGAGAGAGCAACGGACAGCGTATTCGAGCAAACCACCCTTACTGGCGTGAGTTTGCAACGGACCAGGGAAGAACCATCGTGGGAGTTGGTGAGGAGGAGGTACTTCTTCACGATATCCTTCCCTCGCACCCTGATGTATCCCGGCAAGCGTGCGAGGATCCAGATCTTCTCCCCATTACCGAGGGCTCCTGCGGTTTCATAGATAGCCTCCCCAGAGCCCACAAGGGAATCGAAGAACACGAATGCAGCGCGATTGTCTATCACGGAATACCTGCTCCCGACGACGCCCATCACGCATTCAGTGTCCATCCTGACGGTAGCAAAATGATCCTCCACCGGAGCTCGTTTCTTTCCGTTAAGCATTGCCTGGAGAGGCTTCTTCTCCACGCGGTAATCGAGCTGAGCTGCTTTAATCGCCTCCTCAGCCGTGGCAAGCTTCGGGAGTTGAATACCCTGTTTGTGCCAAGCGGGTTCTCCAACGTACATCATCGAAGCTCTGCCGTTGTGAATGTTCAGGTTGTGCGACATTTCAGTTCCTTTCCTTGTTAAGTCGAATGGGCATGATGAGCCCGACTGTCCCAGATCCAGAATGAATTGGCCGAACGAGAATTGCCGAGTTTGGATCGCCGATCTCGAGTATCAGCTCCTCATTCCCCAAGGCATCGGAGAGATCCTTGAGATAATGCGCATTCACCCCAATGCGGTATTTCCGGTTCGAATGAGCATCCTTGAGGATCCGAAACGTGTGTGGAGGATTCTCTCCCTCGGGCCGATTCATGATTGTACCATCGGGGAGAACCTGAGCACCGTTGAGCACGATCTGGACTGATTCCTGTCCCTTTGCGGACACCTTTCGAGCGTGTTTCAAAGCGTCAGGAGAGAGCCATCCTGTTTCATCATCCTCTTGAACCTGGACTGGGACGATGGCGAGGATTCTCCCGTTGGTACTCATTGCGTGCCGCCGACTGATGTAGATGTTCTGCAGATTCGCTCGAGAGAGGTCTGTCGAGACACACTTCTCGATTTTGAACTTGCGTTTGATTTGCATGTGCTCCCCCTATTGAAGTGCAGATGTGACTGCTTCGTCGATTGCCTGCTTGAACTTTTCGATTGAGTCGCCAAAGACGCGAATAGTCGAACGGAGCTTCTTCGAGTCTTGGTCGATCCGATGCTCGGAAATCGAGATGTACTTTGAACCGTTCTTCGCTTCCTTCACATCGATGAAGTATGTGGTCCTGCCTGCGCGGACCATGGTGCTGTAGATCGCGGTGTTGTCCATGGATCCTCCTTGTGTGGTTAGTGATGCAGCATCCTTGTCTTATACCCGAAAGGAGGACCCAAATATGGGACCCAAATGAGCCTCAACCCAAGTAGTGTTACAGGAGATCCTCGGAGTTGCTTCTACTGCGACAATGGGAACGGATCCAAATCGAGGGAGGTAGGGTCAGGGCGGATTTCTGTGGGAAGGCAGTACCGGTCTGGGGGAGAAATCGATTTGTGGATTTTTGTTCTGGATTTGATTTAGGGTCCTTTTGGCGTTTGCGGAGTTTAGCTCGTTGAATGTATGACATATGTGTCGTAACACTTACAGGCAAGACTTGAGATTCCATGACACCAAATAACGTAATGCGAAGCAAATGGATGATCTTCAGTAACGAGTTAGACAGGGATTGAATATCGTAGAGTGATTGGTTACGTTGTAGTGATATTGCAGCCATACCAGGAAACCTGATAGCCCTGGGTGACCTTCCCGCCTTCCTCCATTTCGGGCAAGCGATTTTGTGAGTGTCCCGCCGTTTAAATCTTTCTATCCGTCAGAATCCGAGTTGAATTCCGAACAGAAGGAATTCTTTCGCGGTCTGAAGTCCAACATTGAGCGAAGGATCTACCCGCCCGTTGAAGGTCAAATTAGCTATCTCTTCATTCTTGCATATGATCTTCTCGCGAAAGTGTGTAAAGCCGGATATGAATCCTTGTATGACAAACTTCTTGATCTTGCGGAGGCTTACAATACCGAAGAGGTTTTCGCAATTTACTGTAGACAATGGAGTTATGATTGCCTTCTCGCCACAAGGCAGTATGATCGGTTCCTTGAACTTACAGAGCCAGAGACCATATGGGGGACGCAAACTCATTTCTCCAACACCCGACTTAATGTGCAATACAAGAAACATCGCCCTGCAAACGCCATAGACCTATTCAAGATGACGAATGGATCGGCTGGCGATATTTGCCGTGGAAATGAGACACTATTCCGGGATGCGTTGATTGAATGCGCTCACCGGGAGGCGCGTAAAAGTGGGGCGTGGTTCAAACGGTTTTTCCTGGAAAAAGGACCGAAGCCTGAAAAATATACGTCGTGGCTCTTTGCGGGGGCTCCGGTCGACCAACCGCGTTTTCCCGGAGGTATATACTGTTTCTATGCTGCTCCACAGCTCATCAAGAACATCGTGCAATTCACGCGAGACGCGGAGAACATGGTCCGGGACCGTTTAGGGGTTCCTCGCGTCGGAGAGGGGTGGATTCAAGAGACTGTCCTCTACACGATTTTGCGTAAGGCGTTCCCAGAGACTCAGGTAATTCATCACGGGCGTCCCGATTGGCTCGGGAGGCAACATTTTGACATTTGGTTTCCCCGTTGGCGTATCGCGGTCGAGTACCATGGGAGACAGCATTTCGAACCCGTCGAATTCTTCGGAGGAGAGGTGGGATTTGCAGATGCAAAGCGAAGAGATTCAAGAAAGGCGGAACTTTCGCGCACCAACAATGTAGATCTAATTGTTGCAGACGAGACAACAACATTCGGACTCGTTGCAGAATGGGTTCGGCAGTCGCGTGCAACAAATCTTGCCAAGGGTAACCTCACAGTTCCGGATAAGGAGAAGTCAAAACAAATCTCAGGAGACTAGACTCTCTCGGGGGAGGTGTACCAGGTAGGCGGACAGTGGTTATTGGAATTTGTTGTTGGTTAGAACTTCGGGTCTATTAGCGTCTTTCACTTGTAACGGACTTGTGATACACGGTGACAATTCACCCGGCTTTGACTACATTTTAACATCAATCCATTCCATAAGGTGAGTAGGCTGCAATGCGCTTTTCTGATCAATTCAAGATTAGACGGTCTTCGGCAGATACGTGGTTCGATCCAATCCTCTCTGTGGATACTCAGTTATTCATTGATCCATTTCTTATTTATGCGTCCGAGGATGGGCTCTTCAGAGGCAGTCATGCGGAAATCATACGCTTTTTTAACAATACCTTCAGACTGGTAGCGGCCTCAAAGGGAAACAGGGCTTCAATAAGATATCGCAAAGCAGTGAGCGATTTGGCGTTCCCAGAGGTTGAGGAACTGTGTCTTGGCTACTCTGTGGGTACTACCAAGGGACTAGGTTCAGGTCGAGCTTTGGCGGAAATAATAGCAGCGGCGCTGTGGGAAGCAGTGGAGGCCGGATTAACAGAGGTAGATCATTTTGAGGAAGTGACGATTCTAAGAGAAGGGATTGGAGCTGACAGGATTAGCGACACAACTGCCTGTCTGCTTCGACGCCGACTTGCCGTATATACATCAAGGATTTGTTCTCGGCACAACGTTCCAACACGACGAGTTCGGTACAGACGGGGAACCTATGATTCTCAAACCGGGAGGTGGATCCCGATCGAAGCGCATCTCCCATTCAATCGCTACAATGGAAAGCCAATCCTCTTAGTGCCAAACAAATATCTGAGGGATCTCCCCACAATAAGTGCCGAGGACTTCTGGGACTTTTGCTATACTTATGAGAACGAAACACTGCGCGACGAATACAGTTACGATGTTACCCGAAGCGTTCCAAAGCACGACATTATCGAGCTTGCAAAGAACCACCCTGAGTTTCTTGAAGCATACATGACAAATGTAGAGCATCGTCGAGCCAAGCCATACAACCTCAAGAAAGACAAGAAGGGGGTTATACGCTGGTACGACGCGACAGCGACCCATTGCCGAGCGAACGCCCGGTCATTTGATATTATTTCAAACGCATCGTTCTTTGAAATTGTCGCTGCAATGATCGACGAGTTTCAACATTATGTTGAAAGAAATGCGGGGTGGAGACTCCTTTGGAACGATGGCGGAACAAGCAAAGGCGAGAAAGCATCTCAGCTCTTGCTCCTCGGAATAATCAAGCACTATTGCAGGGCAAATGACATTGATATCTCGCCTGAAGCGAACATAGGTAGAGGGCCAGTGGACTTCAAAGTGTCGCAGGGCTACAGGCTGCGAGCCTTGATTGAGGTCAAGCTTGCAAGAAACACTCGTTACTGGCATGGTATAACAAACCAACTACCTGAATACTTAAAAGCTGAACGTATCAAATGTGGATATTTCCTAGTAGTGATCCTCTCAGATGCAGATGAACGTCGGGCAATGCGGATTGAGAGGAAGGTATCCCAGCTTGCGAAATCGATGACATACAAGATCGACATCGTTAAGGTCGATGCGAGGCATGATAAGCGCTCGGCATCAAGGATGTGAGAGAGAACCGTTGGCGCATTCATATTCCTGCCAGAAAAGGAACTCGATCGGGAATGGTGGACTCTACCCGAGATTAGGAAGTATATCCAGGATGGCGGGCTTGATGATGATAAGATGCTGGAGGGGGTCTACGATTTTGAGTTTGGAGAAGAATTCCTGGTGCTCGTGATAGAGTTCGTCAATGGGCAGGAGAACCAAGAGGCCTATTTCCATAGATTGAGTAAGGTCAAACTGAATTGACAGTGACAACTCGTTCTGACAGTAGGTAAGTATGAACGATGCGCGATCCACTTTTCACGAGAGGCACGATAAGCAAGGTCATTCACCTAACAAAGACCGAAGGTCAATTACGGAGACACTATGCCTTTCCTGCGCTTAAAAGTCGAGACCTTCCTCATCTCGCGGGGATGCCAGCCTGAGGACAGAAATGAAGATTCGTTCTTTGCTAACGGATTCAAGACCAAATCCAATCCCGTGGACATGCTTGTAGAGATTGATGAAGAATCTGAAATTGTTCGGATCAAAGTCGATTGCGGAGTGTCGTACGCAGATCCGCAAGCCGGCGAGGTCGCAAAGTTCATCAATTTCGTAAACTGCGGCTCGAACGAAGGGTTCTGTGTGATGGATGTTGCTGACAAAGCGGTTCGTTTTCGGAGCATACAACACATGGACGCGGCGGTTGTGGAGAATGAGTTCCTAGCAGAGTTCTTTGATAACTTATGTGATGAGTTCCTCGCTTACGTCCACTTCGTTGTACTCATTACAGGTAAGGGTTCAACTGCGCAGTCTGCCATACAGGCCTTTGAACAATTGCGCGACAGCTCGGATCAGTCAATTGGACTCAACTAACAAGTAGAGTAGAATGCCAAGGTCACAACATGTCTCGAAAGGTCTCTGAAATCCTCGTTCATCTTGACTGGGGCGAAAGACACGGACGAATCAGGTACAGGTATGAACAGGCTGTCGACTCACCGTTCATAATCGGGAAGAATCCCAGGATCTTCTTACCTCCTGACCGATTGGAGGAAGCCGAAGAAATGAGGTCTTCGCTTTTCAATGATAAGGGGTTCTGCAATATCGCCGCCAACATCCCCAAGAACGGCGTATACCTCCTCTACGTGAGGCCTCGATATAGACTTGCCAAGTTGATGGTCAACCCAGAAAGCGTGATCGTGGATTTGCTCTGCAATGAAACTGAATCCCTAGTCTACAGCTTCTTTAACCCGACCAATAGGGAAGCGATTCTGGTGACGGCTCAGATCGTCGAGGATATCGAGGGAGTGTATCGGAAGATTTCGAGTTACCCCGATGACCTATCGTGGCGACAATATTTCATTCGCCGTGCGATGGTGAAATATGAATTGCCAGATTGGTCCTCACCCGAGATAGCTGTTCCTGAAATCATGAACGCGCAGCAGCTGGCTGAATACCTGGGATTTGAGGAGAAGACAATACGGAACTGGACTTCTGAAGGAACTATTCCTTATAGAAAGGTCGGAGGCAGCCCTCGGTACTTGAAGGGAGAGATTGACGCTGCGTTGAAAGCGGGTACCTTGGGAGGGCGCTCCTCGACTACCGCGAAGGCGAAGAAAGCAAAGAAGAAGGCTTGACAGGAAGAATGTCTCGGGGTATATTGGATTCACTCGGGAAACACTGCTCCACACTTTGTGTCCAAAAAGTGTCCACATCACAGGGACAAGCGGGGAAAACGGGGGAAGGTGGGGGACTAGGGCGAGGAGAATTTGCCTGAAATTGCTGGCGATTTCTAATTCCAGCAAGATTCCCCCCCTCCAGACAAAGTCGGGCCCGAATCCCTCGCTCTCCGCAACTCTGCTGCAAGTGGTTTCACCCGCGACGGTCCTCCCGGATAACGAAAGCCATACACATGCCACTGGTTCGAGTTGAAAGCTTTGCGGTCTCGCTTGACGGATACGGGGCCGGACCGGCTCAGGATATCGATAATCCACTCGGCATGGGGGGGACGGATCTCCACCAGTGGGCATACCCCACACGCACGTGCCAGAGGCAGGTCCTCGGCGGCAGTGACGGCACAACCGGGATCGATGATGACTTCGCAGCGCGGGGGTTCAGGAATGTCGGCGCCTGGATTCTCGGGAGGAACATGTTCGGCCCCGTTCGTGGTCCCTGGCCCGATATGAGCTGGAAGGGCTGGTGGGGGGAGAACCCGCCGTATCACGTCCCGGTGTTTATCCTGACCCACCATCCGCGCCCCTCCATTCAGATGGAAGGGAACACGACATTTCACTTCGTGACGGGGGGGATTCACGAGGCGCTGGAACGGGCGCGCAAGGCAGCCGGCGGAATGGATGTGCGCATCGGCGGCGGGCCCTGTACCATCCAGCAGTATCTCCGTGCGGGCCTCATCGACGAGATGCATATCGCCATCGCACCGGTGTTCCTGGGGAGCGGCGAGCAGTTGTTCGCCGGGGTTGATGCGCGCGCGCTGGGATTCGAATGCGTCGAATTCATGGCCTCGAAGAAAGCCGCGCATGTTGTCCTTTCGCGCAAGCACGCGCAGTGACCTCCCCGCTTCGTCCGATCCAGTTCGTATCCCGGCCATCGGCCGTCACGTGCCGGTCCCGCACCTCAGACCGATGAATTGCACATGTTGGGTCCAGGGACCCTGAAGGGATCGAGAGTATGAACATCCGCTTCACGATGCCGCGTACGTCCGGGGGACGTCTGCTCGCAACGTGTCTCATCGTCGTCGGTATCGTGGTTGCCCTCTTCTTCTTCGCGGCCATACTCATTGTCGCGGCGGCCGGTGCCCTGGTATGGTTCATCCGTTCATTCCTTTCCCGGCCGAATAAGCCTCGTTCGATCAGGCCGGAAGAGGTCTCTGCGGAATATGAAATCCTGCAGGATGATGCAGAGGTCCCGAACGGAGCCGGGGATCGTCTGATTCCCGGACCTTCTGAGTCCGAATCTCCCGCGAGCGAGCACGTATCAAAATCAGAGTGAACCTTCAGGCAGTGTAACAAACACATCCGTTACCCCCTCCCCGCACACATTCCAGGCAGGCAGTCATGCTTCGAGGAAAGTGGAGCACCATCGGATATACCCTGTTTCTTGTTTTTGGATCCGCTTTGAGCCAGCCCCAAACCCCTCTCACCATATTTCCAAAGCCGCTGAGCCCCCGGATCGCGAATTACAGCATTGATGTGAGTCTCAACGACACATCGAAGATGCTCCACGGGGCCGAGACTCTGGTCTGGCATAATCCCTCCAAAGAGGCCGTTTCAGAGCTCAGGTTTCATCTGTATCTGAACGGGTTCAAGAACTCCCTCTCGACGTTCATGACGGAGCGACGACAGCGGCGGGGGCGGGAAGACATTCCCGACGGAGAAAGAGGCTGGATTACCGTCGATGCGATACGAACGCAGGGGGGGGAGAACATCAGGTCGCTCATGGAGTATATCCACCCCGATGACGACAATGTGAACGACCAGACGGTATTCCGCCTCCCGCTGAAGACCCCCGTTCACCCCGGGGCCTCGATGACACTTTCGCTCGATTTCACCGCCAGGCTCCCGGCCGTTGTCTCCCGGACGGGGTACAATCACAATTTCTACATGGTTGCCCAGTGGTTTCCCAAGGTGGGGGTATACGAGCCTGCGGGGATGCGCTACGAACGCCGTGGTGCGTGGAACTGCCACCAGTTTCATGCAAACTCGGAATTCTACGCTGACTTCGGTGTCTATGACGTCAGGATCACTGTGCCGACAAACTTCGTTGTCGGCGCGGTGGGATCTCAGGTCGGAGAGCGTGTGAACGGCGACGGGTCGAAAACGCTCGCCTTTCATGCTGAAGACGTTCATGATTTCTCCTGGGCGGCCTCCCCGTTGTTCACGGTGATCGATGATCAGTGGGAGCACGTCAGGATCCGCCTCCTGATGCAGCCGGACAGAGTGGCAACGCAGGCCGGGCGGTATCTGCAATCGGCGAAGGCGGCACTGAAATACTTCAATGACTGGATTGGCCGGTATCCCTATCCTACCCTCACCATCGTTGACCCGCAGTGGAATGCGCTCGGTGCGGGAGGGATGGAATACCCGACGCTGATCACGGGCTTTTCCCTCTGGCACAGTCCTGAGGGCATCAAGTTCATGCCTGAAGCGACGGTAATCCACGAATTCGGTCATCAATACTGGTACGGGCTTGTCGCGAGCAACGAATTTGAGGAGGCATGGCTTGATGAAGGGATCAACCAGTACTCAGAGACCCGCATCACGAACGATCTCTACGGATCCAGGACATCGGCGAATGACCTTCTGGGTATCAGACAGGGGGACCTTGAGTCCTCGCACCTGTCATATTCCGGGATGAGCAATCCCAGTATCTCCCCGACGTTCACGAACTCCTGGGAATTCAAAGCCGGAGCGTACGGTACGATCACTTACGACAAGTCAGCGCTGTTTCTCACCACACTGGAGCGCATGGTGGGGAGACCGGTCATGGACGAAATCATGCAAACGTATTTCGAGCGGTGGAAGTTCAGGCACCCCTGTTCCCGCGATTTTATCGGTGTCGTGAACGAAATCGTATCCCGGCACCCTGGCGACAGGTACGGAAAGGACATGAACTGGTTCTTCGACCAGGTACTCTACGGGACGGGCGTGTGTGACTACGAGCTGACATCGATCACGAACATGCGGACCGGGCACGTTGCAGGGTTTGTTGACAGTGCCGGAGTCCCTGAGCCGGCACGGGCTGACACGAATTCACGGGAGAGGAATATTTTTGAGTCCAGGGTCCTGGTGAGCAGGCTGGGTGAGGTCCACATTCCCGTTGACGTCCTTGTGCATTTCGCGGGGGGGAGAGAAGTGCGTGAGCACTGGGACGGCATCGATCGCTGCAGGGAGTTCACGTACAGGGGCAATGAGACAGTCTCATGGGCGTCTGTGGACCCCGATGAAAACCTCGTCATCGACATCAACAGGATCAACAACAGCAAAACGCTGGAGCCTTCAGGACTCCCGCTCTGGAAATATGCCGTGAAGATGCTCTACTGGGTACAGAATATCCTGATCGGAGCTTCGCCATTCTAGGATGCCTTGAAACCATACTCCCATCCCTTCGTGTGAGCGGCATGAAAAAGTTCAGCGGTGCATTCGCAAGCGGATTTCGGTCTGCGTCATCCTCGATTCGCATGGTGCTGGTGCTCTACCTCTTCAATCTCATGATCGCCCTCCCCTTTGCGCTTGTGTTTCGTGGAATCCTGGCAGACGCGCTCGGCGGTTCGACTCTCGTGGATCGCCTCCTCTCTGGCTTCGACGCGACGCTCTACGACGGATTTCTTCGCAGCGGGAGCAAGGCGCTGGGCACGCTGGTCTCCGGTTTGGAATGGACAGCACTCCTGTCCATGATCATTTCGACGGTTCTCGACGGAGGGATCCTGGGCCAATTGAACTCCGCCGATCGCCGATTCACGCTGGCGTCTTTTTTCGGTGACTGCGGCACATACCTGTGGCGGTTCATCCGGCTCACGCTGCTCTTCGCATCCGTAATGATTGTTGTTCTCCTCGTATCGACCGTGGCCTTTGGCATGATCCACGGCCCGGTCGACAGGAACGCTGTCTCGGAGGTCGGCGTATTCTGGGCACGAATACTCTCTCTCTCTGCGACGCTTTTCCTCGCTGGGCTCGTCGTTCTTATGTCGGATTATGCGAGGATCGAGACTGCCCGGTCAGGGGCGCATTCGATGATCCGCGCATCGTGGGGTGGAGTAAAGTTTGTGTTCCGGAGGTTCTTCCCGGTCGTCGGCCTGCAGCTTGCCCTCGTCGCAGTCTCGCTCTGCGTTATCGCGGTATACCTGTCCGCCGAGAATGCGATGAGTGTATCGACCGGCACAGGCATACTGGTGCTGCTGGTCGTCCAGCAACTGACAATTGTCCTGCGGATGTTCATCCGCGTGGCGACGTTTGCCGGCGAGAGGCATCTCTTCCTTTCCTACCTCGTCCCTCAGTCCGGTTCGTTTGCCGAGGTGCTCACATCGTCGGCACCCGCATTGACGGCCGTTCCTCCGATTACGCCGATGCCCGACATTCCGGCACTCCCGCCTCCCCCGGGAACGCCGCCGCTCCCGGCTGAACCGGCTCTCGTACCGGTCAAACGACAGCTGAGGAATCTCCGCGTGCAGCCAGATTCCCGACCCCGAAACCCGGGGAAACGAAAGACGGTCAGCCGACCGGCATCACGCCGGAAAGTCGTCAGGAAAAAGGGGAGGGCGTAGCACGGCGCGCGTCAAACAATCGAGGCCGTCTCCCGGCGATTGATCGGTCAAACCAGCAGGAGGACATCTCTTCTTATGATTATCAGGCGGATGTGCCGTTCAGGATCACCCCTGACCTCGTGGAGAGCCCTTGTCGCAGGGCTTGTTGCCGTTGTTCTGGCACATTCGCCGGCGCGGCCCGCGGCGGAAAAAACCAAGGTGTTTGACGTGAAGTCGCCGAACGGCGAAGTCAGCGTGAGTGTGGAGGCCGGCGCAAGACTCGAATGGTCGGTCCGCTTGAACGGCGAAACGATCCTGGCGCCGTCGGCGATTGCCCTTGTGTTGAATGAAGGCGATACGCTGGGCAACAACGCAACGATTGCGTCGTCGGATACAACAAGTGTCAGGAGCGTTATCACTCCGATCAATTACGTCAAGTCGGGTATCCGGGATGAATACCGCCAGATGACACTCAACTGCAGGAACGGGTTCGGCGTGATATTCAGAGTGTACAACGACGCGGTCGCCTACCGATTCTTCACCGGGAGGAAAGGCGGGCTCATCGTCCGGAACGAAGAAGCCAACTTCGATTTTGCGAAGGACCGGATGGCATTCCTGCCGATCATGTGGGACTACAGAGCCGGTCAGATATTCAATTCGTCTTTCGAAGCGTTGTACAGGGAGACGACCATCTCCCGTTTCCCGGCGGATTCACTCGCGTTCCTCCCGGTGCTCGTCGACATCGGCAAGGGTGTCAAGGTCGTGATTCTGGAGGCGGATCTGGAAGACTATCCGGGCATGTATCTGAATGCAAATCAATCGCGTACCGGGTTCACAGGCGTTTTTGCGCCGTATCCGATTGAAGCGAAACCCGGCGGTTGGGGAGGGATCAATTACATCCCCACAAAGAGGGCCGCCTTCATCGCTCAGACTGCCGGGACCCGGAGTTTCCCCTGGAGGGTCATCGCCATCAGCCGCGACGACAAGGAGTTGCTGGACAATGACATCGTGCAGAAGCTTGCTTCCCCTCCGAGGATACCGGACGTCTCATGGATCAAGCCGGGGCAGGTTGCGTGGGACTGGTGGAACAACTGGAATGTCAGCCACGTGGATTTCAAGGCCGGCATCAACACCGCCACATACAAATACTACATAGATTTCGCTTCCGCAAACGGGATACCGTACATCATCATGGATGCGGGGTGGTCGGAGATGCTGGACCTGACGAAAGTCGTTCCGGCAATCAACCTCCGGGAGATCCTGGACTATGGCAGGTCGAAGGGCGTGGACGTGATCCTCTGGGCCTCGTGGTACGTCGTCACGCAGCAGATGAACACGGTGTTTCCGCTGTATGCCGGGATGGGAGTGAAGGGGTTCAAGATCGACTTCGTCGATCGTGATGATCAGAAGGCCGTGGCATCCCTGTATGAGATCGCGCGGAAGGCCGCTGAGCAACACCTGATTGTCGATTTCCACGGCGTGTTCAAGCCGACGGGACTGCAGAGGACGTTTCCCAACGTCATCAGTTTCGAAGGCGTGAAAGGCCTGGAGAACTACAAGTGGGCGGTGGAGGATCAACCCCGCTACGTCGTCAGTATTCCCTTTATCCGCATGATGGCCGGCCCTATGGATTATACGCCGGGGGCGATGAGGAATGCCGTCAGGGCCAATTTCAGGCCCATCAACGATAACCCGATGAGCCAGGGGACGCGTTGCCAGCAGCTTGCGATGTACGTCGTATTTGACGCCCCGCTCCAGATGCTGTCCGACAACCCCACGACCTATATGAGGGAGCAGGAGTGTACGGATTTCATCACACGGGTCCCCACGACATTTGATGAGACGGTGCCCCTGGCCGGATCGGTGGGGGAGTACGTCGCGCTTGCCCGCAGGAAAGGGGATACATGGTTCGTGGGAGCCATGAGCAACTGGGACGCGCGGGATCTGACAATCGACGCATCATTCCTCGGCCCGGGAATGTATCGGGGGACAGTGTTCGAAGACGGCATCAATGCGGACCGCGACGCGACCGACTATAAGAAGGAGATCGTGCGTATCGCCGCAGGCGACACACTGCGCCTCCATCTTGCGCCGGGGGGGGGCTGGGCCGCACGAATCGAGAAGGCACAATGAAAACTTCCGCGCCATCCAGCCGCACGGGCAGACTCACTCTCTTGCTCTGTCTCTCCGTTTTGACCGTCCCCGAGGCATATCCCGCCGGTCAGTTCAGGGATCTCGTGGAACGGGACATTCGCATCCTGGGATCTTTATCGGGATGCGCGGAAGGATACCGGGAGACGATTGCGGGGGAGACCATCCGATACGAGCGACTGAACCCGCAGTTCCCGGTGGCGTTGCTGGCACGAGCTTCAAACGGGGCTTCTTCAATCGAGTGGAAAAGCGGCAGTACGCAGAGGGCGGGGAGCGGCCCGGAGGCTGCTTTCGTTGTCGTCGCGGGGATATACAGCCAGGCGGAAGAAGCGAGGAAATTCCGGCTGTTGGTCAACGACGTCCCCCGATTCGTGTTCCAGACTGCACAGGCGGACTCGTGGTCCGTCGCAGGCACGGAAGGAGGTGTGCTGAGGTTCCAGGGGGCACTCAGGGATCAGTACAATGACGTCTTCGGGTACCTGAAGATTTCCCTCCCGTCCGCGTGGGTCAACGCCGGGGAGCCTGTGCGGTTCAAGGTGACAGGGGAGAACGCGGGCTCCCGGGCCTGGTTCATGGTTTTCCAGGACACCGCGGTCATGGACGGTCTGAGTGAAAAGGTCGGGAATGAATCGTACTGCGAGATCTCTATTGAGACCGGCGGATCGACGAACGAAGCCCGGGTTGTTGCGTCCTCCTCATGGACCGGAAGGCAGCTGAAGTGCATTGCAGGAGGCCGGCAGGTCGGCGTACGGCTCCAACCGGCCGGGAGAGAGGCCGCAGCAGCGTTCACATTCGGGGGAGGCCCGGGACCCGTGTCATTTCTCATTGACGGGGAACCGATCGCAGAGATCAAGGATCTCTCGGGCGAGAGCTCCGAATCCAGGATGTACGCCAGGAAGATCGTCGATCTCCGCGTCACACACCCGTCAGGCGCCCGCACACTGATCCAGTATCAATCGGCGTACGCTCCCCTCTCCGGTAAATCGCTTCTTGCGCTCTCCGCGGCGAACAGCGGCAGCGGCGCTCTTCAACTTGTGAGCTCCTCGCACCAGGATATCGCGTGGATGGACACGCCTGAGCAGTGCGTCAGGGACCGGGATGAGAAAGTCATCACACCCGCCCTGGCCCTCATCAGCAGGGATCCGTCATTCAAATTCGACCTCGAGGATGTGCTCTGCCTCCGCGAGTACCTGGAACGCCATTCGGGACGGAAGGATGAAATCGGCCGCCTGCTGAAGGAAGGGAGGCTGGGTGTCGGGGCCTCGTTCAACGAACCATACGAGGATCTCTTCTCGGGCGAAATGCTCGCCCATGAGTTCTACGCAGGAAGGAAATGGTTCCTCCGCAACTTCCCCGGGTGCGACACGCGCACGGCGTGGAACCCGGATGTGCCGGGAAGGTCTCTGCAGGCCCCGCAGGTCATGTACCGCGCCGGCGTGCGGTACCTCGTGCTCAGCCGTCAGAGCCCGGGCCTGTTCAGATGGCTTTCTCCCGACGGTACGGGGGTGCTCGTGTTCAGTCCCGGCCACTATGCATCGTTCATGGAGCAGACCGCCGGCAAACCATTTTCGACGTCAGCCGGCTATCTTGCGTCGTTTGCCCGCCTCTGGAGCGGCATGACGACCGGCGGGAGCGCACACGTTCCCGTCCTCTCCATGAGCGACATGAGTGCGCCGGTCGACTATGGCGAGTTCGTTTCCAGATGGAACTCGCTTACATCTGTTTCGAGCGCCGGGGGGACTACGCTGCCGCTCCATCTCCCTCAACTCCACTACTCGACCGCAGAGCAGTTCATGGATTCTGCGGCAGCCGAAGGGCGTCACACGGGGGTCGTCAGCGGCGAGCGGCCGAATATCTGGCTCTACATACACGGGCCGACGCACCACCGCGCCGTCTCCGCAAAGCGGGAAGCCGATGACATTCTGCCGGCCGCCGAGACGTTCTCGACGATCGACGCGCTTCTCACGGGGTCGTTTTCCGCATATCCCGGAGGGAGGTTTACCGAGGCCTGGGAATCCCAGATCTATCCCGACCATGGATGGGGGGGGAAGAACGGTGACGTAACGGACAGCACATTCCTGGCAAAGTACGAGCACGCAAGGGATATCGCCCGGGAGGAATACGGCCGCGCCACGGCTTCCATAGCCGCACGCGTCCACCGGCTCCAGGGAAAGGGAATCCCGCTCGTCATCTTCAACGGGCTCTCATGGAAGCGCTCCGGACCCGTCCGCTGCACCTGCACGTTCCCCCGGGCGTTCGGCAGGGGAATCGCGCTCTTCTCGGCATCCGGCAGGAGGATCCCCCTGCAGGTGCTCTCCAGCTCGCATCACGCGGACGGCAGCCTCTCTTCCGCTGATCTCCTGTTCGTGGCGGAAAACGTCCCCGCCGTCGGCTACGCGACCTGCTACGTCAGACCGGCGGGCGCGAACGGCGTGTTCGGCGCTGAGGCACGTCCGCCGGGCGATACGCTCGAGAGCCCTCTGTACAGGGTCACGCTCGGCAGGGGAGGCATATCGCAGATCTATGACAAGGAGATCGGTGCGGCGCTCCTGGAGACGGGAGGCTTCCTCGGCGGAGAGCTGTTCACGATGCAGTCCGTGGGAGAAGATGCCGGTGAGTGGGCCGAGCCGCAGCAGCCGACGATGGAAGGATTCGACAGGCTCGCTGCCCATGCACCCCGGTGGCGGCTGATTGAATCGGGTCCCGTGCGCGAGACGGTCGAGCTGCGCCAGGGGATCGACCACGTGACCGTCGTCCAGCGGGTGTCACTTTACCATTCGTTGAAGCAGATCGACCTGGAAACATCCCTCCTCGGCTGGGATGGCACGAAATACAGGGAGTTCCGCATTGCGTTCCCCGTCCGGATGCATGACGGGCAGGTCGCCTATGAAGTCCCCTTCGGCACACTTGAAGTCGGGAAGGACGAGATGAAAGGAGCCCCCGGAGAACGGTACGTTCAGGACGCGGCCGCCATTCATCCCCGGAGCATCCAGCATTGGATCGGCATATCCGACAGGCGGATCGGCATCACGATCGGATCGAGCGTTGCGGTGTGGGACTACCGGGATCCCACCGGCCTGGCACGGGGAGCCACGCTCCTGCAGCCGCTGCTCCTTGCTTCTCGCCGGAGCTGCAACGGGGAGGGGAACTGGTACCTGCAGAAGGGGGATCATCATTTCCGATTCTCACTGACATCGCATCCGCCCGGCTGGAGGAACGGCATGCGGTTCGGGGCCGCGAATATGCCGATGACCGCGGTCTTCAATCCTCCGGCGGCGCGCGGGGCGAGCCTGCCGGAGACGGCGAGCTTCCTCTCACTGGGGGCGGACAATGTTCTCCTCAGCACGATGAAGAAAGCGGATGACGGCGACCGTGTCGTGGTACGGGCATATGAGGCGGAGGGTAAAGAGGCCGGGACCACGGTGAGGCTCCGCTGGCCGGCGCAGGCAGCGGATCTGACAAACATCATCGAAGAGGAAGGGGCCGCCGCGAGCATCCGGGACGGCGGAGTGCGTGTGACATTCGGCCCTCACGTGATACAGACAATGTCGATCGTCCCGAAACTGAAATAGCAATCGACGCACACTCCGCACACACGAACCGGAGCATCCGTCATGTTGCGCAGACAGTTCCTCGCGGCTCTTCCCTCGGCCGGTCTCGGCGCCGCATTCACTGCAGCAGGGCCCGCCACCCGGCCCGGCGAGGGAACATTCAAACAACTCGATCGCGAGGAGAAGGTGAAGCTCGCGATGCTTTCCATGCAGCGCGCTGCGTGGGAGCAGGGTGTTGCAATGCAGGCCATGCTGGAGCGGGGTGAAGGGGAGATCGTCATCCTGATGGCCAGGGAGGCGGTCCTGCGGCAATCCAAAGACGGCCGGCTGGCAATGCTCGGGGAGGAGTTCGCCCTGAGCGATGCCGCTTCTCCCGGGGAAGCCGTGCTCTGGGCTGCGCGCGAGACGGGAGATCACACGCTGAAGAGCGCCGTGGACCGGCTGCTGGACTACCTCCTTCACAACGCGCCCCGGTCACCCGGGGGAATCATCTATCATTTCTCAAACATACCGCAGGTCTGGAGCGATATCATGTACATGCTCCCCCCATTCCTGGCGGCTGCCGGTCTGCACCGGGAAGCCGTCAGGCAGATCGAAGGGGCCAGGGGCATGCTCTGGGATGAGAGGAAGAAGCTCCTCTCGCACATGTGGGACTGCGAGAAGAACGTGTTTGTCCGGAAGGACTGCTGGGGAGTCGGCAACGGCTGGTCGGCGGCGGGGATCACACGCGTGATACTGTCCGTCCCGGACTCCATGAAGATGGACAGGGAGAGGCTCGCGGGGTACGTCTTGGGCATACTTGACGGCTGCCTGGCGCACCAGCGTCCCGACGGGCTTTTTCACAACATCGTGGATGACCCCACGACGTTTGTGGAAACCAACCTGGCGCAGATGCTCGCGTACACGATCTACCGGGGTGTGAAGGCCGGATGGATCGAGACGAGCTACCTGCAGCGGGCGGACGCAATGAGGGAGGCTGCACTCCGGAAAGTCGACGCTCTCGGGCTGGTGCAGGGAGTGTGCGGGTCACCCGAATTCGACCACCCGGGGACAGCCACGGAGGGGCAGGCGTTCCACCTCCTGATGGAGACCGCGCACCGCGCACTGCGCGGGTAGCTCCCTGCCGCCGGGGCAGATCAATGTCCGCTGCCGCCTGTCAGATTGAACTCCACGCGTCCGCCCTGTGCCGGCGCGAGTCGCCTTGTTGACCCGTCCGGAAGATGGGCGACGATTCCGCTGCAGTTGGCCGCGAGGGGCCGCACCTCAATCTCCGCCGATGCGCCGTCCGCCGCAACTCTGACCGCCATCGAGAGGGGTCCGAACGGCGTGGCGATACGGTCAAGCCGCGTGATCATCCCCGGCCCGAGCCACGCCTCCGGCATTCCCTCCAGGAGATGCAATTCGCTCCCCCGGTCGAGGGCAAGCAGGTGAGTGGTCAGACGGATGAATTCCGCGCTCGCCCAGTTGTGAGGCATGTCGCCCACTTTGCTTTGCGGAGCTCCCTGCAGGGATTGCTCCTCCCGCCAATCAAGCACCGGGGCGGCGTGGTTTGCGTAGGCGTACAGGATCTCCGCAGCCTTTTTCCCGTTTCCCTGCCAGAGCCATGCGTGGCCGTAGAACGACGCAAAGTAATTCCAGATGCCTGTAGCGTCCCATCCCGTGCCGTACACCAGTCCCTCATGCTCGGTTGCTTCGAGCATCGCCATGTTGCCCGCCACGAGAGGATCGTTCCCCGAAAAGATCTGGCCGGGATACACGGCATGGCAGAATGCCCACTGCGCCCGCTGGGGAAGGTGATCCCCCTCGTTCCCCATCATGGTCGGGAGGTACCTGTTGCCGTAGGGATCGGTGCGGACGTCCCTCTGCGCGGATTGTCGAAAGACCCGGAAGAAATCGTCATATTCCTTCTGCCATGCCTCGGCTTCGTCCTTTTTCCCCAGCCACCGGCACGCATCGCAGGCCGCCTTCAATCCGACAAGATTCCAGTAGACATTGGAATAATCTCCCCTGTCTGAGTGGTGGATCCCGCCGTCGATAATGCCGGGTGGCACCAGCCCCTGACAGAGCCACTGTGTGCTGTCCGATGAGCGTTTCCGGAGCAATTGAATGTAGGAGACGATCCGCTCGAGTCTCGGCCAGATCGATTCCAGCCAGGCCTTATCCTGCGTGAGCTGGGCATGCCGGAGGCACGTCCAGAGCACGATGCCGTTCTCTTTCGTGTAGTTCGGCGTGACCTCAATCCGGCCGTCGCTCTTCTGATACGTCAGCTCATAGGCCACACCGTTGCGCGCCTGCGCACCTGCACCGAGAATCGCCGCAGACTCGAGCAGAAACGCGCCATCCACAATGAAGAGATCCCTGTAGTAGGTCGGGCCAACCTGGAATGCGGGGAGGCCCTTCTTTATCTCCCGGGCCTGCCAGATGTTGCGTATGGAAGAATTGAGCAGGGCCTGGATGCCCGGATCCGGGACCTGGATCCGGCCGAACGGCAGCGGCACCTCCTCCCAGTATCTGACGGCGGCGGCGCGCCGCTCCCACGCCTCTCTGAGAGTGCCCGGTGAGCTCACCGGCGCCCTGCCGGAACTGAAGAGGACGGAGACATCTGCTGTCGCGCCGGGATCAACAACCAGCGGCTCAAGCCGGATTCCGGTTCCGCGCCCCGTGTCGATCATCCTCAGAGAGCAGGTGACGATCTCGTGATTGTCCACGACCACATGCTCATCGACGAGCCGCGATCCCAGCGTTGTGTTGACGACAAGCTGCGGGTGCAGTGTCCGCGCTCCGGGGCCCGTATTCCGGACGTGAACCAGCAGGAGGTCGTTGTGGACGGTACTATCGTCGAGACCGGTGACAGTGAATGCCTCCTCGAGAACTTCCAGGCCGTTTCCGGCCAGGGAGGTCTGAACGATGGGAACACGCGGCGAATACAGCTGCTGCTTTTCCCAGACCAGGCTGTCGTCGACATTCAGCGAGACCCTCGTGCCGAACTCCCGGCCTCCCCGCCCGAAATGATAGAGCAGCTCACCGCTCTTATCCACAAGCGACTTGTGCGGATCATCCGGGAGGCATATCGCTGTCTGCCACTGGGACGGAGAATAGCGAAAGTCTACCTGCATTGACATGGTGCGGTTCACCGTCTGCGCACAGGCGGTTCCCGTATGCATCAGGAAAAGTGCGCAAAGACCCGCATGCAGCGTCATGTTCGCGTTCATGCCGATATTCCGGATGAGTTCCACCAGCTACCGTTTCCGCCTGTCCCTGTCAGGCTGCTGAGCGGGTTGCCGCGGCGCCGGCTGCGGCCTCTGCACCGCGGGAGGCGGCGCCACAGTCCGTTGCGGCGGGGGTGAAGGAACCCTGAAGCTTGTCGAACGCTCCGCGCCCCTCTGCCGGATCTCAGCATCCCTGTCGACACCGCCCGGAGGGGGGGCCTGCACGGCGGGTTTCCACGTCCCCGGTGCCCGCTGCTGCCACCCCTGGGGAGTCTTCCGAACGATTTCGCCTTCCGGCGTCGCGTAGACGTTGTTGTCCCGCGTGACGGGCCGGGGGGCAGGCATCACATTCGGCGCGACGCGAATCGGCTCGACAGCCGGAGCGGGCCGGGGTGTCCCTTCAGGGATCCTGATCGGCTGCGGGGGACGTGCTCCTGATTCCGGCGGCCTCTCAGGCTGTGCGTGCGGCCTGACCTCGGGCACCCTGATCGGCTGCACTGGAGGCCTCTGGATCGGCCCGGGCCTGATCACTTCGGCCGGAGTCCGCGGCATCGTGCCGCTGTCGGGACGCCGCACGCCCGTCGACCAGCGGTCGTAGAGCGTTCTCCCTCTGCTCTCGCCGGTCGTTCTCGTTGCCCCGACGACTGTCCGCGGCCTCGGTTCAGGGAGGGGACGATAGACAGGCTGATACCCTGTGCGGTAGACCGGTCCCCTGACAGGATGATAGGCCGGCCGATACCCGACGGGGCCCCACCATCCGGGGTGAACGGGCTTCCAGTTATATGCGAACCACCCGCGCGGCCTCCACCATCCGGTCGAGTATCCCATCGACCACCCTGTCCAGGGCTCGTAGTGTACGCCGAATCCCCATGTCCACGGGCGGGGATAATAATAGTGGCGGTACCATGGCCGGTACCGGAAGCCCGTGCCGTACACCACGGTATGGTTGTAGACATAGCATCCCGTGTACCCGGCGGTGTACCCGACGTACACCACACCCGGCGTATAGCCGTAGACCCTGACGTAGCGAACATAGTAGACCGGGCACCGGGGAGGAATTGTATAGATGACCGGAGGAATCGCAACCGAGACCGCCCAGGGTCCGCGCGGGCGGAAGGACTCGAACCAGATGCCGCGGTCGCATGCGTAGTACCGCCCGCGCACAAGAATCACGGGCGTTGCCGTGTTGACCGCGTACTGCATCTCGGTGCTCTCGATCGGCTCAAACTGAGGATCACCGTCGTAGTCGACCTGGGCGGTGGTCTCCATCCTGTCCACTTCAGCCGTCTGGGGAATCTGCGCATCCAGAACGGCTTCCTTTGCCGGGAGTGTTCCTGCGACGCTCGCGAGGACCGCATCCCTGTCGGAGCCCGGCGGTATCTTTGCAAAATCCGCAGGCAGCTTGTCGGAGGCGACGTATTCCCAGGGTCCTTCCAGCCTCGGCGACGTATACCAGCGCCCCGATATCAGTATGTAATACGCACGCGAATCGATGGCGAGGAAGAGCTTGCTCTGCGTGTTGCTGGCGTAGAGAAGACCGGTGCCATCGATGGGGGAGAGCTGGAGGGGACCGTCGCTGGCGATCAGTTCCGCGGGCACGGTGCTGATCACGATCTCGGGGATTTTCGACGTGCCGGGGGCGGGTGTGGCGGCCTGGGCCGAGGGATCATCCGAGGACGACTGTGTTGCGAGAGAGACTGCCTCTTCAGGGGGGTCATTCGTCACACGCCACGGCCCGTTGATGCCCGCGGCCGTGTACCACGCGTCGCCCCCTTTCAGGTAGAGGCTGCCGGAGGAGACGTCCTGGACGATGAAAAACGGCGTGTTGACCACACGTCTCAGACCGGTTCCTTCGACGTCTGTGAACGCCGGATCGCCGTCGATCTGAACGAGAACCGCGGGTCGGTCCATGACAATGATCTTCGGCGGAGCCAGGTCGATCTCCCGCGCATTTTCCCTCTCCTTCTGTGCCGTCTCGAGGCTCTCCGTCAGCTCATCAAGTGAAAACGGCAGATCCCAGCGGGGGATCCCCTGCTCCATCGAGGCAGAAATCTCCGCTGTCTGGTCTGCGCTCCGGTTCGGGAACCTGATCTGCTTCACCTTGAGGTCGATGATTCTCACTGTCCGGGTCGGACGGTCAGTCAGGACACGGCAGTCCATCCAGACGGCCCCGAACATGGGCGCGCTGTCGCCCGCCGCCAGGATGGAGATCGCGGTCCGTGCAGACATGGAGTTTCCGTCGAACGCGGTAATCTGAGGCTGGTAGATCGTGATCAGCCCCTCGGGACTTGAAATCTCGCGCGGCCAGTCGGCGCCGAACGCCGCGGCCGCCGCGAACATCATCAAAGGGACGAGCAGGTGTTTCATCTGAGTCTCCTTTTGCATATCCGGTGCATGTGCATCACATACTGCTGCGGGCGGCGGCCGGCTCCGGGCGGGTCATCTCTTTGCCGGCGCCGACCCGGTCCCATTCGTCATACACGGCCGCCACCACCGCAGGATTTGCCGCCAGACCGAACTCCAGCTGGGCGATGATCCCGCCGCGGGGATCGTAGAGATGCCGCGCCACGTCGCGCACCGCACTGCGCCCCGCCCCCGGATCTGCTGCCGGGAGGACATGCTGCCTGTCGATCTCGCCCCAGAACGTGATTTTCCCCTTCACGTCGCGCGCGACCCGTTCCAGGTCCATGCAGAAGAGCTGCGAGTTGACAGCATCGACGCCGATCTCCGCGAGATCGGGGAGGATCTCCTCGATGTTTCCGTCGGAGTGCATGAAAATGAACTTCCCCCGATCGTGGGCCAGATCGGCGTATTCCTTGTACATCGGCTTGAAAATCTTACGCCATGTCGCCGGGGAAATGAGGAGGTGGCGCTGTGACCCCCAGTCGTCCATGAATCGAACGCCGTCCACGAGCGTGGACGTCCAGAAGTCGAGCTCCTCCATGTAGTACCGCTGGATGGCGCCGAGGAGCTCGGCCGTCCCCTCTTCCATGGTCGCGATGTCCATCATTGCATTCACGGAGCCACGAATGAACTGGTAGCGCTCCCACGGGCGGGACCAGGCATCCGACAGGACAAATGAGTGTGTCTTCAGGCAGAAGTCGTTCACCGTCGCGATCGCCCTGTTGCGGTCCTGCGGGAAGGTCTCGTAGGGGGGGGAGACGCCGCGCCACAGTGCGATGTCACTGACGATTGGCTCCTTGACTTCCCCGATGGCCCCTTCCTGTATATTCAGAAACGTGCACCCCCACTCATCGGTGTACGTGCCGGGCGTGTAGGGATCCCCCGAGAGCCTTGGAGAACGGAGCATCGGGGAGGGGGCGCTGACGATGTCCGGGGGATATCTCCGTACGATCTCCGCCAGTTCGGCGGGATAGTGCTTTTCGGCCCATGGCAGCGTCCAGATGTCCCGGGGGACCCGGTCCGGAGAATCAAACTGGAGCGCAGCCCGGACCCGCTCGCGAGGTGTCATTGTCATGCTGGCTTGCCGGGTGGTGGGGAATGCTCTCCAATATAGTGAATGATTTGCACACAAGCGCAGATCATCACGAACGCCGGTCGCGATGCAGAGAGAAAGGTCACAAAGATAATTGCGAAAACCAGTTGATAATAAAAATCGCCTGCGCGGCCGCATTCCTCGCAATTGTTCGAGCGCTCACATATATTCATCACTGAAGAATTTGGCCCGCCAGTTCACTTGTCCGGATCGTGCATGCTCTCTGCCGCTCGCCCGTTGTTCACCAGTTCTGACAGCACTCACCGCTCTCCCGGTACAGCGATGCGCGTTCATCCGCTCACGCTCTCGTTCCGGGGAGAGGATGCGCTCCTGGAAGAAGGCTTCATAAACGAATACACGCGGGAATCCCCCGCGCAGGACCGCGTGGCCCTCGTTGCCGGCGTGCTCATCATCGCTCTCTTCGGCATCCTGGACGCATTTCTCATACCGACGGAAAAACACTTCATGTGGTTCGTGCGGTACGCGGTGCTCCTCCCGGCTGCCGCCCTCGTGCTCATCCTTTCCGGTGTGACGAAATTCTCCCGGTTCTTCCCGGCCGTGAAGGCGTTCTCGCTTCTCCTGACTGCCGTCGGGTGCATCGCCATGATCCTGCGCGCGACGCCTCCAGCGAACTACCTGTACTACAGCGGCCTGATCCTGATCATCGTGTTCGGATTCACGGTGTTCCGGCTCCGGTTCGTCACGGGGACGCTCGTGGCGTGGGGCATGGTCACGGCGTATGTCGTAGCGGAACTCGTCTCACCCGGAACGCCGCAGATGATCCTGGTGAGCAACCTCTTCTTCCTGGTCTCGGCCACCGTCCTGGGGATGATGGCATCGTACCGGATCGAAATGCACACCCGGAGGGCCTATTTCCTCAGGAAGAAGCTCGAAGAGGAAAAGGAGACCGTGCGCCGCGTGAACGACGATCTGGAGGTGCGGGTCAGGGAGCGGACGGAGAACCTGAAGCGCTCCCTCGCCTGGCGCGAGGCCATCTTCGAAGGGTCCCGTGACGCGGTCTTTATCGCGGGCGGGGACGCGAAATTCATCGATACCAATTCTGCCGCCGCAGCGCTCACCGGCTACACGCGGGAAGAGCTCCTGTCCATGCACATCCCTGACCTCCATGACGGGGAGGATCTGCAGCCGTATGCGCGCTACTTCGGCAGGATCATGGAGGGAGAGGACGCGCTGACGGAGGCGAAGACCCGGCGAAAAGACGGGACCAAGGTGGACACCGAGTTCAGCAACCGCCGCGTGGTGATTGACGGCGTTTCCTATATGCACACCACGGCGCGCGACATCACGGCGCGGAAAAGGGGGGAAGAAGTCCTCCAGCAGACGATCAGCGAGAAGGAGATCCTCCTCAAAGAGCTGCAGCACCGCGTGAAGAACAACCTGGCGATCATCTCGGGTCTCCTCGGCCTGGAGATGCGCCGGCTGGGCGACGAATCCGCCCGCCAGGTGTTCCGCGAGGCGCAGACGCGGGTGTCCGCGATGTCGGCGCTCTACGACCAGCTCTACGGTTCCCCGGACCTGCGCGACGTCGATCTCGGCGAGTACCTGAGCGGGCTCGCACGCACGATCCTCCATACGTACAGTCCCGCAGGGGGACGGATCGGGCTCGTCACGGCCCTGCACAATGTTCACCTCGACGTCAAAAGGGCGGTGCCGCTCGGCCTCATCCTGAACGAGATCCTGACCAACGCCGTGAAGTACGCGTTCCCGGACGGGAGGAGCGGGGTCATTCGGGTCGTGCTGCAGGAGGGGGAGGGAGGCATCACGCTTGAAATTTCGGACGACGGCGTGGGCTTTCCTGAGGGATTCGACATGAACGCTCCCGGCAGCATGGGGTTCATGCTGGTCAAAATCCTCTGTGAGCAGATTGGCGGGGAGCTCGCCGTGTCCGGGACAGACGGAAGCAGAATCGGCGTCACGTTCCGGCGGTGACGGCGTGGGGCACAACCCGCGGTCCGGGGGCGGGGTGCTAGACGGTCCTGCAGCCGCTGTACATGATAATGTCCGGCAGCTGTTCCGGCGAGCGCTGCTCGTAGTCCGCCAGGAGGAGGTCGCGGAGCCTGCCGTCGACATGGCGGACGACCTCCCACGGCTCTCCCCTGCGGCGGAAAATCGTTGCGTGCCCTGTCAGTTCCGGATCGATTTTCCGGATGTGCGCAAGATCGTACGGAATCTCGATTCCCTCGATACTCTTCGTTACCATACTTCCTCCGCAGTGTCAGAAATACAGGCGCGCCAGAATCAGCGCGTCAGTGGAGAATACGTTCTGCTTGTAGTCGCGCGGGTACGTGCTCGACGGGTAGAGCTCGTTGGGAACGCCGAACCCCGTGCTGGTCGTCCGGAACTCTCCCCCCAGGCTGAAATGGGCTGAGAGGGCATACTCGGCCCCGAACGAGAGGCCCCAGAAAAACGCCCCCCAGATCGTCTGGTTGCCGGGCGCATTCACCGATCCCGCGTAGTCTGCCTCCAGGCTTGAATAGAGAATCCCGACCCGGGGCCCGGCGTAGAGCGTGAAGGCCGTGTCCGGCTCCCATGTGTAGTACACCCCCATACCCACCCTGAATACCGTCCCCGTGAGATGCATGGTATACGGGCCTGCCGCGTCCATCAGCGTCTGATCGGATGTGTGATGGTACAATCCGGAGATCAGATCGGCCCGGAAATGAGGACCCACCTGCATGAAGAACTGGATGTCGGCCAGTCCGGCCGGTTGAAAATGTGCGCTCGTGTCTCCCGCGATGGCGGCGGGATTGAAGGATATCCCCATTCCGAACGTGACCTTTTCCTGCGCTGCGGCGCCGGCCGGTACCAGGACGAAGAGCAGGAGGAACAGAACAGACACACTCCCGGGGTTGCCGCCGCTCGTTGTCCGAGGTCTCACAGATTCACCTTGAACGGATAGACCAGATAGAGTCTCGTCGGGCCCCGCTGCTCGAATTCGAGCGCGGGTCCGGGAATTTTCACAAACGCCAGCGTCTGACGCCACCAGTTCCAGACGGCGCCCCCTTCGGGGAGGATCTTCGCGAGGTTGAAGTCGAGTGCGAACACAAGCACCCTGTACCTGTCCGGGTACCCGAGGTTGCGCGCGGAGTAGCCGACCGCCAGATTGAGCCAGTCAGGGTATGCCCGCGCCGCCCTTTCCGGCAGGAGGTTGTGCACGTTGGTCGACATCCAGAACGTCCACGCGCTGTAATCGTCGATGGGCGTCTTGGAGAGGTATTTCTTCCTGTCACCGAACCATGGCGCGGGATAGTAGTCGGCCTTCGGCGTGAAGTTCTGAAGAAACGGGGAGTATACCGTGACGATGTAGTACACGGCTCCGAGTGTCTGGGAGTACACTTCGTACGGCGAAAACCCGTAGTCCTTTCCGTACCCGTCAAGCACTTCCACGTAGAGCTGGTAGGCGGCTCCCATGATCGTGCCGCAGATCGATGCCATGTTCAGTCCGAAGCCGGAAGTCAGAAGCATCTCGGTCGAAAGGTAGGAGAGGAAGTATCCCCCCGCAAAGTGTCCGCCGTAGTTCGCGCTGAGGGACTCGTCGAAATTGTCGACGATCCTGAACGATGATCCTTCCGCCCAGATCGTCCGTTTCTGGTAGAAGTGGAGCCACGTGAGGCTGCCGAAATAGAGCCCCCCCACGATCGCTGCGGGCACAGGCCGGATCTGCGTCGACAGGTTCGGCTGCGATCCGTCCATCGTACACCGTGGGGCCCCCGCCCAGGTGAATTCGCTCCACGGGACCCGGGGGGTCAGTGTGTCGCCGGGAACACCCGCCTGTGCGCCCGTGCAGAGGAGCGTACAGAGTGAGGCGAGAAGCACGGCCCGCCGGAAGAGGCATGACCGCGCTGCGTGTGCGACGTGTCCCGTTGTCATGATCAATCTCACCCGTTATCTACGGTTTTACACACGATCAGCCCGTCTTTCAGGATCTCCCGGAGGTGGGGGAGGACTTCCCGCACGCGCGCGTCCTCGTCGATGAAGACGATCATCATCGGTCCCTCGTCCACGCGTCCGATCCCGCGCGTGTAGTGGAGGTGGTGCTTCCGGCCGTAGCCCATCACCGCGGTAAACGCGGACGCCCCCCGGATGCCGTGGTGCATGAGGTAGCGCATGATGTACTCGGGCATCGACTTTCCCTGGTACTGGTCATCTTCATCAAGGAAGACAGTGACCTCAATCATGCGTCCCTCCGCTGCTATTCTCTGGCGGCTTCGGTGCGAGAACAAGATAGAGTGCCGGGAGGACGATCAGCGTCAGGAACAGCGCCGATGTGAGTCCCCCGACGATGACGGTGGCGAGAGGCCGCTGCACGTCGGAGCCGATGCCCGTGGCCAACGCCGCGGGAATAAGTCCGAGCAGGGCGAGCGCCATCGTCATCAGCCGGGGCCGGAGCTGGATGTGCGCGGCGCGGCGGACCGCGTCGGGGAGCGTCATCCCTCCGTCCTCGATCAGCCGGTTCGCCCGCGACACGTACAGGACGCCGGACATGATCGAGACACCGAAGAGGGAGATGAACCCGACCCCCGCGGAGACGTTGAAATGGTACCCGCGCACCATGAGGGCGACGACGCCGCCGATGAGCGCCAGCGGAATCGTCGCCATCGCCACCACTACGTGCCGCGCGTTCTTGTAAAGCGCGTAGAGGATCAGGAATATCATGCCGATCGTCAGGGGAATGACGACGGCGAGGCGCGCCGCCGCCCGGGCAAGGTTCTCATAGACCCCGCCCCACATGATCGAGTAGCCTTTCGGGAGAGTGACGGCGCGGGCGACACGCTCCTGCGCCTCGTGGACAAAGCTCCCCTGGTCACGCCCGCGGATGTTCGTCCGCACGGACACCTGCCTGTACCCGTCCTGCCGCTGAATCACCGTGGGCCCGTCGACGAGCCTGATGTCGGCGAGCTGCGACATGGGGATGCGGCCTCCCGACGGGGAGGGGACGATCATCCGCCTGATCGCGTCGATCGATGAGCGGTATTCGGGGGAGTACCGCACCACGATGTCAAAGCGCATGTCCCCGTCGTAGAGCTTGCTCACGGACTTCCCGCCGATGGCCGCCTCGATCATTCTCTGGACGTCGCTCACGTTGATCCCGAAGCGGGCGACGGCCTTCCGGTCGATGTCCACGGCGAGCTGGGCCTGGTTCCCCTCCTGCTCGATGCCGTATTCGCTGGCTCCCGGAATCTGCCTGATCACGGTCAGGATGGTGTCCGCCTCCCGGCGCATCAGGTCGAGGTCCTTCCCGTTGATGAGCACGGCCAGGTCGGCGACACTCCCGGTGACCGCTTCCGTGACGTTGTCCAGGATGGGCTGCGAGAAGGAAATCAGCGCCCCCGGGACCGCCTCCTCCATTTCCCGCTTCATTTCCAGGAGCAGATCACTCTTCGAGGTGTCCCTGGTCCAGGAGGCGTAGTCGCGGAGGCCCACAAGGATTTCCAGCCTGTTCGGCCCGTAGGGGTCGGTCCCGTCGTCGTTGCGGCCGAGCTGCGTCAGGACGACGTTGACCTGTTTGTGGTTGCTGATGACGCCGCGGATCGTTGTGCAGTACCTGCTCGCCTCCTGCAGCGAAATGCCGACGGGGAAAAAGCAGCGGATATTGAACGATCCCTCGTCCAGCTCCGGGAGGAATTCCGTCCCGATCGCGCTGGCGCCGACCACCACGACCAGCGCCACGGCGCTTGCGGCGGCGAGGATCGTCAGGCGGGGGCGGTTCATCACCCACGCGATGGTCCGTTCGTACTGCCGCTCGATCCAGGCGTAGACCGGGTTGTGCCATTCGATGGAGCCGGGGTGCGACGCGTCGAACTGCTTCCGGAAGAACATGGTCATCAGGATCGGGATCACGGTGAGCGCCAGGATCATCGATCCCATGATCGCGAAGGCGAGCGTGAACGCCATCGGGGAGAAGAGGCGCCCCTCCACCCGCTGGAACGAGAAGATGGGAAGGTAGGCCAGGATGATGATGGCAATGGAGAAGAAGATTTCCCGGCCGACGTCCTGCGCCGCCGTGAGCGTGAAGCGGGTGATCCCCTCGGCGCGCTCGGACGTCGTGGCGTCGCGGTAGCGGCGCATGATGTTTTCGGCCATCACGACCGCGCCATCGACGATGATCCCGAAATCCACCGCCCCGAGCGAGAGGAGGTTCGCGGGGATCCCGGTGAGCTTCATCAGGGAAAACGCGAACAGCATCGAGATCGGGATCGTGGTCGCCACCACCAGCGCGGATCGTACGTTGCCGATGAAGAATATGAGGACGATCAGGACGATGAAGATCCCCTCGGTCAGCGTCCTGGACACCGTGTCGATCGTGTAGTCGACAAGCTCGCTCCGGTCGTACGTGACACGGAGCCGCACCCCCTCGGGCAGGTCGGTGCCGTTGATCTCCTGCACGCGCTGCTTCAGCGCTTCCACCACGTCTGACGGGTTTTCGCCGCGCCGCATGGCGATCAGTCCCTGGATGCTCGACGGCACGTCCACCACGGTGGAGTCGTTGTCCCTGATGGCATACCCGAGGACGCCGGCGGGGGGGAGGGGGAACTCCTCGACGCTCGCAAGGTCGCGGACAAACACCGGGACGCCGCTCTGCGTGGTCACGACGATGTTCCGGATGTCGTCAATCGTCCTGATGGCCCCGATGCCCCTGACCACGAACCCCTGTCCCCCCCGGTTGACGATGTTTCCCCCCGTGTTCAGGTTGTTCGCCGTGATGGCGTCGATCACGTTCTGCACCGTGAGGTTGTACCGGAGGAGCCGGTTGGGATCGGTGATCACGTGGAACTGCTTCACCAGCCCGCCGAAGTTGACGACGTCGGCGATGCCCGGGACCTGCAGCAGCCGGGGAGTGATGACCCAGTCCTGCAGCGTCCGGAGTTCCATGGGCGTGTGGCTTTCGTCGGCCTCGATGACGTACCGGAAGATCTCGTCCACCGGGCCGGTCAGCGGTCCCAGCGACGGCTGGACGCCGTCGGGGAGCACGGCATCGTTGAGCTTTTCCAGGACGCGCGCGCGGGCGAAATAGTCGTCCACGCCGTCCTCGAACGTCAGCATGACCACCGAGAGCCCGAAGATAGTCTTCGACCGGCGCGTGATGACGCGGGGGACGGCGTTCAGCGCCCGCTCGATGGGGAGCGTGATTTGCTGCTCCACCTCGAGCGCCGCCCGTCCCGGGAATGTCGTGATGACGACCACCTGCGTGTCCCCGACGTCGGGGTAGGCAGTCTTCTTGAGGTTGATCCAGGACCACACGCCTGCGGCGATGGCGCACGCCAGAATGGACAGTGTCGCCAGGCGCTGGCTGAGAGCGAATGCAACGAGTCGTCTGATCATGGAATGTCAGCTACATGAGCCGTGTGCCGCCTCAGAACGTGAAAAGATAGGCGCACTGGACGAGCAGCTGCGGGTCGGGGTAATCCCCCCGGCCGTGCGCAAGGCCGATCTGGAGAAAAAAGCCCCCCAGGTACGCGTCGTACGCGGCGCCGACGTAGTGGACCATTTTCGACTGTTCGCGCGGGACGCCGGCGTTGTCCGGAATGAGCGGGTTCACCCGGAAGACGCCCCCCACGAGCGAAATCCCGTGGGCGAAGAGGGGCGAGCTGTTCAGGAGCACGCCGATGTCACCCTGGAACCCGTTCCACTGCTTCCCCCAGTAGCCGCCGGAAACACGGACCGCCAGCGGCGCAATGAACACCCCCCCGATTCCCGTGATGCCGCCGGGCGTGCCGAACCCCGCGCCGAGTGCGGCGACGGCGGCTCCCGGACCGCTCTCTCCCGTGACTGCGGCGGAGTCCTGCCCGGCACACAGGCACGGGGCGAGCGCGATGGCGCCGATGAGCGCGAGCGCCCGGATGAGCCGTGTCATCTCAGTAGCCAAAGCTGAGCCCTTTCAGGAGCATTGTTCCCCGCGTCACCACCTGTTCGCTGTCTCTGATGCCGTTCAGGACAACGGCGTCGGTCCGCGTCGAATTCACGAGCGTCACGTCCCTGCGCCGGAAGACCCCGGGTGCGGTCTCGATGAACACATGGTCCCGTCCTTCTACGGTGACGACGGCTGTCAGGGGAAGAATGATGGCGGACGGCTGCTCCTCGCCGAATGTCGCACGCGCGAACATGCCGGGGAGGAGTTTCCCCCCCCCGTTCCGGACGGAGATCCTGACTTTCACGGTGCGCGTCACCGGGTCGACAATATCGCCGAGCGCCTCCGCCCTCCCCTGGAATGTCTCGTCCGGGATTGAATTGAACGCGATCACCGCCGCCTCGCCGCGGCGGAGGCGGTTCATCTCGGTCTCCGGGACGTCTGCAATCACCCAGACGCTCCCGGGGGGAGTCTTTGAAAGCTCGTCGGGGTTGAACCCGACGGCGCGCAGTCGTCCTTCCATTTCCGCGGCGGATGCGCGTGATGCCGCTGCGTCATTTTCCGCTTCGTTCAGGTCTCTCCCCGTGGCCGCCTGGTTGTCGAACATATCCCTGATCCGTGCAAGGTTACGGGCCGACCGTTCCGCGTTGGCGCGGCTCTGCCTGTACGACGAGTAGAGGGATGTCACGTCCGGCGATTCGAACAGGATGATCGTATCGCGTCCGGCGGGGAGCCGCGGTATGCTGGCGACGACCCGGGCGGGAGCGACGACAGAGAGCGTCGCCTTGCCGAGCCTGACGGCGGATGTCCCGATCTGCTGAAGGCCCGGGCTCCCGGCCGGAAAGGCAATGGTCTTCCCTTCGTCGGTGACCGCGGCCCGGCCGGGCTCCGCGGGTGCGGAACCGGAGGTCTGCCGCTCATTGCAGCCGGCGGCGGAGAGCAACAGCGCGAGCGTGATCGGTGTCCAGTGCTTCATGGCGTGTGCTCCGTTATCATCGGTCAGGACCGTACAGGTCGGCCCCCACCGCGTAGTTGAGGGTCTCGAGCGCGTCCGCGCGGTCATTCTGCAGCTGGTTCAGCTGCAGCATGGCAGACCGGTAGGACTCGTAGAAATCAGTGAATTCGATGATGGTCATGTTCCTGTTCAGGTACGTCTGCACCATTCCCCTGACGAGCGTCGCGTAGTCCCCGGGGAACTTCCTGTCAAGCGACCGGTAGAGGCGGTCAGCCTGGAGGGCCTTGCGGAACGAGACACTCACGTCCCGCTCGACTTCCTGTGCCGCTCCGGTCCGGAGGGCCCTGTCCGCCTCCAGCGTCTTCTCCGACACCAGGATATTCCCCTGGTTCCTGTTGAACAGCGGGAGGTCCACTGCGACGGTGAGGGCGAAATAGTCCGGGATGTAGCTCCCGGCCCGTGACCAGCGGCCCCCCAGCGTGACATCGGGGACCGCCAGTGCGTGCTGCAGGGCCAGGTTCGTCTCCTCGAACCGCACCGCCGCGTCCGCCAGGAGGTAGTCCGGGCGGCGCGCTTTCGCTGCCGCGATCAGCGTGTCGAGGCCGAGGGAGTCCACTGTCACGCTGTCCAGCGCTTCCGGCCGGACGACGGGGACGTAGTATGGGACAGGCTGCGTGGTGTCACGCAGGAGCACGCGGAGGTTTCCTTCGATCTCGGCGATCTGGTTCTGGACGCCGAGCCTGTCGCTCTCGAGCGAAAGGAGGAGTGCCTTCAGCCGGAGGACGTCCGCCAGCAGCACCGAGCGCTTCTCGTAGATGCGCTCGACGGACACCACGGTGCTGCGGATCACCCGGCTGCTCTCATCGTAGAACGCCATCGACCGCTGCAGGAAGTAGAGATCGTACATGTCGCTGCGCAGCTCGAGGCGGAGCGCCCGGAGCATGTCGTAGTAGCCGTGTTCCGCCATCTCGGCGTTGATCTCCGCCAGGCGAATCTGCCTGTCGCGTTTGCCTGCGAGCAGGAACAGCTGCTGCAGCTGTACCTCGGTGTTGCCGTCCTTCGTGAAATCGAAGTACCGCCTGGTGTACTGGTTGTACACGTTCTGCTCGACCTGGACGTTGGGGTTCGACCAGAGCCGGGCCTGCAGCACCGCCGCCCGCGCGGCGTCGATGTTGAACTTCGCCGCCAGGAGCCGGGCGTTCCCCCTGAGGAAACGCTGTTCCGCGTCCGGGGTTGAAATACGGATCGTGTCGGTCTGGCCCCGCACGGCGCACGGCAGGGCGAGCGCCAGCACGGCCAGCCAACGGCCGAAGCTGTTCATGGTGTGTTGACAGATTCGTTTTGGATGTGCACGGTCATGCCGCCCGCCATCGGGGCAGACTCACGCCGTGATCATGACGACAAACGCACGCGGCCCGGGGGCGGGTTCCTCCCGGCCGTTTTGCGCTGCCGATGCGGTGGTTGCGGAGGCTAAATCAGGAGTGTGCGGTTCTTGATATAGAGAGAGTCGCTGCTGCGCACGGTTTCGTACGCGACGGCAACCGGTTCGCCGTTCAGCGTTCCCGCAACGAGCGTGGCAGCATCTGCCTCTGCCGCGAGCGACGGGCTGTCCTGGTCGACGATGACGCGGACGGGATGTGCCGGCGCCTTCTCCGGGTGTTGCGAGGCGTCGGGGGGAACGGTCTGGGGGGGCTGGACGGCCGTCGCGACTTCGTCGTCGTCGTGGACGACGAAGTTGGACGTAAATATATCATCAAGGTTCGCGCCGTCGGCAAAGAGGGAGGCGACGACGAGCCAGGCGAGTGAGAGAAAGAGCCGGGAGCTGCTTTTGACGAACCGATTCATCAGCCGGTAGTGTGACTGGCACGAAACAGATCCCGCAAATATATGTGGCCGGCGGGGAAATGTCAAGACCCGCTTGTTCCCCTGTCCGGCATTATATACATTTCAGAGTGCGCCGCCGGTGCGCACCGTTCTCCACACTACGGGACATAACGACAATGCTCCAGGTGCAGCTGTTCCTCGACGAGGAAGATTCGTACCAGGGTCACTCATCCTGCGAACACATCCTGCGGTACCTGCTCCATCACAAGATCCTGGGGGCGACGATGTTCAAGGCCCACATGGGCTTCGGCGCACGGCGCCACCTGAACGCCCCCGGGAAGCTCGGCGCGACCGACGCCCTCCCCGTGATGATCATGTTCATCGACGAGGAGGAGAAAGTCCACCACGTGCTCCCCCACCTCAAAGAGGTGCTCGCCAGCGGACTGATCGTGGCGCACCGGACTGAGCCCCTGTGATACGCAGACTTCTCGACTTCGCCCTCGCACAGCCGCTGATCACGCTGGTGGCGGCCTGCTGCGTCATTGCGGGGGGCATCTACTCGTGGAGCGAGCTGATGAAGGTCGCCTACCCCGACGTGGGGGACACGCAGGTGACGATCATCACTATGTTCCCGGGGCGGGCGCCGGAGGAGATGGAACAGCAGATCACGCTTCCGCTGGAGCGGGCCCTCAACGCGGTCCCCCGCGTCATCTCCCGCCGCTCGAAGACGATCTTCGGCCTCTCCGTCATCATGCTGACGTTCGAAGACGGGGTGGACGACTATTTCGCGCGCGCGCGGGTCCTGGAGAAAATCAACGACGCCGTGCTCCCCGACGGCGTGCAGCCGTCGCTCGGGCCGCTCACCGGGCCGGTGGATGAGGTGTTCCGCTACGTCATCGAGGCGGGGGACGAGCACACGCCGATGGACCTGCGCACGCTGCAGGACTGGGTGATCATTCCCCGGCTGCTCCAGGTGCCCGGCGTGGCGGACGTGATCAATTTCGGCGGACTGGTCAAGCAGTACCACGTCATCACCGACCCGAACAGGCTCCTCCGGTACAACCTCACGCTGCAGAACGTCATCGACGCCGTCACGGCCAACAACCTGAACACCGGCGGAAACATCGTCGCGCGGGGGGAGCAGGGCTTCGCCGTGAGGAGCATCGGAGCGATCCGGTCCATCGAGGGCCTGCGGAAGATCGTGGTGACCGTCGCAAACGGCGTGCCGGTGCAGATCGGGAACGTCGCGACGGTCGAGGAATCGCCGCTCCCTCCCACGGGGGTGCTGGGGTACGCACTCCGCGTGAGCGATACGGCGGTCACCGACGTCAATTCCAGCATACAGGGCCTCGTGGCGATGCGCAGGGGGGAGGACCCTTCGAAGGTCGTCGAGGCTCTCAAGCGCCGGGTGGAAGAGATCAATGCGAGCGACCTCCCCGAAGGGGTCCGCCTGCGCATCACGTACGACCGGAGCCAGCTCGTCGAGTACACGATCGAGACGGTCTCCCACACGCTCCTGGAGGGGATCGCCATCGTGCTCGTCGTGCTGATCTTCTTCATCGGGAGCTACCGCGCCGCGCTCGTGGTCGCGACCACGATTCCCGTGTCCATGCTCTTCGCCTTCTGCCTGATGAAGCTCACGGGCATTCCCGCGAGCCTCCTTTCGCTCGGGGCCGTGGACTTCGGGATCATCGTCGACGGCGCGGTCGTCATGGTCGAGAACATCATGCGCCGGTACCGCGACGCCACGCCGGAGGAGCGCGCCGCGGGAATCAACCGGCTGACGCTGAACGCCGCACAGGAGGTCGGCCGCGAGATCTTCTTCTGCATCGCGATCATCATCCTGGCCTATCTCCCCATCTTCTCGTTCCAGCGGGTCGAGGGGAAGCTGTTCTCCCCCATGGCGTACACGCTGGCGTTCGCGATCACGGGGTCGCTGATGCTCGCCCTCACCGTCATCCCGGTGCTGATGACGCTGATCTTCCGGCGGCAGTTCTCCGGGGAACAGCCCTCACTCCTGGAGTGGCACAACCCGGCATACGCGTGGGTGGCGGCGCGTTACGAGCGGACCGTGGCGTACCTCACGCGGAGGGCCCGGCTCACCGTGATCGGCTCGTTTCTCTTCGCCGGGGCAGCGCTCCTCGCGGGGTTCCGGATCATCGGAACGGAGTTCCTCCCGGAGCTTGACGAGGGATCGTTCAACATCCGGTGCTTTTTCCCCGTCGGCATCTCGCTCGGCGCGGCGAAGGAGTACTGCCCGGTGATCCGGCGGATCATCAGCGCCCATGACCCGGTCAACGTCGTCCTCACGCAGCTGGGACGGAACGACGACGGAACGGATCCCTACGGGCCCAACAGGCTCGAGATTTTCGTCGGGCTGAAGAACTATTCATCCTGGAATGTCCGCGAAACGAAGAAGGAGCTGCTGACGCAGATCCGGTCGGAGCTGGAGAACGCGGTGCCGGGAGCGCTCTTTTCGTTCTCCCAGCCCATCCTGGACAACGTCACCGAGGCGGTGACCGGCAGCGTGGCGGACCTGGCCGTGCTGGTCAACGGGGACAGCCTCGATCTCATGCGGCGCGAGGCGGACAGCATCCTCGCGGTCATCCGGACCGTCCCCGGGGCGGCGGAATCGGGGATCGAGCAGGAGGGGAACCAGGCCCAGATCTCCATCACGATCGACCTGGACGCCACCGCCCGGTTCGGCGTGAACGTGGGGGACGTCCAGCGGATGATCGAAGCCGCCATCGGGGGACGGAGCATCAGCAAGCTGTACGACGGTGAGAAACGGTTTGACATCGTGGTGCGCTACACGCCCGAATACCGGTCGTCCGTGGACGCCATCCGGTCACTCCTCGTCCCGACGCCCGTGGGCGGGCGGGTGCCCCTCTCGCAGCTCGCGACGATCGGGCTGGTGGACGGCGCGACGATCATACAGCGGGAGGAAGGGAAACGGCAGATCTCCGTGCGGACGAACATCCGGGGACGCGACCAGGGGAGCTTCGTGGCGGAGGCCCGGCGCCGCGTCGACGCCGCGGTCAGCCTTCCGCGGGGTTACACGCTGTCGTGGGGAGGGCAGTTCGAGAACCTCGAACGGGCGGCCGCCCGGCTGGCGGTCGTCATCCCCCTGACGGTGGGCATCATCTTCCTGATCCTGTTCGCGCTCTACAGGAATTTCCGGCACGTGGCGGTGGCGATGTCGAGCATCCCGTTCGCGCTCGTGGGGGGGCTGGCCGCGCTTCTCCTGCGCGGCTACAGTTTCAACGTCTCGGCGGGAGTCGGCTTCATCTCGCTCTTCGGGGTTTCCATCATCGCGGGGGTGCTCTTCGTCTCCCGCACCAACCGGCTGATCGAGGACCGCGGGATGAGCGCTGAGGAGGCGGTGCACAACGCCGCGCTCATACAGCTCCGGCCCAACCTGATGACGATGCTCCTTGCGCTCCTGGGGCTCATCCCGGCCGCGCTCGCGAGCGGTATCGGGTCCGACGTCCAGCGCCCCCTTGCGACCGTGATCGTCGGCGGGCTCTTCTCGGCGCTCTTCCTGACGCTTCCGTGCCTGCCGTCCGTGTACCTGGTGATCGTCGGGCGCCGCGCGGCAGGGGCGGGCGCGGGCGGCATGAACGGCGGGGCCTGACCGGGGCGGATTGCGTCAGCGGGGGAAGTGCACTTCCCCCGTTGAGGCGTGACGGGCAGTGAACAGGCGCCGGCCCCCCTCCACGACGCGTGTGCCGTCCACCACGGCGCACGTCGATCTCCCTGATGCGTCCGTTCGCACCAGGACGAACTGCGCGTCCGTCGAGACCGCGCCCTCACCGCCGCCGGCGAAGTAGAGGTCGTCCGTGCAGCCGTGCCACCGCACCGTGTAGTGGTTCTCCGAGACGCGCGACGTCTGCGGCGCCTCCCCTGGCGCGCAGGAGGGGGCGACGAGGACGGCAAACACGCGCGACGAGTCCGCGCTCCCCGTCTGGTCAAATCTGATCCAGGGAATCCTTTCGGTCGTTCCGGGCGGCAACCCGCGCGTGGCCGCCGCGGCGCCGGTCCCGGTGCGTATGCCGTAAGTCCCCCCGCACGGGAGCAGGCGGACTTCCGGGCCCTCCCCGTCAGACGCAAAGGAGTCTCCCTCCCGGTGCAGCGCCAGGGGCGTATGGAAATACCACGAGAGCGTATCCGAGGCGCGCGAGCGCGGAATGGCGTCGCGGAAGAACCAGTAGGACGGCTTGACGAACACGATCTCTCTCCGCACCGTAATCCCGAACCTCCTGTATCCCCTGTGCTCTCCCGCGAAGTAATCCAGGAGAGGCGTCGATCCCCAGCGGATATGTTCCCCCGCGGTCCCTTCCCGCTCGATGCTGCTGTCGTTCACCGTGACCATGTTGTGCGCACGCGAGGAACGGTACCACGATTCGTAGAGGGGATCGTCGTACGTGAGTCCGATCCCGGCGTCCACGGCAACGGGTACACCGCAGGCGTAGATCTCCACGTCGAGCATGTCCCGGTGCGTGTGGAACCCGGCCGCCGGGCCGTAGTTGACCGTGAGGTAGAGCGCCCGCGGCGACCAGTCGGACCGCATCACTGAGAATCCCGACGCGGGCATGTGGCGGGATGTGAACGGCGGGAGGGGGGCATGCGCGCCGGTCCGTTCGCCGAAGATGTCACGCAGGACACCCAGCGCATCAGGTCTGCCGAAGAGCGCCGCGCCGTCGCGCAGCACTGCGGCGGGGAAGAGTCCTCGCTGGCTGTCGTTGATCGCCGGGATCTCTCCCGTCGGCGCGATCATCGCGAGCCACCAGTCGATCGTCCGCCCCAGCGATGCGCGCACCGCGCGGCGCACTTCCGGCGCCCGTCGGTACGTGCCGAGCAGGTACGCGATGTTCCGGTAGTTCAGGTACGTGGCGAGCGTGTAGTTGCGCGGGGCACGCTCGGAATGTCCCCCGTCGGCGTAGAAATCGTCGCGGAGGTGCGCGCGGAGCCGTCCGAGTCCCGTCTGCAGCCAGGCGGCGGACTCGCGCAGCTCCGGGAACACGAGCGCGATCTGGACCAGCATGTACGATCCATGGACCTGCCAGTTTCCGGGTCTGTAACCCTCCCAGCGTTCCAGCTCCTGGAGCCAGCGCCCGGCGGCCAGCACCGTCTTCAGCATCCGGACGTCCGTTTCCTGCGACCTTCCCCTCCAGCGGAGGAGGAAGTCCTCGATGAACGTCCGGTTGCGCATGCCGAGCCCCAGCTCGTAGTACACGACGTCGAGGCCGGGGATGCCCGAGGCGATCCCGTTCCTCTGCTCGTACCAGGCGTTGAAGAGGTCGTCGAACTTCGCCAGGTACCGGTCATCCCCCGTCAGGACATACGCCATCAGGAGCGGCCGCGACCACATCCAGTAATGAAAACCGTACTTCCCGGACTGTCCGACCTCCCTGTTGAAATCCACGCGGTCGCCGAACTCCATCACCGCGTTTCCCCACGGACGGATGACGTTCCGGAGCATCTCGTCCGCCCGCGCAATGATCGTGTCCCGCTCTTCCGGCGCCCGCGAGAGCTCGGCCCGGAACGACGCAGTGTCTGTGAGCCTGTCGGTGTCCAGGAGAAGATGCTCCGTCCTGGTGATGTAGACGGGACCATGGAGTGCGCGGCGGTACGCCTCCCATGCGGCAGCGGCGGCTGCGCGGTCGCCCCGCCTGAGAGCGCCGCGAACGTGTGCGAGTCCGTCCCGGGTTGTGTCGATCGAACCCCAGAGGTCCTCGTCGCTGACTGTGCGGATGCGGGCCGCGACGTACGCGCTGTCGGCGAGCCGCGAACGGGGGGAGAACGAGTGCTGGGCGCCTGCCCCCGCAGGGAGCAGGAGGAGGAGCATGAGTGTGGCGGGCGTCAGTCGCATCCTGGTCCTTTCACCGTGGAGTCAGCGGAACATACAGAAACCCGTGCCGGGAGTCAACGCGCGGTCGTTGCAATTCCGCGGCTCATTCTCTACATTCGGTTGCCGACACAAGCGTACAGACGATGACGAAAGCCGCATTCCGGCGCGCCCGTACAGGTTACGCGTTCCTCCTCCCCGGCATGGCGGGGTTCGTCCTCTTCACGCTCCTTCCCGTTCTCGCCTCGCTCGTCATCAGCTTCTTCGACTGGAACGTCTTTGCCTCGCCGGTGTTCGTCGATACCGCGAACTACACCCGGATACTCGCATCCGGGGGATCCTCGTTCGGCGCGTATGCGGGAAATTCATTCTTTTTCCTGCTGGTCGTCCCCCTGGAAATGGCCGTTGCGCTCTGCGCGGCATACCTGCTCAATGAGCGCCCCGCCGGCGCGCTCCTGTTCAAGATCCTGTTCTTCATCCCCGTGGTCTTCTCCGCGGTTCCCGTTGCCATCGTCTGGGGGTACCTGCTGGACACGGAGCACGGGCTCCTGAACGGCTTCCTGGCGCTGGCCGGGGCGGGGAAGATCGCGTGGCTCTACGACCCTGCGTGGATCAAGTGGGGGATCGCGCTGATGACGGTCTGGCAGGGGTCGGCGTTCGGCACGATCATCTACTTTGCGGCGCTTCAGGGCATTCCCGACCAGCTCTATGAGGTCGCCCGCCTGGACGGTGCGGGCCGATGGGCCGCCTTCAGGGGCATCACGCTCCCGATGCTCCTGCCGACGCACATTTTCCTCGGCGTGACAGGCGCGATCGGGGCGCTCCAGCTGTTCGCCCCGATCGTCATCCTGACGCACGGGAACGCCGGGGGAGCGCACACGCTGATGATCGAGTTGTACACGAAGGCCTACCAGGAATTCAGCATGGGGGAGGGGGCGGCGATTTCATGGATACTGTTCGCTCTCATTGCCGCCGCGTCGGCGATCTTCTGGCGGTCCGCCGTCCGGAGGGACTATGCGTAACGCGGGGGACCGGCGCGGCAGGGGAACTCCTCCGCTCCTGTACGTGCCGCTCATCGCCGTGTCACTCTGGTATGTCCTCCCGTTCAGCTGGGCCCTTGTGACGAGCGTGAAGCATCCGGGGATGGTGTTCGACGGCAGGTGGCTTCCCTATGCGCGGTCGGATTCGATCGACGGGGCGGGAGGCCGTCTCGCGGTCCGCGTCGTCGAGGAGCGGGGCGATTCGCTCCTCGTCCGCACGGGAGCGGGGACGCGTACGACCGTGCCCCGGGGCGCGGTGGAGCACATCGCGCCCCGCTGGCGCAACTACGCGGAGGCCTGGAACGCGGTGCCGTTCGGCAGGTACTTCATGAACTCGCTCCTGATCGCCCTGTGCGTCACGCTGGGACAGATCATCGTCTGCTCGCTGGGGGCCTATGCATTTGCGCGGCTGGAATTCCGGGGGAGGGACGCGCTCTTCTTTCTCTACCTCGCGGCGCTGATGATCCCGGGGCCGGTCCTGACCGTGCCCGTGTATCTCCTCCTGCGGACCTTTCGCCTGCTCAATACCTACACGGGCGTGATCCTCCCGGGGCTCTTCTCGGCGTACGGGACGTTTCTCCTCAGGCAGTTTTTCCTGACGATCCCGCGCGAGCTTGAGGACGCGGCGCGCATCGACGGGGCGGGGGCGTTCCGGGTGTACCTCGGGATCATCATGCCGCTGTCGGGTCCCGCCCTGGCGGCGCTCGCGACGTTCGTCTTCATCGGTTCATGGAACGATTTCTTCTGGCCGTCCATCGTCCTGACCGATCCCGACAGGCTCACGGTGACGCTCGGCCTCGCGCACGTCAACGACATTTTCGTGTTCGATTACGCGCGCCTCATGGCGGGCAGCATGATCTGCATTGCACCCGCGATCCTGATGTATCTCCTGTTCCAGAGATTTATCACGCGCGGCATCGTCATGACCGGATTGAAAGGCTGAGCCGTGAGTCCCGCCGCCCGCATCCTGGTTCCCCTCGGCGCCGCCTGCGCCCTGTGCGCCGGGCTGGCCCTCGAGCTGGGCGGAGGGGGGGGCGCCGGGGAGCTGATCTTCTCCACCTGGGGGACCCCCGCCGAGATCGCGAGCTTCAACCGCCTGATCGACCGCTACAACGCCACGCGGCACCCCCGCCACCCCGTGCGGCTGGCGCACGCGGAGCAGTACCAGTATACGGAGCGCCTCCTTGTGCAGGCGGCGGCGCGCGCTCTTCCGGACGTGATCCACCTGGACAGGAACGACGTGCCGCTGTTCGCCCGCCGTGGCCTTCTGGCGGATATCGCGCCCGCCATCGCGCGCGACACGGCGTTTGATCCCCGCGGCATCTTCCCGGAGCTGTGGGACGGGTGCTCCTCCGGCGCGCGCACCTACGCCGTTCCCCACAACTTCTCGACGCTGGTTCTCTACTACAACAGGGATCACTTCGACGCGGCGGGACTCTCCTACCCTGACAGCACGTGGACATGGCAGACGCTTGCGGACGCTGCCGCCCGGCTGACGCGCCGCGGGGCGGACTCGTCCATCGTCCGCTACGGGTGCCTGATGCAGATCGCGTTCAGCGCCATGCTCGCGCAGAACGGAGGCCGCGTCCTGAACGACGCGGGAGACTCCTGCGTGATCGGTTCGCCTGCCTGCGCGGAGGCTCTCGGCTTTGAGGTCGACCTGTCGGAGAGGTACCGCGTGTCCTGGAGCATGCTCGCGCAGAACATGCAGTGGGATGACATGTTCACCGGCGGGCGCCTCTCGATGATCGCCAACGGCCGCTGGGCGGCGCTCCCGTACGCCCGCGCCATGGGTGAGGGGGCGGTGGACGCCGCTCCCCTGCCGCGGGGGATCGTCCGCAGGGGCGCCGTGGCGTGCCACGTCATGGCCGTGTCAGCGCAGAGCAGGAGGCAGGATGAGGCGTGGGAGTTCGTCAGGTACCTCGTCAGCGCGGAGGGGCAGCGCATGGTGGCCGAGGGGGGAAGCGCGATCCCGGCGCTGCGCGCGGCCGCCGCGTCGCCGGCGGTCCTCAGCGGGGGGGGCATGCACGGCGGGGTCTTCATCGACGAGCTGGCGAACGCCGTCCCCTGGCCGTTTGTCCAGGGGCCGTACCTGAGCCCCTTCGCGCTCCAGTCGCGCTTCGAGGCGGCCGTGCGCCGCGTCCTTCTCGCTCAGGCGCGCCCGCAGGAATCGCTTCGCATGATGGAGGATGAGGTGAACGCGCTCATCGGCTCCGCGCGGGGTGTTCCCTCTCCCCGCGGATTTGCGGGGAGCGTGCTGTTCTGGCTCTGCGCGGCGTTCGCCGCGGCTGCTGCGGCGGCGGCCGCGCGCGCAGTCATCCGCGCGCGTCGCGCCGGGTGACTCCCACGCCGGGCAGCGACCCGGCGCCGTCCCCCCCGGGGGGAGGAGTGTGCCCGTCAGGGCCCGGCGTCCGGAATGCCGCCTCGATGGACGCCAGGAGTGCGGCGTCGCCCGCCTCCTTGAGGACGTAGCCGCAGGAAGGGATCCCCTCCGTTTTTGCGGCGATCTCTTTCGCACTGTGCGATGAGATGAACAGTATCGGTATCCGGCGTTCGCGGAGTATCTCACGGGCGATTTCCGTGCCGTCTTTTCCCGGTCCCAGCTCGATATCCATCAGGATCAGGCCGATTTCCCCGTCACGGGAGCGGACGGCGGCGATCGCCTCGGCGCCGCCGAGCACGGTGATGATGTCGTAGCCGTTGTTTCTGAGGATGATGCTCTCCGCGGCGGCAATGATCGCGTCGTCCTCAACGATCAGTATCTTCCTCGACTCCATGCCCATGACGTATGTCTCCTCGCGGGGACAGCTGTGACGGCTCGCCCCCCTCAATGCGGGGGAGCGCTCCGGAATGCATATGTGCCCGCCCCGACGGCGAACACGGCATACCCTTGCTCCTGCCTCAGGAACCTGACGCCGGGCGCACGGGATGCCGGCGTCCCTCCCTCCGTGACGTCTTCAGCTTTGCCTGCGGGCACACACACCTCGGCGGACGCGTTGACGGGGATCCCGACCTGCCACAGGAATGCTCCCCCGTCCCTGCGCCACTCGCTCAGGATTTCCCCGTACGGCGAGATGTGCGTTGCGCGCACGTGGGTAAGATTCCCGGCGGGGACGGGTCTCAGGAGCGCGTGCCGGAAGCCGGGAGCGGCGGGGTCGGGCCTGATGCCGCCGCAGTATTCATAGAGCCAGAGGACAAGGTCTCCCACCAGCATGACGTGGTTCCCGGAGTTCATCGCCGGGTCCGCCGTGTTGCCGTTCCACAGCTCCCAGATCGTGGTGGCTCCTTTTGCGGCCATGTATCCCCAGCTCGGGTAGGTGGTGTCCCCGGCAAACCGGCAGACAATGTCGGCCCGTCCGTTGTCGGAAAGCACCCTGTTGAGCCACTGGCCGCCGACGAGTCCCGTGCCGATGTGCCCGTCGGTCTCCGTCGTGATCTTGCGGACGAGATGTCCGAACACTCTGGCCCGCTCCGCCGCGGGAACCATGCCGAAGGCCAGCGGGAGAACGCAGGACGTCTGCGAGCCGTTGTCGTAGTACCCTGCGTCGCCCCGGTAGTACGTCCGGTTGAGCCCCTCGCGCAGTTGATCGGCGAGCGCATCGAACCGCGCGCGGTCCCCCTCGCGTCCGGTCAGCGCGGCATAGCGTGACATCAGCCGGAGGTCGTGGTAGAAGTACGTCGTGGAGAGTATGCCGGCGGCGGTCTTGCGCATCGGGTCGTTGGAGTGGATCAGTTTCGGGTCTTCCGGCGGAACGCACCAGTCGCCGTACGTGTCCTTCGTGATAACGCCGTTCGTGACGTAGCCGATCATGTGGTCGATCCACCTGACCATGCTCGGGTAATGTCGCTCGATGACGGCGGTGTCCGCGTACTGGTCGAGGAGCGCCCCCGGGATGATGACGGTGCTCGACGGCCACGTCACGTTGTCGTTGTACAGCGGCCAGTAGGAGGGACACACGTCGCTGACGCTCCCGTCGTCGCGCTGGGCGTCTTCCATGTCGCGCAGCCACTTGGCATAGAGCGGATCGATGTCGAAGATGTACGTCTCCCCGCGCGATTCCGCGGAGCGGTCCCCGAGCCACCCCTGCCGCTCGTCCCTCTGCGGGCAGTCCGTGGGCATGCTCCGGTAGTTTCCCCGCACTCCCCAGACGATGTTCCTGTATGTCCTGTTGATGACCGGGTCGGAGCAGACGAACTCGCCCGCGCTCGCCACGTCGTCGTTCACCACGCGCCCCTCCAGTGCGGCGGTCCCCGGCCGTCCCGGGTAGCCCGTCATCTCGACGAACCGGAACCCGTGGTATGTGAAGCGCGGCTCGTATGTCTCCGCCGCCCCCCCCTTCAATGTGTAGACGTCCGTGACACGTGCCCCCCGGATGTTGTCCAGGTAGAGCGTGCCGTCGTCGCGGAGCGTCTCCGCGTGGCGCAGGACCACACGCGTTCCCTCCGCTCCCTGGACGTGCAGCCGGCACCAGCCGACCATGTTCTGCCCCATATCGAAGATGAACATGCCGGGCTTCGGCTCCGTCACGGCGACGGGGGAGATCGTTCCCGTCACGCGGATGGGCTGGTTCATCTGCGCCCGCAGCACGCCGCCGGGCGCCGCAACCGCGTGCGCGTGGTCCCACCGGGCGTCGTCGTAGCCGGGGGCCGCCCACCCGGTCAGCTCCATCCGTGCGTCGTATTCCTCGCCGTCGTACTCGTTGTTCGCCCTGATCGGTCCCGCGGTCGTGAGCTTCCAAGTGGTGTCGCTGACGATGTCCGCCGAGGTCCCGTCGTCATACTCGCAGTGGAGCCGGAACAGGAGCTTGGGAAAGCCGAAGGTCTGCGTGAACGTCGGGTCGCTCCGGCGCGGGGCGAAAAAGCGCCCGTTCCCCAGCACGACGCCGAGGGCGTTGCGTCCCGGCCCGAGAAGCGGCGTCACATCGTGCGTTACGTAGTACACGGTCTTCGGGTACTGGCTGAGGGCAGGGGAGAGGACGCCGTCGCCGGCTTTCACCCCGTTGACGTACAGCTCGGAGAGACCGAGCCCGCTCATGAATACCGTGGCCCGTTGTATTGTCTTCCCCGCGTCAAATTCCCTCCTGAGCCAGCGCGCGGGGATCCTCCTGTCCTCGGGGCCGTACATCTCCCCCCAGGGCGGCATCCCGGCGGGCCCGAGCACCATCGCGTGCGCCCAGGTGCCGTCGTCGAACCCGGGCGACTGCCATCCGGCGGTCTCACGGTCCGACGTCTTCCACGCGCTGTCCGTCGCGACTGCCGACACGGCCCCGGCGGGCGACCGCATTTCCAGGAGACCGATGAACCCCGCGGGATTGGGTGACGTGCCGATGTTCGTGACGGCCGCCGCGATGACGTTCGTTCCTTCGCGCAGGTGAGCGCGGATGTCGACGTCCGCCACGGGCCGCAGATTATCGCTCGTGCTCACCCGGGCGCCGTTGACGAACACCGTGCACCGGTCGTCGCCGGTGACGTGGAACCGGGCGCTCGCGGGGAGGGCGCCCTGAGGGATTTCCAGGGTACGCCGGAACAACCGCGTCGCCACCGGGGCGCTTGCGGCCGGCGATCCTTCGGGAAACCATATCCAGGAGGTTCCCGTCAGGTGATAGGAGGTCTCGACACCGTCGAGTCCGATCCAGATTCCTGTCCAGTCACCCGGATGCAGGAGTCCCGTCGACCACCGTCCGGGCGCGCTCCACCCGCTCGCGCGTCCGCCGGCGTTCCACACGCGCACCTTCCAGAAATATTCCTGCGCAGACGCCAGCGGCGGGCCGCCGTAGGGGACGTTGACGGACTCTTCCGAGGGCACTCTGCCGGAATTCCAGACGTCGCCGCGGTCCGCCTCCAGCGCCGCGCGCGAGCGGGCGACGATCACCTGGTAGGCGGTCTGCCGCTCTCCCCGCACGCCGGAGCTCATGCGCCAGCTCAGCCGGGGGGCGGCTGCGTCAATTCCTTCGGGATCGGTGCGGTACTCGCAGGTGAGCTGAACGATCGTCATCGGTTTCCCTTTCTCCGGAGCGCGCGGTGCGGCGGCGAGTGCGATGGCAGAGAAGGCCAGGAGCGGGAGGAGGTGGTGCGGCGTCATGAAATGTCCTTTCGAGAGCCGGGGGCTCACGGAATGTAATGAATTCAATCACTGAATAAAGTGAAATTCCACTTATGGTCCGCTATTTTGCAGGTGGAACGCCAGGAGCCGGCGGAAGGCCGGCGCACGGCCTCTCGCCCGGGACGTGTCCTTCGCGGCCGGCACCGGCGGCCGCGGCATCACGCCTCCTCTTCCCGGCGGTCGTTTTCCTGTAACAAAAAAGTGCTTGACATTCACCGGTCAAATTTCTACAATCAGATAAGCGATAAAGTTACCGATAAAGTAATCGCTTTTCCCCTGTTTGTCACGCCGTTCTCTGGCACCCCGCATCCGAAACCTGTAAGGAGCCGCACACCCATGAACTTCACACGTTCAGTGCGCCTTTCGCTCTTTCCCGTACTCCTCATCCCCTTCATGCTGAATGCGCAGGTGACACTTCGCGGCAGCGTTGCCGACTCGGTCACACACGAGCCGCTTGTTGGCGCGAACGTCTACGTCCCGGGAACCGCGCTGGGCGGCGTGACAGACAGGGAAGGGAAGTTCGCCGTTTACCGGGTGCCGGCCGGCACCCGTACGCTCAGGGCCTCATACATCGGCTACAGGAGCAAGGACGTCGCCCTGGAAATCGGGGCGACAGACATCACCATCGGCTTCAGCCTCTCCCCCGACGTCATCCAGGGGGCGGAAGTGCTGGTGACTGCGCAGATGAAGGGTCAGGTGGCGGCCGTCAACCAGCAGATCACCTCCAATTCGATCGTCAACGTGATCTCGGAGGAGAAGATCAAGGAACTCCCCGACGCCAACGCGGCCGAGGCGATCGGGCGGCTCCCCGGCGTCTCGCTCATCCGCTCGGGCGGGGAAGCGAGCAAGGTCATCGTGCGCGGGATGAGCGACAAGTTCACCTCTTTCACGATCGACGGGGTCAGGATCCCCGCGACGGATGCGGACGAGCGCGGCGTGGACCTGAGCATCTTCTCCCAGGGGACGCTTGCCGGCGTCGAGCTCTTCAAGTCGATCACGCCCGACATGGACGCCGATGCGATTGCCGGGAGCATCAATCTGGTGACGCGGAAGGCGCCGTCGGAGCGGACGATCCGGATCGACGCCAAGGGGGCGTACGACCGTCTGGATGACTACGCCGGACAGTACGACTTCAACGGGAAATTCGGCGAGCGGTTCTTCGGCGACGTGCTGGGCGTGCAGGTGACGGGGAACCTGGAGCGGCGCGACAGGAGCAACGAGCAGTTCAGCCTGGGGTTCGACGACAGGGCGCGGCAGCTCAACGGCTCGGGGTGGGACTACAAGGACTTCACGCTCAACTACACCAACGAGATCAGGAAGCGCGGCGGAGCGGGAGTCCTGCTGGACATCAACACGCCCGACGGCGGCACGATACGCGTCAACAACATCTTCAGCCGCACGGACAGGGACTTCATGCTCTACAACCGCAACTATCCCCTCCACGACGATGTCTATTATGAGGGGCGGGAGCGGCAGCAGCAGATCAACACGTTCAACAGCTCGATCCGCGGTGACAACACACTGATCGGGCTGAACGTGTCGTGGGGTCTCTCGTTCGCGGAGTCGAAGACGGAAAACCCGTACGACTACAACATGTACTTCCGGGAGCCGTCGATCACCGACTCTTCCGGGATGGCGTTCGTGCCGGGATCGGTCTACCAGGGTCCCCCGGAAGCGTTCATCCCGTACGCCTACAACAACTTCGCCAAGACGCAGCTCGACACGGCGTTCTTCAACAGCGAAAAGAACTTCGACAGGGACAAGACCGCGGCGCTCAATGTCGCCCGGCAGTACGTCTTCGGCGATCTCCTTTCCGGCGAGCTGAAGGCGGGGGGGAAGTACCGGTACAAGAACCGGTTCAAGGCGTCGGACCAGATGATGGCGCCCTACTACCTGAACGGGTTCCAGGATGACGTCCGGAATGCGGACGGGAGCATCACGCCGAAAAACTTCGCGGGAACGCGGTTTGCCAACCTCCAGCGGGTGGGGAGGCTCATTCTCTTCACGAATTTTCTCGACCCGACCCCCGCGACGCGCAGCGTGTACGGAAAGTACAACCTCAACCCGCTGATGAACAGGGACGCGCTCATGGAGTGGTACGACCTGAACAGGAACGGGGCCAGCGCCACGGGAACGCCCGAATACTACGAAAACCCCGAGGTGGCCGCCGACTACTATGACATCATCGAGCGGGTGAGCGCGGCCTACCTCATGAACACGCTGAACTGGGGTCCCATGCTGACATTCATCGCGGGCGTCCGCGTCGAGAGCGAGAACAACGACTACACGGCGAAGTACGTCAATACCCCGCTCGGGGGGTTCCCCGTGACCGGGAAGATCTACGACACGACATCGCACTACACCGAGACGTCGGTCCTGCCGAACGCGCAGCTCACACTGCGGCCGGCGGACTTCATGTCCGTGCGGCTGGCCACGTACAGGGCAATCGCGCGTCCCGATTTCAACGCGCGCCTGAACAAGTGGGTCGCCCGCGTGACGAACCCCCGGGATCCCCTGGAGGTGGGGAACCCGGGCCTCAAAAACGCGACGTCGTGGAACTTCGAGCTGAACACCTCTCTTTACGGGAAGAACATCGGGCTGTTCTCCATCTCGGGGTACTTCCGGAGGATCGACGACATGTTCCACACGGTGTCGGGGATCCCCGGAGTCTACCAGCCCGGAAACCACAGCTCGGTCCTGGACACGCTGGGGATCACCTGGCGGCCGTCCATCCCGGTGAATACGCCGATCACGCTGACGTACTCGGTGAACAGCGCCTACCCCACGAAAGTCTGGGGGTTCGAGGTCGAGCACCAGGCGGATCTGCGGTTCCTCCCCGGGCTCCTCTCCAACATCGTCCTCAGCTACAACTTCTCGTTCGTGCGCTCCGAGACGTTCGTGCTCGGGTACAAGATCGATACGACGTATCTCGTCATCCCCGGGTTCCCGCCCCTGCCCCAGTACGCGACGCACCTCGTGGAGACCAAGCAGAAGCTGGAGGGCCAGCCCGATTTCTTCGGGAACGTCGCGCTCGGCTACGACATCGGGGGGTTTTCGGGACGCGTCTCGGTCTTCTTCCAGGGGGAGTACAACAGGTCGTATTCCGCGGGACGCCTGAGCGACCCGGTGGTCCAGAAGTTCTCGCGGTGGGATCTCTCGCTCCGGCAGCGTCTGACGGACCACCTGTCGGTCTTCCTGAATCTCAACAACCTCACGAGCGTCGAGGAGGACGTGTACACCGCGGACAGGGACCCGGCCAACACCTGGGAGGCCCTCTCCTCCAGCCAGAGGTACGGGCTGTCGGGTGACCTGGGCGTCAGGCTTGAATTCTGAGAAACTCGGCTCACCACATCACGCAACACGCACACACACGATGTCCGCTCATGCAGCGGCATCACAGCACCAATCAATCGCGGAGGTTGCCATGCGCATCATGACCATTGCCACAGCTGCAGTTCTCGCCTTCCTGTTCCTGCTGCCCCCGGAGGCGGGCGCCCAGAACAAGGTTCGCGTTCCTCCCTTCGCCGGGACGAACTACCTGAACGACTTCATCAACGGCGACACACTGGCCACCGGCCAGCGGCGGGATTCGACGGCGATCTATGTCCTCTCACGGGGGGGAAGCTATCTCTGCAACGCGCTGATACGGAACATCGGGTGGACGCTGAAGATCATCCCGAACGACACCACCGGGAACGTGCCGAAGCCTGTGGTGTATCTCTACCCGAACGCGCAGACGCAGCTCCCGCCGGGACAGTTCGTGGACATGCGGGGGAACTGCTATATTAAGAACATCCACATCTCGGGCTATTTCGAGCCGATCCCGGCGAACCTGACGGCCCTCCAGGGCGCGCTCTTCAACACGACCGCGCCGGGGATGAGCCTGACGCTGGACAGCTGCATACTGACGAACACCAACGGGAATCACGTCCGGACCGACCAGGCCCCGAAAACGATACGGATCACCAACTGCATTTTCGCGAACATGGGCTACCTGGGACGCTCCAACCTCGGGGCGGGGAAAGGAATCGATGTCCGGGGCGGTTCGGTCGACTCGCTGATCGTGATGAACAACACGTTTGTCAACTGGCAGGACAGGATCATCCGTCACTTCTCGAGCACCGCGAACATCCAGTACCTCCGGTTCGAGCACAACACGTGTGTGAACGGCATGTCATACCACGGGTTCCTCTCGCTCGGCAGGGTCGGCCGCAGGGCGATCATCCGTGACAACCTGCTCGTGGACGCCTTCGCGGCGGGACAGGACACCGACGCGGTGCGCCAGGCGGAATATACGGACAGCGGCGAGAAGGACGCTTTCGGCGGAGCGCGGATGACATGGATCTTCTCTGTGCCGAACGACTCGACCTCGTGGACGGTGTCAAACAACTTCTACCGCGTGACGGCGGCGGGGCAGTCGTTCTTTGATTCGGCGTCGATCCTGCCGATCGTGGCGAATCCGGCCCTGGTCAAGGGATCGCCGCTGACGTACCACATCAACAGCAAGCTGGGCGCCGACTCACTCACCGCGTTCCAGGCGCACACGGCGGACATGCCCAACGTCCCCAACCTGATGACGGCAATGATGAAGTGGTACCGCCGTCCGGCCGCTCCGCCGGACTCGGGCGCGGGGAAGACCAAGGCCACGGGGGCGTGGAAGCCGCAGTTTGACTTCGACAGGCGGCTGCTCACGTACTACCGGGACACGATGAACTGCGCGTACTCGACGTCGAACCCGGTCTACACGGGCGCGCACGGCGGGTATCCCGCGGGCGACCTGAACTGGTTCCCGGCGCGGTATGCAACCTGGCTCAACGATCCCGCCATGGGGATCGGCCAGGCCGGCGGCGGGGTCCCGGTGACATTTGCGCTGCACCAGAACTACCCGAACCCGTTCAACCCGTCGACGGTGGTGTCGTTCACGCTGGGGAAGGGAGACATCACGTCGCTCGTGGTCTACAACGTGCTGGGTCAGAAAGTCGCCACGCTCTTCTCCGGGTACGCCCCGGCGGGGACGCACGAGGTGACGTTCGACGCGCGGGCGCTCTCCTCGGGCGTGTATTTCTACAGGCTCGAGTCGGGGAGCTTCTCGGCGGTCAGGAAGATGATGCTTCTCAAATGACGATTGCTTCGTCGCTGCGAAGCGCTCCTCGCAATGACATATAGCTGTCATTGCGAGCCGCTCCTCAGGCGAAGCAATCTGCCGAGCAATGCACATGCGAATTCCGGACATGGTGATAGCCCTGCTGGCAGCCGCCGCGGTGATACCGGCCGCGGCGGCGGTGCACTCCGCTGCCGGCGCGGTCTGGGATATCCGTGCCGCGGGAGCGCGCGAGGGTGGGACGTACAAGAACACGGCGGCGATCCGCGCTTCGATCGACGCCGCCTCCCGCGCCGGGGGGGGGCGGGTGCTCATCCCCGCCGGGCGATGGCTCACGGGTGCGATACATTTCGAAAGCAACATCGAGCTGCATCTCGACCGGGGGGCGGAGCTGGTCTTCAGCAGCGATACGGAAGACTATCTCCCCCCCGTTTTTGCGCGGCACGAGGAAATCGAATGCACCAAGTACTCGGCGCTCCTCTACGCCCGTGGGAAGCGGAACATCGCCATCACCGGAGAGGGCGTGCTGGACGGTGCGGGGGAGCGCTGGTGGCGGTTGAAGAAGGAGGGGCATGCCGCGGAGGAGCTCCTCTACCGCATGGGGGCCGGGGGGGTGCCCGCCGGTGAACGTGTGTTCGACGGGAGCGACGGGCGTGCTCTCCGCCCTGCGTTCTTTCAGCCCGTTGAGTGCGTGAACGTCGCGGTGGAGGGTGTGACGTTCCGCGCTTCGCCGATGTGGACGATCGTCCCCACGTACTGCGACTCCGTGAAGATCCGGAACGTCACCGTGGTCACCGCCGGAGCGGAGTGGAGCGTGCCGAACGGCGACGGGGTGGATATTTCATCCAGCCGCCACGTCCTCATCGAGGGGTGCTCGTTCGACACGGGGGACGACTGCATCGTGCTCAAGTCGGGGAGGGACGAGGACGGGCTGCGTGTCGGCAGGCCGACGGAGGAGGTCGTCATCCGGGGCTGCGCGTTTGCGCGGGGCCACGGTGGCATCGTCATCGGCAGCGAGACCGCGGGGGGAATACGGAACGTCCTGGCGGAGGATTGTACGTTCCGGGGGACCGACCGCATGGTACGCATCAAGACCGCCCGGGGGAGGGGAGGCGCCGTGGAACACCTCCTCTTCCGGCGGCTGAGGGGAGAGGAGATTGCGGCGGAAGCGATACTCGTCACGTCGCTTTACACGGGGGAACGCTTTCCCGCGGGAGCGGTGACGGCCTCCACGCCGCGCGTGCGGAACATCGCATTCGAGGATATCACATGTCTCTCGGGGCATTCCTACGCCGTCGAGCTGCTCGGCCTCCCGGAAATGCCGGTCCGCAACATCAGCTTCGACAGCCTGCGCATGAGCACGGACAGGGGAGTCCGGTGCGTTGATGCCCGGGACATCCGCTTCACGCGGACGCGTGCGGGGACGCAGGCCGCGCCGTTCCCCGAGCTGACAGACTGCGCCGGCGTCACGGTGGACGGGGTCACCGCGCCGGGCTCTGCCCTCCTTCCTGCCACACCCGACCGCGTCGACACATCCCTGTCGTGGTCCCGGCGGATCGTCGCGTCGTTTCTCCGGAGGCATCCCGACGGGGTCACATACGACTCGGCGTATCCCGCGGCGAAGTGGACATACGAGCAGGGACTCATGCTGAATGCGCTGTGGCGCGCCGGAGCGGACCTGCGGGACGCGCGCTGCCGGGATTTCGTGAAAGAAAACCTGGACCAGTACGTCACCGCGCAGGGGGAGATCACCACGTACCGTTTCGGGGAGTTTCAGCTCGACAACATCGCGCCGGGCTGCGCCCTCCTCGACCTCTACGCGGCGACGCATGAGGAGCGCTACAGGAAGGCCGCGGCGATCCTCCGCCGCCAGCTCCGCGAACAGCCGCGGACGTCTGAGGGAGGATTCTGGCACAAGAACATCTACCCGTGGCAGATGTGGCTCGACGGCCTCTACATGGCGGCGCCGTTTTACGTGCGGTACGGCGTGATGTCGGGCGAGGCGGACGATGCCGCAGACGCGGTGCGCCAGTTCAGGCTGATCGAGGCGCACTGCCGCGATCCGAAAACAGGGCTTTACTTCCACGGCTGGGACGAGCGGCGGGCGCAGCGCTGGGCGGACCCGGCCAGCGGGTGTTCGCCGACGTTCTGGGGCCGCAGCATGGGATGGCTCATGATGGCGCTCGTCGACGTGCTGGACGCGCTCCCGCCCGGGGCGGGGGGGAGGGACGATCTCCTGAGGATGCTGCGCGATCTGACGGGCGCGCTCGGCCGCGTGCGGGACGCCGGCACGCGGCTCTGGTACCAGGTGCCCGACAGGCCCGGCCTCCCGGGGAACTACATCGAGTCCTCCGCGTCGGCGATGTTCGCGTATGCGATGGCGCGCGGCGCGAACCGGGGATACCTGGGCCCGGCGGCGCTCGCCGCGGCCCGTGAGACGTTTGACGCGCTGACGCGCCGGATGGTGACGTGCGATGCGCAGGGGAATGTGGATCTGCACGGGATCTCCGCGGGCGCGGGGCTCGGGGGAAGTCCCACCCGTGACGGGAGCGCCGCATATTACACCGGCGTCCCGCGGGGGACAAACGACATCAAGGGGTATGCGCCGTTCCTGCTCGCCGCCATTGAGCTTGAGCGGGCCGCGGGCGCACTCCCGGAGGACCGGCACAAATGAAGAAGGTGCAGCACATCACGCTCGAAGACATCGCGCAGCAGCTTGATGTCAGCCGCGTGACCGTGTCCAAGGCGCTCCGCGGTCACCCGGACATCTCCGCCGACATGACACGGAAAGTGAGGAAGGCGGCAGAGGAGCTCGGCTACAGCCCGAACATCATCGCGCGAAGCCTCTCCGCGCGGCGCTCCAACATGATCGGCCTGGTCGTCCCCAAGATCGCCCACTTCTTCTTCGGCTCGGTGATCGAGTCGGTCTACAACGCCGCGTTCGAGCACAACCTGGAGACGATTCTGACAGTCTCGCAGGAAAACGCCGAGCGGGAGCGGAAGCACCTCCAGACCCTGGTCTCGATGCGCGTGGACGGGATCATCATTTCCGTGTCGCAGGAAACGCGCGACACGGAGATCTTCAAATGGATCAGGAAGATGCGCATCCCGCTCCTGTTCCTCGACCGGAGACCCGATCCCCCGCCGCAGGGATTCAGCAGCGTCCTGGTCGACGACCAGGGGGGGACGGCGAAGGCGATCGACCATGCCATCGCCATCGGCTACAGGAAGCTGGCGTTCGTCGGCGGCAGCCCCCACATCAATATCGGGAAGGACCGCTTCGCAGGCTTCGAGCGCGCGATGGACAAGCACGGCCTCCCGGTCCGGAAGGAGTGGGTCCTCAGGGGCGGTTTCGGCAGGGATGACGGGTACAACGCGTTCATGCAGCTCCACCGCTCGGGCCAGCTCCCGGAGTTCATATTCGCGGCAACATATCCCGTGGCGCTGGGGATCTACGAGGCCGCCAAGGTCCTGGGCGTCAGGATCCCCGCGGACGTCGACATCATGTGCTTCGGCGACAGCGACGTCTCCAGGTTCATCACACCCGCGCTGAGCTGCGTCAACCAGCCGACGCAGGATCTCGGCGCACGGGCGGTGGCGCTCCTGCTGGAGATCATCGGCGGCCCCGAATCCGCCGGCGACCAGCACGTCGTCATGCCGACGGACCTGATACTGCGCGAGACATGCCTCGGCGACCATTCCCCGGGCCGCCCGCCCGCGGACAGCGCTCAGGGGCAGGCGCAATGAACAGCCGGCGGGGTCCGCTCGTCATGCCGATGTTCGCCGCGCTCCTCTGCGTGTGCGGGTCAGCCGCGGCCGGCGCGGCGGGGAGCCCGGCGCCCCATCCCCGCCTCCTGCTGGACTGCTATTTCAACAACGAGTGGAAAGCGGGCCCTTCCGGACACCCCGTCAGGTATCACTATGTCTGGAGCGACAGCGCCGATTCAGGATTCTCGCTTCTCGAAGGCGTCCTGGCGCATGCGGGCATCGACGTCGACACGCTGGCGCATGCTCCCGATTCCTCGTCGCTGGCGCGGGCGGACCTGTACCTCATCGTCGATCCCGACACGCCCCTGGAATCCCCGGATCCTCACTACATCGAACCCGCCGACGCCGCGGCCATCGTTGCCTGGGTCCGTGCAGGGGGGGTGCTCGTGCTCATGGGAAATGACAGGGGGAATGCGGAGTTCGCCCACCTGAACGCCCTGGCCGGCACGTTCGGCATACGGTTCAACGAGGACTCCCGGAACCGCGTCGCCGGGCCGAACTACGGCGCCGGAACATTTGAGAGCTTCCCCGACCATCCCCTGTTTGCCGGCGTCAGGCGGATCTTCATGAAGGAGATCTGCACGCTCGGCGTGCGCGAGCCCGCCTCGGCGCTCTTCAGCGAGGGGGGAGACGTCATCATGGCCTTCGCACGGTACGGCCGTGGAGCCGTCTTCGCCGTGGGCGATCCCTGGTTTTACAACGAGTACATGGACGGTCGGCGGCTCCCCGCCGGGTATGACAACCCGCGCGCAGCGCAAAACCTCTTCTGCTGGCTGACGGGAACAGAAGCCGCCGATTCGCTTCGCGATGTCCGCGAGCCGGCGTTCCCGCCCCGCAGCGTCAGCATCACGTCGTTCGGGGCGGTCGGGGACGGGACGACAATGAACACGGCGGCCTTTGCGGAAGCAATCGGCTCGTGCGCCGCCGCCGGAGGAGGGACCGTGGAGGTCCCCCCCGGACTCTGGCTGACGGGTCCCGTGCGCATGGCGAGCAACATCAGGCTCCACATCGCACGGGGAGCCGTCATGCTTTTCAGCAGGCGTTTCGAGGACTACCCCCTCATCGGGGGACCGGACGGCACATCGCATGTGTACCGCTGCATCCCCTGCCTCTACGGCTACCGGCTCGAGCACATCGCGGTCACGGGGGAGGGCATGCTGGACGGCCAGGGGGAGTACTGGCGCCATGTGCGAAGGGAAAAAGTGTCCCCCTCGTTCTGGCGCAGGCTCGCGGCATCAGGCGGCGCCCTGAGCGCGGACAGCGAGACCTGGTTTCCCTCCCGCGGCGCGATGGCAGGAGAGGCGCTCGTCAGGCGCCTTGCCGTGTCGAAGGGGGCGACGGCGGCGGACTACGCGGAGGCGAGAGAATTCCTCCGCCCGGTCATGGTGCAGTTCGTCGACTGCAGGAACGTTCTCATCGACGGACCCTCATTCGTGAATTCCCCCTCGTTTCACATACAGCCCGTCCAGTGCGAGGGGGTCACGATCCGTAACGTCTCCGTTGCCGCCGAGGCATATGCGCAGAACGCCGACGGCATCGACATCAGCTCGTGCCGCCGGGTGGTCGTGAGCCGCTGCACCGTGGACGCGGGGGACGATGCCATCTGCCTCAAGCCGGGAAAGCTCTCGCCGCGTCAGGGCCCGGGACCCGCGTGCCGGGACATCCTCGTCACCGACTGCACCGTGTACCACGGGCACGGCGGGTTCGTCATCGGGAGCGAGACCTACGGGGGGGTGCGCGGCGTGGTCGTGCGCAACTGCGTCTTCCACGGGACTGACGCGGGACTCCGCTTCAAGTCAGCGGCGGGGAGAGGAGGACTCGTGGAGGATGTCCTGATCGACGGGGTGACGATGACATCCATCGGCGGGGAAGCGATCCTCTTCGACATGCTCTACGCGAGCGGTTCCGGCACAGCAACCGCCGGCGGTCCCCCCGCGGGGACCGGCGACGGGCACATGCCCGAATTTCGCAATGTGGTCGTCCGGCACGTGACATGCAGGGACGCGCAGATTGCGGTGAAAATGCTGGGCATCCATGCGGCGCCGCTCCGGGGCGTCACGCTGGACAGCATCGCGATTTCATCGGTCGAGGGACTCTCCTGTTCGGACGCGGAGGGGATCGTGCTCCACTGCGTGAGTCTCAATCCTCTGCGCGGCCCCGTCATGGCATTTACACGCGTGCGGGGGGTCGCGCTTGACGCCCTGACCGTGCCCGGGGGCGTGTCCCCCTTCCTGCGCATCGACGCGTCGGGACCGGGCGCGGTCGTGCTGGACCGTCCGGCCGCCGCCTACGGCCGGGTTTCGCTCGGGCCGGGCGTTCCGGCGGACGCCGTGGGGGTGCGATGAATCCGCTCCGCAGAGCCGGAGGCGCGGCCCTCGCGCCGCTCTGTGCCGCGGCGCTCTGTCTCCCCTCACCCGGGAGGGGACAGATCGTCGTCGCGGCCGACGGGACGGGAGACTACCGGACGATACAGTCCGCGCTTGACGGCGCCGCCGGCGCGGACACGGTCACGATCCTGGTGCGCAGGGGAACATACGCCGGGAAAGTGAGCATCACGCGGAGCCGGGTGACGATCATCGGCGAAGACCGGGACAGCACGCGGATCGTCTACGGCATCCTCCGTGAAGAGTGGGCCCGTGAACACGGCGGGAGCGACAGGGGTTCGGGCGTCGTCAACATCGACACCGGTGTTACGGGCATCACGATCGCGAACCTGACAGTGGTCAACGACTACGGGGCGATCCACGGAACGCGGAACCACCAGTTCACGATCCGGGGCGCGGGGACCCGGATCATACTGCTCGGGTGCAGCGTGATCTCCGAGGGGGGAGACGCACTCAGCCTCTGGGACAGGGATGACGGAATGTATTACCATGCGTACTGCACGTTCGAGGGGTGGGTGGACTATGTCTGTCCCCGCGGGTGGTGCTACATCACCGATTCCCGGTTCTTCGGCCACAACACGCCGAGCGCCAGCATCTGGCACGACGGGAGCGGCGACCGGACGCAGAAGTTCGTCATACGCTCCTCCCGGTTCGACGGGGTTCCCGGGTTTCCCCTCGGGAGGAATCACCTGGACGCCGCGATATATCTCATCGACTGCAGCTTTTCGGCGCACATGGCGGACCGGCCGTTCTACCGTCCCCCGTCCAGCCCCCGTCCGTGGGCGTGGGGGGACCGGCACTACTTTTACGGCTGTCACAGGGACAGCGGCGACTACGGCTGGTTCAGCGACAATCTCGCCGCGGCTGAAGGATCGCCTGACCCCGAGGCAATCGACGCCCGGTGGACGTTCGGGGGGAAATGGGATCCCGAGCGCACACTGCCTCCCCTCCTGCCGTATCCGGTGCTTCCTTCCCCCCGCGACAACTCGCGCGGGATCGACACCGCGGGGATAGTGCTCACCTGGGTTCCTGCGCGGGGCGCGCGCGGCCACACGATCTGGTTCGGCAGGGTCAACCCGCCGCAGTTCTGCCGCCGCCTGGCCGCGGCCCGCTTTGCAACCGGGCGGCTGGAAGGGGGGACGACGTACTACTGGCGGGTGGACGGGGAGGGCGCGCAGGGGGGCGGCCCCTGGCGGTTTACAACGAAGTGACGGTGCGCGGCGGTCACATTCTGCTCACGACGACATGAAACTCGGCACATACTCCATAGGGATCGGCGACAGGTTCGGCCTCCAGGGCGTCTACCAGCTCCGTGCGCTGCAGAAGGCAGCGGCTGCGGGCGCTGCAATCACACCTGTCTGGAACAAATCACAGAGGGAGCACGGAATCATCGGGACGACTCCCGACGACACGCGGCGGGAAGCCGACGCTGCCGTCCGCGCGGCGGGTTGGCGGGAACCGTATTTCGTCGACGCGGACCACATCGGCGCCGGGACGGTTGACCGGTTCCTGGCCTCGAGCGACTTCTTCACGATCGACGTTGCGGAATTCATCGGCTCGCCCGCCCCTGCGGACGCCACGAACGCATTCCTGCAGGCGATGACGCCGCATGCGGGGGAGATCCGCATCGCGCCCCCGGCCGGGCCCGTGACGGCGGACCAAGCGGTCCTCCGCGCAGTCGCTTCACGCTACCTCAACGCCGTCCGGGAGGCGGGACGGGTGTACCGCAGGATCCGCGCCGGGAGAGGGTCCGCCCCGTTCGTGGCGGAAGTGTCGCTCGACGAATCGGATGTCCCGCAGTCGGCGGGAGAGCTCTTCTTTATCCTGGGAGCGATCGCCGCCGAGCAGATCCCGCTGGGCACGATTGCGCCGAAATTCTCCGGTGCGTTCCTGAAAGGGGTCGACTATGTCGGCGACACGGAGGCATTCGCCCGTGAATTCGAAGCGGATCTCGCCGTGGTCGCCTGTGCCCGGGGTGCCTTCGGCCTTCCCGACGATCTGAAGCTCTCCGTCCACACGGGGAGCGACAAGTTTGCGCTCTATCCCCTCATGCACAGGGCGCTCAGGCGCCAGAATGCGGGTCTCCACCTGAAGACCGCGGGGACCACATGGCTGGAGGAGGTGATATCGCTCGCGGAGGCGGGAGGAGACGGTCTGAGGGCGGCGGGCGAGATCTACGCGCTCTCATTCGAACGAATGGACGAGCTGTGCGGACCGTACCGGCAGGTCGTGGCGATCGACCGCACGCGCCTTCCGCACCCGTCGGAGGTCGCCGCATGGACCCCGGAGCGGTTCGTCCGCGCCCTGCGCCATGAGCCGTCGCCCGACGGTTTCAGCCCCGACGCCCGGCAGCTTCTCCACGTCGGCTACCGCATTGCTGCGGAACTGGGCCCCCGCTTCACAGGCCTCGTGCGGCAGAATGCCGGGGCGGTCGGCGCCAATGTTGCGGATAATCTCTATCGGAAGCATATTGTCCCGTTATTCATCGGCAATGAGCAATCCAATGGACTATAGTCCATCGACTATCGACTATTGACTATGGGTATCAGTTTCATCCACGACGATTTCCTGCTGGAGACGCCTCAGGCGCGCACACTCTACCATGATTTCGCGGAGGGGTGTCCGATCATCGACTATCACTGCCATCTCTCTCCCGAGGCGCTCGCGGCGGACAGGCGTTTCGCGTCGCTCGCGGAGGTATGGCTTGCGGGAGACCACTACAAGTGGCGGGCGATGCGGGCCTGCGGCGTCGACGAGATGTTCATCACGGGCGACGCCCCGGATCGCGTGAAATTCGCACACTGGGCCGCGACCGTCCCCCGGACGCTCCGCAATCCCCTGTACCACTGGACGCACCTGGAGCTGGCACGCGTCTTCGGCATCACGGACCGGCTGCTCGGTCCCTCGACGGCGGCCGCAATCTGGGAGGAGTGCAACGCGAAGCTCTCCACGCCGGCGTTCTCGGCACGGGGCATCGTGCGTTCCATGAACGTCGAAGTCGTGTGCACGGTGGACGATCCCGTCGACTCGCTCGAATTCCACGCGAGGATGCGGGACGATGCGCTCATGGGATTCCGTGTGCTCCCCACGTTCCGCCCCGACAGGGCCATCGCGGTGGAGCAGCCGGCGGTCTTCCGGGAGTACTGCAACGCGCTGGCAAAGGCCTCGGGTGCGTCCATCCGCACGCTGGAAGACTTCATCGGGGCCCTCCGCTCGCGCCACGAGTTCTTTCATGCGATGGGCTGCAGGCTCTCTGATCACGGGCTGGACACCGTCTATGCCGCACCCGGGACCGGCGCGGATGCCGTCTTCGGGCGGCTCATGCGGGGGGAGGCCCCGTCGCCGGAGGAAGCCGCCGCCGTGAAGTCCTTCATTCTCCGGGAGCTGGCGCTGATGGACCACGAACGGGGATGGGCCCAGCAGATCCACGTGGGCGCGCTCCGAAACGTCAGGACCGCCATGATGCGCCTGCGGGGGCCGGATTCCGGCTGCGACACGATCGGCGACGAGCCGCTCGCCGCTCCGCTGGCGCGTTTTCTCGATTCGCTCGATCGGGAGGGACGTCTCCCCCGGACGATACTCTTCAACCTCAACCCGCGCGACAACGAGCTTATTGCCGCCATGGCCGGATGCTTCCAGGACGGCGTGACCACGGGGAAGATCCAGTACGGCCCCGCCTGGTGGTTCCTGGATACGTACGACGGCATCACACGCCAGATCGACGCGCTCTCGTCGTTCGGGATCCTGGGAGCGTTTGTCGGAATGGTGACCGATTCGCGGAGCTTCCTCTCGTATCCCCGCCACGAGTACTTCCGGAGGGTGCTCTGCAACATCCTGGGAGACGACATGGCCCGGGGGCTGATCCCCGCCGACATGTCGCTCGCGGGGGGAATGGTGCGTGACATCTGCTACGGCAACGCGCAACGCTGGTTCCGGTTTCCACCGCCGGCGGGCGCCCGCGGCAACACAAAGGGTGAGGTGCGCACATGATGCCGCTGTTCGATCTCAAGGGAAAAGTCGCGGTCGTCACCGGCGCGGGCACGGGGCTCGGGCGGGGGATGACGCTCGCCCTCGGCGCAGCCGGGGCCGATATCCTGCTGGTGGACCATGTCTCCCCGGGGGGCGTGGAGGAGGAGGTCCGGGCGATGGGGAGACGCGCATCGTCGCTCACCGTGGATCTCGCCCTCAGGGAATCCGCCGCCGCGGTGATCGCCCGCGCCGTGAGCGACTTCGGGCGCGTCGACATACTCATCAACAACGCCGGGATCATCCGGCGGGCGCCCGCCCTCGAGTTCACCGAGCAGGATTGGGACGACGTCATGACGCTGAACAGCCGGACGGTCTTTTTCCTTGCCCAGGCGGCGGCGCGCGACATGCGCACGCGGGGTACGGGGAGGATCATCAACGTCGCGTCGCTCCTGGCATTCCAGGGGGGAATCTTCGTCCCGTCGTACGCGGCGAGCAAGGGAGCCGTCGCGCAGATCACACGGGCGCTCGCCAACGAGTGGACTCCCCTGGGCATTACGGTCAACGCCATTGCCCCGGGGTACATGGCCACGAACAACACGGCGCCGCTCCGGGCGGACGCCGCCAGGTCAAGAGCCATACTGGAGAGGATCCCTGCGGGACGGTGGGGGACGCCGGACGATCTTGCCGGGGCTGCCGTGTTCCTTGCCTCTGACGCAGCCGCCTACGTCAGCGGTCACGTCCTCGTGGTGGACGGCGGCTGGCTTGCGCGATAGAAACCGGGAATTGAAAGGAGACAGGGGATGGAATACCGTACGACGCCCGATGACATCTCATATGCCCGCATGTCGAGCGGGGAGCTGCGCCGCGCCTTCCTCGTGGAGCGCCTCTTTCGTGACGGCAGCGTCACGATGGTCGGCGCGAGCACCGACAGGGCGATCATCGGGGGAGCCGTGCCGCTCGACGGGGAGCTCCCGCTCGAAGCCCCAGCGGGGGTGATCGCCGCCGAAACGTTCCTCCAGCGGCGCGAAATCGGCATCGCCAACGTCGCGGGAGAGGGGAGCGTCGTCGCCGACGGGTCCCGCTTCACGCTCCGCACGGGTGACATCCTGTACCTCGGACGGGGCGTGCGGGATGTCCGCTTCGCGAGCGCCGACAGCCGCTCGCCGGCCGCGATGTACTTCGCGTCGTTCCCCGCACACGCGTCATACCCCCCGGCGCTCGTGCGGAAGGAGGAAGCCGAGAAGGCGCCGCTCGGCACTGCCGCCGGCGCCAGCCGCAGAACGCTGAGGCGGTACATTCACACGGGCGGCGCCCGGAGCTGCCAGCTCGTCATGGGGATTACGGAGCTGGAGGAGGGGAGCATCTGGAACACGATGCCCCCCCACACGCACAACAGGCGCACGGAAGTGTACCTCTACTTCGGGCTGGGGGCGGACGGGATGGTGCTCCACCTGATGGGGAAGCCGGAGGAAACGCGCACGCTCATCGTGCGCGACCGGGAGGCCGTGATCTCGCCCCCCTGGTCCCTGCACGCAGGGGCGGGGACGCGCGCCTACACGTTCGTCTGGGCGATGGGAGGAGAAAACCAGGAGTACGGCGACATGGACCCCGTGACCGGCGGGAGGCTGCAATGAGCGCCGCGTCATCCGGCCGTTATCGCTGGTCGGTGTGCGCGCTCCTGTTCTTCGCCACGACCGTCAACTACGTCGACCGGCAGGTGCTGGGCATCCTGGCCCCCGTCCTGCAGCAGGAAATCGGCTGGAACGAAATCGACTACGGCGCCATCGTCACGGCGTTCCAGGCGGCATATGCGCTGGGACTGCTGGTGGCGGGGCGGCTGATCGACCGGTACGGGACGAAGCTTTCCTATGCGGCCGCGATCGTCTTCTGGAGCGTCGCGGCCATGGCGCATGCGCTGACCCGCTCCGCCCTCGGCTTCGGGGCCGCCCGCTTTGCGCTCGGGCTCGGGGAATCGGCGAATTTCCCCGCCGCGATCAAGGCGGTCGCCGAGTGGTTTCCAAAGAGGGAGCGCGCGCTCGCCACGGGCATCTTCAATTCGGGAGCGAACATCGGTGCCGTCGTTGCCCCTGCCACGGTGCCCGCGCTCACGCTGGCGTTCGGCTGGCAGTCGGCGTTCATCGTGACGGGGCTCCTCGGGTTCGTGTGGCTCGGATTCTGGCTCGCGCTCTACGACCGCCCCGAGGACCGCCCGGGACTTTCCGGCGGGGAGCTCGCGCTGATCCGGAGCGACCCTCCCGATCCACCCTCCGCCGGCGTCTCCTGGCGGACGCTTCTCCGGCACAGGCAGACATGGGCGTTCGTCGCCGGCAAATTCCTCACAGACCCCGTCTGGTGGTTCTACCTCTACTGGCTTCCCAAGTTCCTCCATGCCTCATACGGTCTCACGCTGACGGAGCTGGGGATGCCGCTGATCGCGATCTACACGCTGACAAGCGCAGGCAGCATCGGGGGCGGGTGGGTCTCCTCACGACTGATCACGCGGGGGTGGGCGCCGGCGCGCGCGCGGAAGATCGTCATGCTGGTCTGTGCGCTCTGCATCGTCCCGATCGTGTTCGCCGCGCACGCCGCCAGCCTCACTGCCGCGGTTCTCCTGATCGGCGTCGCGGCGGCCGCGCACCAGGGATGGTCCGCCAACCTGTTCACGACAGCGTCCGACATGTTTCCCCGCGCCGCGGTGGGCTCCGTCGTCGGGCTGGGAGGGATGGCGGGTGCGGTCGGGGGGATGCTCTTTGCGGCGTCGACCGGCGTCATCCTGGAGTGGACGGGAAGCTACACGATCCTCTTTGTCATCGCCGGGAGCGTCTACCTGATCGCGCTCCTCGTCATACAGCTCCTTGCGCCCGACCTGGCGGCGGTGCGGTCTGTCGCGGACGAGGCGGGGGGGAGCGCCGCGTGAACATCAAACGGGAGAATCACATGTTGAATCGATTCCTGGCCGTCATCGCTGCAGGACTGCTCATCCACACCCTGTCGGCGGCGCAGACGCGGGAGGCGGTTGTGCGCGTGAATAACGCATCAGGACTGGCGCGCAGGGGGGAGACGGTGGAAGTCCCGCTCGGTGCGCTCAGCCGTCTCCCGGGCACGGGGACGCGGTTCGGCGTGCGTGACCGGGCCGCCGGCACGGACCTCATCACGCAGACGACGGAGAGCTTCCTTCTCTTCCAGGCGGACATGCCGCCGCGGTCGACGCGCGAGTTCACCGTCAGGAGGCTCGACGGGGCCGCCGGACCGGTCACATCGCTCGTGGACGGAAGGTACGTGCTTCCGCGCGAGGACTACGCCTGGGAAAACGACAGGATCGCGTTCCGGATGTACGGCCCGGCACTCGCGCATGAGGTCAACAACGGGATCGACGTCTGGACAAAGCGCGTCCGATCGCTTATCGTCGCGAAATGGTACAGGGAAGCCGAAGGGGCGCCGCCGGGGCAGGATCCGTACCACCATGACCGCGGGGAAGGGGCGGACTTTTTCGATGTCGGCCGCTCGCTGGGAGCGGGGGCGTGTGCGCTCTGGTCGGGAGGGCGCGTGCACCAGCCGGGCGTGTTCTCCGCGTGGCGAACGCTTGCCAACGGTCCCCTCCGCGTCGAGTTCGAGCTCACGTACGCGCCGGTGGACGCGGGGAACGGGGAGGTCACGGAGCGCATGCGCATCGCGCTCGACGCCGGACAGAATCTGAACAGGATCACCGTCACGTTCACCGCCCCCGTCCCGGGAGAGAGTCTCCGCGTCGCCTGGGGTCTCGTGAAACGCCGCGGCGTATCGCTGACCCGGGGAGCCACCGGGTGCTGGATGGGGCTCTGGGGGGCGACGAACCCGGACACCGCCAACGGCTCGCTCGGCACGGGCGTGGTGATTCCCCCGGGCGCCTGTGCGGCACCCGCGGAGGATTCCGTGGAGTACCTCCAGACAGGGTGGGTGAAAGCCGGCGTGCCGCTGACATACCTGGCGGGTGCAGGCTGGACGCGGAGCGGCGATTTTCTTTCGCGTGGGGACTGGGAAGCGTACCTCGCCGCGCGTGCGGCGGCGCTCGCCTCGCCGCTGCGCGTCAGCGTGGGAACAGGATCGCCAGCAGCTTCTCCCCCTGTGAAAAATCCGAAATAACCAGGTCCGCTCCCGCCTCGATCAGCCGCCGCCGCTTCCGCACGTTCAGCCCCCAGCGGCGGATCTCGTCGCTGGCGATGCCCACCGTGTATCCGCCGCGCTTGTGTGTCTCGCGGAGCTCCACGGGACCGTCGCCGAACGTCAGCACGCGGTCCGATGCCCCCTCGCCGATTGCCGCGTGTATCCGCTCCAGGACGATCCGCTTCGCCTCGCGCGTCACGTCCCCCACCGAGCCGAACACACGGTCGCCGAAGAGCTCCCGGTACCCGAGCACCGCCGCCTCCCGCTCGACGTCCTCCTGGTCAGTGCCGCTTGCAAGGTAGAGCGTGAGCCCGCGCGCGCGGAGCGCCTCCAGGAACGGGAGCGCGCCGCGGATCATGAAGTCGGACGCCGAGAGCTCCCCCCTCTCCATCCTCCCCAGCCTGTCGTTCACCATAGCCAGGAGCGCCTCGTTGTACACGCGCTTGTACCCGTGGGCATCGAGGATGTCCCGCTCCGGCACGCAGCGGAAGCGCCTGACGAGCCCGGCGAGTCCCTGCATCTGGACAAGCGTCTGTATCCCCGTGGTCCTGTCGATGAAGTCGCGCACGGCCGCCCTCACGTGCTCTTCCAGGGCGGCATCGGGATCCTTCTCCCCGAGGATCGCGCGGACCATCATCGGCTCCATGATCCGCTCCCACCCTTCGCGCAGCGTGGAGAGGGTTCCGTCGTTGTCGAATATCACGTGGGTGAAACGCCTCCGCGCGGGAGGGGCGCTCACGATCTCGATATCCGTTCCCGGGGCGTACACGGCCCTGCGGCTCTCGCGCGCAAGGTCCGGGCGGTAGCGACGGTCGGAGTCCTCGCCGAGCGCGATGATTTCCTCCGGCGTCGCCGTCCCGGTCTGCAGGAGCTTCCGGGCCGTCACGCCGGCGACCACGCTCCCGAGCTCCGCCGCCTCTGCCGGGGAGCCCCCCGCGCCCAGCGCCGCGGCAATGCCGGCGAGCATGCTGTCCCCGGCGCCGACGGGGTCCACGGGGGAGAGAATGAGGAGGGGAGGGATCTCGTGGTACCCGCCCGTGTCGATCACGGCGCACCCCTGGTCCTCGAGCGTCACGAACACGGGGGCGCCCCAGCGCGCGAAGAGGGAGCGGCACACGCCTTCCACTTCCCCCGGGGGAGGCGGCGCCGCGCCCGGAGGGGCGGCGCCCGCGATGCGCGCGGCCTCCCCGAGCGGGAGCCGGCGGATCGTCCGGCCGTACGCGTCCGCGAAATGGCGCGAGTCCGTGATGAAGAGCCTGCCGGGACTGCTCCCGGCCAGCGCGCAGAGGCGCCGCCGGACGGCCTCCGTGTGGACGCCGCAGGCGACCTGCTGCTTCAGGATCACGATGTCGAGTGAGGGGAGTGCGGCCTCCAGATTCTCCATGAGCGCATGCTCCACCGCGGCGTGGAGGGCATTGAACGCCCCGAAATCGATCCGGTGCTGCTCGCGCTCGTGCTCAAAGGGCTTGATGTAGACGTGCGTGTCCCACTCTTCGCGCTGGACCAGGAGACCGGAGGTGTCGATCCCCGCCGCGCCCAGGAGGCGGAGGAGTTCCCCCGCAAACGGATCCGCCCCGACCACGCCGAAGAGCGCGATGTGCTCCACCCCCATGCTGCGGAGGTTCGCGGCGACATTGGCCGCTCCCCCGGGACTGTAGCGCTGCGTCCGGACGGGGCGGGTGGCCAGCGAGGTCTCCAGCGAGGCTTCCGAGCGGGAAGGGTCGACGAGCAGGTAGGCGTCGAGGCAGAAATCCCCCACGATTGCGGCCCGCACGGAGCGGATGCGCGCCAGGAGAGCCGTCAGCTCGTCGCGCTTCATGTGTCTCCTTTCCCGCGCCCGCTCACTGCAGCGCCCCCGCAGCAAGCCCGCGGACGAACGTACGACGCATCACGGTGAAGAGGAGCATCGGCGGAACGCTGAACAGGACCGCCGCGGCCGCCATCTGGTTCCAGACGTCCTGGAACTCGCCGACGAAGAGGCCGATGCCCACGGGGATCGTGCGCGCCGTGTCGGAGGTCGTGAGCATCAGCGCGAAGAAAAATTCGTTCCATGACCCCAGGAACGCAAAAAGGGCGGTGGCGCCGATCCCCGGGAGCGCCAGGGGAAGGATGATCCTCCGGAGCGCCTGCAGCCGGGAGCACCCGTCGATGAGCGCGGCGTCCTCCACCTCCACCGGGATCGCCGTGAAGAACCCGTGAAGGAGCCAGATCGTGAACGGCAGGAGCAGCGCGGTGTGCACCAGTATGAGTCCCGCGTGCGTGTCGTACAATCCCGCCGCCACCAGGAGCTGGAAGAGCGGCACGATGACCGATGCGCCCGGGAGCATCTGCGTCAGCAGGAAGAGGAGGAGGAACGCCCTCTTGCCCCTGAACCGCAGGCGCGCGAAGGCGTATGCCGCCAGCGACCCGGCCCCCAGCGTCAGCACGGTGGAGCACGTGGCGATGATCAGGCTGCTCACGGTGTAGCGGGAGAAGGGGAGATAGAAGAACATGTCGGCGTACGGCTGCAGGCCCATCGAGGGGCTGATCCAGACGGGGGGATACCGGTTCACCTCGGGGAGGGGCTTGAGGGACGTCGTCACGGTCCACAGGAACGGCAGCAGGACGACGAGGGCCAGGACCGACAGGAGCAGGAGAGGCAGGTGCTTCTTCACGCGCGTTCCCTCCCCGTGAGCACCCTGAGATAGATCGCCGACAGCAGGGCGAGCACGGCGAAGATCACGATCGAGAGGGCCGAACCCTTGCCGAAGTCGAAGTGGACGAACGAAAACTCCCGGACGAGGACGGGAAGGACCATGGAAGCGTCGATGGGTCCCCCCCGCGTCATGACGAACACCATCGTGAAGTCGTTGAAGCTCCAGATCAGGCCCAGGAGCATGAGCACGGACGAGACGGGGCGGAGGTTGGGGATCGTGATGGCCAGGAACCGGCGCACCGCGGAGGCGCCGTCCACGGCGGCGGCCTCGTACTGTTCGGACGGGATCGACTCGAGCCCGGCGAGGAACATCACCATCGCGAAAGGATAAAACTGCCAGGCCCGGGCCACCATCACGCAGACGAGCGCGGTGCGGGGATTGCCGAGCCAGCTCGTGCCGGGTCCCGCGATCCCCGCGCCGGCCAGCCAGGCGTTGAGGATGCCGAAGTGATCGTTCAGTATCCACTTCCATGCGAACCCCGCCACGACCGGGGAGATCACCCAGGGGAGCGAGAGGAGACTTGTCATGAGCGGCGTCGTCCCCGCGGAGAGCCGCTCCAGCAGCAGCGCAACGGCGAGACCCCCCGCGAGCGCGAGGAGCGTTCCCCCCAGCGCGTACGCGGCGGTGTTCCTCAGCGCGAGCCAGAATTCCCTGTCCGCGAAGACATGGCGGTAGTTCGTCAGCCCCGTCCAGGCGCCGGCGCCCCGCACCATCTGGACGTCCCTGAAGCTGTTGACGAGGTTCTGCGCGAGGGGATAGCAGAGGACGAACGCCGTGAAGAGGAGCGCGGGGGTGAGGAGCAGATACGGAAGGGAGCGCTTCATCGTTTCCCCTCGATCAGCTCCTGCGCTTCGCGCGAGGCCTGGTCCATCGCCTCCTCCGGGGAGAGCTCGCCGACGATCGCCTTTTCCGCGTACGGCGCGAAGATGTCGTACGCGATGGCGATCATCTTCGGGTGGGACGGCCAGGGGCGCGCATGGGCGGCCTCATGCACGTAGAGCGGCAGATCGTCCAGCGCCGCGGCTTCCGGGCTCGCGAGCGCCGCGCGCGTCGTGGCGGTGGCGCCGAGGTCCTCGCGGATCCAGGCCATGTCCGCCTCCTCGTTCCGCAGGTACTTCAGGAGCTCCCACGCCTCCCGGGGGTGGGCCGTGTGCGCGTTGATCGCGTACATCACCATGTCCTGCAGCGTCGCGGCGGTGTCGGCGGCGCCGATCCGGTCGTCAGGCACCGGGACGGGGACGGTGTAGAATTTCTTGCCGGGGCTCTTGTCCTCGACCATCCCCCGGAACCACGGTCCCTCGATGCTCATCGCCACCCTGTTGCTGCAGAACAGATCGTTGACTTCCGTCAGCGTGTAGGCGAGAAATCCGGGCGTGACGGAGTGGTCGACCTGGTACATGTCGGCCATCAGCCGCACGGCCGCGATCCCCCCCGGCGTGTTGAACGTGACGTGCTTCATGTCGTCCGTCATGACGGCGGCGCCCGCCTTGAAAAAGAAGGGGACGAGCCGGTAGGCAAACCCGCCCCTGTCGCCCCCCATCAGGACGAGCCCGTACTGGTCCACCACGCCGTCCCCGTCCGTATCCTTCGTCAGGCGCCGCGCGGCCTCCCGGAACTCCGACCAGGTCCGCGGGGGAGCGATCCCCTCCCTGTCGAACAGCTCCTTGTTGCAGACGAGCACAAATGCGATCGCCGAGGAGGGAAGGCCGTAGTAGTTGTCGCCGTAGCGCGTGGCTTCCATCATGCAGGGGACGTACCAGCGTTTCACCTGCTCGAAATCCGGAAACGTGTTGACCGGGTAGTAGTACCCCGCCCCGCCGAATTCGGCGGCATAGTTGGCGTGTACGTTGACGATGTCCGGGCCCGTCCCCGCGCTGAAATCCGCGTAGAGAATCTCGCGGATCATGTTCCAGCTCTTCTGGCTCTGCACCACGTGCACGCCCGGGTGCGCGGCCTCGAACGTCGCGACGCGCGTACGAAGCCACTCCATGAGCCTCGGGCGTCCCCCGAAATTCCAGTCGTTCAGCACGACCCCCTGGTCCTTGCGCGCGCAGGACGACACCAGGAGCGCCAGGACTGCCGCGGCGGTGATGATCGGTTTCATGGGGCGTCTCCTTCTCACTGGGTGCGCGAGCCTACGCGTCTGCCGCCTCGCGGGCGGCGCGTACGAATGCGATGAAGTTGTCCGCCGGCGTCCCCTCAAGCACGGCGTCGGCGGTCGAATAGATGTGCGCGGTGCCGCGCACCGCTCCGGCGATGGCGCGGACCTGCGCGGCGACCGCGTCCGGTGTGCCGTCACGCAGCAGGCGGAGGTTCAGGTTTCCCTTGCTGCAGATGCGGGGGTCGAGCGCCCGGCGAGATTCGGCCAGGTCGTTGTCCCCCTCCGGCGGCGGCGCCACGGTCTCGATCACGTCCGCCCCCAGCGCGTTGAATGTGCCGTCCAGTATCAGCCGCCGCGTGAAGCCGCAGTTGTGGTACCAGAAGAGACCCCCGCGCTCGTGCGTCCAGTCGGCAAAGCGCCGGATCCAGGGGAGGTCCATCGCCTCGAAGAGCCGGGGGGACGTCATTTCCAGCCCGTAGCTCGAGTCGCTCATGAAGTCGATCCCCTCGGCCAGGGCGACCGACATCACGAAGAGCGACGCCTCGTACACCGCCTCCATGCTCCGCCGGTACTGCTCGCGGTTGTCGTTCCACTGGAAAAAGATGTCCGACGGGTTGATCTGGTACCCGAGCCACGAGGGGTGCGGGTGGCCGAGGACGATGACGCCGTCCCCTCCGACGGCGGACCGCCAGCGGCGGAAGTAGTCACGGATCTCCTCTTCGCGCTCCCCGACCTGCGCGCAGACCGCCTGCAGCATGGCGTGGTCTTCGACGGTCCGCACCGGGCATTCCGACTGATCGCTCCAGGGGACCTCCCGCCGGGGGGAGGGCCGCACCCACTCGCCGCGCGGCGTCGCGATCACGCGGAAGGCCCGCGCGGCGTCGGAACGCGACTCGTCGATGCGCCAGTTGAAGATGAGTGCGGAGCACTCGGTCATGAACATCGGCTGGTAGCCCAGCGCACGTGAGAGGCTGATCTCGTTCCGCACCGGGTCGCCGCCGGCGGGGAGGCCGAGCGAGGCGAGCGTCGATGTGACAACCGCCGGATGGGGGAGGAACGGGGAGACCACGCCGGGCGAGGCGGCGGGGTCCCTCACGAAGGAGAGGAAGCGCGTCCGCGCGTCTGTCGTCATGCCTCCTCGCACAGGATCCTGTCCACGACGATCTGCCGCATGGCCGGGGAGAGGCTCGCGAAGTAGGCGCTGAATCCCGTCACGCGCACGACGAGATCGGGATGTGTGGAGGGGTCGCGGTGGGCCTCCAGGACCGCCTGCCTGTCCAGGATGTTCATGTTGATCTGCGTCCCCCCCATGTCGAAATGCGTGCGGATCAGCTCGACGACCCGGTCCAGGCTGCCGGCGCCCCGCGCCAGGCCCGGATCGAGCTCGATCTGCATCGGCGCGGTGTTCCCGTAGCCGGGCTGGACGGCCGCCACCGCCAGCGCCAGGGCCGTCGGGGCGGAATCCCGCCGGAAGCCGGGGTCGGGGTTGGGACCGTGCGAGATCGGGTCGAACGCGCGCCGGCCGTTCGGCGTGGCGGCGACGTCTTTTCCCATCGCGATCGTCGCGGCCCAGGAGAAGATCCCGGGGATCATCGTGAAGCCGGCCGGCGTCTTCTTCGCCTTCACGACGGCCGTGAACGCCCGGGCGACGGCCAGCCCCCAGGCGTCGGCGCGCGAGCCGCCGCTCCCGTACCGGGGCACGCTCTTCATCATCAGCCGCATGCGCTCCCCCTGGTCCCCCTGCCAGTTGCCGTCGATGAGCGCCAGGAGCGCCTCCCACGAGAGCCGTTTCTCCCGATCGACCCTCTGCTCCAGCGCGGCAAACGAGTCCGCCACGGTCGCAAGCCCCGCGCCGTCGACGCAGAGGTTGTAGAATTCCACGCCGCCGTGCGTCGCATCTCTCCCCTTCTCGATCGGGCCCCTGCAGAGGAGGTCCAGGTGCAGCTCGGGGAACACGCGGTACATGTGGTCCATGTGGAAATCGAGGCTCATCGCGATCACCTCGACGCTCCGGCGGAGATGCTTCTCGAACAGCGCCCAGAGCGCGTCTGTGGAGGGGGCCGCACCGGCATCCGACATCATCTCGTGGAGCGCCACGTCGAACACCGCGGCGAAGTTCACCTTCACGCAGTCGTTGACCGTGTACTCCCTCCCGGGGATCGCGCACCAGTGGCACCCCGAGTAGGCACGCTCCCTGCCCAGCGCGAGGGGGTACCCGTTCCTGGCGAAGCCTTCGCTCGTCCTGTCCACGCCCAGGAATTTCGGTATGCCCGTCCTGTCCTCGAAGAGGATCTCCACGCCGCGCCGGAGGAGCCGACCGTCCACGGCCCGGCCGACGCTCACGCCGACGTTGACAGGGACGCGGAGCAGGTGGGCCGCCTCAAGGACGAGGAACGACAGCGGATTGGTCGTGTCGTTCCCCTGTGCGTCGGGTCCCCCGAGCTGCGTGTAGCTCGTGTCCATGATGAAGAGGCAGGCAAGATGGAACGTGGCCTCCTCGTCGGTGAGCGTGCCGGCCGCCCTGTCGCGCGTATAGAACGGGTAGAGGAACTGGTCGATGCGCCCGAGCGATCCTCCCATGTTGTACATCTTGCCCGCGAGCTGGTACCAGAGCGTCCACTGGCAGGCCTCGCGGAACGTCTGCGGCGGCTCCGCCACGAGACGCCCGTTGATCTGCGCGATCTCCAGGAGGTTCTGCCGCAGGAGGGCGTGGGCGGGGTCGTCCGCCATCGCGCGTGCCGCCGAGGCGTGACGCCCGATCCACTCCTGGAAGCCGAGGACCATCTCTTCCAGTCCGTCGTACAGCTCCTGCGCCTCCTCGTCGGTGTTCGCGCTGCGGAACTTCCGGATCTTGTCCAGGATCCCCCCCCAGCCGAGCGAGAGCCCGATCGTCATGTCCTGGCAGAAGTGCTGCACCGCGCCGATGCCGTGATGGAGCCTGTACAACTCCTGCTCGCGCCGGAGGTGGGAGTAGTCGAAATCGGGGTTCCACGCCGGGTCGCGCAGCGAGATGAAATGCGTCATGTACGCGCCGGCGAGCGAGCTCGCCGGATCGACGTAGGGAGGATGCGTGCCCATCAGCGCCCGGAACGTCCGGCCGCATTCGCGCGCGCCGAAGATCCCTCCGCTCGGGTGCCGCCCCTTCGGTCGGAAGTCGCTGAAGACGGCGTCGGACATCGAGAGCCCCGAGCCGCTGACGATCCGGACCACCGCCCGGCGCTCTTCAGGAGGGAGGATCACCGGCAGGTCGTCCATGTCGAGCGGTCCCAGGACGCGCTGCTTCTCCTCCGTGTGGCGCATCTTCGTCTGCCGGAGCAAGTCGATCCTCTCGGCGTACGTCAGCTCCCGCGTGACAGTCTCCATGTCCATGGCATAGGTTCCGATGTTGTGTCAGGTGATCCGCGCATCGACGAGCGGCGTCCGCGCGGCGTCCAGGAGCGACTGCATCCGTTCGCGGGACGGGGCCTCGAGGGAAGCGGCGCGGTATGCGAGCCCGAGGCTCTCATACTTGTCGCGGGCAAGCCCGTGGAACGGCATCAGCTCGTAGCGCAGCGCCCGCCCCCGTGCGGCGGCGAGCTCGCCGATGAACGACGCAATCCGCGCGATGTCATCGGCCGTGTCGTTGACTCCGGGGACGACGGGCGTCCGGAAGACGACGTCCGCGGCGGAACGCGCGATCCGCCGCGCGTTCGAGAGGATGCGCTCGTTTCCCTTCCCCGTCGCCGCGCGGTGGCGGTCGGAGGGCATCAGCTTGATGTCCATCATGACGAGATCGGTGTAGCGCAGGAGCGGGGCGAGAGAGTTCCAGGGGCATTCGCCGCAGGTCTGGAGTGCCGTGTGCATGCCCGCCCCGCTGCAGGCGGCCAGGAGCGCGTGGGCGAACGTCCTGTGGAGCGACGGCTCTCCTCCCGAGAGCGTGATCCCGCCTCCGGAGGAGTCGTAAAACGGCCGGTCGGCCTCGACCTCGCGCATGACTTCCTCGACGGTCATCCGCCGGCCAGTCATCTGGAGCGCGCCGGCGAAGCAGGCGGCGGCGCATGCGCCCGTCCCCGTGCAGAGGTCGCGCGAGAAACGGTGGAGGCCGTCGCGGAGCGCGTGCGCGCCCGCGGCGCAGGCCTCCACGCACGCGCCGCAGGCGATGCAGCGGTCCGGGAAAAACCGGAGTTCGGGGCGCGCGCTCCGGCCTTCCGGGTTGTGACACCAGAAGCACTCCAGGACGCACCCCTGCAGAAAGACGGTGGTCCGGATTCCCGGACCGTCGTGGAGAGAGAAGCGCTGGATATGGAAGACCGTCCCTGCAACGCTCATGAGTCAGGGGAAATGTCCGTCGGGCACGAAAAAAGGCGTCCAGCTTCCCCCCGCGGGGTACCGGACGCCCTGTGCAAAGAACCGTGCTACAGGAAGATAGGAGGGGGGGGCGTGAAAATCAAATAGCGCCCCCCCGTGCGCGGGTCACATCTTGAGCGTCAGGGCGACGCCCAGCGATCCGCGTGAGAACGAATCGTGCGAGAGGAGCCAGCCGACGTTGTCGGACGCCACGTCGAGCTGGAGCACCCAGAGCTTCAGGCCGAACCCGAGAGCGAAATCGAAGCGGTCGGGTCCCCCGAACCCCACGCCCGTCCGCAGCGGGAGGAAATTCCAGGGACGGTATTCCAGGCCCGCGGCGACGCGGCCGGTCTTTCCATACCCCGGCGCGTCGGCACAGGGCTGCGTGTAGTCGAGCGCGGCGCTCAGCTCACCGAACATGAACTTGCGGACCCAGGGAATCCTGTCCACCTCCACCTGGAGACCCATCCGGAGCATTGTCGGGAGCGACGTGGTGAACGGGCTCCCGGCAGCCGTATTCCCCGTGACCGCATGCTCGAGCGAGTCGCGCTGCGAGGAGTCCATGGGGTTGTCCATGTGCATGCTCCCCCCGCCGGTGATTCCCTGCACGTTTCTGTTCCAGGCGATGGAGCCGATGTCCGTCACGCTGAGTCCCGCGCGGAGGACTTCGTTCACTTCCGCCGTGAGACCGAGATCGAGCCCGATGCCGGTCCCCGCCGGCGCCGGGAACGGAGACCCGGCGAAGTCGGCATGGGCGCTCACGCCGGTCATGTCGATCGACGCATCGAGCACGCCGTCGCTCCCCGCCCTCAGCCACGTGTTGTCGCGCGTGAGCGCGGCGTAGGCGAACCCGTGCACCACCTTCACGGAGACGCCCGCCGCCCAGCTGTCAAGGAGCCGGAGGCGCGGGAGCGTCACGCCCGCCGACAGGGCGTACTCACGCGTCCACGAGGCCGAGCCGCCGGCCCCGCCGAAGTCGTACGACGATCCCGGCGTGACGCCGTCCAGGAGGAACTTCGCATACGACGAGGGAATTGCCGCACTGGCGCTGATCCGGTCCGTCGCTGTCAGCGCAAACGTCGCGAACCTCCCGAAACGGATGGCCAGTCCCACGGGCCGGACCTCGGCCCCGCCGGCAATCCGCCCGATGCCCCCGGGGAACGCATCGAGGAGCTCCTGCTTGTCGGCGGCGGAGAGATTCCTCGCCACGCGCCCGGTGGGGGAGTCGACGCCCGTGAAGAACTTGTTGTAGAGACCGTAGGTCAGGAAGTCGCTCCCGACGCCGATGCCGACGGGGATGAGGCTGAACTCGACCGAGGCGTCGTCCGGAACCGCGAGGTTCGCCGGGTTGATCCCGACGGCGTCAAGGCCGCGGGAGGAAGCGGTTGTGGCTCTCGCCATGCCCAGACCGCGGACGTTCGTCTGATCCCCCCCGTGCGCGGCGGCTGCGAGGAGCAGAATGACGGGGAGGAGCGCCCTCCCCCGGCGCTGCGTCGTCGGGTTCACTGGTTCACCTGGTATGAAAGTTCCGCCCAGACGCGGATCCGAACGGTCTCCGCGGAGGTAAATGAGACGGCGCCGGTCCCGGGGCTCGCCACCGACAGCGCGTAGGCGACCGTGACCGCCCTGTTGAACTGCTGAATTTCCGTCCCGGTGAGACGGACGATCCGCTCTGCATGCGAGGGAGACTGAACGGTCCCTCCCGCGACGGCGGGGGCGGGAACGGTGATCGAATCCCCCGCACTCTGCGGGACGACGAGCAGGAGCTTTCCCGCGGCGTCGAGGAAGTGGAGCTTCAGCGCGACGGCGAGCGGGATCGCATTGTCGGTGACCACGTGCAACGTCACGCTGTTGATCGAGGATGCGGTCTTCGCGTCCACGACCGTGTGTCCGTGCCCCGCGCCCGTCGTGTCGCCGACGGCGGCGGTGTCCGCCACGGTGCCCCCGGTGAGCGAGCAGGTCAGCGGGAACGACACCTGGACCTGTCCCCCGAACCAGCTCCGGCTCCCGACGGACTGCTGCGTCGACACGTCGTACGACGGGTTGACGAGCACCGAACCGCGCACGCGGAGTGAATCGGGGAGCTGACCGCTGATCGCGGAAAGAAACTTCCCGACGTCGCCCGGCACGAAATCGATGGGCTGGAGCGCTCCGCTCATCGTCGTGGCGGGGACGCTCATTTCCGACAGCAGCGCGCCCGCCTGGCTTTCCGCCTGGAGCTTCAGGTCGAGCTGGAGCGGGAAGCGGATCGTCGACTGCGGCACGATCCGCAGGTTGGCGGCGGGGATGCTGATCTGTCCGTGAAACTTCTTCGCCAGGTCGCCGATCCTGACCGGGAGCACCGCGTTGACGCTGACCCAGGTCGGCTTCACGACGCCGGTGACGCTGTCCGCAACGATCGCGGTGGCGCTGAGCGAGAGCGCGACGCCGTCCGTGGACCGCACTTTCACGGAGGTCACGCCGGCGGGCTGCGTCAGTCCCACGCTCGCGGTGACGTCGAGCGCGCCGATGAACGTCCCGGAGGGACTGTGCAGCCTGTAGCCCGCCAGCGGGATCACGCGCGTGGAGCCCGCGCCGGGCCCGAGCGCGACGCTGTCGGCATAGACCGCTCCCGCAGGCGTCAGGAGCTCCGCGATGGAATAATGGAAGACTCCGTTCACGGCAAGCGTGCTCTGGAAGCCGAGCGTGATGGTGCCGGACTTCACGACCAGGTCGCTGACCAGGTTGGAGTCCTTCAGCGCCAGCGACCGGGTGACATTCTGGGCCGCGACCTGCGGGGGGAGCGACGTGACAATGGCGCTCGACACGACCGGGTTGCGCGCGACGAGGACCGCGACCACGAGGCTGTCCGCCGGGATCGGGACGCTCTGCAGTGATCCCGGTTCTGAAAGTCCCACCCCCGTCAGCGAGACCTGGTGCGTGATGAAGACGCCGGCGAGGCTCGTCGCGGCGGCGGTTTCGCCCCCCGCGGCAATTGTCGGAGACGCGGAGAAATCGAACGTGCCGCAGGCGTTCCCCGAAGCGTCACGGATCGTGATCGGTCCCGTCACAGTGACCGGGACCGGGAGGTTGTTGCGCAGGTGAAGCTCGACGGTGCCGCTCTGGAAGGCGACCGAGTCTAGCCCGGGGAGCGCCCCCGCGAGCGCCCCGAATGTGAGCGTCGCCGGCGGAATCTGGCTCGTGGTTCCCTTCGGAAAGCCGGGGGGAAACGGGACAGGGAGCGCATAGGTCGACCCCGTCACAGCAAACGACCCGACCTGAACCTGGGCGGAGCTGCTGAAGGGGGAGAGGCTGATCAGGTTCCCGACGAACGCTGGGTCGGCCTGGAACGTGGATGAATAGACGAGCTGCGTCCCCCCCGGCGCGACGCTGATCAGCGCCGGGTCCTTTGTCACGAGATCCCCCAGCGTGTACGACGATGCCGCGACGGGAGCGGTCATTGCCGTCTCCCAGGTCGGCGCCACGGGCGGCAGCGGCTTGTTGATGCAGTTGAACGACGTCACCGCCGCGCACGCAAGCGCGGGCAGCGTCCATGCCAGCGATCTCCGGAAAGCGTTCATCTCGGGTATTCCCCCCTGTGCGTGTGTCAGCCCCGAAGAGGGTCAAATCCCATGCCGCCCCGAGGAGGTCAGGTGCCCTGCAGCACAACGGGTCTTAACGGCAACCGCAAAAGAAGTTATGCGCTCGCCTGATGACACATCGCCGCGCAGTGCGCGGAGAAGGCACATGATGACGCGGCAGATTCTTCAAAGAGAGTCATTTTAACCGGAGAGGGGTGACAGCGGGATTGCTTCGTGGTGGCGCTTTCAGCGCCAC